>Ga0315904_10002119_pt1 | contig 30950 bp, 28 predicted proteins | sample LakEriMetagenome_6_FD_203529 | JGI IMG/M metagenome (GOLD analysis project Ga0315904, IMG submission 203529) | Freshwater fungal communities from buoy surface, Lake Erie, Ohio, United States - Buoy 12 MA120 | ecosystem: Environmental > Aquatic > Freshwater > Lake | place: USA: Lake Erie, Ohio...
ATGTTGGTGAATATGTACGTAAAAAGGCTGGTAAGTCAGCAGCTAAATAAAACTTGAATTAAAGCAATGGCATTCAGCAAAGAAGCTCGCAGAGCGAAAATACGCACACGAATCAGGGCTAGTGTGAAGGGAACTACTCAAAGACCACGTCTTTCGGTTTTCCGCAGCAATAAGCAGATTTATGCCCAAATAATCGACGACCAAAAGGGAGTAACCTTGGCATCTGCATCATCTATGGTGATGAAAGACGCTCAGGCAGTCGCTAAGTTGGATCAAGCTAAATTGGTCGGTAAGACCATCGCTGAGCGCGCTCAGGCAGCCGGAATCAACGAAGTGGTATTTGACCGCGGAGGTTACCTCTATCACGGACGTGTTAAATCATTGGCCGAAGCAGCCCGCGAGGCAGGCCTTAAATTCTAATAGGAGATGGCAGAAACAAAACCGGTTCGCTCAAGCGAAACAGAATTGAAAGACCGCTTGGTTGCGGTAAACAGGGTTACGAAGGTGACCAAAGGTGGACGCACATTCGGATTTGCCGCTATCGTTGTAGTTGGTAATGAAAAAGGTGTGGTTGGTCACGGCCTGGGCAAATCGAAAGAAGTTGCAGAGGCGGTAACTAAGGCTACCGAAGACGCGAAGAAGAACCTTATTCAGGTTCCGGTTCGCAAAGGAACCATCCCTCACGAGCAAGACGGAAAGTTCGGCGGTGCCCGCGTTTTCATCAAGCCTGCCTCTCACGGTACCGGTGTAATAGCCGGTGGTGCGATGCGCGCTGTGTTGGAATCAGCCGGTGTAACCGACGTATTGGCCAAGTCGAAAGGTTCTTCAAACCCACACAACGTGGTGAAGGCGACCCTCGACGCTCTCTCAAAATTGCGCAATGCGCACGATATTGCCAGAATGCGCGGTATCAGTGTAGATAAAGTTTACAAAGGATAATAAAAGACCATACCATGGCTAAAGTTGTGATAACACAAGTGAAAAGCGCTATCGATCGTCCTGCCCGTCAAAAGGCTACGATTCAAGCGTTGGGAATTAAGAAGCTGAATGTTCCGGTTGAACACGAGCTTACACCTAACATCGCCGGTATGATCCGCGCCGTTCGTCACTTGTTGAAAGTAGAGAACAAATAACAAAGAAGAATTAAAAGATGTCGGCTGAGCCGACAGCAACACTCAAACGAATATGAAACTCAATAATCTCAAGCCGGCAGCAGGTTCTACGCAAACACGTAAGCGCGTAGGACGTGGTCAAGGTTCAGGTCTGGGCGAAACTTCCGGCCGTGGTCACAAAGGTGCCGGTCAGCGCTCGGGTACAAAGCGTAAGCTCGGATTTGAAGGTGGTCAAATGCCACTTCAGCGTCGATTGCCAAAATTCGGCTTTAAAAATATCAACCGCGTTGAATACAAAGGAATCAACTTGGATTTGCTCCAAACGTTGGTTGAAAAGCTCAATGTGAGTGAAATTAATCACGATGTATTGGTGCAGAACGGAATATGTGGGAAGAAGGACCTGGTGAAAGTATTGGGTCGTGGTGAACTGAAAACCAAACTGAACGTAAGTGCTCACGGCTTCTCGGCTACTGCTAAGGCAGCGATTGAAAAGTTGGGCGGAACTGCAACTACCCTCTAAACCAAAACTATGAAAGGTTTTATTCAGAAAATAAAGGACATCTGGAGTCACGATGAACTGAGGACCAAAATCGGTTACACCCTGCTTTTATTGCTGGTTTACCGAGTGGGTTCTTTTATTGTGCTTCCCGGTGTTGATTCCAACCAGTTGGAAACAGGTTCGCAAGGTGGCTTGCTTGGATTCCTTGGATTGTTTACAGGCGGTGCTTTCAGCCGTGCATCCATTTTCGCACTCGGTATCATGCCCTATATTTCGGCATCGATCATCATTCAGTTACTCGGTCTTGCCGTTCCGACGATTACCAAGATGCAGCGCGAGGGTGAAAGCGGCCGTAAGAAAATCAATCAATACACCCGAATGCTGACCATCGCCATCGGCTTGGTTCAAGCTCCAGGTTACATCAAAAGTACACTTCCGGTAGGTGCCTACCCAGAAGGTTTCTCTTGGTTGTTCTCAGCAGTAATCATCCTTACATGTTCAACTTTGTTTGTGATGTGGCTGGGTGAGAAAATTACCGATAAGGGAATAGGAAATGGTACTTCGCTAATAATCATGACGGGTATCATCTCTGACATACCGAAAGGATTTATCTCCGAATTCAAACTTCAGTCGCCATTCTTCTTCCTGATTGAATTGGCTGCACTGTTGATTATCGTAGGGTTGTGCATAGCTGTTATTCAGGCTGTTCGCAAGATTCCGGTACAAATGCCTAAGATGAATATGGGTGGCGGGTCGCACATGCCACGTGGAGAAGGAGCTCGCTCTTACATTCCGTTGCGTGTGAACTCTGCCGGTGTAATGCCGATCATCTTTGCACAGGCAATCATGTTCGTTCCGCTTTATTTGCGCAACACGGAAACGTTTCAGGACAGCGAAATTTTGGCTAGCCTCACTAATATCCAGGGTTGGGGTTACAATATCCTGTTGTTCTTGTCTATCATTTTGTTCACGTTCTTCTACACAGCTATTGTGACGAACCCGAACCAGATTGCTGATGACTTGAAGCGCAACGGAAACTTGGTTCCTGAGCACAAGCCAGGCAAGCCAACTGCGGATATGATTGACAATGTGGTGTCGCGAATTACCCTTCCCGGTGGTATCTTTGTCGGCCTTATTGCGATTTTGCCGGCTTTAGTAATGATGATTGGTCTTACTAAAGCACAGCAGTTTTCGATATTTTTTGGTGGAACATCCCTGCTGATTACAGTAGGTGTGATTCTCGACTTGCTCCAGCAGATTGAGACTCACTTGGTGTCACGCCATTATGATGGTCTGATGAAGTCAGGTCGTGTGCGCGGTAGAAATACCGGAGCGATCAGTTCATCAGGATACGTAAGTTAATTCCGGTCTTCGGTACGATGTCGTCCAAGAAACCGGTATTAAAAACGGATGATGAGGTAGAGCTCATCAGACAAAGTTCTTTACTTGTTGGAAAAACTTTAGCGGAACTAGCCGCTCGTATTCGCCCCGGAGTGACCACTCTGGAGTTGGATAGAGTAGCGGGTGAGTTCATTCGCGACCACGGAGCATATCCCGGATTTTTGGGCTACAACAGTTATCCAAATTCCATATGTGCCAGTGTGAACAGCTCGGTAGTACACGGAATACCCAATGAGCGCCCCTTGCAAGAGGGAGACATTGTATCGTTGGATATTGGTGTTGTGAAAGACGGGTGGTGGGGTGATTCGGCATACACATTTGGTGTAGGCGCATTATCACCCGAAGTCCGTCAGCTGCTCAAAGTCACCAAAGAGTGTCTGTATCTCGGTATCGAGCAGGCTATTGCGGGACTTCGAACAGGCGATATCGGTCATGCGGTTCAAGCGCATGCTGAGTCATTTGGTTACGGAGTTGTGAGAGATTTGGTTGGCCACGGTGTAGGTAAGAACCTCCACGAGGCCCCTGAAGTACCCAACTTCGGCAAGCGCGGACAAGGCGTCTTGATGCAAGAAGGATTGGTGATTGCCATTGAGCCGATGATTAACATGGGCACCCGCAATGTGAAGCAGATGAAGGATGGTTGGACCATTGTCACTGCAGACGCGAAGCCAAGTGCACACTTTGAGCACACTATTGTGGTGCGCAAGGAGAAAGCTGAAGTTTTATCCAGTTTTGAATTGATTGAAAAGGCAGAGGCTCTGCTAGCGTAATAGCGAGCCCGAAGCGAACGATAGATAGAGATATGGCAAAACAAACATCCATCGAACTAGATGGAACAATTATCGAAGCCCTTTCCAACGCGATGTTTCGCGTTGAGTTGGAAAACGGCCACATAATTACCGCTCATATCTCAGGCAAAATGCGCATGCACTACATCCGTATTCTGCCGGGCGATAGAGTGAAGGTGGAAATGTCACCTTACGATTTGACAAAAGGAAGAATTAGTTTTAGATACAAATAAGAATTGCCTGAGGCAATTCAGATAAAAGTTAAAGACATGAAAGTTCGTGCATCCATTAAAAAGCGCTCAGCCGACTGCAAGATTGTAAGCAGAAAAGGCAAGCTCTATGTGATTAACAAGAAGAACCCAAAGTTCAAGCAAAGACAAGGTTAAACGTTTGGTCCGGGTGATCCGGTCCTAAAAACAATAAATAAATGGCTCGTATAGCAGGTATTGACTTACCAAGAAACAAGAGAGGTGAAATTGGTCTCACCTACATCTACGGAATCGGTCGCAGCACCGCTCGCAGAATTTTAGAAACTGCAGGCGTGAGCTACGACAAGAAAGTCCAGGAATGGAATGACGACGATTTGTCAAAGATCCGTGGTTTCATCACCGATGAACTAAAGGTGGAAGGTGCGCTCCGTTCGGAAGTACAAATGAGCATCAAGCGATTGATGGACATCGGTTGCTACCGTGGTGTTCGTCACCGTGTGGGCTTGCCTGTTCGCGGACAAAGCACCAAGAACAACTCACGCACTCGTAAAGGAAAGCGTAAGACTGTTGCAAACAAGAAGAAAGTAACCAAGTAATAATTCGTACGGTTAGATGCTTTAACAGTGTCAAACCCAAACAACACGAACAATGGCTAAAGTCGAAAAGAAAAAGAAAAAGAATGTACTCGTGGAGTCAGTGGGGCAAGCTCACGTTCAGTCTACATTCAACAACATCATCATCAGCCTTACCAACAATACCGGCCAGGTTATATCATGGTCTTCAGCCGGTAAGATGGGCTTCAAAGGTTCTAAGAAGAACACTCCGTATGCTGCCCAGTTGGCTGCCGAGCAAGCTTCCAAAGAAGCAATGGATCTTGGTTTGCGCAAGGTAAAGGTGTTCGTTAAAGGTCCGGGTGCAGGTCGTGAGTCTGCTATTCGTACCATCCACAACACCGGTATTGAAGTGTTGGAAATCGTGGACATCACGCCACTTCCTCACAACGGTTGCCGCCCACCCAAGAAAAGAAGAATCTAATACTATCTCAAGAAATCATCAGCAATGGCCAGATATACAGGACCCAAGTCAAAGATTGCGCGTAAGTTCCGCGAGCCGATTTTCGGCCCGGACAAAAATTTGGATAAGCGTAATTATCCACCCGGACAACATGGACCCAACAAGCGTCGTGGAAAGCAGTCGGAATATTCCGTTCAGCTCAACGAGAAGCAGAAGGCAAAATACACCTATGGTATTTTGGAACGTCAGTTCGAAAACCTATACAAAAAAGCTTCGGCTCGTCCGGGTGTAACAGGTGAAATCTTGCTCGCTCTTTGTGAGTCACGCTTAGATAACACCGTTTACCGTCTCGGTTTGGCTGCAAGCCGCATGGGTGCTCGCCAGTTGGTTGGTCACAGCCACATCACCGTCAACGGTCAAGTGGTGAACATCCCTTCATATCAATTGCGTCCGGGTGACCGTGTTGGTGTTCGTGAGCGCTCTAAGTCGCTTCCAACTATCACCATGGCATTGGCCAGCAGAAAGAAGTTCGATTGGCTCGATTGGAACGATGCCGACAAACAAGGCGTATTCCTGAACTTCCCTGAGCGTGTGCAGATTCCTGAGAACATCAAGGAACAGCTCATCGTCGAATTGTATTCTAAGTAATAGTCCAGAACCAAAATAACAATCAAACTATAAATGGCAATCATCGATTTCGTAAAACCAGACAAGGTCGTCATGCTCGATAGCAACGACTTCGCAGGATCGTTCGAATTCCGTCCGTTGGAACCGGGTTTCGGTATCACCATCGGTAACGCACTGCGCAGAATTCTGCTTTCATCACTGGAAGGTTTTGCAATCACCTCAATCAAGGTTGAAGGTGTGGATCATGAGTTCTCTACAATCAAAGGCGTGGTAGAAGATGTAACTGAAATCATCCTCAACCTCAAGCAAGTTCGCTTGAAGCGCCAGATTGAGACAACCGATTATGAAAAGGTAACCATCAATATATCCGGCCAGGAGCAATTCAAAGCCGGCGATATCAGCAACTTCACAACGGCATTTCAAGTATTGAACCCCGACTTGGTGGTTTGCAACATGGATCCAAAGGTGAAGCTGAATATGGTAATCACCATTGGCAAGGGCCGTGGCTACCGTCCTGCTGAGGAGAATAAGTCGAATAGCTCGCCTGTTGGCACAATCGCTATCGACAGCATTTTCACTCCCATACGCAATGTGAAGTTTAGTGTAGAAAACTTCCGCGTGGAGCAAAAGACCGACTATGAGAAATTGTTGGTGGAAATTCAGGGAGATGGTAGCATCACGCCGAAGAACGCATTGCAGGAAGCTGCTAAGATTCTGATTCACCACTTCATGCTATTCAGTGATGAGCGTATCACGCTCGAGCAGGAAGCAAAGAAGGAGACAGAGGAATTCGACGAGAGCTCTATGCACATGCGCCAGCTGTTGAAGACCAAATTGGTTGACATGGATCTTTCAGTGCGCGCTCTCAACTGCTTGAAAGCTGCTGACATTGAGACCTTGGGTGATCTGGTATCATTCAACAAAAACGACTTGTTGAAGTTCCGTAACTTCGGTAAAAAGTCGCTTACAGAATTGGAAGAACTCGTGGAAGGCAAAGGCTTGCAGTTCGGTATGAACGTTAGCAAGTACAAGCTCGACCGCGACTAATTGGTAACTTGGTGCGAGAGCACTTAATAAAAGAAATTATTTAAAGAACCCGAAGTAGTTGTAAAAGAAGGTGGCCCATGCAAGGATTCGAATAGAATGAATGCACTAGCCAATTGCCAACGCTTCACTACCAAAAACGATTATGAGACACGGAAGAAAAGTAAACCATCTGAGCAGAACTCGCGAACATCGCGCTGCCCTTTTGATGAACATGGCTTGCTCACTTATTGAGCACAAGCGAATCAACACTACACTAGCCAAGGCAAAAGCGTTGCGCGTATATGTGGAGCCGCTTATTACCAAGAGCAAGACAGACAGCACTCACAGCCGTCGTACAGTGTTCAGCTATTTGAAGAACAAGGAAGCGGTTACTGAATTGTTTCGTGAAATCGCACCTAAAGTAGCAGATCGTCCGGGTGGTTACGTGCGTATCATTCGTACCGGTTTCCGTCCGGGTGATAACGCTGAAACAGCCATGATTGAATTGGTTGACTTCAACACTATTTACACCAACGGAACGGCGGCTGCTACAGAGGCTGCTCCGAAGAAGCGCACGCGTCGTAGTTCAGCTAAGAAAGCGGAAGAGGGTGCAGAAGGTGCTGAAGCTCCAAAGGCAAAAGCTCCTCGCAAGAAGGCTGAGCCAAAGGCTGAAGGTGAAGAAAAGCCAAAGGCTACACGCAAGAAGAAGAGCGAGGAATAATCGCACTTGTTTCGATAAGACAGAAAAGACCGCCTTGTGCGGTCTTTTTTATTTCTCTTTGCCTGATTTTTATCTTACAATGAATGAGATGGATTGGGCCCCCATTCGCAACCAATAAACTCCCGAAGGAAGCGATGACGTTGCAATCTCTAAAAGACCATTCGAAAGGTTGATAGCGGCTGATTGCTCTTTCCCTTGAGCATTATAAATGCGGCAATTCAACGCTTGCTCAGGATTGCGGGCTTTAATATATAGAGTGTGATCAACAGGATTGGGAAATGCGTACGTCGTTGCATTTGACTCATTCACCAAATTCGGCGTAGCACAGAATATCTCATTGATTTTGTCGGCCAGTGGTGTCGATTCGATTATACCACTGCCGGGAAATGTTTCGATGTAGTCACCTGTGATTTCCCAAATGATTGCTCCGCGTAAATTATTTTCGTTGATGTACTGAGCTTTTCTCTCTACGCTCTCCGTGTCATCGAAAGTAAGAAACGAGAAATTGTTTGGAGAAAGCCCGTAGGCCGCCATGGCTGTCTCATCCCAGAAGAAATAGAACTCATCTTGCATGGTTAAAATAGAATAATAGAGTGGCGTGCCTTCGTCGTTGCCGAAATGGAGCATATCGACATTGCCATTTCCGGTGCCGAAGAGCTGGATATCCGGAGAGCCTAGTTGTGTTCTGCCATAGAAAGGAATACCCATGGTGATTTTATCACCGGGCACGGAGTAATCATTTAACAATCGCTGAACAGCGGCGTCGCAGGTCCATTCCGGATTGCCCTGTTGGGGAGCAAACAAAGGAGCATGGTGTGTAAGCAAAGGATCCCATGCGCCATAGAAGTCATAACTCATGAGTTGAATAATGTCAAGCGTAGTTATTAGCTCTTGCCAAGGAAGGTATTGCATGTAATCACCGTTGGCACTCACTGCCGCTGTTATCATCAGCTCCCTGTTTATGTTGATTTCAAGTTGATCTAATGATGTTCTCAGTTCCTGTAGTAAGGTTAAAAGTTGGTCGCCTTCATTGGCATTGGCGGGGTATTCCCAGTCGATATCAATCCCATCCAGGTTGTATAGTTGGCAAATGGTAATGCAATCGTCGATGAATGTTGCACGCTTGACAGGGTCGGCTGTAATGGCCGGAAAATGGGTGCTTTGTGTCCATCCTCCGATCGACATAAGGAGCTTCACACCATGCAAATGGGCGAAGTGCGACAAACTGGTTTCGGGAAGATGGTAATCAGGGTTTCCGAAATCATATTGAGTGTCGTAACCGGCGGGAGCGCTAGACCAATTGATATCGCCTAGCAGCAGGTTCTTGTCTCCCCATGGGTCGGTAATTAGTAAATGACCATCCGGATTGAGATTCATGAAAGCATATTGAAGAATCGTATAGCGTGAATAATCGATACTCGAAGGTTTAACCAGCTTGTTGCGGTCATACCATTGCCAACCCGGGTAATAGCCCACCACTTCTTTGCACGGTTGTGAAAAGCCTTGAATTGTGGATAGCACAAACAATAGGATGATAACAATTCGGTTCATGGAGGAGTGATTTACTTGCAAGATAATGAAATTCCCTAAGTACTATTCTTCGATACCATTACGAACGTTTTACAAAGAGACGTCATGCTTTTCTCATGAAGCTCAAGCAAGGGGTTTCACCTTGATTCAATGTACCTTTCGATTTTTGCCGGTGGCTCCATGAAATTGCAATCAACCGTTTTAACAAGCATACAACGCTCACTGCTTCTGGCGGCATGCCTCCTGTGCTCGACAGTTGTTCTAGCGCAGGCATGGACGCTAAACGTGTTGGATGGTCATTCATCAGATACCTTGAAGCGCATTTTTGCCACCCGGCAGGAAGCACTGAGAGAAGCGAATAATTTATACGTCCGAACATTGGATGATGGCTTTCTCTTGGCTGAGGCAGATACAGTTGTAACAGATAGCACAATCATCTGCACACTCAAGCGAAATGAAGAGTTTGTAATTAGGGATGTGCATTTTTTTCACCAAGGAACATGGAGTGTGCAAACTCGGGTAAAGAAAGCATTGAGCGGAAAGGGCTTAGGGGGCGTATTTAGCAGGGCACTTGTTGAGTTTGAAAATGAAGGTTATCCGTTTGTATCTCTTTATCTGGACAGCCTGCGAGAAATGCCTGCGAGAAGAAAAAATCAAACGCATGCAGATGTCTTTGTTACGCTGAAGGAAGGTCCTTTGATTGTGAATGACAGTTTGTATGTGCGTTCGTCACAACCGTTGCCGTTCACATATTTGAGTAATTATATTGATTTCCGCAATGGACGATTGTACAGTGAGCAGCGTATTCGACAAACGGAGAGGCGCTTGCGTGAAATCGCTTTTTTGCAAATAAAGCGTTCGCCTGAGGTCAGATTTGAACAGGGTAAAGCGGATTTGTTTCTGTTTATTGAGCGTAAGAAGGCCAATTACTTCAATGGTGTAGCCGGTATACGCCCCGACGAACGAACAGGAAAGACCAACATTACGGGTGACGCTGAGGTGCGCCTGATAAACCCCTTTAATCGGGGCGAGGAGCTAGGTCTTGTATGGCGCAAACTGCAGCCGCTCACGCAAGATTTGACGGTCAAGGCCATGGTCCCCTATCTGTTTAAATCACCATTGGCAATCGATGGTCGGTTGCAGATTTACAAGCGTGATACATCTTTTACTTCCGTGAAAATTCTGGCAGGTGCAGGTGTGCTATTGCCCAGAAATCAGCGTGTTCGTGTTTTTGTAGAACGGAACAGGAGTGACGTGCTTACCAATTTCTATACAGCCGGAGGTCTGGCCAACGCGCAACATACACTTTACGGTTTGAGTGCACAATTGGAGTCACTGGACTACAGATGGAACCCTCGCAAGGGGTTTTCGCTTCTTCTAGAAGGAGCGACGGGTTTTCGCGAAACAAGTCAAGTGCTTTCGGAGTCGGCTCTTTCGGTACGCAGACCACTCACGAGGGCGGAAGTGCAGGCTGAGTATTTCATTCCTGTTTTTACACGACAAACGATTCTCATTGGAATGAAGGGAGCAATGATAGCTAGTGATTCTCTTTATGATAACGAAGTATTCAGGATTGGAGGATTGAGGACTATACGGGGCATTAATGAAGAAAGCATTTTTGCGACAGCTTGGAGTTTAGTTACGCTGGAGTATCGATGGCTATTGGAAGAAAATTCAGCTGTGTTCGTCTTTCTTGATCAGGCATGGTATGAGTATAAAAGCATCCAGGGTTATTTACGCGATGTGCCTATCAGTGTTGGTGCCGGAGTCAATTTTGAAACCAAGGCCGGCATTTTCACATTCAATTACGCCTTAGGAAAGCAGTTCGAAAATCCCGTGCTTATCAGAAATGGTAAGATTAGTTTTGGCTTTAGGAGCTTGTTTTAATAGCGAGTTTAGAGCTGAAAGTAAATTCGAGGGGAATCGTGATCTTCCGAAAACAGATGGTTTTATGCGAGACAGACTGCTCGTCATTTTTCACCGAATACTTTTTTTCACCAAGTCAATTAACTCGGCAGCATCCCATGGTTTACTTACACAATGGGCCATGTTGGAGCTTGTAATGTTATTCATGACTTCCGATTGGGCGTATCCTGTGAGCAAAATGCACGGTGTTTCCGGCGATAGCTTGGCTATTCGTTCAATGAGTTCGTGCCCCTTCATGCCCGGCATCATCTCATCGGTTATGATGGCAGCCAAGGATATGTTGTTGGCAAGGAAGTCTTCTGTTATTTCCAATGCTTCCTCTCCACTTTCCGCAAATTCCAGGGTGTAGATGTCCGAAAAGGCGCGCATGATTTGTTGCTGCAACGCTGTAAGAATTGAGCGTTCGTCATCGACACAAATAATGGCGGCTTGCATGCGTTTTGAATTAGGTTAATGATGAAATAGTGAGGTGTTTGGGAAGCTCCACATGAAAGGTAGTTCCTTTGCCGACCTGGCTTTCGTAGTATATTTTTCCATTGTGTTTGAGGACAATGTTTTTGACAATGTCTAATCCAAGTCCCGATCCTTCGCCGATTTTTTTGGTTGAATAAAATGCATCAAAAATTCGGTCGCCTATTTCGTCGGGAATACCACAACCGGTGTCGCTAATACTTATGTGGGCAATGGTGTTTTTTAGGCTTGCCCGTATAATTAATGTTCCTGTGAAGTTCATGGCCTGGCAAGCATTCACGATGAGGTTGGTCCACACCTGCCCAATTTCTTCGGAGAACCCTACCATTTCGATGGTTTCGTCTACGTCTACTGCCACGCGTATACCGTGTTTGATTTGATTATGGTAGATGGTAAGCACAGTGTCGAGCGACTCACGCAAATTAAATCTCTCGGGTTCGTTGGCTTCGGATGTATGGAGGTACATTTTCAATGCTTTCACTATCCGTGATGTCTTTTCAACCGAGATCAGCGTTGTATGATTGTTTTTTTGTTCGAGAAAGAGTAGGTTTAGTGTATTGACAATCAAATCAAATTGAGGACCGATGAGTTTTTCTAAGCGATTATCAAGCTCGTATATGTTTATCTGGCAAAGCTTATTGGCCAGAAGCGATGATTGTGCAACGCCGTGAGCCTCCAATTCTCTCTGCAGAACCATTCGCAAGGGACGTTCCTCGCGGGTTGTAAGAAATTCATTTTTAACTTTATGATTCTCCAGAAAGTCGAGAAGCAATTGTAATTGCTGAGGAGAAAGTGTTCGGTAAAGTTCGAGTAAACTATTCACGAGAGTCTTACCCATGGCTTGCGACTCTTGGGCAATGGCTTTGATGGCCCCAAGAGGCGTATTGATTTCATGTGCGATACCGGCTGATAATTGTCCGAGAGCGGCGAGTTTTTCGGATTGAATAAGCATCTGTTGAGCGTCCTTTACCTTGGCATAGGAGCTGGAATTTTCATTCACGAAGAAAATAACAAGCATGAAAATCAAGGATGAAACAACGGCGATGTTTGCTGATATTAATTCGACAGACAGGTCCATTTCATAAGCAGGGGCATAATGCGATGCGAAAAAGCCGTCAAATACGCTTGATAGTATAGTGAGCAGAACATATACGATGAGCCAAATGATAGAAGTTCTGCTACTGGAATAGCTTAGAGACGCCGCCAATGAAAGCAGTGCCCATATCATCACACCACCGGAGGCATAAAACCCTCCTAAAAACCACTGAAAGAGAAAGGGCAATAGCAGACTTATTCCCGTTTGAATGGTCTGCGTAATAGAGAAAATTTTGAGTCTTGCGAAAAGGGAGACATTAATAGCCGAAAGTATCACATAGCCGAAAGGAATGAGTGACTGGGCCGGGCGTTCCAAATAGAAAAAACAAAATGTTCCCCACCCAATACCTCCGCAACTCATTAAGATGGCTTCATAAACAACGAAGCGCTTCTTATTGGCGAGCAAACTGTCATCACCGGGCAGAATTCCAATCTTATTTATGCGCTGAATGAGAGGCTTGAACATACGGCGTGAAAATACATGTTTTCGAACGATTATGACGTGCTTTAAATCGCCTTGCTCTGTCGGTGTTGAATGTTTTCAGCTAACTTGCGCTGACTGAGCTTTTCGGAGTTTAACTCAGGTTAATTATAAACAATGCTACATATGAATGAATCTAGAGAAACCCTATATCGCCTCGTTCGTGAAAAGGCTGTGCTGAAGCAGGATGTCTATCACAATACGCTGCGTGTTTTTTCTGAATTGAAAGGGGTGCTTTCCGAAACGGTAACCGATATTTCACAGAATTATGGAAAATCAGACGAACGTGTTGACTTTCATTACCGAGACCGAGGCGACTTTCAAGCTGAAATAAAAATTGCCGGAGATGTGCTCGTTTTTTATATGCACACCAATGTGTTTCAGTTGGATGAATCCAATGCGGTCTGGAAAAGCGGCTACGTAAAAGATCACCCCGACAATTCTTACGTTGGTATTATAAACATCTATAATTTTCTGGCGGATTCCTTCAAGTATCAGCGTGTATCGGACGTCGGATATCTAATCGCTCGAATTTTTGTGAATAAGGAAAATCACTTCTTCGTTCAGGGGAAACGTCAATTAGGATATCTCTACAACGATTTTATCAATAGTCAGTTGGGTAAGGAAGCCATGAGCAAGGTGATTGAAAGTGCAATACTCTATACACTTGACTTTGACCTATTGGCCCCTCCATACGAAAACCTGCAACAAGTTACCGTCGATGAAATTCAGAGTGTGACTACTAGTACCAATTTGGCTACCGGGAAACGCATGGGATTTAGGTTTGGGTTGGATGAGGGGCATTTCAAGGGCGAGTAATTAATGACTAGTCACTGCTCACTAGTCACTAGTCACTATTAACTAGTCACTATTCACTAGTCCTGGCACATTAACGCACGATGATCAATCTCTCTTTCACAATCCCGAAATCGTTCTGACCGGCAACTACATAAGTGCCTGATGCTAGATTGTTAATCTTGATCTCAAAGTTATTGGCATTGTTGAGGCGAACCTCCTGAACAAGTTGTCCGGCTTCATTCACAATGTAATATGTTCCGGCATGAACCGATTTGAACGTTACCTCGCCCATGGAAGGATTGGGGTAAATGAGCACTTCCGTTTCCTCATTCCATTCAAGAAGTGAGTTGGGTTGTTGTTCTACCACAATTGTAATACCGTTGCTGGTGACAGTTTGTGCCGAGCTGCATGGCACTTGCCCCACAATGCGGCACGTTATCGTTTGTCCATTGCCTACGGTATTGGTGGTATAGGTCGATGCTGTCGCTCCTGAGAGAGCGATTCCATTAATGTACCACTGGAATGTCGGAGAATTACCGGCATTGCTGGCCGTAGCCGTAAATGTGATTGACTGTCCTGGTGTAATTGTGTCGATGCTTGCGGTAATCGTTACTTCCGGGGTAACGATGGCTTGTGGTGATACACTAAAAGTTTCGCTGAGCGCATCGGTAGGTGAGGCACAGCTGAGTGAGGAGGTGAGGGTGCACGTCACGTTTTGCGTGCTCGTGAATGTATAGTTCAAGGAGTCATTGTTTGCGTCCACGAGAACTCCATCCACAAACCACTGATATTGCGGATTGGTCCCTGCGTTTATTCCGCTTGCAACGAAGCTTGCTTCTTCTCCTTCACAGATAATTTCCTGTACAGATGAAATAGTTACTCCGGGTGTAAGAGTTGCTACTATTTCAAGACTTATTTCATTTGATGAAACGGATACGCCTTCTAAGCCGGGTTCATTCGAAATCAGGGTGCATGTTATCAATTCACCGTTTTGCGGGGCAGAGAGAAAGAGTGTGTCGTTATTATTGTTGAGGGGTGAACCGTTGGAGTACCATTCGAATTGTGGCGAGGTTCCTCCGTAGGCGGGAGTGGCAACCAGCGTGACAGGTTCACCGATACAAATAGGATTAGCAGTGCCATCAAGCGTTATGCTGACTGCCGCTGCTATGCATGGTTCTATCTGAAACGAGAATATTCGCGTGCGAGCAGCACTGAAGCCGGTTTGTCCGCCCATATATTCACTCGTACTCCAGATAGTAACGCCGTCGGGATCGAGGCATCCGTGCGCATAATCGCCATTGCGGTTCGTGCCCGTTTGTGATCCTGTTCCTCCTACAACAAGTTGCTCCGTAATGGGCATTGTGCCGAGTGGATCGCAGCTTCTACGACCGGTATAAAACAGTCCCGGATATAAGTTATTCGTGGAATTGGTTTTCATATAACTCAGTCCAATAGATCCATTGTCGTCCATGATGATGCTACCCATCCAACGAGTGTCGCTATCGGGTGTGTAGATGCCTTCTTGATGCATCGACCAAGTACCTGTGGCCACATCTTGGCGTAATTCGCACCACTTGATACTGCGTTGGCTGTTGTTGATTTTAACAGCCCAGTTAAGTACCACCGAGTTGTAATCGCCCCATGTTTTCCATTGGCCGCGGTACATGCAGATTCCTCCGATGCCATCGAGTTTTTGGGTGGTGCCTGGTTGTGATACGTCGTCCCAGTTACTGTTGTACGATCCATCGAAAGCCGCTGTGTTCACATTGTTGGCGGATGTGATGGATGCGGTTGGTGTATTGGGTGTCCAGTTTACCGTCATGTTGTAAATGTTGACTCGGTCTTGATTGCCACCTCCCCAGCCGTTATCTGAGTAGGAAAAAATAGGGCAGGGTGTGCCTGCAGGCGGAAGAACTCCATCGGCAGCACAACCTGTAACAGGAACAAAGAATCCTCCGCCATCCGGTGGGTTGAAAGAGGTAAATACACTGCGTGCTCCCGGCGTTCCTGCAAGCATGGCATCGCGCTCAAAGGCAAATACCCGCTGCGTACTGGTGTTGGCCGTCATGTAGTAACCATCTTGCCAAACACTGAATTTTAGATAATCTGGAAAGGAGGGCGATTCGAATGTGTAGGTATAATAGGATCCAAGCGGATCACCCGTGGTTGAGATAGCCATGTAAATTTCATTGTTGAAGAACGAGCCGAACTGTGCAAGTAACCAACGATCAGCTGCTTTATCGTAGATAACGATTGGGTCGCCATTATTTTGTGTGTCGGGATTCCACAATGTGCCGAGCGATTGAGCAGAACCGATAGTAGCTCCTGTCTCTTTGTTGTAGACGCGGAAAGTGGTGGCATTAATCATTTGAACATAATGATTGGGCCCTGCAGCTCCTGATGGGTCGAAAGGGCGTGAACCGCCGCTCGATTGTCCGGCAAAGTTGGCGCGCAAGTGAGTTCCGTTTTTTGTGCCCATCTCTTTCTGAATGCTCGCCTCATCATTGTGGTAGGGAGCTCCATCAGCACCGGTATATTCGAAATATTGGGGTTGGCGATTCGTGCGGTCTTTCGATTCTTCCATTTCATTTTTGACCGGTTTATCGGGCAAAGCCTGCATATCGCGCAATGGTCGGGTTACTCTGAATTTTTTGGCAACAATGAATCCCGATGACGGTTGAAAATCTTGTGCGGCAACAACAGTGCACAGGATGGTAAGGAAAAATAGACTGAATGTCTTCTTCATCTTTTTAAATAGGTTAATCAAGCGAATTTGTGTGTCGAAAGTAATTCTGACTTTCCTGATACAAAAAAGAGTGAAACGTCTATTTTGCGTCCAAATACTTCTCACTATGAACAGACGAAATTTCATGAAGAATGCTGCTATTGCCACTGCCGGCGGGGTTTTGATGCCTTCTATGATGGCGGGAGCCTCATCCGGTGTTGATAAAAAGGTGCGTATAGGATTGATTGCAGTCGGTTTCAGAGGGCAGTCTCACTTGGAAGAATTACTTAAACGCAGCGATGTAGAAATTATCGCCTTCGCAGATCCTGATTCGCGCATGATGGCCGATGCACAGGAATTGATGAAGAAGTATGGTAAGTCACCTGCAGCCGAATACGGCAAAGGTGATTATCACTATCGTGAAATGCTTCAACGCTTGGACATCGATGCGGTTATTGTTTCGTCGCCGTGGGAATGGCACGCTCGTCAGGGATGTGATGCCATGCGTGCAGGCAAGATAGTGGGTATGGAGGTATGCGGTGCTATGACCTTGGGTGAGTGTTGGGAGTATGTGCGCACGCAAGAAGAAACCGGAGTGCCAATCATGATGTTGGAAAACGTTTGCTATCGTCGCGATGTGATGGCAGTGCTCAATATGGTTCGCACTGGATTGTTTGGTGAGCTTGTTCACGCGCAAGGTGGGTATGAGCACGATTTACGTGGTGTTCTTTTCAACGACGGACAATCAGCCTACAACTCGGGTGTTGAGTTTGGTGAGAAGGGGTATAGTGAGGCGAAATGGCGCACCAATCATTATCTGAACCGCAACGGTGAATTGTACCCGACGCATGGTCTAGGGCCGGTGGCTACCATGCTCAACATCAATCGTGGAAATCGGTTGGTTCGACTGTCTTCGTTTTCTTCAAAAGCCCGTGGTTTGAATAACTACATAGTTCAGCATGAAAAAGGTGGGGCCAACCATCCGAATTCGCGCGTAGATTTTAAGCAAGGTGATGTCGTTACTACGCAGATACAATGTGCCAATGGAGAAACGATTTTGCTTACACATGATACTTCGTTGCAGCGACCTTATAATCTCGGCTTTCGAGTTCAAGGCACACAGGGCTTGTGGCAGGATTTCGGTTGGGGCGATCCCGATCAAGGGTTTGTTTACTTTGAGCGCGAAATGAAACACAGCCATCGCTGGGAAAACTCAAAGGAGTGGCTTGAAAAATACGACCATCCGCTTTGGAAACGTTACGCGAAGGAGGCCGAGTCGGCAGGACACGGCGGTATGGATTTCTTTGTGCTCAATTCGTTTATTGAATGCGTGAAAAACAAGTTGCCGTTCGCACTCGATGTGTATGACCTCGCTACATGGTATGCTATTACACCGCTTTCGGAGGAGTCGGTATCGCGTAATGGAGCGATGGTTGAAATACCCGACTTTACAGCTGGGGCGTGGAAAAATCGAGTTCCCATTTTTGCGTCTGATGATCGCTATTAACCCTTTGCTTTCGTATCTGATGGCGGCAGATAATCGCTGCCATATCCATACCCATAGCCGTAACCATAACCATAACCTCGTATCGCCTTATATCGATTGAGTACGATGCCCATGCGCGGTAATCGGCCTTCTGCATGCATCGACTCGATGAGCTCCAGCTGTGACTTGCGAATCAATTTTGTGTTAATGATGTAGACGAAACAGTCAAGTTGATTGGAAATATGATAGGCGTCCGATACCAATCCAATAGGCGCTGTATCGACTACTATGAAATCATAGTTTTTTCTCAGTTCTGCAAGCAACTCATTGAATCGGTTGCTCATAAGCATTTCAGAAGGATTTGGAGGTATAGGTCCTGAAGCAATCAAATCGAAATGAAATGAATTTTCACCTTTTGAGATAACCTCTTGAATGGTTGCTGTCGGTTTGGCGAGGTAATAACTCAGACCTTTTGGATCGTCTACTTTCAGGTAGCTGGCAAGTTTAGGATGGCGCAGATCGGTGCCGACCAGCACAGTTCGCTTGCCTGCGAAATGAAGAGCCTCTGCCAGATTGATGGATAGAAAGGATTTTCCTTCCTTGCCTATACTCGAGGTGATACCGATAACTCGTGAGCCTTCTGCGGCACGTGAGCATAAATAATCGATGTTGGTGCGAAGCATACGAAAAGCCTCTGAATTGATAGAGCGGTCGATATTGCTGTAGACCAGATGAGAGTTCTGCACCTTCATTTCGGGAATTTCTCCTAAGTACGGTACAGATAATTTTTGCAGGTCTCTTTTGCTTTTCACTTTGGTATTGAGCGATTCGATGAGATAGAGCATGACAATGGGTAGCAAAAGACCCAACAGAAAACCAATTCCATAGGTGAGGGCAAAACGAGGACTTATCTTCTTTTTGTTGGAGTAAGCCGGGTCAATGGTTTTGGCATTTGCAACGGTTACAGCAAGTGCGATATTGGTCTCTTCGCGCTTTTGAAGCAGATACAAATACAGAGACTCTTTGATTTGTTGTTGACGCTGAATATCGCGAAACGCACGCTCGAATGTGGGCACGTCTTGTATTTTACTGTTGATGCCTCGCGCATACTTCGTTAATCCGTCAAGTTTTATGCGTAGTGCCTTCAAGGTGTTTTCGAAACTGGAGCGAAGCGAACTGCGCAATTTGTTGAGTTCAGGCTCTAGCGCTACAGTTGCCGGATTTTTTTCACCGGCTGTAGCTTTGAGTCGATTGTGTTCGAGTACGAGCTTATTGTATTCCCATATCATGAAGTTCACAGACTCGTCTTTAAGTCCAAGATTAGCGGGCAGAAGATCTTCGATGGTATTTCGATTGTTCATGTCCTCCAGCAAGAATTGATGAAGGGAGATTTCGTTTTCACAATCAAGCATTTCTTGTTCAGCGTTAATGCCGGAGCTTACCATAAGATCTGCCTCAGAGGAAATGTCCGTCAGTTTATTTTCCCGCTTGAAAGTCTCGACTTCCGTTTCTACTTCGGCCAATTCGTCTGTAATAAACTGGATGCGTTCATTAATGAAGTTAGCGGTGTTGCGACTTATCTGATTCTTGTCTTCGATAGCGTGTTTGTTGTGAATGGCAATCAGAGAGTTGAGCACGGCAACAGCGCGATCATGGAGACCATCGCGGAATGAAAGTTTTAATACACTAGCGTCTTTGTTGACCGGATTTATTTTTAGATGTTCCAGAAATTCAATCGCTAATTTTTCAGGCGAAACAATTTCAGTGATGAAACTGTGGTTGTGGTGTGACGGGTTGAAATGACGTGTTGTGCGGAAGCAACCGTAGCCGAATTCGAAACGCAGCGTGTCACCGAATTTGTGTTGTGATGTTTCTCCGGTAAATTCATTGGTTAATGTGTACTCGTTGTCTGATAATGGAAACAGATTCCATTTGAACTCTTGCGATGAATCGGGCAATTCCGGTGTGATAAGTTGTAATTGAATGGGTGTTCCCTCATAGCGTTCGTGCATAATTGGGCGGCCAAACGTGTAATAACGTATGTTTAGGTTGAGCTCGTCGATCACCTCCATCATGAGTGATCTCGACTTCAGAATTTCGATTTCGTTATCCAAATTTTGATTGGCTGAAAGAATTCCCAGATCCTCGAATGCGGACAGTTCGTCGCGAAGGGATGACTTGCCATTCTTGTCGTCTTTGATAAGCACTGTCGCTGTTGCTTCATACTGAGGAACGGTATAGCGCAGATAAGCAAAGGCAAGGGCCATAGCAATCGTAACAGAAACAAGAAACCATTTCCAGTAGGAGAGGTATTTGAAGACTATTTCACCAACCGAAGGCGACTGCTCATGCGGCATTGGCGTGAATTGATCCATGCTATTTATTTAAAAATAAGTATAAGGGTCGTTAGCATAAGCGATAGGCTGGAAAGAACTATGCCTGTGTTCGATGCATTGATTAGTGATGCCGAACGTTTCGCGCGGTTAGGTTCAACATAGATCACATCGTTTTGTTCCAGAAAAAACACGGGCGAGGAAAACAAGCTTTCCTGAGTGAGGTCAACTCTATATTCCCTGCGCTTACCATTTTCTTCTCGAATGACGAGAATGTTTTGTCTTTCGGCTGTAATTAGAAGATCGCCTGCAATGCCCAGTGCTTCCAGAATAGTGACACGTTCGTTGGGAATGGTGAATGTGCCGGGGTTACGCACATCTCCCAACACAGTGATGCGGAAGTTCAGTATGCGCACTGCTATGGTGGGATTAACGATATAAGAGGAGAGCTTCTCTTTCAGCAGGTCAATAGCTTGAGAGCGCGTCAACCCTGCTAGTTTAACTGAGCCGATAACCGGAAATTCTATGTTTCCCTCTGAATTAACCAGGAATCCCGGTGGAGTGGGAGCGCCTTGCGTGTAACCTCCATATAGGTTGTTTCCAATAGCAAGAGGCATATTGAAAAGCGCTGTAGATTTTTCATCGTTGGCCATCACCAGAATGGAAAGTAAATCATCCGGTTTGATGGTGGGGTTGAAGGTCGAGTTTGCTGTGAACTCAGTTGGACGGCCTTGGAAATAAATGATGTCTTTTTTTGTATTGCAGCTATAAAAAGCTGATACGACCAAGGCAAACAGAAGTATTCCGGAACTAAAAATACGCATACGTCAAAGTTAAGGAAAATACCTCAGGCGCTGCGCTTACGCTTCACTATAATGTTGTAGATCGCTCTGAAAAAATAGCGGGTATCCGTGAAGTATGGATTCTGTTTTTTTTCAGTCAAATATTCTTCTTCTGCCTTTAATACGCCTTCTACCGAGGGTTTTCTATCCAAGGCTACATAGGGAGGGATGCAACCCGGTTTTTGAGTAACGCGCAGTTCCTGAAGGTGTTTGGGAATATCTTGGAAATAGCGAGGACTCACCGGACGAACACCTACCAGCTTCATATCCCCTGAGAGAACATTGATGAGTTGCGGTAATTCGTCGAGCCAATAGCGGCGCATGAATTTTCCCCAAGGTGTCAATCGGAAATCGTCGGCCGGCTTTCCGCTTTCTGCGTAACCATTCATTTTGAGTACATAGTCTTGGAGGTATTCCGAGTACGGATGCATGGTACGGAATTTCAACACGTGAAAAATTCTTCCACCCTTTCCAATCCTTCGCATTTTGAATATCGGGCCATAGCTGGGGTTTTTGTCGTAGGACGGGGCTTTGATTTTTTTGGCAGCAAACCACGTCATGCCGCCAATAGACTGATTGGCTACAATTTCAAATCCGCAACAGACTAGTCGGCCAAGCATTTCTGCTTTTGAGAGCAGTCGGCCTTTTCCTCCGGTTGTGGCAAAATAAACCTGTTTTAATAGGGGCACCTTTGGAAAGATTCGTAGAAAAATAAACTCGCTTGCTATCCAAACATGTTTTACCAAAGGAATGCGGTAGTAGGTAATACGATTTCTTCGCGCCCGGTAGGTCTCAAACGAGCCGATGAATAGTTGTCCGATTTCGAGCGATTCATTTACTTCCTCCAGATACTTATTGATTCTGCGCACATCGTTCATCCTGGTTTCGCAATACCTGGAGGTCCCTGAGTGCGGAATTGACTTGCTCTGTGGTTCGTGTTTTTCGAAACGGAAACGCTTCCGAAGCTGCTCATCGAGCAAAAACGGCAAGGACATCTTAACATCGGATGCTAAATCCGAGTGCTGAGTTGTGTGAACATGTGTATGGAAAAACGTTGATCCTTCCATGGTTAGATTAGATATCAAAGATACGAACCAAGGCTTAAACAAAGTAGGTAAAGTTTTTAGACCTGTGATGTTAGCGTGCCCTTGAACATGCACAGTCAATAGGTCGTATTTTGGCAGCTGCTAGCTTTGAAGCCTAGTTTATTTCATAAATTTCCATGTTGAAGAGGCTTGCCTACTATTTATTGCCAGTCAATGTATTAATCGATACGTTGTTATTGTTTTCCGAGCAATTTGCGTGGTTGCCTTTGGTTCGTGCGGGTTTGCTGCTTGGACTTGTGCTCTTTGTTTTTATAAAGTGCCGTGGACATTTGAAGCATTATTCCATGCTGGTTTTTTTTCTGTTGTATTGCATGATTCAACTGGCGTTTGTTTCTGATCCTGCTAAATCGCTCAACATTACCTTGAAAGTATGCATCCCGATAGCAGCGTTTGTCGTTGGCTTTAGGTTATTCAATAGCGCAGAAGAATTACGAAAGTTGAGTATTTCGATTATCACGATTTTTTTCATTCTCATCACCAACTTCGCTCTAAGCCAGCTGTTTGGATTGGGAAATTCTGTTTACTCAGAAGAGTCGGATTTTAGGGTTGGTAATCTTGATGATTCCTGGAATGTTTTTACGTATTCGGTGTTGCTGACTCCTATGGCCTTGTATTTTGCTCGCAAATCGCGATGGATGAAATGGAGCGCCTATGTCGGTTCAACAATCAATGCCATGCTTGTGGTATTCTCCATTAAGCGCATTGCAATTTTGGGTTTAATCACCGGCACAGGCATTCGATGGTTGTATTCTTTGCAGGTCAAGCGAATCATAAAATCATTGATTGGTCTGGCACTAGGTGTCGCGGTGTTGTATCCTTTCTTTGGTGAAAAGGTGGAGCAGCGCATTCAGGCAAGAAGTGATCGATTTGAATCCGGGGCACTCGAGCGTGAGGGCCGTTTTCTGGAGAGTCAGTTTGTCTGGGATCAGGTTCTTTCGTTCGACGACCCTGCGAAAAGTTTATTCGGGATGGAAGGATTTAACTCAGTTGGTAATTATGCAGGCGGACGGTTTGGCGATCGACAACTTCACGTTGACTATAATCTAATAGTAAACACAATCGGTCTTGTCGGCCTATTGCTTTACCTGGCCATGTTTGTTCAGCTTGCGTTTAGCATGCGACGCGTGCACCGCCGCGCGCAACTCGAATCATCTTTCGGCATCCTTATCCAATCTGTATTTTGGATGCTCTTGCTGAATCAGTTTATCACCTCCTTCGCCGGTCAAATGTACCATGTTAGTTATCGGCTCATAGTTTTCGTTTTCTTGGGTGCAATTTTAGGAACCTACCATTCATCGGCTTATGCGAGTACTCATCGTTTGCAGCGGAAATAAAGGCGAGGCAAGTCCATTCGTTCTTGAACAGGCTCAGCAATTGGAGCATGCCGGTTGCATCGTGAAGCTGTTTTTGATTCAAGGAAAGGGCTGGCGGGGTTATCTGCGCAATCGGGCACCGCTGCTTGGGTCAATAGCCGAATTCAAACCCGATGTCGTGCATGCACATTCCGGTATGTCGGCTTTGCTAGCCGGATTGCAGCGTCGGGTACCCGCAGTGGCTACGTATCACGGTTCGGATGTGAACGTGCCGAAACTGCGATTTTTTACTCGACTTTCAATGCGATTGTGCAAGGTTCATATAGTGGTTTCAGCAGATATGAAGCGCATTTTGCGCAACGACGATGTTCTTGTTTTACCATGTGCAGTGAATGCCGATGTGTTTATTCCAGCAGACAGAATGGTGGCTCGCCAGAGGTTGGGTTGGAGTGCTGACGGGATTTATGTGCTATTCTCTTCTTCGTTTTCCAATGCTGTAAAAAATGCCCCGTTGGCCATGGCTGCAGTGGAAGTATGCCGCGATTATCATATTCAACTGATGGAATTGAAAGACAAGTCACGTGAAGACGTTGCTCTAATGCTCAACGCTTGTGATGCGGCACTTATGACCTCTTTTACGGAAGGGTCGCCACAGTTCGTAAAGGAAGCCATGGCTTGCGGTGTGCCGGTGGTTTCTACTCGTGTGGGGGACGTCGCAGAATTGAGTGAAGATCTGCCGGGACATTTTATGGTTGGATTCGATACCGAAGAAGTAGCCAGGGGAGTGAAGGCGGCCATACTATTTCGCGCCGATATCGGATACACGAATGGCCCCGATGTAATCCGCCGAAGAGGTCTTACCCCGAACTCAGTTGCAATGGAGTTGATGCGCGTGTATACGCGCGTTGCGAAGGTTTAATGCTATTGCGCTGTCTTTAGGAATAGGTTGGTTAGCCATGCCGTGACATCTATTTTCTCGCGTAACATTCTCGCTCTGCGATCCGCAAATTTCGATTGAAGATCTTGATCGGAGAGCATGCGTTCAAGGGTGTGTAAAATGTTGTCTTCTTCTCGTGGATGAATTCCTGTGGTCAGTTGATAGGTGTGCTCAAGCTCTTCCAGTACGGATATTTTACCGCTGAAAGAACTGATGCGTAAGTTGGGGGTTCCCAACACAGCTGCTTCAACGGCCATGCTTTGACTGTCGCCTATATAGAGCGACGCATAGGCAAGCAAATGATGAATGTGCAGCGGATTTATTTTGAGCGTGTACGAAGCGAAGTCGTGGGGTATTTCTCTTTCCGAGGTGATGTATACACGTCCGAATTGTTCCAGCAGTTTAATAAGCTTGATCATGAATTCGTTCGAAATACCGGATGCGCCATCGTCGTGGTGCGCATTCAATTGTGCCAAACGCAAAATGAAATAGGGAGTATGCGAATCAAAATACGCTTGCACAATAGACTTATCGGCCTGAAATTGTTTCGGGTGCAAATAAGCCAGTTTATGGTAGCCGTTATAGCGAATCGTTTTCTTATTCCATGGCCCGTTGTCGCAACCGATCGGAGAAACGACATGCTTAGCCGGAGGATAAGTTACCTGCGCAAACGTTTTTATCACGGAATAGTCGTCTTCCGAAAAAACATAAGAAGGTATGCGAAGCAGAAAGCCTATGTGCGCAATCTCGGCTGATGTTCCCGCCATGAGGTATGGTCGTTCACGCAAACAAAACCTGAGTAGCTTGAGGTTTTTCTTTAATACGCCAATTGCGATACCCCACTTGCCATCCCGTCTCCCTTCCGGAAGGGCATTAATATATTCCCACCGAGCAGCCTTCAACAAACTTTCAAGTATGTCTTTCTTCTTGATGAATATGGTGATGCGGTGACCTTCCTTTTTGAGATTTTCTATAGTGCCGCGAAAAAGATGAAAGTGGGCCGGATGACCCAAAAAGAAAAGAAAGTGCTTTGCCCCTTTCATGTTTTCAGGATTTCTCATGGTTTATGTCACCGATAAATTGAGCGACGATTTTATGAACTGACGTGTCGCAAAGAAAGCAATGAATCCGTTTAAACTGTAGGCTAAGCAAGACCCAACAAGACCAAATATACTTGTGGACACAAGTGTACAGGTAGCTGATAAAAGAATAATGAGCAGAGTTCGCGCTACATTCTCTTTCAACTTATTTGTCATGATCAGCATAGATCCCGACCAGTATATCAGCGAGAAAATATAGGCCCCTGCAACTGAAATAGCGAAAAGAGTAAAGGTGTCTTTGAACTCTTGCTTAATGAATAGTGTAACCAAGGGATAACCGATAAGCAAAGCGATGAGCTGAACGGTCACGACCCGGCGGTTGACCTTACGAATAGACGACATGCGCAATTTGAGTTCATCGAGTTTTCCGCTAGCCCACGATTTAGATACGATAGGGCTGAAGTTCTGCATCATAATACCGGGGAAGATGAAGAGCGTTTTTGCGAAGTATACAATAAAGCTGTAGATACCTGTTTCAGCATTGGTAAGAATATAGCCAATTAGTATTACATCGAGCGAAGCGTTCAGAACAGATATGAGTTCCGCCACATAGGTTTTCATTCCAAACTTCAGGTTTTCGATGACGGTGGTGGTTTCAACTTTCATTTTAAACCTGCCTTTGAGTTGGAAAACATTCAAAAGAAAAACGGCTAGTTCTGCAGCCAGGAAGCACCATAGTGTTTTTTCGATGGGGAATCCCGCCAGCACTGTTGCACCTACAAAGACGATGATGATACTCCAGCGCACAATACGCTGCAGTGCAAATCTCTTTTGCAGTCGAAGGCCTGAAAAATATGCTCCGAAATTTTTGTTCAGATTAAAAAACGGCAGGGCAAGGAGCGGAATCCACACCACTCGGGCGAGCTCAGGCGAACTGAATAACTCCGGTTGCTTCAGGGCCAGCAGACTTATCAATGCGCTCATAGCTCCTGAAAAGCAAAGTGTCACGGCTAAGTTGGAAGTCAGAATGAGCTGGTTATCCTCGGACGTTCTTTGACCTTCGGAAATTTTCTTCGTGATGGTATTATTTAGTCCTAACGCGAAAAAAGTGGAGAGTATGGTGTAAAACGCTAAGGCCTGACTGAATATACCCAGCGCATCTGCGCCCTGTACTTTACCTACTATCAGGTTAACTCCAAAACCGGAAACCATTAGCACAGCCTGTGCTCCCATTAACCATATGGTATCGCGCGAGAAGCGCGATTGCTTAAGCCGTTCTAGTTGTTCTTTAATCATGCATGCGGGCCGATGCAGACCGTTAGGTGTGGTCTCAGCGGTATATCATTCTCGTGGCTAAACCCAATAGGGTAGAACCATGACAAAAATAGAACAGACACTTAGATTGCGTAATGCGATGATTGCCTTGGTTGATAAGTTCCATTCTGCTCTGTGAATATATTTGCCCAAACACCTTGTCTGTGCTACGTCCTTATGTTTTCGTGTTCGTTTGCTTGCTCCTGGCCGTGGGTGGTGAGGCTCAATCATGCTTGCAGGTTGTCGACGCTCGAACTCGAGAATCATTGCCCTATACAGCAGTTCAGCTCGATGAAACGATGTCGCTCGTTACAGACTCAATGGGAATCGCTTGTTTCCCGTTATCGGGTATTCGCAGTGTGAGATGTGAAATGGTGGGCTATGAGCCATTCAATAAAAGGATTGAGTTGGTGCCTTCTGAAACCTCTGTTGTTCTGCTTACCCCTTCCGAAAATCTACTCAACCTGATGGTTGTGAGCGGCACCAAATACATAAAGCCTATTGAGAAGCTCACCGTCAGCATGGAGGTCATTCGCGCGGCCGATTTAACGCGCAAAATCACGCCCAATCTAAGCGATGCGATTGAACGCTTGCCGGGTATCAATATTCTCGATGGACAAGCGTCCATTCGCGGGGGTAGCAGCTATGCCTATGGCGCGGGTAGTCGTGTGCTTCTTGTGGTTGACGATATGCCCCTCATGACGAGCGATCGCAATGATATCAAATGGAATTTTGTTCCTCTGGAATTAGTCGATCAGGTTGAAGTTACAAAGGGAGCAGCCTCGGTGAGTTATGGTGCTTCAGCACTCAACGGGATAATCCAGGTAAGAACGTTGTATCCCGAAGGGCAAACACGAACCAAGGCCTCCACCTTTCATATGGTATATGCTCAACCGGCCGGAACGGCTCAAAAATGGTGGGGAAATAACACGCCTTACCAAAGCAGTATATCGGCTTCTCACGCATTTACGACCGATTCAGGTATGGATGTCGTACTTGGCGCAAATGCATTGGATATGCGTGGTTTTTTGAACGGTGAAAGTGAGCGACGCGGACGAATCAGTTTCAAGACGAGAAAATTCTTCAAGGACGGTAAAATATCTGCCGGTATTGATGGTAATTTCCTCTATAAAAAACAAGGGATTTTTCTTTTTTGGGCAAACGATACCACAGATGCTTATCAGCCCTTCAGTGCCAATTCAAATGCAACTACAGTTGACTTGTGGACTTCTGTTGATCCGTGGGTAAAGTGGACAGATAACTTTAGCAATCGACATGCATTGAAGGTGCGGTATTACATGACGTCTCAGCCGGAAAATGATCGCATGGAGCCCATTGCACATAACATCACAGCAGACTACCAGATTAAACGAACATTGCCATTGGAAGTGGCTATGAGTGCCGGGCTCTCTGCGTCTCAAACCATCTTCAATGATGGAAATGTGGGCGGCCGTCATTTAGGTAATCTGGCCGGAACTTTCCTGCAGCTTCAGCGCTCCTGGAAAAAACTTGAGATTCAAGCGGGGTGGCGTATTGAATATTTTCGGGTCGATACTGTTGAGACACCCGCGAAGCCTGTGCAATCCTATGGGTTAAATTATAGTATTACGGAAAGGACCTCGCTGCGTGCCTCATACGGAGAAGGTTTTCGCTTTCCCTCCGGAATCGAGCGTTTTTTGAAATACAATATTGATTTGTTGCACGTTTATCCGAATCCTGAATTGAAACCGGAGCGTGGTTGGAATTATGAGCTGGGTATAAAGCGGAAGATTGTTTATCGCCAATGGAAGGCTTTCGCGGATCTTGCTTTTTTCTACACCCGTTATAAGAACATGACTGAATTCACTTTCGGGCAATGGGGCACTATACTCGATCCAATTGGTGGTGTCGGATTTAGGAGTGTGAATGTTACGAATGCACGAGTGGCAGGAGCCGAGGTAACGCTAAATGCCGAGGGTGCGATAGGGCCCTGGAAGATATTTGTGGCCTCGGGGTATACCTATGCTTGTCCAATAGATGCCGACAGTCATCCCGAATTATCCACCTTCATGGATGCCGCTAAATACGCCATTCAAACATTTGCTATACAACAGTCGTATGCGGGATCACCTATTTTGAAGTATCGCTACAGACACATGGGTAAATGTAATGTAGATGTGGAGCACCAAGCGGGCATTACGGCCGGTGTAGGTCTAAGAGCCTACAGCTTCATGGAACGCGTCGATACCGTGTTTTCTTTCTTTATTCCTGGCCTCGATCATTTTCGGCAAGAGAATCGCAACCCTTCGCTTGTAGTAGATATGCGCTTCGGTGTCGTCGCGCGTAAGAGACATCGTCTGGTGGTTCACTGTACCAATGTCTTTAATCGCTTCGTTGCCCTGCGCCCGGCAAAACCCGAAGCTCCGCGCGGTGTCGGATTGCAGTATGAATGGACGTTTTGAGAATTACTGTAATATCACTAAAATTCGCTATTACACAATGGGTTTTTATTTGTGTATGTTTACAATGTGAAATCCTTTTCCCACAAACTACACATCTTGAAAGCCATGAGCTGGCGCATCACGGGTTCTGTTGATACGCTTATTTGGGGTTGGGTATTGTCGGGCGAATGGACATTTGGCTTGGCAGTGGGATTGTCTGAAATGATTACCAAGCTGGTCCTCTATTATCTACATGATCGTTTGTGGCACAAAGCAGAAATCGGAAGCCGCTGGAATATACATACTATACATGTAATCAAAACAATTACTTGGCGTTTGCTTGGTACACTCGATACTGTGATGTTGAGCTGGTACATCAGTGGAAGTTTGAAGCTGGGTTTACAGTTGGGGGGTATTGAAATCATAACAAAGATGATTCTGTATTACATGCATGAGCGTATTTGGTATCGTATCAAATGGGATACAGACACACAGGCTGCGAGTGTATGAAGAATATTCTTGAACACTCCTTCGGTACTACACCTGAAATGCGCTCTGCAATAATGGGGCATGCACCCTTGCTAGTTTGGTTTACCGGACTTTCGGGAAGTGGAAAAAGCACCCTCGCTGATGCCTTGGAACAGCGGTTAATTTCGAACGGTATGCATGCTTTTCATTTGGATGGGGATGCACTGCGCCTTGGGCTCAATTCGGATTTAGGATTTACCGAAGCTGATCGTAACGAGAATTTACGGCGAGTTGGAGAGGTAGCAACACTCATGCTTGATGCCGGTTTAATAGTCATGGGTGCTTTCGTGTCGCCTCTTCGCACACAGCGTGAGTTGCTTCGGCAAAGGGTGGGTGACCATCGATTTCTGGAAATCTATGTAAGCACTCCAATTGATGTATGCGAATTGCGCGATGTGAAAGGTTATTATGCCAAGGCCAGACGAGGCGAGATAGCGACTTTCACCGGAGTCAGCGCACCTTATGAGCCACCACATAACCCTGACTTGATTCTAAATACCGCTCAAGTATCCGTTGATGATGCCTTGCAACTTCTTACTGAAGCAATGCATAAAAAAGGCGTTCATATGAAATGAGTGACGATGTCCTGGGTCGCTTTATTCAGGGCGTATCCTTTGCCTGTTTATAGTTAGCTGCACCGACCGCAATTTTCTTAGCTTCATAGTGCAGAACGATATACCGGTCAATGAGCTGGGATTTTCAAAAATCAACGTCTATTTTGAATCATGCGAACATTAGCATAAGCGGTAGTTTGATGTCTACTGCCGGCAGTCCACATTGCACAGTATTCTTCTGCGAAAAAATCGAATGCGCGGAAGCGGTCCTTACCCTGAGGATAGCCACAGCCGACCATAGATGAAATATAGATTGCGCTCAGGAATTTTTTAAAGTGTAATGTTATTCAATAGCAAATCTTAGTGAGTCGTTTTTGGAGAAAATACTTAGTGATGAATATAATATAGCAACGATTAGCTATTGAAGTACCCTTCTCAAAAGAAATAGGTTTGAACCAAAATTCACACCTATGAAATTCTCATCCTTAATCACCTTATTCTTCTATTTGCTCTTGCAGAGCAGCGCTATTGCGCAAGACATTCACTGCAACATGGCAAAGCTACCCATGGAGCAATTAATTCAACAAAGTAATGCCATCGCACATGTGAGGGTGTTGCAGGAAAATTCCTTTTGGAATGAAAAGCACTCCATGA
>Ga0315904_10002121_pt1 | contig 30943 bp, 28 predicted proteins | sample LakEriMetagenome_6_FD_203529 | JGI IMG/M metagenome (GOLD analysis project Ga0315904, IMG submission 203529) | Freshwater fungal communities from buoy surface, Lake Erie, Ohio, United States - Buoy 12 MA120 | ecosystem: Environmental > Aquatic > Freshwater > Lake | place: USA: Lake Erie, Ohio...
CTGCAGTTTCCGGAACTCAAGATCGCAAGTTTCGCCCGAACCAATGCCGCTGGGGAGTTTGAGTTAGCGACTTACGATCGAGCGGATGGAGCGCCGGCTGGTGGAGCGAACATTACGGTTACCAAGTGGGAGCAGTTGCCTCCGAGCGATGCCAAGATCCCAGGCGATCCCGGTTACGATCCCGCGATGGCCTACATGCCCGAAAAGCAACCGGCCCTTTTGGTTCCGGCGAAGTATACCGATTTCAACACTTCCGGCTTGAAAGTTGTGGTCAATGCAAGTTCTGCAAATCCACCGCTCAATATCGAGCTTCAGGATTAGCGAGTGCCTTGATTCCAGGTTTTGTCAGTGAGGTTGGTTTGGTTCTTATTTTTTCTTCAGTTTTGAGGGTTTAGAGATATGTCGATTCTGCGAAAGAGAAATGGTTTTACGCTCGTTGAGCTATTGGTGGTGATCGCCATCATCGGGGTTCTCGTGGGCTTGCTGCTTCCGGCGGTGCAGGCTGCGCGCGAAGCCGCTCGCCGAATGAGTTGCTCGAACAACATCAAACAGCTTGGACTTGCGCACCTCAATTACGAAAGTGTTTACAGATTTTTTACGCCGCGGAGCGCAGGTACTCAGACAGGCCCGATCAGCAATGGCGGCCGCCGATCGGGGATCATCGGCCTGCTTCCCTTTCTGGAGCAGCAGTCTTTTGTACAGAATATCGAAGCGGGAGATCCCACCAAAAGTCCGCCGCTTCCCCCAGGTGGCCCCTGGCCTTGGTATCCCGTGGGTGATGGCCCCAACCAAACTCGGATGTTCGTACAACGGTTCGGCTTTCTGCAGTGCCCAAGCGATCCGTCCACCCCGGATCAAATGGCGGAAGGGCGTGGAATCAACAACTACGCGTTTTGCGCAGGCGATACGCTGATCAGTGTAGGAACGGTTGGATCGGGTATGTTCTTTCGATTCGTCCCGGTTCGGCTTCGAGAAGTCACCGATGGACTGAGCAACACAATTTGCATGTCGGAACGCGTGTCCGCAAACTTCATACCTGGCGGCAAAACCAACCCGACGATTCGGGAAGGCAGTCTGCTCAACGTGGTTTTGCTCGGTGCTGGGAATCCTGCCAATTGCCGAGCCGCAGCAACGGCGGCCTCGGTAGGCGGTCGTTACTTGCCTGCATTCGCTTCGCAAGTGAAAGGACGTTTCAGTTCGATCTGGCTGGACGGCCAAGTAGAGAACGTGGGATTCAATACAGTTCTTGGTCCCAATAGTCCCTCCTGCGTGAGCGGCAACAATCCCGCATCGGACTCCCAGCACGCTGTCTTGTCGGCGAGCAGCGAGCACGGCGGTGGTGTCCAAGTGCTTTTCGTCGATGGTTCGGTGCGATTTGTGAGCGATACCATCGATACCGGCAACTCGTCTGTGAAACCTGTCCCCGGAGGGCTTACTCCATCCCCCTATGGTGTTTGGGGTGCCCTTGGAACGCGACGGGGTGCTGAGACGGTCTCAGCAGACCTGTAGGTCGTTTCTTCTCAGCTGAAAATTTTCTGATCGATGCCCGTCGTCGTCTCCGGTCGACGGGCGAAAACGTTTGTCACTCCTCCTTGGCTCGTCCGGGAGGCCGGTGGGCGGGATCGATCCTGCTGGACGTCGTAGATCCGTAGCTCCCTTGTCGATGGGCCCGGGAACTGCCGTCTGGGGCCTTCGAGGCAGTTGCCGTGGAAAGCTGTGGTCCCTTGCAGGCTTGTTTTTACCCGGACGTATCGTCTGAAAGTTGCAATTCCTCGCTCATAGACCGGAACCGATGACCATTTTTATGATGCTGGCGATGCTGACCAACCTCCTCATGGAGGAGGGCTCATCCGGCCAAACCATCGATCTCCCTGGGGGGAGCAAGGTTGAGTTTGCGTATATTCCTCCCGGTGGTTTTACAATGGGGAGTCCGGATGGGGAAGCGAACCGTGACGCGGACGAAGGCCCTCAGCGTCAGGTAACAATCTCGCGCGGTTACTACCTGGGACGCTACGAGGTCACTCAGCGACAATGGATTGCGGTGATGGGTTCGAATCCCAGCGTCTTTCGCCAAAGCGCGGAAGGGGAAGATCCTTTGGACCGCCCAGTCGACTCGGTGTCCTGGCAGGATGCGCAGCGTTTCATCGAGCGACTTCATGCGTTGGGGCTTGGTCGCTTCCGATTACCCACCGAAGCCGAGTGGGAATATGCGGCCCGTGCCGGAACCACGTCGCCCTATGCATTTTCCTCGGATGTACATCAGTTCGCATGGGCCAATAGCCGATCCATGGCACGCACTCACCCAGTCGGTCGGAAGAGCGCGAATGCGTGGGGATTGTCTGACATGCATGGAAACGTTTGGGAATGGTGCAGTGATTGGTACGCGCCGTATACTGCCGACAGCGCTGTCGATCCGACGGGACCTCCGAGCGGCAAGGACAAGGTTTTTCGCGGTGGAAGCTGGTACGACTTCCCCTACGTTCTCCGTTCCGCCAATCGGCATCGCCATGCTCCGGACCTAGGTTTCACATCGATCGGCTTTCGGCTGGTTCTGGAATCGCCAATTGCCGACGAACGAGTTGCGAATCTGCCAGGCGGAATCGCGATGCGCTTTGTGTCGCTTCCAGCGGGCGAGTTCACGATGGGGAGTCCGTCGACCGAAGTCGGTCGGGCTCCCGACGAAGCGCCGATGCATCGCGTAACGATCTCAAGATCGTTTCTGATAGGTGTATACGAAGTGACGCAAGCCCAGTGGATGGCGGTGATGGGTGAAAACCCGTCGGTTTTTTTTGATGACCCGAGCAATCCGGTGGAGATGGTTTCCTGGGATGACTCGCAAGAGTTTCTTCGCCGACTCAATGCATTGAATCTGGGAGGCACATTCCGTTTGCCGACAGAAGCCGAATGGGAGTACGCAGCCAGGGCGGGCTCGACGACCGCCTTCGGTTTTGGGGACGACCCCGAGTTTCGATTGTTGCCGCAGCATGCTTGGTTTTACTCTCGTGCCGAAGGTCGAAGCCATCCGGTTGGCTTGAAGAAACCGAATGCCTGGGGGCTGTACGACATGCACGGAGGCGTTTGGGAATGGTGCAGCGATTGGTTCGCCCCTTTCGCGGACGAGCAGGCGGTCACAGACCCGCTGGGGCCAACAACGGGAACCCATCGCATTATTCGAGGTGGTAGTTGGTTTAACGAACCGGAGGCGTTGCGCAGTGCGAATCGACATCGACACGCGCCCGACTCGCGACAAACGAATCTGGGTTTGCGAGTGGTATGGATCCTACCTTGATCGCGGTGCCGCACGCGAACGCTTTGCATGGTTTGGTTTGGTTTGATATCGATTTCAAAGTCAGCGAGAGAAATGATGAGGCTTGTTTTCTGCCTGTTAGGCATCTTTTTGCAAACCTTGGCCACTTCCACGGCCTATCCCCAAACAACACAGGAAGGAGCCCAAGCCGACTCGGAAGCTCGGCCGCGGATTGGAGATCCCGGTTGGGTCTTTGACGAAAGCCGCGACGATCCCCGTTTTCCCGAAATGCGGGAATGGGCGAAGGCGGGAGTGGAAGGAGGGATCCCCCTGCGAAACACCCTTCCCATCCGACTGCGCATCTCCGAAGGGGATGATCTCCAGTCGGCGATCGATCGGGTTGCCGAACAAGGTGGCGGTGTCTTGTTGCTCGGTCCTGGCGATTACTGGATCGATCGGACGATCCAGCTCAAGTCGGGCGTGGTCCTGCGGGGCACCCACAAGGATTCTTCCATCATCAAGATTCGCATGAAGGCTCCCTTCTTCAAGATTTCGGGTGGCAAGTCGGTGACAGCCATCGAAGTGACGGGGCAGGAACGAGTCGGCTTTGAAGACCTCACGATCCGTTACGCGACGGTCGATTTCGAGCCCATGGATAAAAGCGATTTCTATGCCCCCTGGGAAAACAATCCCTTTCATGGCGATGAAGTCCGCGACGATCAACTGTTTGTTCACTCACTCATCTTCGCCGATTGTCGCAACTGCTGGGTCGATCATTGCAATCTGCTTTGGGCGGGCGCCCATCCGCTAGGCATGGCAAATTGTAAGCATATGACCATGCGCGACAACTTTGTCGATCGAGCCTATATCAAAAAAGGGGGAATGCACGGAGGTTATTATGGCGTTTGGGGAACGAGCTACAGCCTGTTCTACAATGAAAAAGTTCGGCGCATCCGGCACTTCGCCTTGATGAGCCCAGGGTGCAAGTACAACGTCGTCTACCAGTGTGACCTGGAGGTGGATGTCAATTATCATGACGCTGACGATGGGCAAAACCTGGTGGAGAAGTCGCGAGTTGCCACACCGGTTTGGCACAGTTGGGACGCAATATGCTGCGGCGCTCAGGGCAAACACCGACCTCCTGGACCGAGGAATTTCCTTTTCGACAACAAGGTTATTTCCAAGGGAGTGGAGGGTTATTCGCGTCGCGGACCTGTGAGCGAACCGGGGAAGATCTACACCGTGATGACCGAATTCGGACAGCCAGTCGTCTCCGTGTTGGAAAACGAACCGCCTCCCAAGGGGGATACGCTGTACGCGGTGAAAAGGGAGTCTCGGTGACACGTTCGTCGCGGCAGTCGCTCCGGGTGATACGCGCGCGGGGATCGCCTTGTTCATGCGTTCGCCGCGAAGGTAGCTTACCGATCACCTCGTTTTTCGGGTCCGAACGGGTCTGGCAATTCTTCGAGGACAAGCGCCGGCCTGCACCTTGAGAGTACTTGTCGAGTTGGATTCTGCGGTGCGAAAGTCTGGGGAACGCGTGCCTACTTCGCTCAGTTTGTCTTGGTTTTACTTGACCCCATGCATAAGTCGATTGATCCACGGTGAGGCGAAGAAGAACAGGCCGCCGATGATCAAACCGAGCCACCAAAGCTGGGAGAAAACCGTGGCGTACTGTCCGATCGAGCTCGCTGCCTCATCGTGCCCGCCCCCTCCGCCACCGGATGCGATGGCCGCGATGACTCCCGCAAAGTAGTTGGCCATCGCGGTCGACAAGAACCATCCCCCCATTGCCAAGCCGACTTCCTTGGGAGTCGCCAGCTTGGTGACCATCGATAAACCGATCGGTGACAAGCAGAGCTCGGCGATGGTGTGAATCAGGTAGGTCAGGGCCAGAATCAGCCAAATCACTTTCCCACCTTCTCCGACCCCTTGAATCGCGAGTACCAGGACAAGGAACCCGAGTCCCACTCCTATCAATGCGATCGCGAACTTGCGTGGGATCGATGGATTGATGTTCCTCTGATCCAAGTAGGGCCACAGCGCCGCGAATACAGGGGCCAAAACGATGATGAACAGAGCGTTGAAGCTTTGGAACAAGGTGAAGTTAAACGGCGACTGGACGAAATCCCGTGCAAAGAAATTGAGGGATGATCCTGCCTGCTCGAACAATGCCCAAAATAAGATGTTGGCAAAAAACAGAATCAGCATGGCGATGTAGCGGTCGCGTTGGACGACATCGCCGGTCTGAATCCCGCTTCGAACAAAGTAAACGCAAAGGACCCCCATCAAGCCCATCAACACATAGCCGAGAATGGCGCTCTGGCTGAGCAGGAAGAAGATCAGTGGCACCAGTGCCAGCGCGCCGATGAAGACAACAGCAATCGGCGAGAGGTCAGCTCGGCCAGCGGGTGGCTTGCCCACTTCGCCGAGCATCCCTTTCATCAACTGGAAGACGATCAATCCAAGGATCATGCCGATCCCTGCAACCAGGAAGCCGTACTTGTAGCCATAAGTAGCACCCACGACGGTCGCGCACAGGATCGGTGCAAAGAACGCACCCGCGTTGATCCCCATGTAGAAAATCGTGAAACCTGCGTCGCGGCGTTGATCGCCCGGCGCATACAGTTTCCCAACCATCGAAGAGATGTTCGGTTTGAACAATCCATTCCCAGCGACGATGACGGACAAACCGATCAAGAAGAAGTTCAAATTCTCGACCAGCAGCATAAACATGCCGATGGCCATCAAGAATCCGCCCAACAAGATTGATCTTTGATAACCCAGATAACGGTCAGCGACAAACCCGCCGAGGATCCCAGTTGCATACACCAATGCCGTATACCCGCCATAGGTCAGCGACGCAGCTTTTTTCGCTTCGCCTTCCGGTAGCGTGTTGAAAAACGTGTCGGCGACATAAACCGCCAGCAAAGCCCGCATTCCGTAATAGCAGAACCGTTCCCAAAACTCGGTCGAAAAGAGCATCCATAGCGACGAGGGATGTCCCAGCGTATCCCCGGGAGGAGGCGGCACCCAATCCTGGCCTCCATTGGTTGACACCGGCGTGGCATCGGTATTCGAATCGACGGGTTCATAGGGGTTCTGACTCATTCATGTCTCCTCAAGACAAGATCGGTTCGAAACGGTTTCGCGGGGAGCGAAGGCTGTCGCGGGTGCCGCCATCGCGGAGACATATTACTACAACCGTACTTGCGATGGGATTGGGTTGCTGTGCCTCTCGTCCGAAACCTAGATTTTTTTCCGAAGTGGCATCAGGGCGATCAAGGTCGCGGAGATCAGGCTGGTGCAGGCCAGGAAACAGAGCCCGTACTCGTAGCTGCCGATGTTCTCCTTGACGTAGCCGATCACGGTCGGACCGAGAAACCCTCCCAGGTTCCCGATCGAGTTGATCAGCCCAACGCTCCCTGCGGCTGCCGTTGAGGTGAGGATATAGCTGGGCAGCGACCAGAACGCGGGCATGTACGACTTCATCCCCGCCGCTCCGATCGTGAACAGGATCATAGTCAGCCACAGATACTTGGGGCAGAACGCGGTCAATGCAATGCAGATCGCACCCAGCGCGACCGGCACGACCGAATGCCATCGCCGCTCTTGAAAATGATCCGACGACCATCCAATTCCCAATTGGCCGACGATCACCAGCAGCGATGGGATCATCACCAGCCAAGCAACACGCGTCGGTTCCATCGAATACCATTCCTTGAGAATGCTCGGCAGAAAGAATTCGAGTCCGTAGTTGGCGGTCACAATACCGAAGTAAACCATCGACAGCAGCCACACGCGCGGGTTGGTCAGGCCGGCCAAGAGCGAATGATGATGGGCCGCGCCGATCGCCGCGCGATCCGCGGCGAGTTCCTCCTCAAGCGAGGTCCGTTCTTCCTCGGTCAACCATTTGGCATGGCGCGGCTTGTCGGGCAGCAAATAGAGAACCGCGATTCCAACGACGACCGCAGGGATCCCCCAGAAGATGTAGATCCATTGCCATCCTTTCATCCCCAACAAGTCGGGGTTCGTCACCATCACCCCCTCGATAAGTCTGGTCCGCCCGATATCGAGAAACCACTGCGAGACTGCTGGTCCGATGATCATGGCAATCGGGGATGCGATCAGGAAGTACGAAATCGCCCGCGCGCGATCCCGGCTTGGAAACCAATGCGTCATGTAGACCAAGACACCCGGAAAGAATCCGGCCTCCGCGACTCCGAGCAAGAAGCGGACGGTGTAAAACTGCATGGGAGTTTTTACAAACGCGGTCAGCGCAGCCATGATCCCCCAGGTTACCATGATGCGGCAGATCCACTTCCTCGCGCTCCAGCGCTCGACGATCACCGATCCGGGGACTTCGAGGAGAAAGTAGCCGAGGAAGAAAATACCGGCACCAAACCCGATGACGCTGTCTCCAAAGGCGGGCATGTCCTCCTGCATCGTCAGCTTGGCGATCCCGACGTTGGTGCGATCGACGTAGGCGATGATGTAGCAGACAAACAGAACGGGGATCAGCCGCAGATAGGCTTTGAGCCGTGCTGAGTCCAGCGGGTTCGAAGAGAATGATGCCATACAGGTGGGATTGTGGGAAAGGATGGTTTCAGGGAGCCGTGGAATTCCCGCAGCCAGCAGGCGTCCAGTGTAGCAGGCTCGCGCCGCCCAGGCGCCTGGATCAGGCGCTGCTCGCCTGATCGAGTTCCCGTTTCGTTTCGGAGTCCAAGGCATAGTGCAAAGCCCCGGCAACCCCAGCGACTTGTTCGGCCGATCGCACACCGACGATGGCGGCCGTGACGGCGGGATGGCTGAGCACCCATGCCAAGGCGATCTCCGAGGGTGTTTTTCCCGTTCGCTTGGCCATCTCGATGACTTTGTCTGCGATTCGCAGGTTCCTGCTCAGGAGCGGTTCCTGGAAATGAGGACTCCGCGTTCGCCAATCGTCGCTCGGGAGGTTCGCGACCCGCTCGCGCGACATTGCGCCGGTCAACATCCCCGAGCCCATCGGCGAATAAGCCAGCACGCCGATGCCATGTTGCTGGGTATACGGCAAGATCGCACTCTCGATTTCCCGTCGGATGAGGGAATAAGGGGGCTGCAGGGAAGTGATTCGAGCAATCGGTGCGATCCGTTCCATCTGGGCTGCATTGAAATTAGAGACGCCGATCCATCGCACCTTGCCCTCTTTTTGCAGTTCAGCCAGGGTGCTCCAACCCTCTTCGATGTCCTCGTCGGGTTCAGGCCAGTGGATTTGGTACAGATCGATGGTGTCGACGTGCAGCCGCCTCAAACTGTTCTCGCATTCCGCGCGAATCGCATCGCGTTTGAGGATCTTCACGATCTGGCGATCGGCGTTCCAGTTGCGTGCGCACTTGGTGAAGAGGTAGGGGCGTGGACCGGAATAGGTTTTCAATGCCTGCCCGACGACTTGTTCGGAATGGCCGAGCCCGTAGACCGCCGCGGTGTCGATCCAGTTCATCCCCGCATCGAGGGCCGCGTGGATGGCTCGGATGCTGGCGTGATCGTCTTGATCGCTCCACGAGAACGCCCAACCGCCACCCCCCATGGCCCACGCTCCGATGCCGAGCCGTGTAATCGCCAAGTCGGAATTTCCTAGGAGAGTCGTCGCAGTCATTGGAACCTATCGAGCGAGAGTCAATCGCCAGCGAGGGCGGGAAAGCCATTAATTCTACGAGGTCTTGATCACTCTTGCTTACGTCTGGACACGTTCTCGAAGGAGGATTCCTCGTTTTTGTCTGAGCCCGGTCGAGCTCGAGAGAGATGTTTTCAGGGGGAGGAGTGCGACCTACAATGACACAGCCGACAAAAGTCGATTTTCGTTTTCATGAGCCTGAGGCGCTAGCCGATTTTTGCACGTCGAACGAACTCGGCTGGCGCCTCAGGCTCATTTTTGTCGGCTGTGTCTACAATACGGCTTTTCCCGATCAAGTACACTCCGTGAATGGAACGCGGTGTCGCTCGGAGGCGAGTACGACGCTCAATAAGGTGACAAGCATGGCTCGATGTTTGGTAACGGGTGGTTGCGGTTTCATCGGATCGCATCTGGTGCGGGCCTTGCTCGAGGCCGGTCACAAGGTGCGGGTGCTCGACAATCTGTCGACGGGCAAGCGGGAGAATCTCGAGGAGGTCTCGCATCGCATCGATCTGGTCGAGGGAGACATCACCGATCCGATTGCTGTCCGGGAAGCAATGTCAGGCGTCGAACGGGTATTTCACCAGGCGGCGTTGGCGTCGGTCCCTCTTTCGCTCGAGCGCCCGCTTGACACCCATCACGCATGCGCGACCGGAACATTGACCCTGTTGCACGCGAGTGTCGCGGCCAAGGTCAAGCGATTTGTCTATGCGGCCAGCAGCAGCGCCTATGGCGACCAACCGACCTCGTCCAAGCGGGAAACGGATCTTCCCATGACCCTCTCTCCGTATGCGGTTGCCAAGTTGGCCGGAGAATACTATTGCCAGGCGTATTACCACAGTTTTCGTTTGGAGACGGTAGGACTGCGGTACTTCAACGTGTTCGGCCCTCGCCAAGATCCCGATAGTCCCTACTCGGCGGTCATCCCGCTGTTCGTCAGTCGTATCCTCACCGGCCAGCCACCCAAGATCTACGGCGATGGTTTGCAGTCGCGCGATTTCACCTTCGTCGCCAACGTCGTGCATGGCAATCTGTTGGCCAGCGAACGCCCGAACATCGGCGGACGTATCATCAATGTCGCGGACGGTGGGCAAACCACTCTGCTGCAATTGCTGGAGCATCTTTCCAAATTGCTCAAGCGAAGTATTGAGCCGGAGTTCCTTCCCGCTCGCGCAGGGGATGTTCGCGAGAGCTTGGCGGACATCACACTCGCGAGACGATTGCTCGGCTACGAACCGCAAGTACGATTGGAGGAGGGACTCAAACGAACAATCGAGTACTATCAACAACTGGTGGCCGGCTCGGTTCGCTGAGGTCGGCGTCGCATTCCATGACGCAAAGAATTGAAATTCCCAACACAGCGGAGCAGGCCGAGCACTTGGTGCAGAGGATCGCGGAGTACCCGTCGTGCGTCGTCGCGTTCTCTGGGGGGGTCGATAGCGCAGTCGTGGCGGCCGCAGCGTATCGCGCACTCGGAGATCGAGCGGTCGCTTGGACGGGCATCGGGCCTGCAGTCCCTCAATCGGATCGCGATGATGCCGTGAGTGTCGCGACAGCGATCGGCATTCGGCATGAGCAAGTTGAAACCCGTGAGATCGATAACCCAAGCTACGTTCGCAACGGTCCCGATCGCTGTTATCACTGCAAGACGACGCTGTTCGAGACCATGCGGGCCTGGGCCGACCAACATGGGTTTCACGCGATCGCATCCGGGACCAACCACGACGATCTGGGAGATTACCGCCCAGGCTTGCGAGCCGCCGAGCAATGGCGAGTGGTGGCACCTCTCGCGGAACTCCGGATCGGAAAATCGGAAGTGCGAGGTATCGCCCAGTACTGGGGGCTCTGTGTGGCAGACAAACCTGCCAGCCCATGCCTGGCCAGTCGTATCGCCTACGGACAGATCGTGACCCTCGGCAGCTTAACCAGTATCGATACCGTAGAGCGTTGGCTACGAGAGCATGGGTTCGCAGATGTCCGAGCTCGCGTTCATGCGGACGGACTGCTGAGAATTGAGTTGCAACCGTCCGATTGGGCCCGATTTCTCAGCGGCTCGATCCGCGAGGATTGCCTCGCGGTGGCGTTGGCCCAGGGCTTTCAATTCGTGACCCTCGACATCCTGGGACGGTCCAGCGGTTCGCTGAACCGTGTGCTTCAGCTCGGAGAAACTACCACGTCACTTCAACCCCGGCAGTGAAACCGTTGTAGACGATATCCGACTTGTTGTTGATCGTCGCGACTCGCCCGGTTCCGGGTAGGAACAGGGATGGCGGCGTCGAATTGAAGTTGTTGACTGCCAAGGCAACATTATCGATCCAAATGACCTCATACGAACCTCGCAAGGCAATCGAGTGGCTGATGCGGTACACGAGTTGAGGTGACAACTGGGTCACGTAGGCGTCGGTGTTCGCCAGAACCGACTCGTTGATGACGATCGAGTTGGCGGTGATGTTGGATCGTTGGCGACTGCGATTGTTGTAGATCCCCGTCTTCAGCTCGCACCCGACCTTGACTCCAGGAATCAGGTTGTACCACAGGTCGCCACCGACCTGCCAACCGACCAAGGAGTTGGAGGTGTCCACCGAGTAGTCAAAGAACCGAGGCCCGTTGTTTGCAGCTCCGTTGTTATTCAAGCCTCGAGCGCTGAACAAACTGTATTCGTCGAGATCCACATACCGAATACCGGTCAGGAAACTTCCTTGGAAGAATCCATACGGCTCCGCCCAGCGACGACGGAAGCTGATTTCGCCATTGTGCAACTCCGAGTTGTAGGTGAGGCTGTGCGAACGGGATCGATCCGAATCATCGAAGCCGCCCGGTGGCACGAGGCCAAAGTTGCTTATGAACGAATAGAGATCCGCCTGCGAGCGAGTAACCGTGGCGGTTTGGTTCCAGTCATCCAGTCCGAAGTAGAGAAGTTCGACGTTCGATCCCGGACCGCAAGCGATGTTGAGTTGCGTTTGGAAACCAGCGTTCAACGTGTCGATAGGGACATTGTCACTTCCCAACACGAAATTGCCCGTATTGATACCGATCGAGGACGTATTGAATGGACCTGCGCCAGTGGTGCGAGCCAGTCCAATGACGGAGAACGATGCGTCGTACCACCGCTGCGTAGCGATTCCACCTTCACCGTACGGGCGAATCGAGAACGGAAGGCCAGAGACGCATCCACGCACGTGCGAGAGCAGTCCTGGAAAACTGCGACCAAACCCGTCGCAATGCGAACCGCCACACCCCGATCCTGGTCCACCGCATTCCGGGCAAGGTTGCGGGCCACCCATCATCGCGGGATCCATTCCTTCTGGCATGTAACCCACCGGTTGCCCCATGGAGGGATCGTAGGGTAACGCCGAGCCAGGCATCTCTCCCTCACCCATCATGTTCGAGACCGGCATCGCATTGACTCTGCCTGAGCCGAGCATGTCGGGTCCAAGCGAACCCGGTTTCTGAGCGAGCACCTGCCCACCCGTCCCCACCAGGGTTACCCCAGCCAACAAAGTAAGTTTCCAGCCTTTGAGCAGACTCATCGAATTCACTCCAGCGCTTGATGCAAGCGGTCCCAACGATCCGATCACCATGCAAAACGATCGGAATACCTGATACCATCGGCTTTATCGGCATGGCCGGAGGGAAACGTGTATCGAAAGGAAGTTTTTCTCGGCATAGGCTGCAAAATTCGCCTTACCGATACCCGAAGACGCTAGCAAACGGAGCCCAAGAAGCAGGGGGACTTGCCAAAAAAAGTGACCCACAGCCCGGCACGTAACGGTATCGAGCGATGATTCAACCGCGCTTGGACGGTTTTTGGGAACGGTGGGTCGTGAAGCGTTTCATCGCCCGCAGCGTTGATTGTCCGACATGATGCTCGATCCCCTCGGCATCGTTGGCGGCATCCTCGGGTGGAACACCGAGCGCCAAAAGAAAGTCGTAAACCGCTCGATGGCGTCGTTGGCATCGTTCCGCAAGCCGCTTGCCAGCGGGAGTCAAGATGATCGGCCCATACGGTTTGCTCTGGACCAACCCGTCGCGTTTGAGGCGCGCCACCGTACGGTTTGCCGTCACATGACTGACCCCGAAATGGCTCGCGATTTCTTTCAGCCGGCATACGCCGTCGGCCTCGATGAGGTGGAAAATGGCCTCCACGTAATCCTCCGCGATCTCGGTGGAGTGGTCTTTGCGAACGCTAACGTGCTGACTGGCGGGAGACGGTTTCTTTGGCACGAGCAAGTTTTCCCAAGAATTAGAGAACGAGTTCGCGGCGAATGCCCACGTTCGGACATCCCGATGGACCAAGTCTAGATCAACGCGCGCGATGTTTCCAGCCAATTTTCCAAGGTATCCCCCGATGGACGGTTGCAAGTATTCAAAGGGATCGCAATGAAGTTGACATTTTTTTAGCCTTGGCTACACTTTTTGTAGCCGAGGCTACATTTTGACAAGAAAACCATGTTCGATCCGTCTCAAAAAAGACAGGAGCGTCGCTATGCCGTCCGAACGCAAAGGCTTCACGTTGGTGGAGCTTCTGGTTGTAATTGCAATCATCGGAATTCTCGTCGGGTTGCTGCTGCCAGCTATCCAGAGCGCACGGGAGGCGGCTCGTCGCATGAGTTGCCAGTCCAACATGAGGCAGCTTGGCTTGGCTCTCATGAATTACGAGAGTACCTTCCGAACATTTCCGTCCGCCTACGTTTCCGATGCCCGCCACCCATCGCGGGATCCGGCGACTCTCGACGGCCCCAACGGTTTTGCGTGGGGTGCGTTGATCCTGCCTCAGATCGAACAGAACGCGATCTACCAGCGGCTGATTTTCACCCAGCCATGCTGGAACCCTGCTCAGGGAGATGCAACCCAAACGAAAATCCCAACCTTTCTATGCCCGTCGAACAGCCAGAGCGAAGGGACGATCAGGGTCCGAAACGCCGCGGGTGCCGAGTTTCTATTCGGTCGATCCACCTACGTTGCGAATGCCGGCCAGGAAGAACCCTGGCGATACACGCTCGAGGACGTTGCATCGGTCGCCGACGGACCGATGTTTCGAAATTCTCGGATTCGCCCGCGCGACGTCATCGACGGGTTGTCCAACACGGTCTTTCTCGGGGAACACGCGCCGGTGCTGAGCGATAAAACATGGGTGGGAGTGGTGCCTGGTTCGCAGGTCTGCCCCAACACCCCTCAGCGATTTCCGATCACCGAGTGCGATCGCGCGGCGACCTACGTCAACGTCCACAGCGGTCCGGCCGCTGCGGAAGTCGATCCTGTATCCGGATTTGCGCCCATCCATCCTCCGAACAGCCCATTGGCCCACGTCTGCCAAATGTATTCAGAGCATGGGCCCGGTGCAAACGTCAGCTTTGGCGACGGAAGTGTTCGATTCATTTCAGCCACCATTCACCAACCGACATGGGCGGCCCTCTCGAGTCGAAACAAGGGAGATGCGATTTGGAACCTCGACAACTGAGGAAATTCCTGTTCGGTGCGGGAAGTCTGACGGTATTGCTGGTCGCGGGCCTACTTGCGTGGCAGCTGTGGGCCAAGCCTGCGGTCGTTGATTACGACAACCTCAAGTACATTCAACTGCTCCGGACCGCATGCTCCAGCCAACGGTCGGACCAACTCCAGGGCGTGGAGCGGGCAGTCACCCAGCGGCGGGAGGCCGGGAAACTATCCGACGCGGAATGGAAAGAATTCGAGAAGATTTTTGTGTTGGCCCGTCAAGGGGACTGGCAGACCGCCGACCAGCAAGCTTATCGTCTGGAGCAGGGGCAACTCGGTCGGCGCCGCCCTTGACGCCTCCCAGCCTTTTCCTTGTTGGATGCCACCAGTCGATCGTCTGTCGGAGACACAGCCGACAAAAGTCGACCTTCGTTTCCATGAGCCTGAGGCGCTCGCCGATTTTTGAAAGTCGAACGAACTCGGCTAGCGCCTCAGGCTCATTTTTGTCGGCTGTGTCGTCGGAGAAACCACGATGTCATCGTTTCGTACCGCAAGTACGCTTCTGTCGTTCATGCTTTGCTGCTATGCCTATCCCGTGAAAGCTCAGGACATTCAGCCCGGTGATGAACAGCTGCGACTGAACCAAATCCAAGTCATCGGAACACACAACTCGTACCATCTCGCTCCGGTTCCGAAAGTCATGGACTTGATCGCCCTCAGTGGTGCCGAGACCGCGCGCGGAATCGACTACACCCATGAGCCGCTTCCAAAACAGTTCTCCGAATACGGCATCCGACAGATCGAACTCGATCTGTTTGCTGACCCGGAGGGTGGCTTGTACAGTACGCCATCGGCTTGGAAAATGGTCGGCGGTCCTGTAGAAGACCCTCGCGTGAAGTTTGATTTCACGGAAGTGATGCGTCGGCCTGGGTTCAAGATCATTCATGCACCTGGTTTCGATTACGCGACCCATGTACCCACGCTCGAACAAGCGCTCGAGCAAGTGGTATTGTGGTCGGAGTCGCATCCTGGACATCTACCTATCCTCGTCCTGCTCGAGCTCAAGGATTCGGCTCCGCCGTTGGCGGGCGTCAAGCCTCGGTCGTTTGACGAGTCGCTCCTCGATGCACTCGATCAAGTTGTCCTGCAAAGTGTCCCAGCGCAACGCCGTTGGACCCCCGATACGATTCGCGGCCAGCATCCGACGCTGCGCGACGCAGTCACCCGGCACGGCTGGCCTACCCTCCAGGAATCGGTCGGCAAGGTCTTTTTCGCGCTCGACAACACCAACGGGATTCGCGATCGGTATCTCAAGGATCATCCCGGTCTCGAGGGGCGTGCGATGTTCGCATCGGTCGATGCGGATCATCCCGCAGCGGCATGGATGAAGATCAACAATCCCATCGGGGAATTCGATCGGATCCAGCGTGCGGTGCAGCAAGGTTTTTTGGTGCGGACCCGCGCCGATGCCGATACCCGTCAAGCTCGCAACAACGATACCAAGATGCGCGATGCGGCAATCGCCAGTGGCGCACAGTTCGTCAGCACCGACTATCCGGTCGCCGATCCGCGATTTTCCGATTATCAAGTGCAATGGCCTGACCGAAGCGTGTATCGCCGCAATCCCGTGGCCCAGGTTCCCGCTTCCCGTTAGCGATCGCCAACTGTTCCACGTTCGGCCTGCTGCGGCGCGGGATACTTGATCGCGTTCTTCGCGATTTTCGCTTGGAACGCGTCGACCAGATCGATCTCAAGCACGCTCGCCAATCGAAGCAAGTAGGCGAGCACATCAGACATCTCCTCGCCGATCGCTTTCTTTTCGTCAGCCGTGACGCAGTCCCCTGCACTGGTCCACTGGAAGTGCTCCATCAACTCCGCCGCTTCGATCGCAGCGGACATCGCCAAATTCTTCGGGGAATGGAATCGCTCCCAGTTCCGCTCTTGCGCGAAGGCATCCACCATGGCTTGGAGATCTCGCAACGATCGTGCTTCCGACATGGTGCGCTCTATAGGGTGGGACCGATAGCCCAAGGAGTGAATTCTTCATCGCCATAACCGAGCAATTCGCTTTTGGTCTTTTGACCGCTGGCGGTTAAGAGGATCGCATCGAACATGCGATCTCCCGCTTGTTCGATCGATTCCTCGTCGAGAATAGTTCCCATGTTGAGGTCCATGTCTTCGGGCATGCGCTCGAAGAGATGCGTATTGGTGGCCACTTTGATGCTGGGGGTGGGTTTGCAACCGAAACAGCTTCCTCGACCGGTCGTGAAGACCACGACATTGGCACCGCTGGCGACCATTCCTGTGACACACACGGGATCGAAGCCGGGGGAATCCATGATGATCAAGCCTCGGCCGTGGATGGGTTCGGCATAGTCGATGACAGCCTGCAGGGCAGTCGATCCTCCTTTGCTGGCAGCGCCGAGCGATTTCTCGATGATGGTGGTCAATCCACCCGCTTTGTTTCCAATCGAAGGATTGTTGTCGATGTCTTCGCCATAGTGCGCAGTGTAGTCGCGCCACCACTGCAGTTTGTCGAGCAACTTGCGAGCCACGGCTTCGGACTGGGCCCGTTTGGTGAAGAGTTGTTCCGCTCCGTACAACTCGGTGGTTTCCGACAGGATCGCTACTCCTCCGCATGCCACAACCCGATCGGCGGCAATCCCCAAGGCCGGATTGGCGGTGATTCCGGAGTAACCGTCGGAGCCTCCGCATTTGGTAGCGAGAACGAGTTGGCTGGCGGGAACGGTCGTTCGCTGCAGCGCGTTGACCTGCGGTAGCAATTCGCGGACGAGTTCGACGCCGCGGCGGATGGTGGCTCGCGTGCCGCCGGTCTCTTGGATCGAAAGCACCGGAACATCTTGGGCATGCGATTGGCCGCTGGGCGAGTGCCATTGCATGCCAGGCAGTTGAACTAGCTTCTGATGTTTTTGAAGATGTCCGAGTGTGTTTTGTTCGCATCCCAGTCCGATGAGGACATAGGCGGCGATGTTCGGATGCCGTGCGATGCCGCCGAGCACGCGGCTCAGTGTCCGATGCTTGATCCCCTCATACGCCATGCCGCAGCCGCTGTCATGGTTGAACGCGACCACGCCATCGACATTGGGATACGCTTGCAGGATCTCGGAATCAAAGTGCCTCGCGACGGCTCCGGATACTCCCGCCGAGCAGTTGACGGTCGAGATGATGGCGATGTAGTTGCGAGTGCCGACCTGCCCCGATCTGCGCATATAGCCTTCGAAGGTTTTGCCTTCGATGGGTTCGGGGGATGCAGGCGTCTGCGAAGCCAGATCGGTGTAGTCCAGCGCGTGTTCGCAACGCAGGTTGTGGTCGTGGATATGATCGCCGCGGCGGATGGGATGGCTCGCGACTCCGATAGGCCAACCGTACTTGAAGACTTCTTGTCCGGGCTGGATGTCGGCGATCGCCAGTTTGTGTCCTGCGGGAATATCCTGCCTGGCAATCAAGGCCGGGGTGCCATCGTGGATGTCGATGGTCTCACCTCGAGCGATGCGTCGGAGAGCCACAATGCAATGATCGTTGGGGCGGAGTCGAATCCAAGACTTGTGCTGCATGAGTAAAGGGATAGCGGGTTTCGAGTCAGATAGAAGCGGGGCCGGGATTGGCTGGGGATGGATCGGAATCCGGTGACAAACCGCAAAGAGCGGAGACAACGACCGGATCCTCGGCGGGGTCGATCGTTCGAAGCACCAACTCCACGTGATCGGAGAACACATTCCCCCAGATGGCGGGCTGATGCTGCGCAAGTCGTTCCGCGATTCGCGAGGGTGCCAGTCCATCGCGAGCCGTGACTCGCAGGATGGCGCTCTCGAGCGAGACCTCATGCCACGCTCCGCTCCCGAGTTTGCATGCTCGGCTACCGGTTTCCACCTTCACATGAGCGTCGGGGCGGTCGCATTGCGTTGCGATTCGCTTGGCACGATTTTGCAAGTTGGCGAGCGAGTTGCTGAGGGTCGCACCGACCGGGGTCGTATTCCAAGTTTCGCGAGTATGGGTGTTTCGGATCGCTTCGGCCAGAAACAAATGAGTAGCGCGGGAAGCGAGCATGCCGGTCCCCTCGGCCAGTTTTCGGATCGACTGAATGATCTCCCGTTTTCCGAGCAAGATCCCGCACTCCGGTCCTGCGATCAGATCGTGGCCGGGGACGATGATCAGATCGGGGCCATGGTCCCAGCGGCGACTGAGCGCTGCGACGGGTAGTCCAAGATCAGCCAGATCGTGGATCGAACCATCCAAGGCCAGTTCGCACACAAGGCACTCGTTGCCATGAGCCCGCTCGATGCCGCTGTGCAACGAAGGATCTCGCGGACCGCAGGTCGCGGCCAACAGCAACTGTTTCGGCGTATCGAGAGCGCGATCGAAGTCGGAAGGGAGGCATTCCCGATTGGAACCGATTTCGCGAACCGGGATTCCACAGGCTTCGAGCATGTCCGGAAGCATGCTCCCGCCAAGGGACGGTCCCGAGGGGATGCGAATGCAATGCTTGCGAGGCAGTACGACTCGTTCGACACGCGACGAGAGATGCAAACCTCGCACCGCCAGATCCAACGCTACGCCCAGATTGGGAGCTACCAACGCATCCCCCGCGCCGGTCGCGCCTAGGATCGCTAGACAGCACCGTCGCTCGGCTTCGACATCTTCGGTGGTGTTGGTGTGGATCACGTTCAGGAGGGCCAGAGTATCGGGCGCAAAACGGGGCCCGGTCCAGCGACCGCTGAACCACTCGCCTGTTGCATTGATCCCTGGGGTAAAGAATCCCGCCTGATTTTCCGACCATGGATCGGTCGCCACGTCGATCCAACGCCCGGCCTGACGCAGCAATTCCTGGAGACTCGCTAAGGACGGCACCTCGCGAACTCCCAGCTTCTGGGCCGCTTCCTTGAGTGCGTGGGTCAGCATCGGTTGGTTGACCCACTGCGCCAATTGCTTGATGGCTTCGGAGGGGCCCAGGCTTCGAAAGGGAGGAATCGGCATAACTAACCTCGACCCGTGAGACGCCAACGGTTGCGAAAGAGTAATTGAGTCAATTGCAGCAGCAATCCGGAGGTGAGGATCGTCGTCCCAAAATAGCTCGCCACCAGTAGCCAGGAGCCGATCTTGGCACGCGCAGTCATGGTTCCGGACTGGACCGCGGTCATCGGCACGCTATCGGCTGCCATCAGCGGGCTGGTAATTCCGAGAAACCGAAGTCTCTCGACGCTCGTGTTGGGGGGAGCGAAATTCCAGGACAGGAAATAGACGGCGATCGGCAGGCAGTACAGGATCAGCAACGTTACGTAACAGGTCATCAGGGCAACACTGGTGCGTCTGACCACGGTTGAGATGAATAGCGAAAGGATCGAATTGAAGATCGATGCCATGATGCAAATCCCGAAAAACGAGAGCATCGCTTTCCAATTTCGGGACAGTTCCGGGTTGATGCAGGCCAGGAGCATGGGAAACATCAGGAATGCGGTCAATACAAATGACACGCGAAACCCGGAAATCAGTTTTCCCCAAAGAATTTGCGAAGAAGAAACCGTGGTGGTGAGGAGCAGATCGAGGGTCTGCCGTTCCCGTTCGCTGGTAATGCTACCGGCGTTGAACACCGGCGCGGTCAACAGATTGAATACCAGAACATACCCGACGTAGTAGGATGCCAGGTTGGGAAACAGGAACAGCAGGATCGCCATCAAGGGAATGGCCAGCAACATGCTCAACTGGATGACCAATCGCAGCATGAGCGTTCCCTGGCTGAAAAGCTCGGCGTGCATTTCCTTGTCGTAAACAGGATTGGCGGTGTCCTCCATCAGCGTCTTGCGCCTTGGAGGTGCGAAAAGATTGTCGGGAAACTGATCTCGCTGGATCACCAGGCCGACCGCCTCGCGCTGTTCGCGTTCGAGATCGACCACTTCGCTCCCTTGGCTGCCGATGTCGGGTGGATACAGCAACCGCCTCGCGGTGACGGCCAGCAGCGAGGAACCGATGACAAGAGAAAGGATCGGTACGACCGTCGCCGTCATCAACAATCGCAGGTCGCCGCGCGTTGACAATCCGAGCCACGTCGTTGCGCCTACGATCAGGACTGGCAGAATCAATACGTAGCTGACCACCAGCGAAGAAGATGTTCGCTTGAAGTAGCTCGAGCAAAAGAGGCTGATGGAACCGAAGAGAAAAATTGCGAATACGAGACCCAAGTAGGCCGCGAGCAGTTCGTAGATCGACACCCCTCCCAACGGCAGACAGAGCATGATGATCGGCAGAGATCCCAGAATGAGGACCACCAAGTGGGTCAGCGCAGCGACCAGTTTCCCGGAGACGATCATCCATGGACGCAAAGGGCTGGCCAGCAGCATTTCGTACGTCTTGCGTTCTTTTTCTCCAGTGATTGCGCCGGCGGTGAAACTCGGAGCCATCAAGGAAGCGATGGCGAACTGTCCAACGAAGAAGAAGTCGACCAGTCGCTGCGCGGAAGCTGACTCGCGACTCAGGTCGATTTTCGTATCGCGAGGATAGGCGATGAGGACGACGGCAGCCAATGCAACTTGATACACCAACATCAAGATGAACGCGCGAGGTGCACGGAGATTGGTCAGCAATTCGCGCTGCAGTACTGGATTATCAACCAAGAGCATGGTTTGCCCCTTCGCTGGGTCAAGCTTGGTGCGTTAGCGGTCGACCCATTCGACGGGCTGTGGCTCAATCGACTCGGTGTAGGGCGAGCCGCAATCCTTGCGTCCGCTTCCTTCGAAGCGGCTGATCAAGCGAACCGTCATGTCCTGGTCGCACAGAATCTGGCAACTGAGGCGGACACCGGTCACGCCCCGAGCAGCGAGGATATCGCGCTCGGCGACCGTGATCTTGGTCGGTTCGCCAGCGACGAATTCGACGCGGCATGTCGTGCATCGCGCTTTGCCGCCGCATGCATGCAACTGGTCGCTCCCGACTTCCTCGCGCAAGGCCGCGATCAAGCGTTTGTTTTGGGGGACATCGAACTCCCCGATTCCTTCCACGGTCAATTTTGGCATGGTTTCACTTTCCGGATTCAAGTTTCAAGGATGGCGTAGACAGACAGGTTGTTGACGAAGAGAGCGTTGCAGTCACTCCGGGACCATGGCTTGGCCGGTGATCTCGTACCCCAGATCCTGGATCATCTGGTAATCCTCTTGGGGAGGTTGGCCTTGGGTGGTCAAGTAATCGCCAACGAAGATGCTGTTGGCTACCAGCAACCCGAGCGGTTGGAGCGATCGCAGGTGGCGTTCTCGTCCTCCGGCAATTCTCAGTTCGCTCGATGGATTGACGAAACGGAACATCGCCAGGGCTCGCAGGCAATCGCGTGGGGAGAGGTATTCCTTGCGTTCCAGCGGCGTGCCATCGATCGCGTGCAGGAAGTTCAACGGGATCGACTCGACCTCAAGTTCACGGAGCGAAAACGCCATCTCCACGATGTCCTCTCGCTTTTCCCCCATCCCGATGATCCCGCCGCTGCACAATTGCAACCCGGCTTTGCGGACATTGCGAAGGGTTTCGACCCGATCTTCAAAAGTATGGGTCGTGCAGATCTTTTCGTAATAATCGCGGCTGGTGTTGAGGTTGTGATTGACCTTGTCGACTCCGGCCGCCGCCAGGCGCTGGGCTTGGGATTCATTGAGCAGGCCGAGGCATGCGCAAATGTTCAAGCCGAATTTCTGCTTGATCTCCGGGACGATGGTTTCAATCGCCTTGATCTCGCGTTCGTTGGGTGCTCGACCGCTGATCACAATGCAGTACGTCTTGCTCTGCCGTTCGGCAGCGAGACGCGCACCATCGAGCAGTTTTTCGCGGCTGAGGATGTTGTACTTCGGAATGGGGGCGTCGGAGATTTTGGATTGGCTGCAGTAGTTGCAGTCTTCCGGACAAAGCCCGCTCTTGGCATTCATCAAGAAATAGAGTTGAACGGTCTTTCCAAAGTGGTGCCTGCGGATGCGGTTGGCTGCCGAGAGGACGTCCATCAACGCATCGTCGCTCGAATTCAGGATCTCTAGCGCTTGCGAACGATCGATCGCTCCGCCCGCCAAGATGTGGGACGCCCAACTCAACCAACGGTTGTCGAGGGAGTGCGCGTCGCAGGAAACATGTTCGGCACAACCGTCAGGATCGGTCGCGGTCGGTGAAGAATCGGTCGCGTGCGGGGAAAGCATAAGCGGTGGAGTCGCGCGTTGGGGAACGGGGAAACAAGGCCCAGTCAGGGTCGCTGGTAACGAAAGTGCGATTGTAAGGCAAAAACGCCGAACGGACAGCGGTTCGCGTTCTCGGAACATCCGCTACAGGCGGGTCGGGAGCGGAATTCCGCAGAAATGACTGTATTCCCGCCGATCTACTCGTGACTTACCCCGTTTCATTTTCCTCGTTCCCTTTGCACGTCAGAAAGATCTATCGATGGTCCATCCTCGACCGTTTCTCGACAACGTGGAGGATCCACACGACGACGAAATCAATATGATTACCGATCGTCGACGTCGCAAGGATGGCGACCAACTGCAATCTCCTCTGGAAACCTACCTCCGGGAGATCAACGAAACCAAACTTCTGACTGCGGAAGACGAACAGTTCCTGGCTCGTCAAATCGCGTTGGGAGACGTCCAAGCGCGGGATCGCATGGTCCGTGCGAACCTCCGTTTGGTAGTCAACATCGCTCGCAGCTACGTCGGCAAAGGGTTGGCCCTCCAAGATCTGATCGAAGAGGGGAATCTCGGTTTGTTGCGTGCGGTCGAAGGCTTCGATCCCGACATCGGCACGCGCTTCAGTACCTACGCCAGCTACTGGATCAAGCAATCGATCAAGCGGGCGTTGATCAACTCGGCGAAAACCATCCGCATTCCCGCGTACATGGTGGAATTGCTCAGCAAGTGGCGGCGCGCGACGGCTCGCCTCAGCGAGGAACTTGGGCGCATGCCGACCCAAGAAGAGGTGGCGAGGATCCTGGGCCTGCCCAAGAAGAAACTTCCCATCATCAAAAAAGCGATCCAAATCTACAACGCCACTCCGCAGAGCGACCAGTCGGACCAGGGCTGGTCACTCGGGGAAATGGTGATGGATGAGCGGCGCAAGAGCCCTGATGAGGAGCTCTTGGATCACGATGTGATGAAGACGGCCATGGAATTGCTCGGCACCCTCGATGAACGGGAAGCGACCGTTTTGAAGATGCGGTTCGGGCTCGGGGATTGCCCCCCGCACACCCTCAAGGAAATCGGCGCCGAACTCGGTCTGACCCGCGAACGAGTTCGTCAGATCGAAACCGAAGCCTTGGCGAGGCTGCACCATGCCCTCAAGGATCCGAAAGAACGCCTCGGCTTGGCCTGAGAAACGCTCGGTTCCTCGCCGATGCATCAGGGTCGGCGTCTTGCATTCTCTTCCCAGCTCCCGGGGGCGACTCTCTGCGCTGCCTCGGGAGCCGATGCGATCTGGGCAGTATCCCAGATTTTCTTGAAAAAATGGCCGCCCCGGTAGTGGCCGAGCCCCATGGGACATGCATACCATTCGGGCGTGCGGAGTCGAGAATGACTCTCGAAGCATTTCGGCTAAAATCAAGGATCGAAGGTTAGTCCTTGGAAACGTCTTACCGGTTGCTCGTCGCATGAATACCGCACTTGATCGTTGGCTGTCCGCCGATGCGTTGTTTACCAACACAGTTTTTCAGGCTGTATTGGGTTTGTTGGTCCTGTCTTTGGTTACGATCGCCGCCTATTTTGTCCTGGCAAAGTTGCGCGATTCCAACATGAAGGACCAGCCGATCACCGATCTGCTCGAAAAGAATTTCGAAGAAATGCGCAGTGAAGGTGACATCGACGATCAGGAATTCCGAAAGATTAAGGCGTTGCTCTCCGGAGGGTCTCCCCCTCTCGGTTCGGCAGCGAACTTGAACACGACCCCCGCATCCAACTCTCAAGAAAACGATGCCGACCCATCGCGAAACTTGTGATATACTGCGAACAGGGGTGGTGAATCTGAATCGGCCTGGGAGGCCGCTGTCGCCTTGTGCGATCAAGCAACTATACCCATCGGCTCGTAACTGTGGTCACGGATGCCCGGTTTGCACCCGCGTGCGAGAACATGCCCTGCATGGTCTCGCTCTGGGGCGCTGACGATCGAGCTTCCCTCACGTGAACCACATTCCCGAAATCCGGATCCTCCCCGGTCCGTTTTGGGTGCCCCCTAGCAAGGAGTCGAGAATGCCCTCAGGCAAGGATATGATGGCCGGCCGCCGCGGCGGCAATGGCGGCGCTGCGAAGAAGAATGCTTTCTGCTCGTTCTGCCGCAAAAGTTATCGGGATGTCGGCCCCCTCGTCGAAGGTCCCGGAGATGTTTACATCTGCGGTGAATGCATCGAGCTGTGCCAATCCATTCTCGACCAGGAACAGCGACGTCGCGGCCCCACCAAGAAACTCTTCAACGAAATCCCCTCACCCCGGGAGATCGTCGAACACTTGGATCAATACGTGATCGGCCAGGTACAGACCAAACGGTCGCTCGCTGTCGCGGTGCACAACCACTACAAGCGACTGAGCGCCGACTGGGAAGGATCGGACATCGAAATCGAGAAATCGAATATCCTTCTGGTCGGTCCCACCGGTAGCGGGAAAACATTGATGGCGCGGACGTTGGCCAAAATGCTCAACGTTCCCTTCGCGATCGGGGATGCAACCACCCTCACCGAAGCCGGATACGTCGGCGAGGATGTGGAGAACCTGCTCCTCAAACTGCTCCATGCAGCCGACTTCGATATCGAAGCCGCTCAGCGCGGAATCCTCTACATCGACGAAATCGACAAGATCGGTAAGACGAGCCAAAACGTCTCGATCACACGCGATGTCTCGGGCGAAGGGGTCCAGCAAGCGTTGCTCAAAATGCTCGAAGGGACCGTCGCCAACGTCCCACCGCAGGGCGGACGCAAACACCCCGAGCAACAGTACATCCAACTCGATACGACCAACATCCTCTTCATCTGCGGAGGAACGTTTGTCGGCATCGAGGACATCATCAGCAAGCGGATGGGCAAGCGATCCCTGGGATTCGGACCAGGTTCAACCATCAAGGGCGAGACCGATTCCGCGAAGCTGCTGGCCCAAATCCATTCCGACGATATTCTCGAATTCGGCATGATCCCGGAACTGATCGGCCGGTTGCCGGTCGTGACCGCCCTGGCTCCGCTCGATATCGCTGGGTTGGTCAAGGTTCTCACCGAGCCCAAGAACGCCCTGATCAAGCAGTATCAGGCCCTGTTCGGAATGGAGCATTGCGATCTTCAATTCACCGAAGCGGCGTTGCGAGCCATCGCCGAAAAAGCCCATCGCAAGAATGTTGGGGCTCGAGGATTGCGCAGCATCGTGGAGGAAATCATGATGGATGTCATGTTCGACCTGCCAGAGCAGGAAGAAGGAACCCTCTACACCATCGACCTCGATCCGAACGACGGTAGCATCCGTCCGATTAAGTCGACGTCCAAGCGCAAGGAAAGCGCCTAGCCCATCGCGGCTCGGTGCCCGAAAAACCAACCGCTTTTTCCAAACCGCCTAGTCTTCGGACTCGGCGGTTATCTCGCGGCCGAATTCGTCGAGCTTGACGTCGGCCACCGCGGTCTTTTTCTTGGCCACATGCAACAGATCCTCATAGATCGGATTCGCCTCCGACTTCTGGATGGTTGCTACCGCATTGGCCACTTCCTTCAAGTAACGCAGGAAAATGCTGCGGCGGTTTCCTTGGGCTGCGATCGCTTGGCGTTTCCGGATGTATCCCGCCAACGACCGACCGATCGCTTGAATGCCGAGACGAAGCTCTTTCTCAATCTCCGGCGCGTTGGCGATTGCTTCTTTGGATTCGCTTGTGAACGGAACCCAAACGCTGGCCATGTGCACGATCAAGGTGACCGGTCCGGACGGGAGCGCCCCCTTGGATTGCGATAGGCCGTAGGGCCGCCAGTTGGTATTGAGGACCGCTTGCGTAATCGCGCAGGCCCCCTGCTGGTACTGAAGCGGAACCCGGTTGGCGAATCGATAGATCTGCATCGATTGCCCTTCGGAAATGTTCACTTCGCGCAGCGCGCTGTGCAACGCATCGAGTTGGTCTTTCTTGAGCTTTTGAGGACTGCATCGCGTTGGTAGCTTGGTCTGCTCAATGATCTTGTCGGCGGCGTCTCCGCCGATCCCGTTGAACGAATCGATCAGGAACTTGCGAAGGGTCCGGGCATCGGACTGCTGGATCACTTCGACCAATTCCTCGCGGGTGATTTTCTGCGTCTCCACCGATCCGCCATATGCCAGCGCGACCTCGATCTGGAACGGCGAGCCTCGAAACACCGACGGCGGACGGGTCACTGCATCATGAAAATCGCCTGGCACGATGGCCTTGAGTCCCGCGTAGAGCAAGTCGCGGCCGATCGGGACGATGCAATCGGTCGAAGGGGGGCGGATCTTCGTTTCCTGCAAAGCTTGGTAGAGACGTTCCGCTTCGGTCTGCCCCACCTTAATGGCCGAGGCTCGTGTGCTGAGTTTTGCCGTTTCGCAGACCTTGCGGGCGACCGCCGGGGTAACGCAGGAAAAGGAGTTGGTCAGAAACGCGCTGATCGAGGTCGATTTGTCCTCGCCGAGCATGGTGATCAATCGACCGAGCTCCACTCCGTACGGATGCGGCTTGATCTCCTTGGCTTCGCGAGGGAGTTCGGAGGTCGTGCGCGGGATCGTCAGCTTATCGCCGTCCGGGCTCTGCCAGTGGATGGTGACGTGCGGGTTGGCGATCGCTGTCTGTTCGAGGTACTCGTCGACGCTGCCGCGGCTTCGTTTGTAGACCCCTGTCAGCTCGATCGTCACGCGGGTGCCCGATTCCAACTCCGGACCCGGCTTGCCATCGGTTTCCGGGTAGTGGCTTTCCCAGACGATATCGTTGTCGCGCATGTGCGCGAGCCCTTTTTCACCGGCGGGAATATCGACCCCTTCCCCCTTGCCGTTGATGATCTCCGGCTGGTTCTTCTTGGTGTCGACCTGCAGCAGGAAGTAATGGACCGGGGACTTCTTGCTCGTCTTGGACAGAATCTGCATCGGGCGACCGGTGGTCAGCATGCCGTTCATGCCGGCGGCGCTGATGCCGATCCCTTGCTGACCGCGGCTCATCCGCAGACGATGGAATTTGCTGCCGTAGAGGAGCTTGCCGAAGATCAGCGGAATCTGCTTCTTGACGATCCCTGGCCCGTTGTCTTGCACGGCGACCCGGAACCGCCCTGCTTGGGTTTGGTCGATGCGGACCCAGACTTCGGGCAGGATCCCTGCCTCCTCACAGGCGTCGAGGGAGTTGTCGACCGCTTCCTTGACGGTGGTCAACAGCGCCTTGCGAGGGTTGTCGAAGCCGAGGAGGTGTCGGTTCTTGGCAAAAAATTCGCTTACGGAAACATCCCGCTGCTTGGTCGCCATGGATTCGGCGGTGGCGCGTCGGGACTTGGTCGAAGTCGATGTCATGCTCGTCAATGATGCGAAACAAATCCTGGATGTCGGTCGGACCCCCCGGGTCGCAGGAGGAGAGCCAAAGGGTAAAGGATAACGGCGGGATGGTCTATGCGGGCTGGCGAATTTCGGCTAGTCCTGGGGCTTTCCCAAGCATTTTCGGCAGGATCGGTTTACTCGGTTCCCTTGTCCGAAATCTTGGACCGGTCCACCCTTGCCTGTCGGATTCGTTTCGGAATGCCAGCGGAATTGGCCGAGCAGAGAGAACGAAGGATTTCCCCTTTCCGCAGATACAGGAGTGCAAGGAATGCGACGGCAACGATTGGTAAACATGGGATTGGCAGGCGTGGTCGCCATCGCCTTTCTGGCAATGATGTCACTTGAGGGACGGGCCCAGTGCTCGAGTTGCGGCTCCAATGCCGTCCCGTATGTGTCGGGGAATTCCTATGTCGGCGGAGCCGCCCACGGCTTGCTCGGCGGCAACGGAGGGATTGGAGCCGGGGATCTCGGCCCCGAAGTCTACGGCCAGTATCTCGGCAAAGGGACACAGCCGCTGTTCGACAACTACTTCACCCAGGGGAACGCCAACCAGGCGACCGCTGGGATGTATATCTCCCCGATCGGAGTTCCAGGTTGGGTTGGACACACCTACTACACCAACCAAGCACTTTACCCACATCAGTACCTTTATCGCCACCATGATCGGTACCATTCGTACTACGATCAGGGCCGCGGCATGAATCGCACGCACGCGAGCTACTCCGTGCCGCCGATTCACACCACACTGAAAACGGCATACAAGAAAATTCGCTTGCCTCACCAATAAGACTGGTGCGGACAGTTGACCGCTTGATCGGGAAAGGATCCTGATCTTCCTAACGATGGTTCAGATGAGCGTCACGGACGATGCGCGACTGATCTTCAACCAAACACGAATGAAGTGAGAAGCGTATGAATCAAAGATTTGTCCTCGGGAGCGCCGTGATCGCCGCGTCGCTTCTGATGTCGCAACTGGGCCTAGCGCAGGGTGTCGTCGTCAGCGACTGCAACTCGGGCGCGTGCCAGGGTAGCCATGGTCATCATTTCGGTGGCCACGGTCTCGGAGCCGGCAGCGGGATCCTCGGACCCAATACAGGTGAACATGGAACGCTCAAGGCGTGGGCATGGCACTCGAGTTGGGGCGATTACTGGGCTCGCAATCAGGCAGCCCAGCGGCCGTGGCACGGCGGCTACTACTGGATGCGAACAGGTCAGCCGACTGCATTGGTCGTTCCTCCTGTTGTGACGATGCAACAAAACTACTCGTGGGGTGTTTCCCAAAACACGATGACTCCGGTCTATCACCAATTTGGTGGCGTACCACCCAACGGTGCTGGCGGCGGAACTTTCCGTGCAACGCCTTACTGGCCAACACACACGGATCAATTCGGGGTCTACCCTGTCCGCGGCCCCTGGTAACACCATCGCAGTGAAATCGATCCCTAGAAAAAGGGTGCTCTTTCGAGCACCCTTTTTTATTTTCTGGACTCCTGATTGGCACCCCCTAGCACCAGGCACAAGGGTGACCCCGATCATTACCATCACTTCGGCGCATCTTCTTGTTCTGGTTGCTCTTCGGACTCGTGCTCATTCCGACAGGATGGTACTCGTACTCGGTTCAGACCTTGGACTGTGCCACTCCGTTCTGTTCGACTCTGTTCGACGCACTGATCCGGTTTGGTGTTTCGATGGGCGGATAGTGCCTAAATGGTCTGGGAATCGCCGCGATACTGAACGAGTATCTGCTGCGACCTGCCCCACCATGGCGAGATGCACAGCCACAGCAGACAACCCACGAAAACGATTGCCCCCGTCACGCCAGGTCCGGGCAGAGGATCGCTCAGCAGCGGTGCCGGATTATTGATTAGGGCATGGACTCCGATCGCAAGGAACAAGTTACCGGTACGAAGGTAAACCGCCGAAAAGAGCAGTCCAAAAACGAATTGGGCGATCAGCAACACTTGTCCTTGCGGCTGATGCAGGTTGAAAATGACATGCCCCAAGGCAAAGTACCCTTGCGAGAGCAACAGCGCAATCACCAGATGCTTCCATCGCTTTGATTCAGGTAGCCAGTGCATGGCGAGAAGCAAACACTGTGGCAAGAGAAAGCCGCGGAAGAGGATCTCCTCGAAGGGGCAGTTGCCAAACAACTGGCCAAGCCAATCGCTGACGGCGAATCGCCAATTCTCGGGTCCCCAGGCCGGATGGATCTCAATCGATTTCCCCAGCGATAAGCAGATCACAAGATGCAGGATTTGACTGGTGATCCAAAAGAGCAGAGTAAGTTTGACGGCTGGCCAGAGACGGGTCAGATCGACTCCCACATCCTTGGGGCGAAGGCGCCCCAGCCAGAACAAGAAGATGGGGAAAAGTACGAGTTGCAAGGTCACGCCGGCGACCAGCGTCCCATCGACAATTCCCCCCGTCGCCGAACTTAGCCAGACCATCGGCGGAAACCAAGTTCTTGGGTTGGGATACGCTAGAAAATGGAAGTAAGCGACCAGCAACTGCTCGATGGCGAGCGTTAGAAGCAGGACCCAAGGTGCCACTCGCCGCTGGGCAGGGATATGGGCCAATGGCCAATCGGTCGCAGGCTGAGCAAGTGAATGATTAGCTGGCGGCATGAGTCCGCAATGAGGAGGGTTGGAGTTCGATGCATCGCTTTACAAACGCATTCGATTCCCTGGCCTGTTTCTTGTCCTGCGTGTGCGGGAATTTGGAAAATCGCGACGAAATCGGGACGGCCTGTCATGTTGCCGCCAATCCGATGGGAATACTCCTTGGGTTCAAACGACGGACCGGTGGAAAATCCAAGACTGGTTGCAACCCGTCGAATTGCTTTCGTGATGACGCGAGTGAGCCTCTCAGAAGGACTTCTGATGTTCGCAGGAAAACGAGATGACTGACAAAACCAAATCCACAACATCCCCAACGAAACCCCGACGGCGTTACCGACGTTGGATCGCAGTGATTGCCGCATCCGCGATCGCGATTCTGGTGGCGAGCATTTTTCTTGGATTCTGGCCGCTTTCGTTATTCATTCAGGACCCGTGGGACGCGATCCCCAAGGCGAGCCCGGAGGAAATCGCGAAGCTG
>Ga0315904_10002123_pt1 | contig 30932 bp, 24 predicted proteins | sample LakEriMetagenome_6_FD_203529 | JGI IMG/M metagenome (GOLD analysis project Ga0315904, IMG submission 203529) | Freshwater fungal communities from buoy surface, Lake Erie, Ohio, United States - Buoy 12 MA120 | ecosystem: Environmental > Aquatic > Freshwater > Lake | place: USA: Lake Erie, Ohio...
GAGATCAAGTTCGGAGAGACCCACGCTCTGATGGGCCCGAACGGGTCTGGCAAGAGCACCCTTGGACTAGCGATCGCCGGTCATCCGAACTACGAGATCACCCAAGGATCGATCTACCTCGACGGTGCGGATTTGACCGAGATGGAAGCAGACGCGCGGGCGAGGGCTGGGATCTTCATGGCCTTCCAGCGCCCGGTCGCGATCCCCGGGGTCAAGATGGCGGACTTCCTGCGTCACGCCGTCACCAACGTTCGCCGGCCTGATCGCAAGGAAGGGGAGGAGCTGATCGCCATGCGCGATTTCCGCAAGGAGCTCAAGTCAAAGATGGAACTCCTCAAAATGGATCCCGAGTTCGCTCGGCGCTATGTCAACGACGGATTCTCCGGCGGCGAAATGAAGCGAGCGGAGATTCTGACGATGGCCATGCTCTCGCCCAAGTTCGCGATCCTCGACGAAACCGATAGCGGACTGGATGCCGATGCCGTCCGATTGGCCAGCGCATCGATCGCCGAGATCGGTCGCGACAAGATGGGGCTATTGATCATCACCCACCACGACAAACTGCTCGAACATAATCCTCCCCAGTTCACGCACGTGATGCTGGGTGGACGTATCGTGGAAACCGGAGGCCCCGAGTTGGCTCGCGAACTGCACGATCTCGGTTACGACCGGATCCGAAAAGCCTACCCGGAAGCCGACGCTGCAAACCAAGAAATGATCGCCAAGGAAGAAGCCGCTTTGGCTTAGCCATCGATCGATTCCAACCTTTGAATCCAACCACTCGAACCGAGAAACCATCACTACTATGTCGACCGAGACAGCACCAGACGACGCGATCGGCGAAATCAACAAGTACGATTTCCGCACCGAGAGCAAAGCCGTCTTCAAGGCCCGCAAAGGGCTCGATCGCGATATCGTCAACCAGATTTCCGAAATGAAGGGAGAGCCGGAGTGGATGCGCGACTTCCGGCTCAAGTCGCTGGAGACGTTTTACTCCAAGCCGATGCCCACTTGGGGCGGCTCTATCGACGTTGATTTCCAGGATATCTACTACTACCTCAAGCCGACCAACAAACAGGGCCGGACCTGGGATGAAGTCCCTCAGGAAATCAAAGACACGTTCGACAAACTCGGAATTCCCGAGGCCGAACGCAAGTTCTTGGCGGGGGTCAAAGCCCAGTTCGAAAGCGAAGTCGTGTACGGCTCGCTCAAGGAAGACCTGGTCAACCAAGGTGTGATCTTCACCGATACCGATACCGCGGTGAAGGAATACCCCGATTTGGTTCGCGAGTACTTCGGGACCATCATCCCGCCGACAGACAACAAGTTCGCGGCCCTCAACTCGGCTGTCTGGTCCGGTGGTTCGTTCATCTACGTCCCCAAGGGAGTCAAGATCGAGTTTCCCCTTCAGGCTTACTTCCGCATCAACGCGGAGAACATGGGTCAATTCGAACGAACGCTCATCATCGTCGACGAGGGCGCCAGCGTTCACTACGTCGAGGGTTGCACCGCTCCGATGTACTCCTCCGAATCCCTACACTCGGCGGTCGTCGAAATCATCTGCAAACGGGGCAGCCGCTGCCGATACACGACGATCCAAAATTGGGCGAACAACATCTACAACCTGGTCACCAAACGAGCCGTAGCCTACGCCGATGCCACGATGGAATGGGTCGACGGCAACTTGGGGAGCAAGCTCACGATGAAGTACCCCGCGGTCTACATGCTGGAGCCGGGCGCTCGCGGCGAGATTCTCTCGATCGCCTTCGCCTCGGCAGGCCAGCATCAGGATGCGGGTGGCAAACTGGTCCACGCGGCACCACACACCACCGGCCAGATCATCAGCAAGTCGATCTCCAAGAACGGCGGCCGCAGCAGCTACCGAGGCTTGGTACGCGTTGAAAAAGACGCCGCCAAATCAAAGTGCAATGTCGTCTGCGATGCCTTGATCCTCGACCCCAAGAGTCAGAGCGACACCTTTCCCTACATCGAAGTCATGGACCAGGATGTCAGCATCGGACACGAAGCGAGCGTTTCGCGCATCGGCGAAGAACAACTCTTCTACCTGATGAGCCGGGGACTGTCCGAAGCCGAAGCCAGCACCATGATCGTCAACGGATTCATCGAGCCGCTCGTCAAGGAACTTCCGATGGAATATGCGGTCGAAATGAACCGCTTGATCCAACTGCAGATGGAAGGATCGGTGGGTTGATCATGACCGCAACGACAACATCCGATACGACCTACAACTTCAACGATGCTGCATTCCAGCGTTTGATCGAAAAACGAATCGATCCGTCGTGGCTCACTGCCGCCCGCAGGTCGGCTTGGGATGGATTCCAACAACAGGAATGGCCCAGCCCGCGGCAAGAGAATTGGATGCGATCCGATCTCCGCAGCTTCCGTTTGAGCAAATACTCCCCGAACGTCGATGAACAAACCGAGATCGCTCAGGGGGTGCCCGTGCGATTGCTCGAAGGAGTCGACGTGGCCGGAACGCTCCGGTCGGTCGATGGAATCGTAACGCACGAGAACCTGCTTGGTCCCTACGCGAGCCGAGGGGTCGTGGCATCGTCTCTCTCGAAGGCCGCGCGGGAGCATCCGGAGCTTGTTCGCAAGCATTTGCACTCGCTGGTCGCGCCGACCACCGATCGCTTTGCCGCCTTGCAAGCCGCGATGTGGAGCGACGGTTACTTCGTCTACGTCCCTCGCAATACGGTGGTCGATCGCCCGATCCATATCCACGCATCGATCTCGGAGGGCGGTGTGGATCTGTCCCACACCCTGATCGTTCTCGAGGATGGGGCTGAGGCAACCGTCCTGTACGAGTCGGCCAGCCCCGACGGCAACGGCGCCGGTTTCCACTGCGGAGCCGTGGAAATTGTGCAGCGAGGCAACTCCCACCTCCGCTATGTCAATCTTCAGGACTGGGGACAGAACGTTTGGCACTTTGCTCATCAGCGGGCGAGCGTCGGACGGGACGCCTCCATCCAATGGACGGTGGCCGCCATGGGATCCCGTTTTTCGCAGGTTGATCAGCGCGTCGCGCTGGTCGAACCGGGGGCACGAAGCCAAGTCAACGGTGTTCTGTTCACTCGCGACAAACAGCATTTGGTCTACAACACCCTGCAGCACCATGTGGCCCCGCATTGCACCAGCGACTTCCTCTACAAGTCGGTTCTGCAGGATCGATCGAGGACGGTATGGCGCGGGATGATCAAGGTCGATGCGGGCGCCCAGAAAACCGATGGCTACCAGCGCAACGACAACCTGATGTTGAGCGACAAAGCTCGAGCCGACTCGATCCCCGGCCTCGAGATCCAAGCCGATGATGTCCGATGTACCCACGGCAGCACCAGTGGCCGCATCGACGAGGAATTGATTTTCTACGCCCAGTCGCGGGGATTCACTCGCGGCGAAGCCATGCGGATGATCGTCACCGGATTCTTCCAACAGATCTTCGATCGAATCACCATCGAATCGGTTCGGGAAGCCCTCGGCGCCTCGATCGCTCGCCAGGTTCGGCAATACGAATAACGCGCGACCCGAAAGGCTCCGATCATCAGCGACAATGACTTTCATTACGTATGCAAGCTCGATGAGCTGCACTCCGCGAAACCCAAATCGGTCGAGGTCCTCGACCGATTTGTGGTACTCGTGCGATACGATTCCCAGGTCTATTGCATCGAAGACTTGTGCACCCATGACGGCGGGACCCTCGGCGACGGCGAACTGGACGGTTTCTGCTTGGTATGCCCTCGGCACGGTGCAAAATTCGATGTCCGCAATGGCCACGTCGTATGCATGCCAGCAACCGAAGATACACCGAGCCACGAGGTCCGCATCGATGGCGACCGAGTCTTGGTTCGCCTGCGCAACTGAAGCCGTTTTCACCAATTGAAGGCACGCAGCAATCATGAGCATTACCGAAGACAAAGTTCGCGAGGAATTGAAACGGGTCATCGATCCCGAACTGTTCGTCAACATCGTCGATCTGGGGTTGATCTACGTGGTCGATATCCAGCCGCGCGAAGACGGCAAACAGAACGTCAACGTCGAGATGACCCTGACCAGCCCGATGTGCCCGGCCGGCCCGCAATTGGTTGCCAACAGCCGCCAAGTGATCGAAGAACTCGAAGGAGTCGGCGATATCGACATCAAGGTCGTGATGGATCCCCCGTGGGGCCCCGACAAGATGACCGAGGACGCGCGCGACCAGCTAGGGATATTCTGATGACCTCTTCCCTTCCGCAAGTCTCCCTCGAAGAGATTCGCGAAGAAGTCGCCGATCTCGAGACCCCTGAGGAACGGATCGGCTACCTGATCGAACTCGGACAAACCCTGCCCGATTTGCCGGCGGAGTACCAGACCGAAGAGCATCGCGTCCTGGGTTGCCAGAGCATGGTTTGGGTTGTCCCCGAACTCCACGATGAAATCCTCACCTTTCGCGGAACCAGCGACGCGCCGATGGTCCGCGGCTTGGTCGCCATTCTGATCAGCGTCTACTCCGGGCGCTCCCCCCGCGAGATCCTCGAATTTCCGATCGAAGCATTGTTTGAGGAATTGCGATTGAAATCGTTCCTCACACCGATGCGCAGCAACGGCCTGTACTCGATGGTCCAACGCATCCAAGCGATCGCCCGGGCGGCCGTCACGGCATCGGGAGAGACGATTCCCCAACCCAAACCATCCGAGCCGTCTGCGAGATCCACTCCACCGACGATCTCTATCGAGGGTTGCCGAGAGGATTTCCCGATCCTTTCGCAACACATCGGCGATGATCGACCGCTGATCTATCTCGACAACGCCGCATCCTCGCAGCGACCCACAAGCGTGATCGATTGCCTGGCGGCAGTCTTTCAAACGCATTACGCCAACGTCCATCGCTCGGGACATGACCTCGCCGTGGCGACCACGGTCGCCATGGAGGCCGCTCGCGAGTCGCTGCGCGGGTTTGTCGGTGCCCAGAGCGCCGACGAAATCATTTTCACTTCAGGTACCACTGCTTCGATCAATCTGGTAGCCCGCGCGTGGGGAGATGCGAATCTCAAGCCAGGGGACGAAATCCTGCTTACGGAGATGGAGCATCACTCGAACATCGTCCCGTGGCAGCAATTGGCTGCGCGAACTGGGGCCATCGTTCGCTGGCTCCCCGTCCGAGACGATTTCCTGCTCGACCTCGATGCCCTCGGGAAACTGCTCAGCCCACGCACACGACTGGTTTCCATCACCGCGGTCTCGAATGTCCTGGGAACCATCAATCCCGTACGGCAGATCGTCGATGCAGGACATCGCGTCGGCGCTAGTGTACTGGTCGATGCCGCGCAAGCGGTCCCGCACGGCAGTATCCATGCCGCTGAGTGGGATGCGGATTGGATCGTTTTCAGCGGCCACAAAATGCTCGGGCCAACGGGGATCGGGGCCCTCTACGGCAAACGGGATGTTCTCGAAGCCATGCCTCCATTTTTAGGAGGTGGGAACATGATCCGATCGGTGAGCAAAGCAGGATTTTCCCCGGCTGATCTTCCGCATCGATTCGAAGCGGGCACGGCGCCGATCGCCGAAGCGATCGCCATGAAGCCAGCCGTCGAGTATCTCCAACGGGTCGGTTCCCGTTTCATTCTTGAGCACGAACGGAAACTCGCCGACCGAGCTATGAAAGGCTTGCGCGGAATTCGTGGTTTGAAAATTCTCGGCCCCGACATCGAGGCCAAGACAGGCATCGTCTCCTTCGTGGTCGATCGGATTCATCCGGACCAGATCGGCCAGTACCTCAACGCGATGGGGATCGCGATTCGCATCGGCCATCATTGCGCCATGCCGTTGCACGAGCGATTCGGCCTGTCCGCGAGTGCACGAGCGTCGTTCTATCTCTACAACACCGTCGCCGAAGTCGATACCTTCGTCGATGCGGTCGCTCGAGCCGTCGCGGTGGGAAAGTAGCAAATCAATTCCCGGTCGGCCTCGAACCCCCTTGGTTTTCGAACACGTAGCGCACCAATTCCTCTACGGTCTCGATGTCGAGAATGTCGTCGGTGACTTTGAACGAAAATTGCTTTTCGAAGTCGAATGTCAATTCCGCCATGGCGACCGAATCAATGCCGATCAGGCCGAGCGAATCCGACATTTGCGGCATGCTGCCGCAAACCTTTTCGAGATAGCTTAAGATCTGCGATTGTGTTGATTCGAAGGTGTGCATTTGCCCATTACCAGATTCCATCAAGATACCGATCCTCTAAGTCGAAAGCTTAACGAATCCCGGTGGAATTCTGAGGGCCTTGCAACATCGTAAAGGGGTTTTTTTCTGCTGACTGGCTTGGACCGGCTTGTTCCAAGGCCTTGATTACATCGGACTCCGCCAAAACATCCTGGAGAATGATCGGTTGCTTGGGTTGGCCAGGTGGATAAATCGCCAATACCGGGATCGAAATACTGTTAAGTTCTTTCAGCTTAACCAATAATTCCGGAGGATATCGGGTCAGGTCGGCGATCAGCGGGACAACTTGGTTCTTGTTGACCAACTCACGTACACGGGACGTATGGATTGCAACGGCCAGATTCAATTTGCAATTTTGGCACCATTCCGCCGTGAAATCGACCATGACGGTTTTGCCTTCGCCGACCAGTTGCTGCAATCGCTGTTCGCTGAAAGGCTCCCATTCCAACTCATAGGGAGAGGGCCCCAGGTAGTGGAATGCGCCGAGCGTTCCCGCCACCGTGGCGATGCCTCCGAAAACCCACGCCCGGACTTTTTGCGATGGAGAAGCCCACGCGGGCACGCGCCCGACGAGCCAACAAGCAAACCATGTAAAGATCAACGAAGTGAACATCGCCGTCCGTTCGTCGCGAGGGAATCCGCTCACAAACGCGACGACACTTAGCAACATGGGAAAGGCGAGCACTTCCTTAAAGGTTTCCATCCACGGGCCCGGTTTCGGAATCCATTTCAATGCCGCCGGGTAAGAGGCGATCACCAAGTACGGGCTTGCCATGCCGAGCCCCACTCCCAAGAAGATCAACAGCACCACCCAGGCAGGTTGCGACAGGGACACGGCCAAGGCGCTGCCCAGGAAAGGACCGCTGCACGGAGTCGCCAGGAGCGTGGTGATAATCCCTTTGGCGAACGCCCCGATCATGCCATGACGGCTAGACAACTCGGTACTTTTGGCTCCCGTCGCAAAACCTGGAATCGGGAATTCCCACACACCGAGGAAACTCAACGCGAGCGCGAACATGAACGAAGTGACCACGATCTGAAACGTCGTGTTGCCAAACTGCGAACCCCAGCCCAACGTCTGATCGGTAAGGCTTCGAACCAGGATGCTGGCAATACCGAACGCGACGACAAAGCTAATCATGCCTACCGCATACACCAGTGTCAAAATCGATGCACGACGTTGGTCGCCGTGCGATTCGTTCACGAAACCGAGAATCTTCAGACCGATCACGGGCAGAACACAAGGCATAAAGTTCAGAATGAACCCTGCGAGCAACGCCAGGCCCAACTTGGTCAGAAGTTCTCGAAACGACAAGGTCAACGCGTACTTGGGAGCTTCCGCCCAGGAACGAAGCTGCGGGCTTTCCGCAACGCGATTGAAGTCCAACGCAGAGATAGTTGCGTTCAGCGGCGTTTTCGTTTCGGAGGAAGCGTTTTTCACAACCCGGTACGCCAACGCAAATTCCAACCCTCGAGGACGATCGCAAGAACCCATCGTACACGCTTGGTAGCCGAGGAGTCCCTCCAGCGGCGTCTCCCCTTCGATCGCCGTTTCCGGGATTTGAATGGGAATGCGCCAAGTGACTGGCCCCTCGTAGAAGTGGGTCACGATACCGACGCCCAGATCCTTGCTGACTGAGACCTTGTCCGACACGGGGCGACCCAGCTTGGCTCCTGCCTTTTGAGTGATCGACAACAACGTTCGGAATTTCGTTTCCGGATCGTCGAGATCCAATCGATAGACATGAAACTCAGGATCCGGGACAGCTTCCAAGATCAACTCCATGTTTCCGCCAGGAGCGACCGTCGAACGGTCGAGACGGATTCGCCACTCGACGGCGCTATCCTTCTCTCGAAAGGAGGATGAGGTCTGGACCATCGGAGGCGGCGCGAGAAAACCAGCGAAAGATGCCTCGACCTTCTCCCCTCGAACCGGAATGCAGCTTTCCGCACAGACTTGCCCGTCGATTTGAATTTCCAGAGGCGATGGCGGATCCGGAACCGGGGTTGGGACCAGAATCGGCGCGGTCCAGGTCACTTCCAATGAATGCTGTTCAATCGAAATGTTCGAAAAGATCGGGGAGTTCAATTCAATGTCGGGCGGGGTATCAGGAACGAAAGGCCCCGTGACTTGAACACCTGAGGTGAGGATTTTGAGGACGGTAGGACTTGGACCGCCGGGAGGTTGGGTCGTCGAGAAAATGTGGTACCCGTCGCTGAGCGTGGCGGTCACCCGCACTTTTCCCTTGCCCGTTTCCCGATTCAACTCAAAGGAAGCCGCAAACTCGTAGGGAACGTCAAAGCCTCCCAACCCCCCTAGGTTGAGCCCTTTTCCTCCGGCGCTCTGCGGTTTTGATCCCTTTTGGGCCCACACTATCGGCCCCGAACAAAATGCTAGCCATGCCGCGAGCAACCACAGCAGCCACCGCGCCGGGACACGTTTGGATGATTCGATCATTCTTTCTCCTGAGGCAAAACATATGCATTTTAGGGATCTTGGAACCCCCGGGTCAACGTATCCCGCCCCTCCGGTCCACCGCAAGAGCCGTGCGGAAGGTTAAAACGTACGCATTCTGACGTTTCTACGCAGGCCGAACGGAAATTTCTCGTTGACAAAGCCATTTTCATAAAGATCTTTCTTTGGAGCGAAGGGGCCCTCGGATACAGTGAGAGGGAATTCCAGTTCCTCTCCTCTTGACCCGGTTTTCCTTGCGATGTCCCAGGTTCCCAGCCCAATCGCCGACGAAGTCGAATTGCTGATTCGCAACGCCCAACTCCGAGATGAGTTGGAACCGTATTTGGATGAATCGGTCGATTTCGTAACCATACGAAAGATGTCGCTGGTCGAGGAGAATGAGTTTCTCGAATCGATCTTGGAATGGGAGCGTGCCCCATCGATTCCGATCTCTCAATGGTTCGAGCCGGAGTTGGTACTGCCCCGACCGGAGTTCCTCGGCGACGAAGAAGTGCATGCGATTTTGTGGCGAACGATCCACCAGCTCTACAGCCAAAAGATCGCCTTGGACTTCACCGATCACCTGAGCGATCGCCAACTTTACTGCGTTTTGATGCGGGACATTCTCCCGGTTTATCAGAAAAAGATCTCGGATCCGCGTCACTTCCTCCATTGGCATTGCCTCGATGAGAACGACATCGAAGATTGGTTGCGTTACTACGCGACCGATGAGGAGCGCGTGCAATGGAGCGAGGAAACCGATCAAGTGGCTCCCGCGAAAAAGCCTCTCCCGTTCCCTCGCCAGATGCCTCGTCGGCCTAGCCACATGAACTAGCTAGTCATGGTCCATGCAGCCGGCTATCGCTGCAGAGCATCATTGACACGCAGCACGATCTGTTCTGCGGTTATCTTAAAGTGCTTGTAGAGCTGATCGGCCGGCGCCGACGCACCGAACGTCGACATGCCGATGAAGATGCCTTCCAATCCGATGTACGGATCCCATCCTTGTCGCACGCCGGCTTCGCATCCCACACGGACACGGACATCGGGCGGCAATACCGACTCGCGATATTCCTTGGACTGTTCGTCGAAGAGTTCGAAGCACGGCATGCTGACGACCCTGGCGCGAATGCCGTCTGCAGCCAATGCCTCCTGAGCTTTGAGGCATAGTGCGACCTCGGTTCCGGTCCCGATCAAGATCACATCGGGGTGTCCCTTGCTGTCGCTCAGCACATAGCCTCCGCGAAGCGTCCCATCGGTGTTTGCGACCTTGAGAGGATCGAAGGTAGACGTGTTTTGACGCGACAGAACCATCGCGACCGGATGTTTCTGCATCTGCATCGCCGCTCGATAGGAATGAAGAACCTCGTTTGCATCTGCGGGTCGAAACACATACAAGCCGGGAATCGCTCGGCAAGCGGCTAGGTGCTCGACGGGTTGATGGGTTGGGCCGTCTTCGCCTAGGCCGATCGAATCATGGGTCAGGATGTACAGGACCGGTTGATGCATGATGCTGCTCAATCGCATCGCGGGCCGCATGTAATCGGTGAAGACAAAAAATGTCGCTCCGTACGGCCGGAGTCCGCACAAGCTCATTCCGTTGAGGACCGAACCCATGCCATGCTCTCGAATGCCGAAGTGCATATTGCGACCTTCGTAATGCTGATGGGAAAAGTCGGCTTGGCCATCGAGCAGCGTCATGGTCGAGGGTGCCAGGTCTGCAGATCCACCGATCAACTGTGGGATGTGCGGCGCGAGCATGTTGAGCACCTTGCCGCTGCTGACGCGAGTCGCCATTCCCTTGGCATCGGCAGGGAAGGGTTTGAGCCCGGCGTCCCAACCCGCAGGCAACTTGCGATCGAAGATCGATTGCAATTCGCCGGCTTCGCTGGGATATTCCTTGGCATAGGCAGCAAAGCGATCGCGCCACGCCTTGCTCGCCGCGTGGCCACGAGCTCCGAGCGTGTTGGCGAAGTGCTCGCGAACACCCGGAGGAACAAGAAACTTTTCTCCTTCAGGCCACTCGTAGTTTTTCTTGGTCAGTTTGATTTCATCCTCCCCCAACGGAGCGCCGTGCGCGCCATGCGTGTTGGCTTTGTTGGGAGATCCGTAACCGATCACCGAGTTGACGATGATGAGAGTCGGCTTGTCGCTCGTAGCGCGGAATTCGTCGAAGGCGCTCTGGAGAGTCGCGAGGTCGTTGGCGTCGGTGACATGGATGGTGTGCCAACCCAAGCCGCGGAACCGCTGCGCTACCCCCTCGCTGAACGCCAGGTCGGTGTGCCCTTCGATGGTGATGCCGTTGTCGTCGTAAATCCAGCACAGATTCGACAGCTTCAAGTGTCCAGCGATCGAGGCGGCTTCCGCAGCCACCCCTTCCATCAAATCGCCATCGCTGCACAGAGCAAAGACTTCGTAACCGAACAACTCAAAACCTGGTCGGTTGTACTTGGCAGCCATGTGCTTGGAAGCGATCGCCATCCCGACCGAGTTTCCGGCTCCTTGTCCCAACGGACCCGTGGTGGTCTCGATACCGGTGGCATAACCGTACTCCGGGTGGCCGGCGCAGGGGCTGTGCAATTGACGGAATTTTTTCAAGTCATCGAGAGTCAAGGATTCCTGCGCCGTGACCTTGCCGTGAGCGTCGACCGCACGAATACCCGCCAAATGGATCATCGAGTAGAGCAACATCGAGGCATGGCCGCACGAGAGAACGAACCGGTCCCGATTCGGCCAGTGCGGATCAGCAGGATCGTAGCGCAGCATCTCGGTCCACAACTGAAATGTCACCGGTGCGAGGGCCATCGGAGTCCCGGGGTGCCCGCTGTTGGCGGCCTGCACCCCGTCCATGCTGAGGGTGCGGATAGTATTGATAGCCAGTTGACGGATGGATGCGGCGGGAACGCTCATAGAGAACCCTTGCAAAAGAAGTTGGGTTAATACGGAAGTATTTTGAATCGTCTAATCTCCCGCAGAATACCCCTTTCGGAGTCGTGTCGCAATCCGGGAAGCACGTCCAGATCGGCTAGTAGGGTACGGGCACAACGCTGCCAGCTGTGGTCAAGGCGTGTGGCTTGAAAGGATGCGGCCGGGGAGGTGGGAGTCTGGAAACCAACACAGCACATACGTGTTGCGGCCGTCGTCGACATGCACGTCGATCGCGCGTGGTGAACCATGAAAATAGTTCCCCAGCATCGGGGCCAATTGCAGTCGCCGATCGCCAGCGGGGACCTCCACGCGAAGCACTTGAATATCTCGCGGCAACAGCCCCCAACACCGCGTATCGGCAGCTTCCGTCGCCTCCCACGCTACTCCTGCGACATCCATCCCGAACCCCACCATGTCGTTGGCACCGATCGAATTCTTGGCGGTGACGACCGTCGCTTTCTTGATCACTCGGCGAGCGACCGCGCGGGCGACAATCTGATCGCGCTGCGATCGATAGGTGGTCTCTGCAAGCCACTCGATATCGGCCAGCGATACCGTCGGGCCAATGCCCCGGCCCTCCACCGAAACATGCACCGAGTCGATATCTCTCGTAGGAACAGCAATATCCGGGACCTTGATCGGCGCGATGGTCGGCGGTAGATGATGGGGACCTACGGCTGAGACGATCCGATCGGCGATGAGCAGAGCATCACTGGTGGGTTGTTCGCAAACCTCGACTTTGTAGGGGCCTCGGCCGACCATCGCGAATACATACACCACCCCACAACCAGGTTGCGAGTGCACTCCTTGTTGCACTCGGGCGACATCCCATTGCAGGGGAACGCAATCGGGGATGAGCGCAGACGCTTGGGAATAAGCTCGGAGCGCATCATCGTAGTTCTGGTGCGTCTGCTCGCGCAGCAAACCTCGCAGATAGAATCCGATAGGCAACCCGAATCCAGGCTGGCCTTCCGTCGGCGTCCTCTCCGACGCATTGCTTGTCGACGCATTGCTTGTCGACGGACTGCCTGCCGATGGATTGGTTTCTTTCTCTCCGAGGCGGCCGCGGATTGCGTCGTGTTTGTCCTGGATCTGGAGGGTGTAGCTCTCGGCGTCGGTTCCATCCTGCATCAGGCTGGTCAAGGCCAGAAAAACGCGAATCAAAATCTTTTCGTAATCCTCGCCCGCGTACGCGCGAGCGGAATCATCGGTCCACATCGATATGGTCTTCTCCGCCAGCGATGTTTGCTCCAAATGGTCGAATCGATCGCGGACTTCCTTCAAGCGGCGCTCGGCCTGTCTGCAATCGCCGTCCAGCAACTCGACCATCGCCAGATCCAGATTGGCGACATCCCGATCCTGATGATGATTCTTCGCAATCTTCTCGAGCTGTTCGCGACAGGCCGTGAACTGGCCGTCATAGAAGTTATTGCGAGGCAGCGCGATTCGTTTAGCATGGGTCGAACAAGCCGGCAGACTGGCGACGTAGACAATCGCCACGGCGGACCAAACCCACCACGCATTCCATGCTTCCCGGCGGCCGATCATCGCGTGAAGGGATTGTAGTTCCAGTATTGTCCTATCGCCGTCTTGTGGTATCCCTTGCGGATCTCCGACGACTGTTTGTCATAGCTGCCGTTGTGGACGTTGACCATCTCCAGCGTGAGCAAGTAATCGCGCTGGGTCGAGGAATTGCGCTTGGTCGTCCCGCTGGTGAGCGTGGCGTAAAGCAAATAATCGACAGGAGCTCCATCGCGATTCAGCACGGCAGTGAACATACGCATGTTGTCAGGGACCATGAGCGAGTCCGGACGAAGCCGCGTCTCATGCAGGGCGGCATCGACCATGCGGCGGCTGATCGGCTGGAACGCATTCGACTCCAGGATGCGACTGTCGATCTGTTGGTAGAGTTGGTCCTTGAAGTCGCCGATGTCTTCGGCCATCTTGTTTTCGACGCACACAAAACAGATCGACTTCTTCATCGGAATGCCGTCTGGACCGACCTGACATTCCGGCCACGCTTGCTCCTGGCGGACCAGCAGTTTGGCGATCACTTCATCGACCAGCGGGTCAAAGACTTCGGCTCCCGCTTCGTGGCTACCCACGATGTTCTTGTCCTTGGAACTCAATACATGGCCGTACTGGTAACCGCGGCAACCCAACGCCAAAACAAGCGAACTGCCTGCCAAACCAAAAATCCATTCACGACGTCGCATGGGCATCCCTTCCCCGCTTGGTATCAGATCCCGACCATGGATCCGTGCATCCCTCTTCCCCGATAACGATACGAATTATCGGTCGGTGACCCTAGATCAGTTTTTTCAAGATGCCAACTTCGCGAAAATCTCGCCCTGAGGCGCAAGCGGACTCAGCCGCCAAAGTCCATTTTCGTTTCCATGAGCCTGAGGCGCTAGCCGAATTCGTTCGACGCGCAAAAAATCGGCTAACGCCTCAGGCTCACTTTTGTCGGCGGTGTCACGCGAGGGATGAATGCCCGGCGACATGATGAACGCTAGCAATTCGATGAATTCAGAGGGCTCGTTGGATACGACGCTAGCCGAGTTCGTTTGACGTGCAAAAAATCGGATAGCACCTCAGGCTCATGGAAACGAAAATCGACTTTTGTTGGCTGCGTCACCTAATCGCTGGACTTGGTCCGGATGCGAGCGGATTCCTTTTCCGACTCGGGCGCTGCTTCAGGCTTGGCGCTTTCGATCTTGGATTCGTTGCTCGGTGGTGCCGCTTCCGAAGGATTGAGGGTGGGTTTCTTCGCGGCTTCGGCATCGCCATCCGGAGAGCCGATTTTTAACTCGGCGGAGCTTTGGTTGCTGGGTTGCTCCGCGGCGCTCTTGGATTGCGGAGCAGGGAGTTCTCCCGACTCGGTGGCCGGTTTCTTCGAGGAACGAGCAGCATCGGACGGAGAAGACGCTGGCTCCGAGGGCGCTAGCACACTGGTGGACGGTTTGGATTCGAACACGGGTGCAGCGGATTCGGTGATAACATTCCCGTACATGTCGATCGGGATGCGACGTGTAACGATCCTTGGCACCAATTGCATTTCCGTGGTTTGCACGGTTCTCGCAACCCGCTGAGGGACTTGAATCTTCTGGACGACCCGTTCGGTGCGTGTGGTCTGGACCGGGACATCCTCGGTAACGGTTTCCATCTTGTACGTTTCACGCTGTACGGTCACCGGTCGAACGATGGTCTCGGGTTCGTACTCGATCCGTTCTTTGGCGACTCGTCGCGTTACCGGTTTCTGGACGGTTTGGGGGACGACCACTTTTTCTTGGACCGGGATGGTCTTTTGGACCTGGATCGGAACCTGCTGGGCAACGACTTGGCTTTCCATGCGCGTGGTGGTTATGGGAGTCTGTTGTTGAACCACTTCGTTTTGCATCCGAGTCGTGGTGACGGGAACTTGCTGCTGCACAACCTCGGTTTGCATGCGCTGTACTTGGACCGGGACCTGCATGGTATTGGTTTGCGGCATGTAGCTGGTCTGAGGCACCGCCACTTGCTGGTAATTCGGCTGATACTGCATTTGGGTGAATGTCTGACCGGGGGCAGAGTATGGAACCCATCCGAGACCGCCGCGTTGGTAGACCGGTTGACCGGTCATAGGATTGACGCCGGCGTTGGGTTGTTGCCAGCGCAAGTGATAGCGCACGTCACCGGGTTGAACGAATTGCTGAGCAACGTATCCTCCTGCATCGACCGTGGCTGGTTGGTAGGTGGTAACGGGCATGAGCGACGTGTAGGACTGTTGCTGCATCACCGTTTCGACCACCGGCTTTTGGACGGTATACTGCTGCGTCTGATAAGTCGTCTCCGTGACCGGTTTTTGGACGATGAAGTTCTGAACTTGCATCTGTGTTTCAGTCACCGGCTTTTGTACGGTCATGTACTGGGTTTGATATTGCGTCTCGGTAACGGTCTTGTAGCTCGTGACGGTTTGCTCGACTTGCGACGTCTCGGTCACCATGGTGGTCTCATCGACATAGTCGACTTTGGTCACCGGCTTGAGGACGGTGTAGGTCTGATTGACGGTGGAGGTTTCGATGACTGGCTTGCGCACGGAGTATTGTCGCTTCTCGAGCCGCGTTTCCGTCACGGGTCGGTAGGTGACAACTTCCTTCTCGACCATCACATCCTCATATTCAATGCGATTGCGGGTCACCGGAACTTGTTCGTAGACGGTTTCGCTCTGCAATCGATAAGAGACCGCCGGTGGGCAATCCTGGGCATGCGCAAGGGCGAGCGGAACCCCGACAGTCGCGATCAACGAACTTGTTGCACGGAGGGCGGCGAGAAATAGACGGCGTTGGAGAGCGCGTTGATTCATGGTTGATCACCGAAACGCTTTGGCAAGAACTTTAGAAAATCCGGATGCAATTCAATCTATTTTTGTCGATAGCTCGCTCCGTATCAAATCAGAATCAAGGATGGGACGGGAAAAACCGCTTGCAAGTCGTTGACTGTCCGATCTTTAGGAAAAGCCGACATTTTCTGAAGCAATCCTGCAATCATCGACAGTTCCATCTTGCCCAATCGGAACTTTCCTCATAATCATCCCACAAGGCGTCGCCCATCCTCCCCAGCCCATCCAGACCCCCTAGTCTCTCGGTAGCTTTTGCGACTGAGGACAAAACTTCATAACCAGGAACTGCACCGAAGCCATGCTCGACTCCAACACTGCGATTCTCGTTGTCGGCCACGGAACGCGAAAGCCAGCGGGGGCAGACCAATTGCGACAGTTGGTGGAAACGATGCGACAACTGGAGCCTGACGTGCCCCTTTTCGAATCTTTCCTGGAGTTGGCGGAACCGACAATCGATGACGCGCTCGAGCGGATCAAAGCCGGCGGCTTGGAACGTGTCAAGGTCGTGCCGATCTTGCTGTTCGAGGCTGGGCATGCCAAGTCAGACATTCCGGATGCAGTGGCCGCGGCTGCGTCGCGATTGGGAATCGAAGTCGTTGGCCAGAGTCCACCGTTGGGAACCAAGCCGTGCGTCCTCGAGCTGTCGGAGCGACGCTACGAGGAGATCGGCCTCCGCGGATTCTCCGCCGGTTGTCCCAAGGGCCACTGCGCGCGGGTTGGCGCGTGTTCAGGTGCTTGCGAGATCGAAGTCACTTACTTGGGTACCATCGGACTAGCGATGGTGGGTCGCGGTGCGAGCGATCCCGGGGCGCTCGAGCAGATGCGGACGTTGACCGTCAAGGCTTGCGAGCGTCGTCACCATGTGGTGTGGTATGAAACCGGTTTCTTTACGGGAGGATCGCCCAACGTGGACGAACTTTTCGAACTGGCTGCCAACTCGAACTGTGACACGATCATCGTCCAACCCCATTTGCTTTTCGAAGGAGAGTTGATGGACCAGCTCCGCGTTAAGTTTCGCGAACGGATGGAGCGCCATACAGACCAGCGATGGCTATTGACGCGGGCGCTGGGATCAGATGAAGGGCTGGCGAAAGTCTTTCTGGAACTCGCTGCAGCGATTTGATCTCGGTCAGCAAGACCTACTTCCAACGCAACTCTTCGTGCAAGCGATTGATATTCTCGCAGCCGTCCGCGCGTACCACGACCACGTCTTCCACACGAACACCTCCCCAAGCCTTGCAGTACAAACCTGGCTCCACGGTGACCACGTCTCCAACGAGCAAGGTGGGGCCACCCACGGCCAGCAACGGTGGCTCGTGGACTTCCAATCCGAGTCCATGTCCAGTGCCATGCGGCATGCTGCAGAACGCATCAGGAGCGTCCGCAGGGGGCAATCCCATCTGATAGCCGGCGTTCTCGATGGCGGCGATGGTTGCCTGGTGGACCTGGTCTCCCGTCACGCCTGCTCGCACCGCGCTGGTCGCGGCTCGCTTTGCAGCGACCACCGCTGCGTGCATGCGTGCAACCTCGTCAGGGATATCACCATGAACAACCGTCCGGGTGCAGTCGCCGTTGTAGAGGCTGTTTTTGCAGCGGGGGAAAATATCGACTATGACAGGCTCGCCTGTCCTCAAGGGACCGCATCCGTGGTGGTGGCAATCCGCACCGACCGGACCTCCCGCCACGATCGCGCCCGGGTTGGTGCAATTTCGCTCGAGCAGCCAGATATCGATCATGGTACGAAGGCGTTCGCTGCTCAGCGTCTCGCCGTCATGCTGGAGCACACCGTTGGCATCAGCCCGTGCGTTCGCAATCGTCGAACACGCCAACTCGATAACTTGCTCGGTAATCGATTGAACGGCCCTTAGAAATTCGATTTCCTGTTCATCCTTCCTGCGGCGTTCGACGACTCCCCATTCGAGATCGCAAACCGCATCAACTCCGGCACGGCGCAGCATCTCGCAGTAGATCATGGGCAAGGAGCGGTCGACGGTGACGCGTCGAATGCCGCGACGGATGAGGAACTCGGCGGCAGCTTGCGCGGTAGCGGTTTCGCGATCTCCGGAGAGCCCCGCGGCGGGAGCGAAGTCGGCGGGGCAAGCGATGTGATCGGCGCGGGCATGCTGTCGGGCGCGATCCATCTCGATGTCGCGAAGGATGAGGGTCGAAGATGGTTGGGAATTCCCGCCGGCCAATTCGATGTACACGGCCGGATCGCCGACGAGGAATCGGATGGTGCGATACAAACCCGCGTTGAGTGTCGGGATGCCGGCCATCATTTTCGCTTCGGTCATTGCTGGAGCCTCTTGGTTTCGTTGCCAGGTTCAATGGAGTTGAATTCGTCGTCAGCGATCGGTTCCGCCGTTCAATCGGTCCCGATCGCAAATGCAGTCGCGTACGCGCGGCAGTGAGAGATCGAGATCTGGATCTGGTGAATCCCTCGTTCCGACGCGATCTCTACCGCTCGGTTGTCGAGCCGGATCGCGGGAGCGCCGGAAACTTCGTTGACCACTTCGATATCGGTCCACAGGATGCCGCGGGCCCAACCGGTCCCGAGTACTTTGAGGACCGCTTCCTTCGCAGCCCAGCGACCTGCGTAATGCTGGTTTGCGGCGCGACGCGTCGAGCAATACTGGATCTCGCGGGCGGTAAAGACCCGATTCAGGAATATTTCACCATGTTTCTCAATCATCTGAGCGATACGGACGCATTCGATAATATCGGTGCCGATCCCAATGACTTTCCCGCCGGGAATTTCATCCATCATGTATCTCCTCGAGCGATCGCCAATCCGGATGGGATCATAGCGAGCAGTTGGCGTTGGGTCAGGAGCCGAATTGGCTGACCGTCCCGTTGACGCTCGATGATCTCGCTGGGAATCATGGAATCGATCGGCAGGGAAGGCGAGGACGGTTCCCGCGAGGTTTCGGTCCCGAGAATCACGTAATCGGTTTGCAAATTGACCCCCCGTTGGACCACCGCCCCGAGTTGCTCGAGAAATCCGATCGCATCATCTCGCTCCATCCCCAGCAGGCTGTGAACCAGCATCACATGTTTCCCTTCCAAAGGGCGCGACCCTTGCATGCAAGCGAGAATCTCGTCGGCGCATCGCAGCGACTGACGCAATCGAGACGACTCCGTGGGAGCGCCATCGGACCGAAATCGCTTGGGCTCGTAGCGCCCTTCGGGTTCGGCGACGCGATCGAGACGGTTGCGGCGAATGGATCGAGGCAATCGAACGCGATCGGACCAGACGCGGCCTCGGGTCACACCCAGAATATCCTCAAGAGAATCGAGGTCACCTGCACCGGCGAGATGGGCCGCTTGGATCAGAACGGTCGCAGCCGCACGGGCATCTTCCAATGCATCGTGATGACGAAACGCGATCTGCAACGTTTCCGCCAAATTGGCCAAGGCGTGCGATCGGAGATTGGGCCATGATTTTTTGGCGATCAAACGAGTGCACTGCAAATCCAGATTCGAGATTGCGATGTCATAGAGCTGACAGGTCGAACTGAGAACTCTCGCATCGAATCCTGCGTTGTGGGCGATAATTACCGAACCGTCCAGGATCGGCTGGATCTCCCCCCAGATTTGGTCCCACGTCGGGCAATCCATAACATCCCGCGGTGTGATTCCATGCACTTCGATACATCGCGGAGAGAAGTACAATCGCTGGGGGCGAATCAGCCATTGATGTTCCGATACGATTCGCCAAGGTTCGACGACGACGATACCCAATTGGCAAGCCGATCCGGGCTGATGATTGGCTGTTTCGAAATCGAGGATCGCCAGCTGCTGCATGATCGCTTGCCCGTGCTTCAAGAACGCTTTCGATTTGGGAACAGCCGGACCAACGAGTCGCCGGACGCTTTTCCAGCGTACTCGGAAATTTCAAAGGCCTCGATCAGCAGCGGGTTTCCACCCCATTCCGATTTCCAAAATCGCTCGATCCGTGGACTCGTTCGCTGCAAATACCAGGTTCTCAGCCACTCCCGAAGCGCGGACTTCTTTTCCTCCGGGCTGAGTTCATCGACACGTGGAAGGGTGTGGTCTACACGTTCGATCCACGGCATCCATTCGAGGAATTGGGATTCATGGCATTCCAAAAGATCGATTACCCGTTCCAAGTATGGGCTGACGTCCATCACCGCATCGGGGCGCAATGGGCAGGGCCGAGTGAAGAGATCCACCATGTAAGCCACCATCGGCTCCCGTTCCGGCGGAGGAGACCCCGGGGCTACTTTGGGAACCATCATCATGTACGAGGCATCTTGAACCGCCTGGCCGACCGCACGGTGATCGGGATGATAATCGAAGGGGCGATGGGTGAGGATCAATGTTGGTTGAAACGCGCGGATAGCTCGAATGATCGCTTCGCGAAGCTCCAGGGTTGGCTGCAGATAGCCGTCTGGAAAATCCCAAGTCACGTAGGTTGCATGGAGCAGCGCCCCGGACGCAGCCGCTTCGCGTCGACGCCGCTGGACCAGTTGGTCGGATGGCATGGTGTGATGCCCCGATTGGCCGTTGGTCACGCTGATGATCGAGATCTTCGAGCCAGCATCGGAGTGAGCTGCGAGAAAGCCTCCTGCAAAGAATTCGGCGTCATCGGGATGAGCGCCGAGAACGAGAATACGTTCCATCGTGGGGTCCATGGGTATCAGTGGATCAAAATCAACGTCCGTTTTCGCGGATCGGAAGATTCACACGATACCAAAATGGATGCTGCCTGTCCCCCCGTCCCCGGACATCTTCGAGCATGACTTGTGCGCTTCCCGCTACATCCATTCGGTGGCTGGCACCTTTGGTTTCCACCGTGACTCTCCGAGTGAAATCCACCATGTCGGGAGAAAGCCATACGGTGTACCGATCAGCGGGTACCTTTCCCATGCGCACTGAATTGTTTTCCCGATTCAACGTGCCTTCGATCTCGTATTCCTTCCAAGCCCCAGGCTCGATCAACGGATGAACGAGGACGTCCTTGTACAGTTCGCCGGTTTCAAACCACCAAAAGAATCGATCGCCCGCCCGACTGCTGACGACCTTGAATTTGTCCAACACGAACGTTCGTCGGTGCGTCGGTACCTGCATCCAATCGATGATGCGCGGGATCTCCTCCTGGAAATGATCATGGCCGCGTCCTTGGTAAAGGGTGACCATGGTGTCGATGCCCCGTTCGCCCAGCATGTTGTCCCACGTTTGCCCATTGAGCAGCATCGGATTGGACCCATCGAGTTCGCCGTTGACGAAGTAGGTAGGGACGTAGCGGGAATTGGGCCAGTATTGGATGATGAACTTTTGGGCGATGCCGCCGATGATAACGGCGCCTGCCCACAAGTCCGGATGGGCCAACGCCAAGTCCCAGGCGGCATCGGCTCCCATGAAATGCCCCGAGACAAAGACGCGATCGGTATCGATGCTGAACCGCTTCATGGCATCCCGCAACGGCGCCAAGATCAACGCTTGCTCGTTTTCGGTGTAGTTGTAGGTGGGTTGCTTGGGCAAATTCCATTCCGGGGAAACCACGATGAATCCGTGCCGGGGGGCTTCGCCGTAGCATGGCAAGTCGACTTGCGAGCGATCCAAACCTACCCACCACTCGAGTTGGCTTTGGAAGGAAAGTTCTTCGCTGGCGAGGGCCAGGATGCATGGATAACGCCGATAGGGGTTGTATTCGGGGGGCAATTGAACCAAGTAGCGGGCGGTCTGTCCCCGCATCGCACCCCCGAGCGGCACTTCGATCAAATAGCGGCCGGGAATCGGTTTTTCGATTCTCTCTTTTCCGTCGGCCGAGAGGAGCACTTCTGCGGTGGCCTGCAGATCCGGGTCGGTCTTTTTTGGGGGAGCCATATTGGCAAGAATTCGTGCGACAAAGCGAGGCGTCCCCGATTCGAGCTTGGACAGTTCGTTGATCAGTTGATCGTTTCTGCGGGCCGAGGAAAGGTATTCGTCGATAATCCTTCGCGCGATAAATCCGGAGCGAACCACCGACAAATTCGGTTGTTGATCCGAGAAACCTGCGCCGTACAGCCACCCCCCCAGGCCAAGGGCGGCTCGTTGATCAGCGGACAATGCCGGATCACGGCGCAAACGGACGTAATCCGCGAACCGCTCCCGAGTGTCTGCGTTCAAATAGCGCGCGAGTTCCTCCACTTCCTTCAACAGCTCATTCTGCAAGCCAGGGTCGTTCACCTGACCCAAATCCTCCCGCAACCAACCCAGGATCTGGTCGCATTCCTTCGCGTTGGCAGCGACGGTTTCCAAGCGGCGATCGATCTTCAGGCGAGTCTCGAGCGAAACGGTATTCGCATCAAACGAACGCAGCATTCGCTCGGCGATATTGTGTTGCCCTGCATTTTGGGCCAGGAGCACGGCGTCAAACATTTGCTCGGCGAGACTTTGATCGATTTGCTTGAGCAACCCGCGACTTTTCTCCAGTTCGGGGAATCGGTTGATAGCTCGCACGAGCATGTCGCGAGCTTCGACGAAACGTTTGGCTGCGATGTACAGCGAGACGATATCCAACCAATCCTGAGCGCGGTTGGGATCTGCGTTGCGCATCAGAATATCGCGCAGCTGCAAAGGTGGAACGGCGGACAACGCCACGCGCATGTCCCAGGTCATCGCTGTCTGGCTCGTGTTCCCTTCCAATGCTTGGATGCGCACATACTGGGGACTGATTTCGGTAATGCCCTGCACGATTTGCTTGCTAGGGCTTTGGAACGAGTAAACGCGACGGCCAAACAAGTCGAACGGGGTCGCGGAATAGGCGTTGCCGAGTCCACCCTTGATGACAAGGCCATTGCGACAGACTTCGGATGGATTGATGCGATGGCGAATCCGAAGCGGATCGGGGGTTTCCTGGGGCTGGCGGTCCGCCCGCTTGGTGCTGACGTGCGTCCATCGAAGCCCATCGTCGATGACAGCGACTTTGGGCGCCTGTCCGAATTCAGCGCTTTCCGCTGAACCGCGCGTATTCAAGCCGGGTTTGACGGAGAGTGTACCAGGACCGACTGCGAATCCGTTGTCGAGAATGAGTGTTTGCTGCTGGGCGTCCGCCCGCGGCGCAACAAACAGTAACATGATCCAGAGTGTGAACAGCGCCAAGCGGTGAGACGTGCCCCCGAAGCGTTGTGTCGCGTCGTGGAGGTGCATGGCAGGGTTACCCCGAGGTGTTATCGGCCGCCGAAATATTTCTTCAATGTTTCTGCAGCAGCGTCTTTGGTGTTTTTGGTGGTGGGACCGGTATTGCTCTTCGGAAGCTTCATCGGGCCTTTCTTGACCGGCTTGTTCGATTTCTCACCTTCCGCTTTGGCCTCTTCGGTACCCTCTTCGCTCTTGTTCGCGTCCGGGGGTGGCTCCTGCTCAAAACTGGAAACTTCCAAGAATGTGGTGTCGTCCGCCCGGAATTGCCGTGTCTCCGGACTCGCTGTTGACGGACGATCAATTTGGTCGGCTTCCAAAAGCCAGGAACTGATATCGGCGGCTTCGCGCGAGTCGAGCATCGATTTCTGCTCCGAAAGTCGATCGGCAGCTTCTTTCACGGAGCTGACTTCCGGTTTCTTTGCGGCAGCCAACCCTACTTCGATCGAGATTTCAAACTCGAGCTGGCCAATCTTCAGCCGATCGCCAGACTTCAGAACCTTGGCCTTGTCCGGCAGCAATTGCTTGTCGTTGACGAAAGTGCCATTGCGGCTCTTCAAATCGAGCAGCAGGACGCGACCCTCTTTCTGAACGATCGCACAATGGCGTCGCGAGATCGAATCGCTTTTCGGACGGAGCTGGCACGAATCGCTACGACCGATGAAGAATTTCTCATCCTTTACAGGAATCAACTTGCCTTCGTGGTTTCCGGAAAGAACCTTTAAGGACACTTGCATGGCAAACCCTGAGGTTGTTTGTCACCTAACGATCCGACGTTTGTGGACCGACGGCCTATATTCGAATCACCGAAGTTAGGCGGAAAATAGAAAAATGACTTCTCACGCAATTTCGGGGTGATTTAGGCAAGGCGATGCGTCTTCTTCCTATGCCCATATTCTACTCGGTTGGGAATATCTTTCAACCGCGAAACCTAACCATCGACCCCGAGTGCGATCCGCAAACCGTTGCGAATTCGGTCTTCGAGCCACGCGGGCCAATCGACTGGGGTTTCGCTCGGGGGCCCGAGTTCCTCGAGTCCCGGTAATTCCGGAAGCAACGAGGAACTATGGAGCAATACGCTCCCATGTTGCAACAAACCGGTCCGGGCCCGGCGTTGGGCACTCCCGACCAACTTATTCTCGCCGATCACAATATCGACGGGGGAACGCCGCTGAAAGCACAGGAACGGTTCGTTTTCCTTGCGATCCCTGGGAGAGCATGTGCACGTTTCCGCCAAACTCGCCCCCCAACCCAAAGCGATCAGGCTATCGCGAATCGATTCATGCACGGCGCGGTACAGGCTCTCGCTATGTCCTTTGGTGGCCTCCTCCGCCTCAGCCGGGATAACGATGCTGTAGGTCCACTCCTGATCATGGAGGATCGCCCCCCCTCCCGTTTTGCGTCGCACCCACGGAATTTCCTTGAGCCTCGATTTCTCGCGAACTCGGGGATCCGACTGAAACTGGTCCAGGGTTTGAAAATGCCCCAGCGACAGTGTTGGCTCTCTCCACCGATACAACCGGATGGTGATCGGGCTCTCCAGGGTGGCATCCGCCAACAGAGATTCGTCGATTGCCATATTCGTCGGACCGTCCAGCGGTGGATCTCGACGAACGACTACGGGTCGGGATAGCTTACGAGTCATCGAAGACCTGGGTTATCCGTGCTCGGCGCACATTTTCTGGTACGCGTCGTAATTCATCAATCGATCGAACTCGCTCGGATCGGAGATTTTCACTTTGATGATCCATCCTTGTTCGTAGGGGTCGACGTTCAATCGATCGAGATGATCGACCAGGTCGGAGTGGACTTCGATCACTTCACCGCTGACAGGACTGTACATCGGCGATACCGCCTTGACGCTCTCGACCTCGCCAAACTCTTGGCCAGCGTTCAAATGAGTCCCTACTGCCGGCAGAGCCATGAAAACGATGTCGTTGAGCTGGGCCACAGCAAAGGCAGAGATGCCGATGGTGGCGATTCCCGTGGCACTGTCCGGGGAAGACACCCATTCGTGGGATTCGCAGTATTTCAAGTGGTCGGGTTGGATCGGCATGAGTTACCTCGGATTCTGAAAATGGAATAGTTTCGAGTTGCGGTTGTATCACTGGGGCCGACGATAGAACGGCAATTCCACCACGGAGGCGGTAGCGCGGGTTCCGCGAATATCGACGTCGATTGTTTGCCCGACCTGGGCCACTTCGGAACTCAGGTAGGCCATCGCGATCGGGCGTTGCAATGTTGGGGAGAAGGTTCCGCTGGTGACGGTACCTACTGGGCGATTGTCTGCGTCGAAGCACGGTGAATTCTCGCGGGCGGGACGTCGACCTTCCAACGTCAGTCCAACCCGACGGGCTGGCAAGGTCATGCTGGCTCGCTGTTGCAGTGTTTCGTAACCGATGAAATTGCGATCCTTGAGGTTGCATGCAAACGCGAGCCCAGCGGTGTAGGGATCGATATGCTCGGTCAACTCGTGACCGTAAAGAGGCATCCCTGCTTCGAGGCGCAGCGTATCCCGCGCCCCGAGCCCGACCGCTGCGGCGCCATGCTCCCGCCCCGCCAACAGGATATTCTCCCATACCCGCTCGGCATCTTCGGCCCGCACAATCAATTCGAATCCATCTTCGCCCGTGTAGCCGGTTCGAGAGACGACGCAAGGCTTGGACATTTGCTCGGTGACCTTCGCGCGATAGTATCCCAGTTTCAAGGCCGAGGCTGGGAGCAAGCGACCGCATACCTCGATCGCTTTCGGCCCCTGCACGGCGATCATCGCCGTCGCATCGGTCACGTCGTGAAACTCGACATCGGGAAAATCAGCCAGATGCGGCTGCAACCAACGGATGATTTTGTCCCGGTTGCTCGCGTTGACGACGAGCAAAAAGTAGATCTTGCTGCTAGGGCTCTCGAGGCAACTGATTAGGACATCGTCGAGGATCCCTCCGTCTTCGTTGCAAACCAGGGAGTATCGGACCATTCCCGGCTGCATGTCGATCACGCGGCGAGTCAACAGATGATCGAGCAGTTGGTCGGCGCGCGGGCCATCGAATCGGAGTCGCCCCATGTGGGAAATATCGAAAACGCCGAGGCAGGTGCGTGTTGCGGTGTGCTCGGCAACGATCCCCTGGTACTGGATCGGCATTTCATAACCTGCGAACGGGGCCATGCGGGCGCCATGCGAGATGTGCCATGCATGCAGCGGAGTCTTGCGGTCGATGGCTGTCATCGTTTGGGATCAACTGGGGATGGTGTTTCAGGGAACGGCAGTTCGCAGGCGAAGGGAATAGCCTACTCGCGACCGATAAGGCTCTCAACCCAGGATTGCGGGTGAAGAAGGGCTACTTGCGACGGGGTATTTTACCGCGAGAGGAAGTGCCCGATCGTTTGCGCTGCTTGGCCCCCACGACCCGGTCTCCTCCATCCGCCTCGGATTCCGCAGGTTCCCCTAACCGCTCCCGCGATCGAAGAATCTTGTCTCGCAAGGCAGCAGCCCGCTCGAATTCCAGGTTTTCGGCGGCGGCGAGCATTTCCTCCTCGAGACTCTTCAAATAGGCTTCCGTGATGATCTCCGCTGCAGGGTCCCGTCGCACGATATCGCGGGCCCGTTTGCGGGCTTCCGCAGCCTCGTGGATGCTGGCCATGATTTCCTTCTTGACCGTTTCCGGCGTGATGCCATGCTCGGCGTTGTACTCTTCCTGGCGCTTGCGGCGGCGGCGGGTCTCTTCGATCGCCATCTGCATCGACTGCGTGATGGTGTCCGCGTACAGGATGACTTTCGAGTTGGCATTGCGCGCGGCGCGTCCGATGGTTTGAATGAGCGACGTCTCGCTCCGAAGAAAGCCTTCCTTGTCAGCGTCGAGAATCGCGACCAAGGAAACCTCAGGGAGATCGAGCCCTTCTCGCAACAAGTTGACGCCGACCAAGACATCGCAGCGACCGTCCCGCAATTCTCGTAGCAACTCAACTCGCTCGAAGGCGTCGAGTTCGCTGTGGAGCCAGCGGCACTTGACGTCGTGGTCGGTAAAAAAATTGGCCAGGTCTTCTGCCAAACGCTTGGTCAAGGCGGTGACCAAGGTTCGGTCCCCCATCTTGACGCGTTGGCGGATCTGCTCGAGCAGATGCATGACTTGGCCTTGGGCCGGAACCACCTCGACAATCGGGTCCAGGAGCCCTGTGGGCCGAATGACTTGCTCGACCACCTCGCCTCCGGTTTTCTCCAGTTCGTAATCCGCGGGTGTCGCGGAAACGAAAATGACCTGGTTGATCTTCCCCTCCCATTCCTCGAATCGGAGCGGGCGGTTGTCCAGTGCACAGGGCAATCGAAAACCGTGCTCGACCAGTGTGGTTTTGCGGCTTCGATCCCCCGCATACATGGCCCGCACCTGGGGAATCGTGACATGGGACTCGTCGATGAACAGCAGGAAATCCTTCGGAAAGAAATCGTAAAGCGTATCGGGGGTCGCGCCGGGGGGCTTCCCCGACAACGGTCGCGAGTAGTTTTCAATCCCGGGACAATATCCGACTTGCTGCAACATCTCGAGATCGAAACGAGTCCGTGCGTTGAGCCGTTGGGCTTCGAGAATCTTTCCCTCCGATTTGAATTTCTCGAGCTGCTCTTCCAACTCTTTGCGGATGATCTGCACGGCCTTGGTGATTCGATCCTCGCTCGTCACAAAATGCTTCGCGGGATAGATGTAAACCTCGGGCAACCTCGAGACGGTCTCGCCGCTGATCGGATTGATGATCGAGATCTGCTCGACTTCCTCGCCCCACATTTCGATCCGATAGGCGAACTCTTCGTAGGACGGCCATAACTCCATGGTATCGCCGCGGATCCGAAATCGGCTTCGCTCAAAGGCGGTGTCGTTGCGCTCGTACTGGATATCGATCAATCGAAGGATCAGATCCTCTCGAGGGATCGATTCCCCAACCCGAATCGGAACGACCATCTTGCGGTAATCCTCGGGAGATCCCAAGCCGTAGATGCACGAGACGCTCGCGACGATGATGCAGTCGCGGCGGCTGACCAACGCGCTGGTCGCAGCCAGGCGAAGACGGTCGATTTCCTCATTGATCGACGCATCCTTCTCGATGTAGATGTCGCGCTGCGGAATGTACGCCTCGGGCTGGTAGTAATCGTAGTAACTGACGAAGTAATGGACGGCGTTCCGAGGAAAAAACTCCTTGAACTCGGAATAGAGCTGCGCCGCCAGAGTCTTGTTATGGCTCAAGACGAGCGTGGGTCGCCGCATGGTCGCGATGACATTCGCCATCGTGAACGTCTTTCCGGATCCCGTCACGCCCATCAAGACCTGCTGGCGAGCCCCGGCGCGCAATCCCCGCACCAGCGCTTCGATCGCCTCGGGTTGATCCCCCGACGGCTGGAAGCGGCTGTCCAGGTCAAACTCCATCGCATTGTCATCGCTTGGCATGTCGAGGATCCACCGTAACGTAAGGGCGCAGGGTCCGCAATTTCCCCTCCTTGATCCCAGGTATCCTGGTCAATTCCTCGACGCGCGTAAAGCCTCCGTTGGCATGGCGATACGCGAGGATGGCGTCGGCGGACTTGGGACCAATACCAGGAATCAAGTTCAACTCGGCCGCCGACGCTCGATTGAGTTCGACCACGAAATCGGCAGGCAACGGGTCTCGATCAACAGGTCGCCAGGAGTCGTAAACCACCCAGCCCAGGGCGGAAGACAAGGAAACGATCGCCAGTATTCTCCAGGCTCGATTGCGATGCGTGAGCGCGAGAATCGCCCTCGATCGCCAAACGTCTTGTTCATCCGCACTGTTTGCAGGGTTGTCCGGGATCCGCATCCGTTCCCCCCCGGGAAACTACTTGCTTCGAAGCTGCGCAAGAACTTCCGAAACAATGCGATCGATGACGTCATCGCTCGCGTCGGGCGCCACCGACTTGGGTGCCAAGGTCTTGGATTGGAGAAATTCGAACTGGGCGAGCATCTCTTGGATCTTGCGCTGGGCAATATCGGCGGCCGTGGTCTGCTGTGGAGTCAACGGCTGGCGAGATTGGCCAAGGTCCCACCCCCGGATCTTCGCGCCCCGTCGGAAGCCTTCGGGAAACTCGACGGTGCTGAGCATCGCATCAAAGAGAGGCAAGAGACGGTATTGCAACTGCATGGCCCGATCCCATTGGAGAGCTTTGCACGCTTCGTAAATTGCACGCGTCAGTTCCGGGACCACGCCGCTGGTTGCATTGGTTCCACCGTCGGCTCCGATCAAAAGCATCGGGACCAAGACGGCATCCCAACCGGTCAGGAACGAGAAGTCGGGGCGAAGCGGACGGACCTCAGCGATCATCCGCATCATGTGCGGAATGTCGCCGGAGCTGTCCTTGATGCCGACGATGCGAGGGCATTCCTGCGCTAATCGCTTGACCGTCGGTACATCGATTGGCGATGCAAATAGCGGGATGTTGTAGAGGGTGACATCAACCGACACGCGGTCCGCAATTTCCTTGAAGTAAGCGAACACGCCATCCGGAGCCAACCGGTAATAGAACGGTGCGACGATGGCTACCGCACGGCATCCCAAGGCGCCGTAGGTATCGCAGGCGCGAATTGTCTCCGAGACATTCGCTTCCGCAGCACCCGCCAAAATCGGAACGCGGTCTCGGGTCTGGTCGACGACCACCTCGATCACGCGCCGACGTTCCTCCGGCGTGAAGCGAACAAATTCGCCCGTGCTGCCGTTGGGATACAGACCGTGCACGCCATGCTCGATCAACCAATCGACATACGCGCGCAACTGGTCTTCATCGAGTCGCCCTCGGGGATCCAAGGGGGTGATGTTGGGGGTAAAGATTCCGGCAAGTGGTTGTTTCATGGAGCTAACCATAGCACAAAATTGCGACATGCGCAAGAATCCGAAGCCACCCCCTGATTCCCAAGCCCTCTATTTGGCAGGCACTATTTGGCAGGCACCGGAGTTCCGGCAGCAGGAACCCCGACCGGAGCCGCCGAGGCGGCAGCCTGGTTGCTTCTCAACCGCTGTGCCATCAAGTCGGTGGCCTCGGTCATCCGATTGGGTTCCCCCACCTTTTTCTCGAGAACAAACGCGTCGTAGAGCTCGCCGATCGCCGTCCTCGCCTCATATCGCAAACTCATCCCATCGATGTGGATGACCTGGTAGAGTTGCGTGTCCTCGGCCATGCGAACCATGAAAGGTTTTTGCGTGACGTTGTACATCTTCGGCCCGCTGACCGATACAACGTAAACGGTGCCGTGATGCTCATCGCGGGCGGTTACGCCGACCGGAACATTGCCGAGCGTTTCCGGAGGAACGCTCGGGGTGTCCAGACCGGTCCGACCGTAGGAGTGATCGTGTCCCTGCAAGACGAGATCGACATTGTACTTGTCGAGTATCGGTTTCCAGGCTGCCCGGATCAGCGGATTGTCCCGATCCTTAGCCGTCGAGAAGACAGGATGATGGAACGAGCAGACGATCCAAGGCTTGGTGTTCTTGCTCAAGACTTCGTCCAGCCACTTCGCCTGCTCCTGGATTTTGGTGTTGCTGTCCAGGATGACGAAGCGGGTGTTTTGATATTCGAATGTGTAGCAGGTCTCCTCGAGTCCCTCCGGACCGTGCTCCGGCAGAGTGAATTGCGGTCGCCAGTGGTGCGTCAATTGCCGCTTCGTGTCGTTGACCTTGTGCTGCTCGTGGTTTCCGACGACAGGGACATTGGGAATCATCGCATTGAGCCAATGGCCTGCACCAAACCACTCGCCCCATTCCCCATCGGACTGCGCATTGTTGATCAGATCTCCCGCGTGAAGCAGGAATTTGGCTTT
>Ga0315904_10002125_pt1 | contig 30919 bp, 26 predicted proteins | sample LakEriMetagenome_6_FD_203529 | JGI IMG/M metagenome (GOLD analysis project Ga0315904, IMG submission 203529) | Freshwater fungal communities from buoy surface, Lake Erie, Ohio, United States - Buoy 12 MA120 | ecosystem: Environmental > Aquatic > Freshwater > Lake | place: USA: Lake Erie, Ohio...
CTGGTGCAATCCGCACGCAGGCCGTCGCCAAGCGCACCACGCTCCTCTTGCTGCGGCTGCGATTCCACATCCTGCGGACGGTGGCCGGCGACACGCGGGAGCTCTTGGCTGAGGAGTGCTGCATCGTGGGCTTCGAGGGCGCCCCCGAGCAGGCAGCCTGGCTCACGCCCGAGCAGGCCGAAGTCCTGCTGACAGCCGCCCCCGATGCCAACATCGCCCCGGACCAGGCCCGTCAGTTCGTGGGCAAGGTCGTAGACGCCAGCGCCGCCCTGGCTCCGCATCTCGACGGCTTCGCTGCCGAGCGGGCGAAGACACTTCTGGCCGTCCATCGCCAGCTGCGAGACGAGAGCCGGATCAAGGGCCTCAAGTACGACGTGCGCCCGCAACTGCCCGTCGATGTGCTGGGCGTTTACGTACTCCTGCCAATGGGAGCGTAAACACCATGGCCAAGAAACGCCGTCAATTCGCCTTCCAGCACGTCACCGCGGTCGGGCCCATGCTGCCCACCGACGTGCTCGAGCGCGTGGCCAACGAAGACGCAAAACTCCCCGGCCTGCGGCCCTCCGATTACGGCCTCGCGGAGACTGAGCGGCTCGGCGAGGCGATCACCCGCTCCTGGACCCGACTCACCGACATTCACCGGGCCTTCACCGATGACCTCGCCGCGTCGCCGCTCCTCGACACCGCCGCCGGCCCCACGTTCAAGCAGTGGCTGCGGTTTCTCTTCCAGGAACTCGGCTACGGCACGCTCACGGCCACCCCGACCGCACGCACGCTCGACGACGCCACCGGCTCGTCCAGCCAGTCGTTTCCGATCTCGCACCAGTGGAACCACGTGCCGATCCATCTGGTCGGCGTGAACGTGCCGCTCGACCGCCGCACCTCGGGCGTGACGGGCGCCAGCCGTTCGGCCCCCCACTCGCTCATCCAGGAATGGCTCAACCGCAGCGAAGGCTCCCTCTGGGGCATCGTCTCCAACGGCCGCCAGCTACGGCTGGTCCGCGACAACGTGAGCATGACGCGGCAGGCGTTCGCCGAGTTCGACCTGGAGGCCATGTTCAAGGGCCAGTCGTTTGCCGATTTCCGGCTGCTCTGGCTCACGCTCCACGCCACGCGGTTCGACATTCCCGCCGATGGTCAGGCGCATGAGTGCGTGATCGAGAAATGGCACGTCGAGGGCGCCACCGTCGGCACCCGCGTGCTCGGCGAGCTTTCCACGGGCGTGAAGCAGGCAATCGAAGCCCTCGGCCGCGGCTTCCTCGCCCATCCTGCCAACGACGACCTCCGCACGGCCCTCGCATCCGGCGAGCTCGCGGGCCAGGAGTATTACCGCCAGCTCCTGCGGCTCGTGTATCGCCTGCTCTTCCTCTTCGTCACCGAGAGCCGCGACCTGCTCCTCGACCCCGCCGCCCCTCGCCGGGCCCGCGACCTCTACAAGCAAAACTACTCCGCCACTCGCCTCCAGGCGCTTGCCGGCACCACCCGCGGCAACCGCCATCGCGACCTCTACGAATCGCTCAAGCTCGTGATGAAGGCGCTCGGCGGCGCCGGTGCCGCCCCGCTCGGCCTGCTCGGCCTCGGCGGCTACCTCTGGAGCGACGCCGCCCTCGGCCTCCTCGGCACCGCCGCCCTCTCCAACGCCGCGATCCTCGCCGCCGTCCGCAGCCTCTCCTACATCATCGACAAAGACGGCCGCCGCCCCGTGGACTACAAGAACCTCGGCAGCGAGGAACTCGGCGGTGTCTACGAACAGCTCCTCGAACTCCACCCCGAGATCAACCCCACGGCCCCGCTGGCCGCCGACCGGTTTACGCTCGGCATCTCCGCCGGCAACGAACGCAAAACCTCGGGCTCTCACTACACGCCCGATTCCCTCGTTCAGGTCTGCCTCGACACGGCCCTGGAGCCGCTCCTCGCCGAGCGTCTCGCCGGCAAGAGGGGCCCCGACGCCGAGACCGCCCTGCTCGCCCTCAAAATCTGCGACACAGCCGTTGGCAGCGGCCACTTTTTGATTGGCGCCGCCCACCGGCTGGCCAAGCGGCTCGCGGCCGTCCGCACCGGCGACACCGAGCCTAGCCCGGAGGCCTATCGCACCGCCCTCCGAGACTGCATCCGCAACTGTCTCTACGGCGTCGATCTGAACCCGATGGCGGCTGAACTCTGCCGCGTGAACCTCTGGCTTGAATCGATGGAGCCGGGCAAGCCGCTCTCGTTCCTTGACCACCACATCAAGATCGGCAACAGCCTTCTCGGGGCCACGCCCGCCCTCCTTGCCGCCGGCATCCCCGACGCGGCCTTCGAGCCGATCGAGGGCGACGACAAGAAACTCTGCTCCCGCTTCAAGAAGGCCAACAAGAAAGAGCGAGAAGACGCCAAGAACAGGCAGCAAAGCCTCTTTGCAGCGCCGCTGAAGCTCGGCAACCTGACGAGCGTCTACGCGGCCCTCTCGGCTCTCCCCGACGACTCGCTCGACCAGGTGGCCGCCAAGGCCCGGCAATACGAATCCCTCGTCTCATCGAGCGACTACAAATCGGGCCGGCTCCTCGCCGACGCCTGGTGCGCTGCCTTCGTCTGGAAAAAGACGCCCGAGTTTGACTTTCCCGTCACCGAGGAAGTGTTTCGGGCGATCGAGTCCAACCCGCACTCGCTCGCCCCCTGGATGCTCGAAGAGATTCAACGACTAGCCAAGCAATACAAGTTCTTCCACTGGCACCTCGAATTCCCCGACGTCTTTGGTGCGGCGGCCCCGGAAGCCACGAACCCGAACGGCTGGACGGGTGGGTTCGACTGCATCCTGGGGAATCCCGTGTGGGAAACCCTGCAAATGAACGAGCAGGAGTTCTTTGCGGAGCGGGCACCTGAGATAGCCACGGCGCCAAATGCGGCGGCCCGCAAGAAGCTCATCGCATCGCTTCCCGTCATTCGACCCGAGTTGAGTCAGGAATGGGCAGAAGCCTTCCGCGAATCTGAAGGAGCCCGCCAGCTCATCCGTGAGTCAGGCCGCTTCTCACTCACGGCGGTCGGAAAAATCAACACGTTTGCCGTCTTTTCCGAACTCAACCGCACTGTACTCAACCCGTCCGGCCGCGCGGCCTTTATCGTCCCCGCCGGAATCGCGACCGACGATACGACAAAAGCGTTTTTTGCAGACCTTGTGAAGACAGATACGCTGCGTGCCCTTTACCACTTCGAGAACACGCGGGGCCTATTCCCGAACGTTCATAGTTCGTTTCGCTACGTTGTTCTCGGCGTCGGCGCTGGCTCGGCTACCGACTTCTTTTTCTTTGCTCACAGCACCAAGGAGCTCACCGAAAGGCACCGCCATTTCCGGCTCGAGCCGGAAGACTTTGCGCTCCTCAACCCAAACACCCGCACGTGCCCCACGTTCCGCTCCGTCGCTGACGCCGAGCTCAACAAATACATTTACCGCCGCACCGGCGTGCTCTGGGACGAAACCAAGTCCGACGGCAACTCTTGGGAACTTTCTTTTTCCCAGGGGCTGTTCAACATGGCGAGCGACTCCGATCTGTTTCGTACGCGAGCCGAAATGGACACGGCGGGTCAAATGCCCACGGGAAACAGTTGGCATGGTCCGCTCGGAGGATTCCTGCCTCTCATCGAAGCGAAGATGGTGAGCTTCTTCGATTCTCGTTACAGCACGTTCGAGGGCGCGACACAAGCCAATCTCAACTCGGGGAATCTGCCCCTTGTAACCACGACTCAGCACCAAGACCCCAACTTCACGACGACCCCGGATTATTGGATCAGCGAGGACGAGGTCCACAATCGCCTCGCCCCCCACGGCTCCCCCAAGTGGCTCATGGGCTGGCGAGACGCATGTCGCTCCACTGACTGGCGCACGGTGATCGCAGCAATCACACCTGCTGTTGCTGTCGGCCACAAACTACCTCTTCTATTCATGCCCGCCGCATCCGAAGACAGGGCCGGCCTCTATGGCTGCCTGTCGTCGTTCGTGCTTGACTACTGTGCCCGGCAGAAAGTTGGCGGCGCATCGGTCAGCTACTTTCTCATCAAGCAGTTTCCAATCGCTGCGCCTCAGTTCTTCCATTCCGATGTGGCATGGGACAACAGCGTCAGCCTGTCGCAATGGCTGCTCCCCCGCATCGTCGAATTGACATATACCGCATGGGATCTTGAGCCGTTTGCTGCGGACTGCGGGTATGCGGGCCCGCCGTTTGTGTGGGACGAGGAGCGTCGGTTTCTGTTGCGAGCGGAAGTCGACGCCGCCTTCTTCCATCTCTACCTAGGCACACCCGATGCGTGGTCCAGTAACGCGAGCGACGCCCTGAAAACCGCCCTCCCAACGCCCCGTGACGCGGTGAGCCAAATCATGGAAACCTTCCCGATCGTCAAGAAGAAAGACCTCGAGTCCTTCGGCACCTTCCGCACAAAAGACACAATCCTCGACATTTACGACTCCATGGCCACCGCCATCCGCACCGGCCAGCCTTACGAAACCCACCTCTCCCCACCCCCCGCCGATCAACATTGTCGGCACGAGGCGCCGGCGCCCCCCCGTTCCCACTAATACCTGCCAATAGCATGCAATGCCACGCCTATCGGATCGATGCATGAATACTGCAGAAATCAACCGCGTTTCTGGCAGAAACTTTAAGGCCTTACTTCCTCCGCATTGGGTGGTGCGAGACCAGGAAGACCAAGAGGATTACGGGGTTGATTTTGAAATCGAACTACATACTTCCGACGACAAGCCGACCGGGATCATATTCAAGGCTCAGCTGAAGGGCACTGAGAGAGCATCCATCAACGCGGCCGGGGAACTCATATTTTCGAGAGCTGACGTAAGACGGTTTACCTACTACATCGAGCAGCTACCTGTGCCCGTTGTTTTCTTTGTATATGACATTACTCGCGACGCTTGCTATTGGGAGCAGATTCAAGGAAATCACCGTCTTGTGCAGACCTTCACCGCCGCTCGCGCCGCAGGACAGAAAACCTTCACGATATGCGTGCCCCCCACACGCACTTTATCGCGCTCGACGCAGTCCCATGACGCAGTGATTGCCGCTGTCGTCTCTGCCCAACAGGCACTCGTCCTTCGGGATCTTCACGCCATTCCTACGGACATAGTTCGTGATCATTTCCGTCATCGCGACAACGCGGCCAGCACTAGGGATCGACTTCGTCTTTACGCAGGCATTGCGGACCTAGAGGCAATCCAGGACTTAGTGAATCAAGGGCGTTTCGACTTGGCATGCGATAAAGCAGTTGCACTACTTGAATCGGAAACAGAATCTCCAGAAACACGCCTACAGGCTGGATTACGGCTCTCCTCGATTCTGCCTCGCCGTTATGCGGCGGAAAAACGTCCTGAAACACCAACCCTCGCTGCCAACGCACGCGTTCATATTGCCTCTCAGTTGATACGCATCGTCCGCTCCCGACGTGTCCCGCGTGCGACTCGCACGTATGTTCTCCTCTTCGCGAGAGCAGCCCGCATCGGCCTAAATGGAAACGGCGCCTTGGGGCTCGCTATCAGCGAGAAGACACTGGAACAACAGCGCACTAGCATTGCAGCCCCGATCACACGATTGCAGCGGATGCAGGCCTACGCTGTCGTCAGCCGCGACTTTCGTCGGTATCAGTCACGACTGATCCAGTGTGCCACAAACAATCACTTTGCCGTCATACCACACGCTGTCGCCGACCTAATGGAAGCGATTCTTCCGTATGTAACTGCCTTGGGAATCACTGATCAAGAAAGCCTGGCTGACGTTTGCATTGCGACGTTGAGCAAATATGTCCCGTTCTGTGCGGAAGTGATTGCTGCCTATCCGTCGCGGACGGATCGACTGGAAGTGATGAATATGTTGGCCACACGCTTTGTGCTTCTTGCGGGCGTTCGCTCGACGTCGACCGCCCACGTGCTTGCGGATCGATTTTTGGAAGCCATAAGCACCACGCCGCCTCTCGACTGTACCGAGGAAGTGAAGGCGGGCCTTCGATCAGTACTGTTGACGCTAGCCGCTGAAGGGCGCCGTACTGCCGAGCCCACGCTGGAGGAGCTTCGCAACATGTACATCCAGCAAGCAGCTGCGCTGGGTATCCCACTCCACGACGAATCGGACGAAGTCGCCGGAATCATTCGTATCGGCTTGGCCGACCTCGACCCATCTCGGATCTTACGAAAGTGCGAACACATATGTGTTGTCTGCACGTCCTGCGGATTTCCTGCAGAGATGCTTGGCCTTCCCACAGCAGGCTTTAAACGGGTGCTTTGCCTAAAACATGGCCACTATGTTGAGGCGGCGATGCTGGACTCCGCGTACGAAAGTTTCGCAAAAGCAAATGATCGGGATCCGGCTGCTATTTGTTGCGATAACTGCGCGGACAAGAAACCCCGGCCCAATGAATGGCAAGCCACGGCGGATTGGCCACGGCAGCAACAAGTTATTTACGAGGCGACCAACATGTTGAAGGGCGACGGTGATCAACATCAAGACAATGTAAGCCGACAATAGGCTACGCATTGCCATACCTGTTAGAAATGTGGTCCGGCCAGCAAATCTGTACAAGCCGAAGGCGGCGTCGGCGTGAACTTGGATCACAAACGATAAGTGCGCTGACTCTCTTGACGCGTGTTTTCAGCTAATTGGAGCGGTGACCACTCGCATGCCCATGCCACCCTTCCACGAAATGCTCCTCCCGCTTCTCCGTCGCTCTGCCGATGGCAGGGAGTGGACCGTCGCGGCCCTGCGTGGCCCGATTGCCGACGATTTCGGGCTGTCCGACGCCGAGCGGCAGGAACTCCTGCCGAGCAATACGCAGACGCGGTTCGTGAACCGGCTTTGCTGGGCGAAGATCTATCTGGAGCGGGCCGGGCTGATCGACCGCGTGCGTCGCGGTGTCTTCACCATCTCCGATGCCGGCCGGGGTGTGCTAGCAGAGAATCCCTCGTCGATCACCCTCGCATACCTCGAACGGTTCGAGTCGTTTCGGAAGTTTCGGCAGTCTCGTCAAAGTGAGGACGGCGCCGGCGAGGCAGCCGAGCCCCAGCCAGTCCTCGAGACACCCGACGCTGTGCTGGAAAAGGCCCACGAGGCCCTCAATGACGAGCTCGCCGCGCAGCTCCTCGACGAAATCGCCGACCGCACGCCCGCGTTCTTCGAGAAGGTCGTACTCGATCTCATGCGGGCGATGGGTTACGGCGGCTGGGGTGACGCAGCCGGCCGACTAACCGGCAAAGGTGCCGACGAGGGCATCGACGGCATCATCCACGAAGACCGCCTCGGCCTCGACACGATCTACCTGCAGGCCAAGCGGTGGAAAGATTCCGTCGGCCGTCCTGAGATTCACAAGTTCGTCGGCGCCCTCCACGGCCGCCGGGCGCGAAAGGGCGTCTTCGTCACGACAAGCACGTTCACGAGCGAAGCCGTGGACTACGCAGACCAGATCGACACGAAGATCGTCCTCGTGGACGGCCGCACCCTCGCGCGGCTCATGATCCTCCACGATGTCGGCTGCGCCCCCGCCCAGACCTTCGTCGTCAAGAAGCTCGACTCCGACTACTTCATCGAGGAGTGAGAGGCCACGGGTCACAATGAGCCAGCCGATGAACTCGCCGACTGTGAAGCTTTTCGCACGCGCGTTTTTGCTGTCCGAGGTATGCCTAGACGACAGCTGCCTTGGACATTCATACGATGTCCGCCTGGGCGATTACCACGGAAAGCTGCTGATGCCTCGGCTGGTCTGGGGCCCCGCGGATGTCCGCGTGGAGGGATGGCCCACTCCACACCCATTGAATGGGCTCGCCACATCACCACACGAGCCACCGATTGAGCCGGGCACTTGGGGAGACGTCTTTGCCTACGACCCGGCGGCTCGCACCTGCGCGGCTCGAATCTCTTCTGCTCAACTGGAGATCGAGATTCCCAGGCATCTCATCAGCATTACCGAGAATTCAAGCCGCAAGTGCGTGGCTGGGGCCCGTGTGGCTGACTTTCAACAGCAATCGCATGCTTGGCTGGGGCGGGTTCGCGATTGGGTGGGCGTCGTCGCTGATCAACACACAGGTCACCCCAAGCTACGTCAAAGCATAGATTTGCAAAATCGCATCTGGGTATGGCCGGCCGACGGAGGAGCGGAATGGCGAAGCAACGCGCCCAACGCGGTTACAGTGAATCAGCAGAAGACCGAAGTCATGAACCGGACAGAATGGCAGTATGTCCTTGAACGCGCATCTAATAAGGACGTGGCTCCTCTTGAACGGACGATGCTGGCCCACGCCCGCAATGCACTCAGGGAGGGACAATGTCGCGAGGCCGTCCTTGCCGCTGCCACCGCTGTCGAAGTGTTGCTCATGCAGAAACTGCTGGCCGAAAAGGCACACGAAGACGCGCACCGTCTCGAACACTACCGCAAAACCCTGCCACTCGGGCAACTCATCGACAACCTGAAGCATCTGTCCTTACCGGCAGGGCTCGAACAAGGACTGGCACACGTGAGGAACAACGCCATGCACCGCGGAACACCCGTCGCCGCAAATGAAGCAGGAGAAGCCATACGGCTCGCCAGCGAAGTCGTTCGGCAACTATCAGTGCTCCACCACCCCAATTAGGACGACCTGGTCCCAAGACTTCGACAAAGCGACGCTTAGCCTTTTGCAAACCCGGTCGACCGGTGGTGAATGGGCGGCACTCAAGGATGCCACGAATGGCCAAGGACGGATCACGAACACCGGATGGCGACAACCACAAAATCTTGCAGGCGAAGGCGTATGTCGTCGCTCACGCCAAGGCATTCTTAGGGGATGCGTTTCGTTTTGCGAATGCGGGCTATGCGTCGGCCGACGTCCTGATCAGCGGATATGGGGCCATGCAACATGGTGGGCGGTGGAACCCTCCGGGTGAGTTCCCTACCACGTACTTGGCGCTCGACGTGGAGACCGCGTGGGCCGAAAAGTTGCATACGTTCCGACACTATGGTCTCCCACTCGAGCACTGCCTCCCCGCCTCCCTCGTGTTGATAAGAACCAAGCTCTTTCAGGTTCTTGACCTGACAACTGCGAGCCACAGAAATCGACTTGGACTTACAGCCGACGCAATGACTGCCGGTCGTCCTCCGGCATCAAACGGCTCTAGGCATGAATCAGCAAGATATGCCTTGGCGCGCTTGGCGCACGCGGCAGGAATCGAAGGCCTTCTGGTGCCGTCCGCGCGCAAGCCAGATGGGAAGAACCTGGTTGTCTTCCCACAAAATCTCGGGAGAAGATCCGAACTGATAATTGTGAATCCCGAGAGCCTGCCGAAGCGACGCTGATCGACGCTAGGTCGGCTCACCAGATCCGACCTCGTACACCATCCGCCAGATCCGATCGATCTCGCCGCGCTCAATCACCTCGACGGGCTTCAGTCCCTGGAACGCCGGATTCGGCGTGTCGAGCCATGCCCCAATAAACTCCTCACGCATGATGGTGTTCAGGGCAACGCGCAGGCGAGCAATCTCCCGCATCTTGAGGAGACTCGGGCCGCTCAGAGGCTTAGAGCCCTCCCAGGCAGCGATAGCCCGTTCGGAAAACCCAGTAATCCGCGAAAACAGCCGCCTTCCCAAATGCAGCCCATGCCGAATCTCCAACACGGACACGCCTCCCGGCGTGCGTCCGGACGGCCCAACCGCGCCGCGACGCCCCGCCGTGCTTGCGATGCGATAAGCTTTTCGAGCTACTCGTCTTGGGCGGCCGGTGGCCGTCACCTTTTTTGTGTTGCGACTCGTTTTCGTTGCCACGAAATCCTCCTGTCCTTCGGGGAAGTATCGGCCACAGGTGCAGGAAATTCAAGACGATCTGCATGCAGATCTGCAGGTCCCCTAAAATCAGGGCTTGGCACGATGCCAGGGCAAGGCGGCCTTTCTGGCTACGACACCTGAAGGCCCCGCGAACGCGAAGAAGCTAAAGGCAGCTTCCGGCGGTTCACTCCCTTGAGTTCGCCGCTGTAGGATTCCGCGGGCTGGCCCAGTAGGTGCTCTGGTGGGCCCCCGATTCCTCCGAATCCATAGCGTCTCATGAATACCGTCGAAGTCACGCGGCAGGAACTTTACGACCTCGTCTGGGAAACGCCGACGCGGCACCTTTGCAAACAATTCGGACTCTCTGACGTCGGGCTCGCAAAGGCCTGCAAGCGGCTCAACATCCCCAGGCCCTCGTACGGCTACTGGGCGAAGAAAGCCGCTGGCGGCACGGTGAAACGCACGCCGCTGCCACGGTGCGACGACGAGAAGTCGCAAAAGATCGTCTTCGCCCCGGGAGAGCCGAAGACTGAGAAAGACGATGGATTCTTCGACCCGGAGATCCGTGCGCTCTACGAACAGGAGAGCCAGTCCGAGCCAATCACAGTCGGAGATGCCCTGCGGTCACCGCATCCCCTCGTCGCTCGCACACGCGACGCCTTGGCCGACTCCAAGCCAAGCCAATGGGGCAGGGATTCCGGCCTTCTTTACCCAAGAAGGCAGGAGGGCGTTCAGCTTCTAGACATTTCATGCGGTAAGGCCACCCTTCCCCGGGCGCTACGCGTCATGGACGCCCTTCTCAAAGGTCTCGAGAAGCGGGGATACAAGGTTGGAAAGCCCCAAAGCGAATACCGCCACGGCACCGCTGCCTCGGGCCATGGCTACGAGTTCACGTTTCGGATTCGGGAGCCCATGAAACGCCAGATTCAGCCGAGGAAAAACTCGTGGGACAGCCAATACGCGTACGTCCCGACCGGCGAGCTCCAACTTGAAATCGACTACATGATCTATCGCTCGACGCGTATCTGCCGCGACAGCGCGCGGAAGAAGGTCGAGGACTACGTGAAGGAACTCCCGTGCAAGATGCTACTTGTGATCGATGAGTATCGGCGCGAGGAGGCGAAGCGAGCAGAGGAGCGGAGGCGGCAGGACGAGATCCGGCGCCGGCAACAGGAGGAGGCCGAGCGGAAAGCGCAGCGGGAAAAGCGGCTCCAGGAGCGTCGGGAGCGACGCGAAGAGCTGTTCCAAACCGCCGAACAATGGCGGCGGAGCCAGATTCTCCGGGAGTTCATCGAAGCCGTGCGGGCCACAGCCGCCGAACGGGCCGAAGGGAAGAACCTCCACCCAGATACGATGCGATGGCTCGACTGGGCGATGAAGACGGCCAACCGTGCGGATCCCATCGAGCAGATGAAGGAAGACTCCGACCGTCGCAAGCGGCCTCGGAAGCCCAGGTAGAGACGCAGACTGACAGGTCTGGACGACGTTGTTCAGAACGATGGGTTGTGAAAATAGTTGCCCACGAGGGTGCGGCGATAATGGACAACCTTGGTCCCAGGCGACGTCCAGCCGTCTTTGTGAGTGCCCCGCCCGCCGGTACCCTACCCCCACAGGGTTTGGGATTCTGCCCTGTGTTTAGGGTAGTACCGAATCTCTGGCTCCCGGCATTTCGCCACCATGGCTGCCTTCTTCCCATTCCTGACCGCTGCGGACCCCGCTGGCACGAGCGAGGGCACACTTGACCCACTTGGGCTCTATCAGATCTCCGACCAGTTGGCGTCGGAACTCGTACCCGCCGTTAGGGAACGGATGATTCGCATTCGGTTCCTGACGGCGATCGCCGTCGGCACGTTCGTCACGGAGGGGCTTGCCGAAGACGCTGCCGAGCGAGAAGCCTCTCCATACCTGGCCTGGGAATGGCATGTGGTCGAGTCCATCGTCCGCAGCCGCAATGAGGCCGGTGGCGAGGAGGGCATCTGGGGTGTACCCGGCACCGTCGTCGCGCGACGGGCGATCGGCCAGCATGGGTATCTCGATGCCCGCAGCTATCTCTCGACTCCTCGCGTCTTCGGGTTTCACGGTGTCTACAAAAGACTCGCCCACCACCTCGGAATCACGAATGTGCATCTCGGGCCCGGACCCGCGGCAGAACGCCTGGTGGATGCCTGGGCCCGTGACCGCGGCCTCGGAGGCCTGCGATCCGCGGAACCGCTGATCGCGAAGTGGCGAAGCGCCATCGAGCAGGCTCTTTCTGCGAAGCCGCCGAAGACTCACCCGCGATGGGCGCTGGCCGACTGGCTCGAACTGGCGCAGGCGTTTATGCCCGATGGAGCCGGTTCACATGAGAGAAAACTCCTGCGTGAGTTGCTCCTCGTCCCGGGTGATCGTCGCCTGGGCGCACTGCCCGACATCTGGAGTTTGCAGCAAGACGTCGAGGACGATGCGTTCGCGGAAGAGACGCTGCACGACCGACTGGAAAACCTTGACCGTTCCTATGGCCCCCTGCTGACGGCCATCCGCGCCTACGAGTCCTTCGCCCGATCGATGCAGGATGCTTTCGATGTGTTGCGACACAGGGCTGGCGTTCCAGACTCCAGAGGTTTTGTCCTGACTGCTATCGCACCAGACCAGGACTTTCGCACGAGCGCTTCCGGTCTGGATCAGAAGTTCTCCGCAGCCCGTGCAGCACTCAGCGGAGTCGGCGGCGGGGCATCGGCGTTGCAGGCCATGTTCACAGATCGCTTCGCAGCGTTCGAGATACCTATGGCCCCCGGTGAAACGGCCGTCGCACTGCGATCGCTTCACGAGAAGGTTCAGCAAGACAAGTCGGCCGAGGGGAAGCGGTCCTGGTTCGACAACCTCGGCGGTGATCGCATCTATGTGCGACACAACTATCGCATCGAACAGCCCGTGATCCAGCCGGCGAAGTACCTCCACGCCTACCGCGGGCAGCCCATTCGCCGATTCTTCAAGGACTTGAGGAAGCGATGAGCCGGCGTTCAAAACGCGACAACCGCAGCACCATGCTCGACCTGTGGCGCCCGCCACGAGGGGCCGGTGATCCCGTGGGCTGCTTTGCAACCACCTACACGTTCGCCCCTGCCCTCTTCGACGAGCAGTGCCTGGCTCGGTTCCTCAGCATCGAATCGGAGCCCGACCGGGAAGACCTCGCATTCCTACTCGAGAGAGAAACGCGGCTGGGCGGCATCTATGCCGGCGTGCTTGTGGACTACACCCAGGCCGGTGTCGAGCACTCGCTGAGATGGGACGTGCTCGCGGCTTGCGTGCCCGGCGGGAAGCAGCACGCGAAGCTCAGCCTGCTTGCCTGGGCAGACTGCGTTCGCGTGATCGTCTCGTCTGCCAACCTCACGGAACCCGGATACCGCCGCAATTTCGAGGTGGCCTCCGCCGTGGACTTTCGGGGCGACGACTGCGATTCGCCCTTGCTCGAGTCGGTCCTGCAATTCCTGCTGGCCATGCTCGGCTTCGTTCCGGCCGGTGTCGATCGACCGGAAGTGGGCCGCGCGAGCGAGTTTCTCGGCCGAGTCGAAAAGATGACCCAGGGCTGGAAGGATCTGCCGCGGAGTCGGACCATTCGCCAACAGTTGGCATGCACGCTCCCCGGCCGGGGCTCGGCGGCCCGAAGTGCGCTCGGCGAACTGATCGCCGCGTGCCGATCACGTGGGGCCTCGCCGCACGAGGCCTGGGTCGCCTCTCCTTTCTTCGATATCGACCAAGGGTACAACAGGGCCGCCGAGTCCCTGTGCAGCCAGATGGCTCGCGGCAGGCACCACCGCCTCTGGTTCTGCGTGCCTGGGAGCCAGGGCGAGGGCCGTGCCAGCCCTCCGCGGCTTTTCGCGCCGCGCGCGTTGCTCGACACCGCCGAGAAGAACGGGGCCAGCGTCACCATCGAGATGGTCCCGTCCGTCGACGGGAAAGAGCATCGCCCATGGCACGCGAAGATGATCCACGTTGTCGCCGAACGATATTCGGCGTTGATGATCGGCTCATCCAACTTCACGGGCGCCGGGCTGGGACTGTTACCCGCCCGTAACATCGAGGCCAATCTGGTCACACTCGTTGACTACGAGCAACACGGCCGCGAGGAGGGACTCTTGGAGAGTGTGTGGAGCGGCATGGAGCCGATCCCGAATCCCGACCAAGCTGAGTGGCTTGGCCCGCAGGTCGATGAAGAAGGTAACGCGACGGGACTGCCCTTGCCGGCCGGGTTCCTTTCGGCCGCCTACAGAGCCGGTGAACCCAGGGAAATCGCGATCCGGCTCAACCCCGACGCTCTGCCCGCGACGTGGGCGATCGATGCCGTAGGCCGACAGTTATCCGCGGTTGGCGGCGGCCGGCTCGTCATTGACTCGCATGGCTGGCGCGAGCAAGGCGGACAGCCGATCGTGGACATCGAGTGGGTGCCCGCTGATCCGCCCGAGAAGCTGCGCGTCACCTGGGACGACCACACGGCCTTCCTGCCGCTGAACGTGGATGACGCACGCTCGCTGCCTGCGCCCTCTGTTCTCCGCGATATGACCGCGGATGAAATGCTCGCCATACTGGCCGCGACCGATCCAGGCGCCGCGCTCCGCATCTGGGAACGCCGACGGCGTCTCGGGATCACAGGGGTTTACGATCCGGACCTCGACTCGGCGACTCCCATCGATCTCGACCCCCTGAGCCGCTATCGCCTGTCGACGACGTTCCTGCACCGCGTCCGGCGACGAGCCCGGATCATGGCCCAACTAAGGCTGTTCATCGAAAAACCGGCGATCAGTGTCCAGAGTCTCGAATGGCGATTGCGCGGGTTGATCGGCATCGAGCCACTCGCCCACAAGTTCGCGGCGGAATTCGATGCCGCCAGCACGACTGCCACGAGCGGTGGCGACCCGCGAGAGGCCTTCCTTACGCTCGCCGACCTGCTCATCGTTCTTCGGGAAGCCCGCTACGTGAACCAGGACGGCGCTATCCCAAAGCCACAGTTTGAGAAGACGTACCGCCCATTCGTGCGGGATCTGGCGGCCCACCTGGACAACACGGTCCGGCCGCGACTGCCTGCCTTGCCCGAAGATATGTCGGCATTCTGGAACCGCGTCGTGGAGCGGTGCCAAGCATGACGGCAGTTCGCCTCGTACCCGACGACCTCGTTCTCGGAAGACGAATCACCGGCAACGTGCCGGAGTTCGACCAAATCCGCCAACGGCGAGAAGTCGAGGAAATCCTCCATCGGCTCGAGCGACAGCCCGGCGTGATCCTGGCCGACGAAGTGGGGATGGGAAAGACGTTCGTGGCTCTCGCGATCGCCACGAGCATCGCGCTCCGCAATCCCGTCGGCCCCGTGATCGTCATGGCCCCCGCCACACTCGTTCCAAAGTGGCAGCAGGACATGAAGACGTTCTGCCAGCTCTACATGGACAGTCGCCGACCCGTGGAAGTGGGAGAGGCTCCGCGCGCTGAGCTTGTCGCCGGCGACGCGTTGCGGTTTGCGGCGGTAAAGGACAGTGCGGCCTTTCTCCGCCTACTCGATGACCCGCGTCCGACTCGTGCCCACCTGATCTTCGTCAGCCATGGGGCGATGTCGCGGCAACGAATGGATAAGTGGGTCAACCTGTGCCTTGTCGCGGAAGCGCTCCGTCGGCATGCACGTGGCGGAAACCACGCCTTGATCCAGGTCAAGAAAGTAATCCACCGGTTTCTGGCCCAGTTGCTCTGGATGACCGGCAAGGAGAGTCGGCACGACCTGGGTGAAGATCTCTGGCAGCGACTCCTCCGATCATCGCCGGCCGACTGGAGGGAGATCTACAACGCCGGCATTAGGAAGGACGATCGCAAACTCCCCGACGACCCGGTACCCAAGGCCGTGCTTCGATCGCTCGACGAGATCGACCTCAAGGAGCTGGCTGAGGCCTTGAAGCACATGCCAGTGCGTGCCCGCGGCGGGGCGGAGCGGGTTGCCGAGCGAGTGGCAGCAATCCGAGAGGAACTGCGCAAGGTGGACCGCAGGCTGTGGGGAGAGGTGTTGGCCAAGTCTCGGTGGCGCTCGCCCCTGCTCGTGATGGACGAAGCCCACCACCTGAAGAACTCCGACACGCAACTGGCAAAGCAGCTGCAGTCGGCGGAGTCTGCGGATGACTTGCGGACAGGCGACGGAGCGATGGCCCAGTCGTTCGATCGCATGCTCTTTCTGACGGCCACGCCATTCCAGCTCGGACACAAGGAACTCGTCCACGTTCTCGAACGGTTTGGCGACGCTCGCTGGGATACTGCAGCCTTCGGCGACAGAAGTTCCTTCAAGGAATCACTTGTCTCACTCAATCGAGCGCTCGATGAAAGCCAATACACATCTATTGCCCTTCAGCGGGCGTGGAGTCGGATGCGACCCGAGGATTTGCCGGCCACGCCTGCCGTGCTCGATGAGTGGTGGCGCGGGATCCAGTCCTCGGATGCCGACGCCCTGACTGTTCATCAGCGGGCGTTTCGTGACGCCTATGACGCAGCCCTGCAAAAACGTCGTGAGGCCAACAAGCGAATCCGCCCGCTGGTCGTCCGCCACAATAAGGGTGAACTCTGGCCCGGCTCGCTTATTCGTCGGCGGCACCGGGTTGAAGGCGGAGCCATTGGTGAGCAGGGCGGACTCGCCGGAACCGGCATCGACGTGCCCGCCGAGCAACTGCTCCCGTTCTTCCTTGCGGCGCGGGCAGCCGTGAATCCTCACAAAGACCTACTAGGCGATGCACTGTGCTCGTCCTATGAGGCTTTTCGGCACACCCGTGAACACCGGCAGCACCCCGCGGATGTGGATGGCTTACACGCACCGCACGAGGCCGAACGAAAGCAGCGGCAGGAGGAGCTTGACTCACTGCTCAACGACCGCTGGTATCTGGCCGAGTTCGACTCCGCGCTCGCGAAAACGTCCACAGCGATCCACCCCAAGATCGCCGCCACCGTCCAGCGTTCCGTCGACCTGTGGGAGCAGGGTGAGAAGGTCGTCGTTTTTGCTTTCTATCGCCACACGTGCCGAGCTCTGCGAAGGCACATCAGTAACGAGATCGAACGGCGGCTGCTTGCCAAGGCCCGCGAGCGGCTCGGCATGCCGGCCTCAACGCACGACCGGAAGGCCGTCGACGAGCGTCTCGATCAGATTCAGGATCGGTTTTTCGACGACACCGGCTCACCGGGCCAACTCGCGATGGATTCGGCACTCGCGTCCATCGTGAATCGCCATGCAGCCCTGATTGACTCGATGCCATCCGCCGCAGAAACCCGCGCTATCCTGATCACGGTCATGCGGCGGTTTCTGCGGGTTCACACGACGCTGGTGCGATGCTTTCCGTTCGATAAGGAAGGGCTTCTGGAGCCGGAGGATCTGGTCAAACACTTTCTGGATCATGCCGATGCGTCCGGTATGTCATGGCGGCAGAAGTTTGATGACTTCATCGACTTCGTCCTGTCCCGGTGTTCGGCCGAGGAACGCACGCAATACCTGACAGAACTCCTGCGGATCAGCACGGGGGCACACAAGGCCGGTGAGGATGACGCGGGCGACCCGGCCGGCCATGACGACGGCGATGGCACGACGCTGGCAAACGTCGCCCTTTGTAGCGGAGAGACACGGATGGAGGTCCGGGTACGCCGCATGCGAACCTTCAACACGCCCTTCTTTCCGGACGTACTCGTGTGCAGCGAGGTCATGGCCGAGGGCGTGGATCTCCAGCGATTCTGCCGTCACATGATCCATCACGACCTGGCCTGGAATCCCAGCACGATCGAACAGCGCACTGGCCGGATCGACCGGATCGGCTGCAAAGCGACCAACCGGCACCCGATCACGTCGTATCTGCCCTATATCGGTGGAGCAGCGGACGAGCGGCAGTTCCGGGTCATGCGGGACCGGGAGCAGTGGTTCCAGGTCGTGATGGGCCAGGAGGCGGTGGCCAACCTCATCACTGCCGAGACCGTTGAATCCACGTTCCCCCTGCCAAAAAGCCTGGTCGAATCCCTTGCGTTTGACCTCTCGGTAAGCGGCACCTGAGCTGGCTCTCGGCCGGTAGCCACGGTGCCTCGACCGGCCTGCCCGGTGGCCCTCCAAAAATTTTTTTTGGCCCGAATGCTCATTTCGGGACCAGCCCTCCCATAAAGAAGACAGGAGGGCCAGATCGGCCTTCCGCGGTGAAACGCTCACCGCCGGTGCCCAGAGGGTCTACCCATGCCCAAGCGCCCCTCCCCCTTCGGCTCGGCCACGCTGGTCGATGCCCGGGAACTCGCGGTTTTTCTCGGTTGTTCCCCCAAACACGTCCGCCGGATGGCCGAAAAGGGCCAGCTGCCCCAGCCCGTGAAGGTCGGCCGACTCTACCGCTGGTCCCGGCAAACCATTGAGAACTGGCTTGATCAACAGGAAGGAGACCGCCATGCAGCCCATTGAGAAGATTCTTTCCCGACTGCCCGACCACCGGGCGACCGCCGATGGCTTCAAGGCCCGCTGCCCGGCCCACGAGGATCTGAACCCCAGCCTCTCGATCCGGGAGGCCCAAGACGGGGTCGTGCTCGTGAAATGCTTCGCCGGCTGCCCTCCAGAAAAGGTCGTCTCCGACCTCGGGCTGCGCATGGCGGATCTCTTCCCATCCCGGGATGAGCCTCCATGGCCGAGCCGCCAGTATCAGAGTTCTCGGCCGGAACCTCGGCATTTCGCGACCGCCGAGGACGCGATCAATGGCTACGGCCGCGGCACGCCGGATCGCCAGTGGACCTATGTGGATGCCTCGGGAACCGAGATCGGTCGGACGCTCCGTTGGAACATGGCGAAAGGCAAGGACATTCGCCCTGTGGCCAGGTTCCCCGACGGCTGGCGGCATGCGGCGATGAAGGAGCCGAGACCGCTGTTCAACCTGCCCGCCCTGCTGGCAAACCAGGAATCGCCGATTTACGTCGTCGAGGGCGAAAAGTGTGTCGATGCACTTACGGCCCTCGGTCTCCTCGCCACGACGAGCGCCGGCGGCTCACAGGCGGCGCAGCTTACCGACTGGGCGTTGCTGGCCGGCCGCTTGGTGGTGATTCTGCCCGACAACGATGCGGCCGGGCGAAAGTATGCAGAGACAGTCGCCGACATCCTCGACGGTCTCGGAGCTACGGTGGTAGTCGTTTTCCTCGACGGCCTTGCCGCCGGAGGTGACGTCGCCGACCTCCTGGAACGCTGCACGGACGACGCCGCTCGAAATGCTCTCCGCGAGCAGATCGAGGCCCACGCGAGTCGGACTCAAGCAATGCCGGCAGAAGGAGGCTCCACCCACTTCTCCGGCCTCGAGTATCAGCCGTTTCCCGTGGACACGCTGCCCGACGCGGTGGCGGCATTTGTGTCGGAAAGTGCCGCAGCGGTTCGGTGCGATGAAGCGTTTGTGGCGCTCCCAGTACTCACTCTCCTGGGCGCGGCCGTCGGAAATACCCGCCGGCTTCGTCTCAAGCGCACGTACGAGGCACCGACGATCCTGTGGACAGGCATCATCGGCGAGTCGGGCACGGGCAAGACTCCCGCGATCCGCACCGCCTTGGCCTCCGCGTACGCGCACGAGCAGGCTTTGCGGCAGCAGGATCCCCCGCGGCGTCTCGTTGTCGGGGATGCCACCACGGAGGCCCTCGCCCACCTCATGGCCTCCAACGCTCGTGGCATTTTCTGCGTAAGGGATGAACTTGCAGGCTGGTTTGGCTCGATTGACCGTTACACCGATCGGCGTGGCGGCTGCTCGGCAGACCGGTCATTCTTGCTCTCCGCCTACGACGGTGTGCCCGACAGTGTGGACCGGCGCACCGGCGACCGTCGCAGCCTGCACATCCCTCGTATCTCGCTCTGGGTGACGGGTGGAATTCAGCCGGGCATCCTCGCTCGAGCCATGGGGACTGTGGAACGTGAGGCCGGCCTGCTTTCTCGGCTCCTCTTGGCTTGTCCGCCATCGCGTCCGCAGGTGTATTCAGACGACGACGTGTCGGAAACCACGCAGGAGCGGTTTGATGACGTCTTGAAGAACCTGTTCGCGATTGAAGGCGAGGAAGTCGTGACGCTCTCTGCAGACGCGAAGCACCTCTGGCGGGCATTCCACGACCGCACCGCTGCGGAAACGAACCGACTTGCAGGCGACCTCGCGGCGGCGTGGAGCAAGTTTCGTGGCACCGCGTTGCGGATCGCCCTGATCCTGCATCTCGCCGAGTCCTCCACCGACGTCGTGCCGTTGCCGACGATGGAGCGAGCAATCGTGCTCACCGAGTGGTTCAAGCAGGAAACTCGCCGTGTGTACTCGATTCTCGCAGAGGCTCCCCAGCGGCAGGCTGACCGCACCGAAGAAGATGCCTTGCTCGCCTGGATGGCACGCCGGGGCTGGGTGACGCAAAGAGACATCGAGCGTGGAAGCCGCTGTTTTCGCGCAGCAGGACGGGCCACCACCGTCATCCGCCGATTGGTGACGGCCGGAAGACTGGAGCAACAGCAACGACGCCCAGGGCCTGAGGGCGGATCGTTCACGACCGTATACCGGCTGGCGGCCGCTCACAGTCCCGCGGGCAACCAGCCGAAGACACAGCTACCACCAGACAAACCACCGACTTGCGGCGATACCGCCCCGCCGACCGAGGAGGATCCGTGGACGAAGCTGTAGATAGCCTCCTCACCGAACTGGCCGCCCTCGGTATCGCCGTGAAGGAAGAACGAGGGGAAGTCTGTGTCAGGCCCAAGCCACCGCCGGAACTGCTCGACCGCCTCAGGCGACACAAAGATGCTCTGGCGCAAGCGGTATGGGCAAGGGACGGGCGGGCGAGACAAGCACAGGCAGTTGAACGGCTGGCGGCCGACCGGCGCAACTGGATCGAAGAGAACAAACGCCTGGGCTATTACCGCGGCCCGGAGTGAGCACGCTCTCGCGATTGCTTTCGCCACTCGCGCACGATCTGCTTGCTGTCGGTCTGCAGCGGGAACCCCAGCTCCTTCGCCGCGATCGCCCACTCGACGGCCTTGTAGTTGTCGAACCTGCGTTTGTTGGGGTAGTCCCGCTGGGTCATGAGCCATACCGCGATTCGCTCGATGCTCGTACCAGCCTGACGCATCGCGTAGATCGCCTCCGCAAGACGGCGTTCCCGATCATCGATCGAATACTCGCGCGTCGACTTCTTGGACTTCGTTTCCCTCGCTCGCAGGCCGATGATCCTCCACCCGACCGGGGCTTGCCCACCGACAGGCAGCCCGCGTTCACGTCGATCGGCAATGACCCTGAGGGTTCGCTCACTGGCAAACGACCGTCCAATCTCGCCCACGGCCCGCATCATCACGGCAATGCCGCCATCCAGCGAATCAGCGACCTCGCTCGGCAAATCGAGGGAATGAAACCGCACCCCGCGGGCGGCCAGAGCCTGTATCACAGCGGCCCCGTCGGCCGCCGACCGAAACGCGCGGTCGAGTTGCCACACGACCACATGATCGCCGGGCTCGGCGAGGGCAAACACCTCTCCACCTTGCGTGCGTTCCGCAAAGGGCCGACTGCCCTGGACGTCGGTATCGCAGAAGAACCCCACCCAGGCGATGCCGGCCGGCTCGAGCTGCCGCTGCCAGTGGTCCTTCGCCTGCTCTTCCTGGACGGCCGCCGTCAGATCGGGCTTCGCGGCCGAAAGCCGTCCATAACCAAAGCACTTCGGCGGGCACCTGCTTTCCTGATTCTCCATGACGAGCCTCCGATGTGTGCCGACATTCCTCCATTCATTTATGGGATGGCACGGCTACTTTCGGACAAGCGGTTTTCACGATGCTGTCTTTTCATGCGGGTGAGTTTGTGGCCCGCATCTCACAGCTCCGCCCCCTTCGCTTGATCCATCTTCTGGCTAGCTCAGTTTTTTTACCGTCACTTCGATGTTGTACGTTTTGAACAATTCAATCAGCTCCTCGGCTTCCTCGCGACTGGCGGTCGCAATGTGGTTAACGCCGCCAAGGCGGGAGTCGTATTCGTAACTAAGACAGCGAAACCCGCCTCGCGGGCCCATCGTCTGCACAACATTGCGTGCAGTCTTAAGGTCTTCGCGTTTTTCTTCTCGCACCCTGGCAAGCTCCCGATTTACCTCCTCGTCTATGATCTCCAGCGACTCCCACAAAATGTCATGGGTGCCTGCGCCCTCGAATCGCACAGACACAAAACGATCGCTGCCACGGGCCCACATGCCTGCATTGGGCACCGTGACTCCTTCTGCGTTTTTCACTAAGCCGGGATGGTATTGCGTCAGGTCCGTGGTCAATCGGACTTGGATTCCATACTGCTTCATGGTGCGACAAGGCTCGCCAATGCTGGGATCGCTACGGTTTTACGGTGCTCATGAGTATGCGATAGATGGGCCGCGGAGTCGAATAACGCGGCGATACGAACCCAGCCGAAAACCACTATTGAAGGTGGGCATCAGCGGCAACTTAAGGCAGCCATCACCCCTGCAGTGACGGCTCTCCAGAGGCTCTCGCCCTACGAGAAGCAGTTGCTCGAGGATCATCTGATTGAGGGCGTCACGCTCGAGCGGCTCGGCCGGGAGCAGGATCTCGACCGGCGGACAATCCGCAAGCGGATCAAGCGGGCGATCGACCGATTGCGGTAGGCGGAACAGGATCTGCCCTAACGTCGCGATGCCACGACTTTGCGCCAGGCATGGACATCGCCGTGGCATAATGGACCGCCGTGGCCCACGCACAGCCGGCCGGAAGTCGCGGCGAGAATGCGGTCGACGCTCGCCATGACCGTCGGCAGGTCGTCGGCGAAGTAGTGGAAGTTTGGTTTCGTCGGACGGATCGCGCCGCCGGCCCAGCCCCCCATGATGACGTCACCGACGATTGCATCGCCGGAATCGAGGATGACCGAGATCGAGCCGGGCGTGTGCCCCGGTGTGTGCAGGATGGAACCGGCGATGCCAAACTCATCGAGCCGGACGCCGTCTTCGGCATCAATGTCCGCCGCCCGGGCGCGAAACGGCAGCTGAGCAACCAAACGTGCGAGCATCCACCCCCGTAGCCCCACTCCTCGGAGCGGACCGTTGTTCCCTCGCATGGCGAGCGGTCGATCGCCCGGGTGGTACGCCACGGGGCACCCCACCTCGTTCGCCAAGTCCACGGTGTTGCCGAAGTGATCTGAATGAACGTGCGTGTGCAGAATCAGCGCAATATCGCGAATCTTCACGCCCGCCGCAGCGCAGCCGGCTACGATCTTCGGGGCATCGCCCCGCGATCCGGTATCGACAAGGATGGGCCGAGTACCCACCACCAAGTAGGCATTGGAATAACGCAGGCGGAGAGGATGAATGACGCTCACGTTTGGCCGTTGATCTGAATGCTGCAGTGAATCTGAGGGACGTCTAGCCACGAGTCAAAGGTCAGCCCCGCATTCGTTTGCAACCGCTTGAGCAATTTTTCACCGAGCGCCGACGCAGGCGTCCAGAAGCCGCCGGCACGGTCGGCCCGCGGAACCTCGAACGCCAAGCAGATCGCCGCCTCGCCCAGCATCTTTGCGGTGGAGCCGTAGCCCGGATCTCTGTCACCCGCAATCTGCACTCGAACACTCTGGCCCTCATCGGTGCGACCTATGAGCCGTAGGTCGAAGAAACCTCGCTCTTGCTGCAGGAGACTCGGCCCCTTGCCCGGCTTCGGCAGCACGAAGTGCTCGAGCAATCGGCGGACCGGCGAGAGCCGGAAAACGCCGAGGCCGAGGGCGACCGCGGTCGCAGCGACCCGGCCTCGCAACCCCTTGCCGGTCAATACAGCTTCGTCATAGACAAACTCGCGTCCGTAGGGGTACCCGAGCAACGCGTTACTTCGGTGCACGACGCGAGTGTTGATGCCACTCATCACGAACGGCGCAGTCCAACTGGCGAAATCATCATCGAACGTGATGGCCGTGTCACTCGGTTGCTGCACACCGACGAATGACGACTCGAAGCACAGCGAGTACGGATCGGCAAGCTCAATACGCACCGCAGGATTAGCCTCGGCTTCCTTGACGACGTTCAGCAGGCTGGCGACGGTGCCGCCGGAGAACCCCCCTCGCACGGCCTTGACCCGCAGCTTGACTCGCGAACAGGAGCGGCCGAAGGCGGCCTGCGCCTCTCGCTGTAGGAGCCACACGCCCAGGTCCGATGGAATGGAGTCGAAACCACAACAATGAACTATCCGCGCACCAGAGGCCCGTGCCGCCGCTCCGTAACGCTCTATCATCCGCCGAATCCACTGCACCTCCCCCGAAAGATCGCAGTAGTCAGTGCCGCTCTCGGCGCACACCTTGACCAGCTGCTCGCCGTAGAGGGCATACGGCCCGACCGTGGAGACAACAACTTTTGCCCCTTCGCACATTCGCCACAGGCCCACCTCGTCTGCCGCATCGACTACGATCAGCTCGACCATCGCGCCCGCCCTGCCGAAACGCGACCGCAGAGTCTCCAGCTTCGATGCGGAACGGCCTGCCACGGCCCAACGCATGCTGGGGTCGGCACCGTATCTGTCGGCCAGATAGCGACAGAGTATTTGCCCGACGAAACTCGTCGCACCGAACACGACGAGATCGTGCCGCACGGCATGAGGATCTCCGGCATGACCTGAATCACAGTTCATAGAAAAACGCGCGACATTCTCTGGGGCTCGTGTCTTGGGGTTCGTGGCCTACGACTCACGCTGCGTCAACGGAAGCCCCATGCGTCTGGAAACGGTATCCCGATGGTGCTCGAAGTGAAACAGCGTGAACATAAGCATCTCACGGACAGTCAATCGCCCCAACACCGCATGTGGAACAAGATACCGATCCAACTGCGTCTGACTCCACGGAGCTATTGCTTTCTCCAGCCGTCCCAGCGCTTCCGCACACTGATCGACGAGTCGCCGCTGCTCCTCGCCCAGACGAACCGGCAGCGAACGTGGGCGAGACGTAAAGCGGAGAATATCGTGCTTGGACAGAGGGCGTTGCCGTTGAATTTGCATGGCTGAGAAGACGCCCGTCAGCAACATAATCGCATCACGTGGCCCGCTAGGTGACACGACGGCGAGCGGCTCGGCCGGGAGCAGGATCTCGACCGGCGGACAATCCGCAAGCGGATCAAGCGGGCGATCGACCGGCTGCGGGAAGCCGCGAAGGATCGGCCGTAACGCCGGAACTATCCAGCGACTTCCTAGGCCTTCTCTGTGTCGAATGGATCAGCACCATGCCAGACGTCCCAAAAGTCCGACAGGCGAAATGACTCAACCTCTGGGCGCCGCTCCAGCCAATTATGCACTGCTGCTTTATCGCCATCGGTGGCGGACTCGTGACTGTCATCGCGGCACACGACCCCGCTCCAACCTCGATTCGGCGATCCGCCTCCGCCAAACACCAAGCGGTTCGCCTCAATGGCCTGAGCAATGAATTCATCCGTGAACTGATCGAACGCCGCGCCGGATAGGCCGGATCGCAAACGACATTCCGCACTGAAACCCAACTGCCGAAATTCGCCAAGATGCTTCTTTTTGCGAAGGCGCTTGTTCATGCACTGATCCCATCGAATGTTGGCAATGAGGGGCTCGCGACCTTACGCGAACCACATCGCCGGATTTCGTCGCAAGTCCGCTGCATCGCTCGGTTGGGCTTGGCTTAGCGGCCGATCACTTGCCCCATTCGGACCATCTGGCGAACGGAATCCGCGCGACCGTGCTGAACTCATCACCACCAAGCGGCCGAAAGACGACGATCTCGCCCTCGCACAGATCGCCGAACTCCTTCCCTGCTGCATCCTGAAGGTTCGGCCTATGGCCAACGATGACAGTGTTCATTCCCTCCGGCGGGGCAGTGCTGAGAAGGCCGCGAAGGGCGGCAGCGCGCCGCTTGTTCTCGTTCGGCGAAACAACCAAGCCGCCCTCCGTAATGTCGATAACCACCTGCACTTCACCAATGTCCAAAAGCTTGGCCGTCTCCTGAGCACGATAGAACTTGCTTGCCAACACCTTGTCAACCGGCAGCCCAAGTTGCTTCATTGATCTTCCAATGGTTCTTGCTTGCTCTCGGCCAACGTCGGTTAGATGTCGCTGGGCTGTGATGTTGTCCAAGTGAAACGGATCGGTGTCGGCTTGGTCAGGGTTTGTCTGCGTGTGCCGCAGGTACAGAACGTAACCGCCCTTTTGGAGTGCCGGAACGACGTCGCCCTTTGTCGCGGTCGAATCCGCCGCAATGGCAACAGTTGCGTCCAGCACGAACAGCAGAGCTAAAGCAAGATGCTTACGCATAGTTGAGTCTCCGAGTGTCTGTAGCCGAACGGCCGGCGATCAGCCGCTCGCCGGTCCCAGATTATCTACACCGCAGGACGTCAAGGCGAGGTGGCAGCATCGCTTGGTTCGGCGCGATCACTCCTTATTGATCTGGTTGGGGACGCTTTTGAGCTTCTCCAGCACGGCATCTCCCATTCCCCAGAAATCACGAAAGGACTTTCCGCCATCTATGAACAGTTGATGCCTTTGGAGTCCTCTGAGTTCCCTTGCTGCCTCATCAACTAACGTAGTCACATCTTTCATGCCGCTCACTACCTGCGATCGAAAACTTAAGAGCTGTTCGAGCGCGCTAGCTAAAATATCCTTTCCGACATCAATGTTGTGAGGACTGCTATCCCTCTCGCTCACCCACTCAGCCTCAAAGCGTCTTACGAACGTCTCAAACTGAGCGCGGTATTGGTGTATGAAGTCGGAACGATCTTCGCGATCGGCCTCCTGTGTCGATGCTGGCAATGCGGCCGATCGCTGGTGGCTCGCAGCCATAATTCCGGCTAGATGGCCCTGTAGCAACTGACGGAGCTGATCCAGTGAGTCATAACGAAAATGCAATCCCTGGTCTCCAAGCTTTTTTCGGTACTCAGTAAGTGCTTGGTACTGAACGGCATCCAGGCCTTCTGGCACGACTGGGGCGGATGAGAAATAGAGCAATACCGGCTTGCCATTACTGCGAAACTCCTCGATTTCCTCCGCCGTTCCCGACTCGGCTTTGCCAGTGCTTGTCCCCAGACGAGTCCAGAAAGTGCCAACGAGGATGTCGCAGTTTTCGACCAATTGCTTGTTGATGATCGCTTGCGGACGATCTCCCAGTTCCGGGCGCGCGTGAGTTTCCCACAATACGGGCTCAAGAATCACGCCGAGTGGCAGCGAGTGAGCGGCGTTCCAGGCATGAATCACATCCGGAACAAGGATTCGCTCCTTAATGCAATCGGACGGTGATGCGACCAACACGCGGTAGATGGTCCCTTGCTGGGGCACAGATTGTCTCCGATAAGATGCGAAACCAAGGAGGGAGCCTAGGGAACTTTCCCGAACACCAGCAATCAGCGGCTCGCGACCTTCGACGAACCACACCGCCGGATTCTATCGCGATTCCGCGGCATTGTGCGGTTCGGCCTTCCGATCGATGTAAAGCGTCTTCATGGGCGGTTCGAACGATCGCCTGTCATCAACCGCCCTAGCCGCCAAGTCCAGCGAGAATACGCTCGATTTGAACGCGGTGAATGCTCATATGCACACCGGTTAACGCATGCCAGCCAGCGGCGTTAAGGGGTCCGAACCATGGATGTGGGTATCGGGCTCGCGTGTCGAGATTCGGCGAAGCGGCTATGACCGAAGCGAGCGCATCGCATGACGCCTCAAACGCGGCGACGATCTCCGGCCCTACGTTGGCATTCGGCTTGACCGCAGCGGTACTGGCCGCACCAGGCGGAGTGACTTCACGCACCAGCTCTTCAATGAGATTTGCTAGTGCTTCATGGACGATCCGCAGATGATCCAGGGTCATCCATACTGACCAATATCGACTGCTGTCCTCAAGCCCGGGAATGCGCGGGATAAGCACCCGACGTGACCCGACCTCGGCATTGCATTTTCGGACAAGTGCGCGAATGAGTTCGCGCTCACGCGCAATCCGAGCATCAAAGGATCGGCGACTCCCTACCCATCGACGCAGGGCAAACAGGGTTCGGGCGACCAACAGCTCGAGCCTGGGCAGCCCTGCGCCAGGGGGGGCGAGATCGGGTTCCTGCGGAGTAGTCATCGCATGCCCCTGTGGCCGCACGGCCCCGACCAATGACTCGCGGCTACAGAATTATCCACACGGCTGGGCTTCATCGCGAGTCCATTGCATCGGGTGGTTCGACAGCGGGCGTGTCATCGATCCAATAGTGCTCGACGGAGCAACTCTTCCCGAAGGCCTCCATTCCGGAAGGGATCACAGGCGTGTTCCATTCCGGCCCTGCGAAGGCAATCAGAGCATCTTCGTCACGCCAACGGCTGATCATGGCGTAGGTATTTGGCGCCCATCGCGTTGGCATCCCGATCTCGCACGACAGATTACCAGGCGTTTGCTTTACGGCATCGACAGACAACGTCCGAAACCCGGCCTCAAAGGCGGATCGCGTGACTGGATCAATCTCGACACGAAAGATGCGAAGGATCACAGGAAGACGGGCGAACGGCGGCGATCAGCGGCTCGCGACCACGGGATTATCCACACCGCCGGACTTTATCGCGAGTCCGCTGCATCGCTTCGTTCGGCTTTTCGAGTCATTCACATCGCAGACTGTTCATGAGCTCGTTGAAAAACGCGTTCTTGGCTTGCCAATATCCATTGCCCGCATCGCCCGCGTGCTCCGACTTGATTCGATTGTACTCGTCCAAGACATCGCGATGGGCGAGCAGGTAGTCGCGCTGGGGGAGGAAGATATCCTCCTCCGCATCTCGCACGACGACTTGAATCCCAAGAGGCAGAGCGTATCCATCGTCATCGCCAAAACTACCGAACGTGCTACTCCAATTTTCTTCCTGCTTCCGGCTGTATCGGGTGCAGAGCAGAGCTATGACCGCACCAAAATCTTGGCGATCGACTCGAACGACCAGATCAACGTCGCCTTTGGTGATGGCACCGGGCAGGGCAGTGGCTCCGACGTGGTGGATTTCCGCATCGGGCAGCACCTCGCGCAGGCGCCCGAGCGCAGACTGAAGCGTGGAGCCTATTTCCACCGCCATGTCGTCAACTAGCGTCAGCTTCATAGCGGCGGATCCTTCGGCCGAACGGCGGCAATCAGCGGCTCGCGACCAAAGGATTATCCACTCCGCCCGATTTTATCGCGAGTCCGCTGCATCGCGTGGTTAGCCCCTGCGTCGAAGCAGCAGGTCATACTCGCGTGGCTCCCAATCCAAATCCAGACGATTTCTCCGCTACGCTCGATCGCTAAAGCCCGATGATGCAGCCCGACTCGAGCCGACCAAAGCCTTCCGAACCGCCTGAAATGCAGGGACGGATGTCGCGGATCATTTAGCAGCAACTGGTAGCCACGATCCGCTAACTGCTGAAGTTCATCCGGCAAAGCCCGATAGTGACACCAGAAACGCGGGCTTGCTCGATGCTTCATCGATCGGTGCAGCGGCCCGCATCCAAGTCGTCGAGTGCTTCTTGGACCAGCCAATCAAGCCGACCTGCAGCGTCATCTGCGGCGATCTGGTGATCCCACGCAGCCGCATCAAACTCCGCGTACCAAGCGCGGAAGGCCGCCATGTCATCCGGCGACAACTGCTGAATAGCAGCTTCGATTTCTTCGACGGTACGCATGGACATCAGTATACCTCTCGAGCCCGCTGCTGCCAACGGCTGTTATCTGGGCTAACGATTGCGATCAGCCGCGCGCCAGACTGGCGGCAAATTTGCGTATGCAAAATGACTGGCTGGGGCGTCGGCTGCATGCAGTGGTTAGGCGGCGGTAGGCCTATATGGCTCTTCCTGGACAGTATGGCCATAGACGATCTTGAGAAACATGAGAGGCATGACCCATTCCAATCCTGGCCCCAACGGAAGCACATAGAGATTGACCACAATGGCAACCACGATGATCGCAAACGCACTGGGCCTACGAAGATAGAGAGGCACCTGCCGAACAATTAGCACGCTCAGAATCAACCCCAAATACCACGAGAACCCATTCAGCGCACTCGCGCCAGGCACCAGGAGCGCGAGCACAACTGGATGCAAGTGAAGCAGATCAAAGTTGATGCCTGACTTCAGGAACCGCACAACCGCCGGATCATCGGGCTTACTCGGCGTTTGATAAAAACGCTTACAGGAATTGGTTGCGTTCGCGACGACTCCACCTGCGATGTCGAAAGCGAAGATTGCGCACACAACATAGATCCACCAATCCCAACCCTGATAGTGGCACAACCAAAGCGGTGCGAAGGCGCACGCCGCAATCACTGAGGCTCCGTAGACAATTAGCTTTTCCGATGCTTCCGCGCCAGTACCGACAGCCAAGTCTGTCGGTCCGCCGTATTTCCAGTCGATCCTGCTCACCTCACGCATAACGTACGCTTTCTGCGATCGCACCTATTCATTTCGACGCACCGACGCACTCGCGGTGCCGTCTAACTTGTATTTCTACGGAACCGCGTAACACCCGTCGGTCGCTTGATAACGCTCAACGGGAAACGCGGCCGACTGCCCGCAAGTCTCGCCGCAGCTTTCGGTTCGATCAACGTCGGCTGACATGAGGCTCCACGTTATCGGGCGATTATCGCTGGATAGCACACGCGAAACTTGCCGTCGGGCCGGCGAAACTAGGCTCTCTGCGCCGCCCGCCATTCCTTCACCATCCGCTTCCCGTCGGTCTGCTTCGGGTACCCGAGTTCCTTGGCGGCGATGGCCCACTCGACGGCCTTGTAGTTGTCGAGCCGTCGCTTGTTGGGGTACTCATCCTGCCGCATGAGCCAAAGCACGACTTGCTCGATGGCCATGCCCTGCTGCCGCAGTTCGTGGATCATCTCGCAGAGTTCCCGCTCCTGCTCGTCGATCACGAACCGCCGGGTGGACCGCTTGTCGCCGGTGTCCCGTGCCCGGGTGCCGACGATCTTCCAACCCAAGGGCGGACGATGCCCCACCGGAAGCCCGTGCTTCCGGCGGTAGGCGATGATCTCGCTCGTCCGTTCGCTGGCGAAGGCCCGCTCGAGTTCGGCCACCGCCAAGAGGATGGTGACGAAGAACTTCCCCATCGGGGTGCCCGAGTCCACGAGCAGGTCGAGGGAGTGGAACCGCACCTTCCGCTCGGCGAGGGACTGGATGACCTTCACCCCGTCGTAGACCGAACGGAACGGACGGTCGAGCCGGCT
>Ga0315904_10002127_pt1 | contig 30910 bp, 45 predicted proteins | sample LakEriMetagenome_6_FD_203529 | JGI IMG/M metagenome (GOLD analysis project Ga0315904, IMG submission 203529) | Freshwater fungal communities from buoy surface, Lake Erie, Ohio, United States - Buoy 12 MA120 | ecosystem: Environmental > Aquatic > Freshwater > Lake | place: USA: Lake Erie, Ohio...
GGTATATTCGAACCGCGGTTTCAATCTTGATAACGGCGCCGAAACAAGGTTGCACTGGGGCTGTGGATCCCCGTCCCAGCTGACTCTGCTCTAATTGCAACCGGGTTATGCTCGGTTGCATGGCAGTTGCAACCGAGCCCCTCAACTCGACCAAGGCGGCAGAGCTGATCCGTTCCGAAACAGGGCGGAACTGCAGCAGGCAAAACCTCGAGAAGCTGTGCCGAGCTGGCCGGCTGCCTCGCAGCTGCATCAGCCTGTCGCCGATTAGGCTTGATCCCGACCGGCTGATTGAGGAGTACCTCAGCAACACTGACACTCGCCAGCAACAGAGCGAACAGCCAGCGGCAGCCCGCCAACCCAGGCGCCCCCAGCCGGCTACTGCAGCCGATCCTGGTGGCGAGGATGTCCCCAACTACAACGAGGAGCGAGCTTTGCACGAGCGCGAGAAGCGCCTGCTGGCTCAGCTGGCCAGGCAAGAGAAGGAGGGCGAGTTGCTGCGGCGTGAGGATGTGGATCAGGCCTGGGGGCGAGCTGTCAACCTGACCCGGACCAAACTGCTGGGCGTCCCCAGTGTGGCCAAGCAGCGGATCCCGCACCTCGACGTGAAGGAGGTTGAGATCCTGATGGGGCTGATCCGTGAAGCGCTCGCAGAGCTGGCTACCGGCCAGGAGGCGGCATGATCGCCAGCGACCCAGACGCGCTGACGCGGCAGATCTTGAGCGGCTTCATGCCGCCACCGCAGCTGAGGCTGAGCGACTACGCCGATGAGTTTGCCGTGATGACCGGCAACGCTGCGGAGAGGGGGCGATGGAACACGCTCCCGTATCAGCGGGGAATCCTGGACGCCTTCAGTGACCCGACTGTAGAGACAATCGCGATCATGAAATCTGCCCGAGTGGGCTGGACCAAGATGTTAGGCGTTGTTGTGCAGTATTACAGCCATCAAGATCCGTGCCCGATCATGATTGTTCAGCCGGTGAAGGAGGATGCGGAAGGATACAGTAAGGAAGAGATCAAGCCACTATTCGAAGATACGCCAGTCTTGCGGGGCTTGCTGTCTGAAAGCAAATCCCGTAATACGTCAAGCAATACAATCCTGCTTAAGCAACTAGAGAACGGCGGATTGATCGACATTGTAAACGCTGCCAGCGGTCGAAGCTTTCGGCGCAAGTCTCGGAAAGTTGTTCTGTTTGATGAGATCGACGCCTACCGCAGGATTGACGAAGGTGACATAATTAAGCTAGGCCGCAACCGTGCGGACTACTACTGGGACCGCAAGATTGGACTAGGCGGAACACCGATCTTCAAAGGCGACAAGACTGAAGAAGCTTTTCTACGTGGTGATCAGCGCAGATTCTATGTCCCATGCCCGTTCTGCCAGTCTATGCAGGTGCTTCGCTGGGAGCAGTTCATACGGGAAGGCGAACACCTGGGTCACTACAGATGCGAGAACTGCACCGAGCCTATTCCGCACAGCAAAAAGCGCTGGATGGTTGAGCGCGGCGAGTGGAGGCCAACAGCTGTCAGCCAAGAGCCGGGGCTAGCCAGCTTCCATATCTGGGCGGCTTACAGCTACAGCCCTGCGGCTGACTGGACCACCCTGGTGAGGGAGCACTCTGTAGCGCTGGACGCCATGAGCAAGGGCGATCCCGACGCGATGCAGACGTTCCACAACACCGTGTTGGGCGTGCCATGGGAGGACGCCATCAGCAGCAGGCTCACCGGCGACGAACTGGCAAAGCGGCGGCAGGACATGACAGCGGGCAACGACTACGCCGACGGCACGGTGCCCAACGGCGTGTTGTTGATCACCGCTGGAGTTGACCGACAGGGTGGCGACGGCAGCCTCAATGAACGGCTGGTGGTGACCATCTGGGGCTGGGGTCGCGGCGAGGAAGGCTGGCACCTGGGTCATTTCGAGATCGAGGGCGACCCGGAGAACGAGGCCACCCTCAACCAGCTCGACGCAGTGGCGGCCACTCGGTGGCGACGCGACGACGGCCAAGAACTGCGAATGGCCCTGGGCGGGATCGATGACGGCGGCGGCGCGTCCTACGAGATGCGGAAATGGTGCCAAGGACGCATCGGGAAGTGGGTGCCGATGAAGGGATCGGGAGCAATCGGCAGGCCGCTGATCGGCAAGGGGTCACCTGTTCAGATCGATAAGAAGAACAGGGCAGTCAGCAAACCGGGCCGAGCGGTTCTGTCCTACGAGCTGGGCTATGCCGCCTCGATCAAGCAGCTTCAGGCCCGCCTGAGGATTGAAAGCCCCGGCCCTGGCTACCTGCATTTCGGGCAAGCGGCAACCGATCAGTTCCTGTCTGAGCTGTTCCCGTGGAAACGCATGCCCGAGCGCAAGGACGGCCAGACCACCTACAGCTGGGTGCTGCCATCAGGTGCGCACGACGAGGGCGGTGACTGCACCCGCATGGCCTACGCGGCCCTGCAGCTGGTTGCCAGGCGGTACAACCGGGCGACCATGTGGGACCAGCTGGAGGAGAGCGCGGGGCGGGCACCGGCGCAGGGTGCGACCGCACGGCGGCGAGCAGCGCCAGCCACTGGCGGTGGGTTCGTGCAGGGTTGGTAGCATGAGGCTATGACTGTCCCATCTGAGATTCGAGCAGGTGACACGGTGACGTGGGTTGAGCCTGCGGCTGTGGATCTCAGTGGCGCGGCTGCAACATCAGCAACCTGGACGCTGACCAGCTACCTGCGGACGAACACCGCGGCCGAGGGTGCCACGGTGGTTGGCACTGCGCGCGCTGACGGCGGGTGGAATATGGCGATCAGCGCCACGACGACCGGCGGGTTTGATGCTGGGCAGTGGCAGTGGCAGACGACGATCAGCAGCGGCGCCACGGTGATTACGATCGGCGCAGGTAGCGCGACGGTGCTGGCCAGCCTCAGCTATGCCGGATCGCCTGCAGCATTCGATGGCAGGAGCCAGGCACAGCAGGACCTGGAGGCCGTGCAGGCTGCGATCAGGGCGATCATCAGCAAGGGCAGCAAGGCCTACACCATCGGCACTCGCAGCTACACGGCGCAGGATCTGGGGGTGCTGATGGAACGAGAGGCGCAGCTGAAGGCGATTGTGGCGCGTGAGAAGGCGGCGGAGAAGGTGGCCGCTGGGCTGGGAGATCCGCGCAATCTGTTCGTGAGGTTCGGCTGATGGGTTTCGAGTTCGGTGCCCGTGGCTTCAACCCACAGCCTCGCCAGCCTTCCGCCCCGCGGGTGCAGGTGCTTGCGCCGTCACGACGACAGCAGCGACTCTATGAAGCGGCGATCCAGAACCGGCTGACAGCCAACTGGGTCACGACCAGCACAAGCGCTGACGCTGAGATTGACGGCAGCCTGGTACGGGCGAGGAACGCAAGCCGCCAACTACGGCGCGACAATCCATACTTTGCCCAGGCTATTCGCGTCATTACAAACAATGTAATTGGCCGGGGGATTAGATTTCAAAGCCGCGTGAAGATGCAGCAAGGCAACGTCCAGATTGATAGCAAAATGCGGCGACAGATAGAAGCATGGTGGAAGGACTACACCAGGAAAGAGCATATCCACGTAGCAGGCAAGCTCTCATTTGCTCGCATCCTCCGCCAATGCGTTGACGCTGTTGTTGAGTCTGGAGAAGTCTTCATCCGGCTGGTTCCTGAATCATTCGGCGGCAGCACAACGCCGTTAGGGATTGAGATCATTGAGTCAGATTACTGTGATGAAGGTCATACTACCGGCCGGCTATCTGATGGGAGTCAATGGCGGATGGGGGTTCACGTAGACAAGTGGAATAGACCTATTGCCTACCGGTTCAGGACTAGCCATCCCGGCGATGTTGCCGGTTCGACTGGACACCAAACCGTTAACATTCCGGCGACTGAGATCATTCACATCTACATCCAAGACAGGCCAGGCCAAACGCGTGGAATGCCTTGGCTGGTGGCCGGGATGAAACGCTTGCACCATCTGGACGGGTTCGAGATGGCGGAGGTTGTAGGTAAGCGCGCGCGATCGTCGCTGATGGGATTTATTGAAACCCCGGAACCTGACGGCTTGACCGAGGATGTCTTTGACGGCGATCGGGTGTCAGTGTTTGAGCCTGGCACGTTCAAGACATTGGCACCAGGCGAAAGGGTTACCGTTCCCCAGTTGGGGAACGACGAGTCCGACTATGAGCCCTTTCTGCGCTGCATGTTGCGCGGCTTATCGGCATCCTCTTCCGTGCCATATCCCGCGTTATCCAGTGACTACAGCACAGCCAACTACAGCAGCTCTAGACTAGAGAGGCTTGAAGTGTTGCCTTACTGGCGATCCCTGCAAGATTGGATTATCGAAGACGTTTGTACTCCCATCAATGAGCGTGCCATGGGTGCGGCTGTAGCAGCTAACGCCCTGCCGCTGGTGGGCTATGAGACCATGTTCCGCCGTTACCAGGAGTGCCGCTGGTATCCGCGCGGCTGGGAGTACGTTAATCCTGAAGAAGACGTAAAAGCAAACAAAGAGGCGGTCAGGGCTGGCTTCACCACGCAAACCGCAATCGTTGCCGAGAGCTACGGCGACATCGAGGAGATGATGGACGAACGCCAGCAGGAGCTGGCCATGGCCCAGGCGCGGGGCATCATCCTGGACACCAACCCTGGCCAGGTGAGCAACGCCGGCCTGACACAGGCGAGGCCACCGGGGAGCATTATCCCTCAGGATCCCTGGGCGCCCAACGACACGGCGGCTGAGACCGACAGCACCGACAGCCCGGGCGAGGTTGATGACACGCCAGATGACACGGCCGAGGATGACGCAGAGGGCGAGGTGCTCAGCTGATGGCCAACGTCAACGGCACCGCTACACTGGACTCAAGACCGGCGATTGTAGCGATGGATCTGCGGGAGTTGAACCAGCGACCTCTGTATCGCAATGCGGTTGTTTGCGAATGGCGGCAGGCTGAGGACGATCCTGATGTGGTCGAGTTCAGCTTCTCGTCAGAGGAGCCGGTTGAGCGCTACTTCGGGATGGAAGTGCTGAGCCATCAGCCCGGCGCAATGAATATGGTTCGCCTCAACACAGGGGCGGCGCCATGGCTCTGGAATCACAACCCAGACGTGGTTCTTGGCGGAGTCGAGAAGGCTTGGCAGGGCGGTGATGGGCGCGGCATGGTCCGCACTCGTTGGAGCCCAAACACCAAGGCCGAAGGATCCGAGGAATGGAAGGTTCGGCAGAACTGGGAGGCGGGTATCATCCGCAATGTCAGCTTCATGTACTCCATTGATGCTCCGCTTGACGTCACGTCTCGCGAGGGCGTGGCGCTGGTAACAGCGTTCACACCAATGGAGGTATCGACCGTTTCCATTCCAGCCGACCACACGGTCGGCCAAGGCCGAGCAATCGGCAATCCAGCGGCCCAGGCCGCAACCACCCCCCCCCCTTCCCAACCCATGGAACCACAATTCGACATCGAGGCGGTGCGGGCTCAGGCTGCGGCCGAAGAGCGCACCCGCGTCGCCAGCATCACCAGCCTCACCCGCCAGCACGGCGCCGAAGATCTGGCCCAAGGCATGATTGAATCTGGCACCTCTGAGGCGGACGCCATGCGCCAGGTGCTGACCACGCTGGCCCAGCGCTCCAGCCAGCCCGCAACCCCTAAGGCCTCGGCTGCTCAGCCGATCGCCTCCGGCGGTTCCTCGGCTGACATCGGCCTGACCGACAAGGAATGCCGCTCGTTCAGCTTCCTGAAAGCCATGCGGGCCCAGATGTTCCCGAACGAGCGCACCTTCCAGGAGGATGCGGCATTTGAGCGCGAGGCCAGCCAGGCCGCCGCCCAGAGAATGGGCATGAGCCCCAAGGGACTGCTGATCCCCAACGATGTGTTGAGCCGGGCCTTGACTGCCGGCACTGCGGCAACCGCTGGCGATCTGATCTTCACCGATGCCAGGCCTGGCAGCTTCATCGAGCTGCTGCGGAAGAGAAACTTTCTCACCGGCCTTGGCGTGACCATCCTCTCTGGCCTGACCGGCCCTGTAGGTATCCCCAAGCAGACCGGCGGCAGCCAGGTCTATTGGAAGGGTGAGGGCGTTGCTGCGCCTGAGTCTGAGCCCAGCGTGGGCCAGGTGACAATGACGCTCAAGGAGATGAGCGCCTGGACCCGCTTCTCACGTTCGCTGATGCTGCAAAGCTCCATCGATGTAGAGACGTTCGTTCGCAACGACATCGTGACGGTCATGGCCCTGGAGCAGGCCAGGGTTGCCCTGTACGGACTGGGTGCCTCGTCTCAGCCTGAGGGACTGAAGCTCACCACCGGCATCAACACCAAGGACTTCGCCGCCAACCAGCCCACCTACGCCGAGCTGGTCGACATGGAGACGCTCATTGCGGCCGATGACGCCGACATCGGCACCATGGGCTATGTCACCAACGCCACCATCTACGGCGGCTTCAAGACCACGGAGAAGGCGGCCAACACCGCTCAATTCGTGCTCGAGCCCGGCGGCACGGTGAACAGCTACGGCGTGGTTCGCTCCAACCAGGTGGAAGCCGGTGACGTGTTCTTCGGCGTCTGGAGCCAGCTTGTGCTGGGCCTGTTCGGTGCCGTCGATCTGCAGGTGAACCCCTACAACGAGGACAAAGAGGGCAACATCCGGGTCGTGGCTCACCAGGCCATCGACTACGCGGTGCGCCACCCTCAAGCCTTCTGCCGCGGCAACAACAACCTGTAACCACTATGAGGATCAGGATTCTGCGCCAGACATCAATCAGCGGCCAGCCTGCACGGGTTGGCGATGTAGTTGATGCAACCCCTGCAGATGCCCGGCTGCTGCTGGCCATGGGCAGGGCTGAGGTAGCGCAGGATCCTGACCTTGTGGTGATCACCTCAGAGGCTGCAATGCCTCGCCTTCGCAAACCCAGCCCCCGTCAAACCCATGGCCGTTCATGAACTTTCGCTGGACAAGCTTCAGCATTTCACCCTCCTGGCTACTACCACCATCACTGCCACTGGCAACCAAACCGGTGTTGATCTGCAGGGATTCGAGGGAGATGTTCAGATCATCCTCTCTGGCACTGCCGCCGGCGCGAGTGCTGATCTGACCTTCCGGATTGAGGAATCCGCTGATGACAGTACCTACACCGCTGCCACTGGCGGCACCTTCACGGCGATTGGCAATGCCGCCGCGAAGCAGGTGATCACGCTCAACAGCAATGACCTCAAGCGCTACATCCGCCTGAGCTGCACAGCTGAGACCGGCACAGCTTCGTCGTCTGTGACCTGCTTCGGCTTCGGCCTGAAGAAGTACAGCTGAGGGTAGCCGATGGCATGGACCGAGGATCCCACCGACTTCCTGGTTGACTTTGGGGTCACTGTGACCGCGAGCGGGACCACGGGTCTGGGGATACTCGACATGCCAGGCGAGTATCTGCACAACGAAAGGGTGATCACCAATGAGTACCTGCTTCGTGCGGAAACCTCTAAGTTCGGAACTCTTAGCTATAACGACAGCATCGCGGTCGAAGGCGTCGCCTATACCGTCAGAGAACAACCGCTGAAGGTTGATGATGGGACATTCTGCCTGGTGTTGTTGACGAAGGATGACACCATTCCCCCCGCAGCCCAGAACCTCACCACGATCTCCGGCCTGAACCTGACCACCATCCTCGGCATTCCTCTGGCGACCCTCCCATGACCTCGATCACCAGCCTGCCAAGCGCCAGCTTGCCGCTCACGGGTGGCGAGCGGGTGCCCATGGATCAGACGGTCGGGAGCGCCGTTGCTGCCTCTGCCCTGGTGGTGGGCACCGGCTACCGGATCGAGACGGTCGGCACCACCAACTGGACGGCATGTGGTCTGCCTGCTGGCGTGACGGCAGCGGTGGGCCTGACGTTTGTGGCCACCGCTGCAGGCACGGGCACAGGGACCGCGATCGAGGTTGAGACACGCGAGGCGACTACTGGGGCCATTGCTGCCTTGGCCCCGGCGGCAAACCTTGCCTATGACGAGGCCACCCGACTGCTGAGCAGCAGCACCGGGCAGGATGTCACCCTGCCGCTGTTCAGCCCCACCCTTGCCGGTCTGGTGGCCGCCAGCGGCGGCGGCACAACCACGTTTCTCAGGGCTGACGGGACATGGGCCAGCCCACCTGGCGGCGGTGGCACCGTCACCAGCGTGTCTCTGTCGGCGCCAACTGGGTTCAATGTCAGCGGCTCTCCGGTCACATCTACCGGCACCCTGGCCCTGTCGTTCGCAGCCGGATACAGCCTGCCGACCGACACCCGGCAGGCGGACTGGGACGCGGCATTCACGCAGCGCCGCAGCTGGGATGGTGGCAACCAACACCTGAATGCTGCGACGGGTCGCGCCAGCCTGGAGCTCGCGGCGGTGGCTAGCACAGGGGCCTATGGAGACCTGAGCGGCCGGCCCATCCTGGCCACTGTCGCCACCACAGGCGCCTATTCCGACCTCTCGGGCAAGCCTTCCCTAGGCACAGCGGCGGCGGCGGCAACCTCCGATTTCGTCTCAGCCACGGCCACCAGGGCGGCCAATGTGGTGTTGACTGGCCCCGCGTCAGGCGCTGCTGCTGCGCCGACGTTCCGCGCTCTGCTGGCTGCAGATCTGCCGGCCACGGCTGTGGCGGCAGGCTCCTACGGCTCTGGGTCGTCGGTTGCCGCTTTCACGGTTGACGCACAGGGCCGGCTGACCGCAGTCAACAACGTCACCATCAGCCTGGCTGCCACTGCTATCAGCGATAGCACCATTACCGGCCGGGCTGTCCTGACGGCATTTGATGCCGCGGCGGCCCGCAACGCGATCTCAGCCGAGACAGCCGGTGCCGCTGCTGCAGCTCAGGCGGCAGCTGTCCAGCGCAGCAACCACACCGGGACGCAGCTGGCCGACACCATCAGCGATTTCAGCGCGGCCGTAGCGGCACTGGGAACCACCGTCGGCAATGCGCTTCGGTCGCTGGTCAACCCGTCGGCGGTTTCGTTCCTGCGGATCAACTCGGACAACACGGTATCTGCCCGCAGTGCCTCCGAGATGCGGGAGGATCTCGCGTTAACCAGCGCCGCCACGGCGACCATCGGCACAGCAGCCGGCAACCTGGTAGCACTCGACGGGTCAGCCCGGTTGCCGGCGGTTGACGGGTCGCAGCTGACCAACGTGCCATCGGCCGGGACACTGCCTGCGTACCGAGTAGGTGGGTACATACCTACATCAGAAACGCCGTTTGCCACAGGTCCAGCAGTAGCAATAAACACCATATTCTTCTATCCATTCAGAGTGTTGCGTGCCGCTAGGGTTGGTGGTACGCAAGTTCGCGTAATAACCGCGCAGGCGGGCACATTTCAGATAGCCATATATGCTGCCTCTTCTGTAAACGTCCCTACCGGAACTCCGCTCGTAGCAACAGGAGATCTGTCTATGGCGTCAGGGACCTTGGTCAACGCAACAATTACACCGACCTGGTTATATCCAGGTCAAATATATTTTAGAGCGGTTAACGTAACTGGGGCGGCAACCGGCACGTTTACGGCGCCCAGCCCAGCAGTGCCAGAGTTTATGAGCCTGGTAGGCTCCCTCACAAACGGGATCCCGTCTGGAACAATCGGTAATATTGAGTTTAGCTTTCCTTGGACTTATGGGTCTTGGCCAGATATGTCGACAAGGACGGTCGCTGAGATCAACACTCCGCGAGTGTTTGTCTCGCTGTTAGTCAACGCACTAGCCTAACATCATGATTTCTTACACCGAAACCCACGTCGTTGTCACCGATGACATCGGTGACCGACCACCGCTGACGTTTCTCCGCGATCAGCAGGCGGAGATCATCGCTGCTGCCACCGCCTACGCGGCGCCGCAAGTGCCCGCCCCGGACTGGGAGCGATTCAGGTCTCAGCTGCAAACCGATAACGGGTTTCCTGCAGCATGGTCGGCCATCATGGCCGGGGATACTCGGGCTGCCATCAATTTGATATCCAGCCTCAACGTCTGGCAGGCGGCGCCAACGCAGTGGGGCCAGTTTTTGACCGCTGTTGCCGCATGCCTGTCTCTGCTGCCCGCTCAACAGAGGGATGAGGTTGGCCTGGAGCTACTGGCGCTGGCACACTCCTGCCACCTGGATCCGGCGTTTCTGACGGCGGTGGAGGCGATGCTGGAGGGCACCCCATGACCCTCTCCCGCCGCGAGCAGATCATCCAAGCGCTTGCCGCCAGCGTGGCCACCCTGCCTGGCGTCACCGGTGTCTATCGTTCCCGCGTTGCGGCCTACAGCCGCAAGGAATCCCCGGCCGTGACGATCGAGGCAGGACAGGCGATCCCCACCATCCACGCACTCTGCAAGCTGGACTGGACCTTTGATGTGCTGGTGTCCGCCTATGCCTGCGGCGCTGTGCCGGACACTGCAGCCGATGCGGTGCTGACGGCAGCCCATGGCCTGCTGATGGCTGATCGGACCGTAGGGGGCCTGGCCATCAACCTGTCGCCCGGTCCGGTGACCACCGACCTGGAGCGGGCTGACGCGGCATCCTGCTGGATGACGGCGGTCTACACGATCACGTTCCGCACCAGCATCCCTGATCTGACAATCGCGTAGACTGGCCCGATCTATGGGTTATGCCATGCCAGCCCAGCTGCCCCCGTTGCCCAGCTCTGGCGGCACCTATGAGCTGAGCCCTGATGGTCAGGCCTGGGACTGCAAGCAGTCCACAGCACCGGCCGGCACCGAGCCTGCCGCCGAACCCGCACTAGCCCCCGAACCCGAAACCCCCGACTATGACAGTGCTGCATGCATCCCGGACGCTGATCGTGCAGAAGTCGGAGACGAACTACGGGATCAGCGCTAACCCGACGGGCACTGATGCCCTGATGGTGTCGAACCTGTCCCTCGACCTGCTCCAGCTCGAGCGGGAAGATAGGGAGCTGGTTCGAGGATACCCCGGCGCATCGCCCCAGATTGTGACTCGCCAGTCGGCCAGGATTCAGTTTAGTGTCGAGCTGGTGGGATCCGGCACGCCTGGCACAGCGCCGCGCTATGGCCCGTGTCTGAAGGCCTGCGGCCGATCTGAGACGATTGTGGCCAACACCAGCGTCACCCATGCCAGGGTGATGAGCGGGCTCAGCTCTGTAACGATCGACGCGTACCTGGACGGCCAGCGCCACCGGATGACCGGGTGTAGGGGCACGGCATCTCTAAGCATGACTGTTGAAGGGATTGCCAAATATACCTTTGATATGCTGGGCATATACAACACTCCCACCGTCATAGCAAACCCAAGTCCGACGTTTACCCTGCAGGCGCAGCCTGTGGCGGTGAACTCCGACAATACGCCGACGGTCAGCGTACACGGGTTCGCCGCGTGCATGTCTGAGTTCTCAGTGCAAGACGGCAACCAAATAGTATTTCTTCAGCCTGCGGGATGCTCCAAGGAAGTGATTATCCCTAACCGTAGGGTAACCGGTTCGATTACATTACAGATGCCCCTAGTTTCCGCCATGGATTTCTTTACTATTGCGGCAAACCAGGCGGTCGGGCCAATCACCTGGACCCATGGCACTACACCCGGGAACATCATCACATACAACGCACCAACCTGTGCGTTTGGCGCTCCCTCCTTGTCCATCAGTGACGAAATATATCACATTGCGCTACCGTTTGAAGCGCAGCCCAACACGGGCAACGACGAAGACACCCTGGTGCTCACCTGATGGGATTCACTCTACAGCGCAACCCAACATTTAGTTGGCCGATTTCATATCGGGAGCGAATCGACGGTGGGCGCTACCGTCAGCACAGCTTTACGGCCGTTTACAAACGGCTGCCGCAGTCTGAGCTAGAGAAAATCCAGCTGGACTATCAGCGGATTAAGGCTGACATAGCTCGCGATATTTATGTAGACTCAATCCCCACCAGGGAGATTGCCGCCAATATCTTGGTGGGCTGGTCTGACGTGTTCGAGGATGATGGCACTACCCAGATCCCTTACAGCGAAGAGCTGAAGCGCGAGCTGCTGGAGGTTGAAGGGCTGGCTGATGTATTGGTAGAAACCTACATCGAATCTGCCAGCAAGGCCAAAGCAAAAAACTAGCTGGCGCCGTGGACTATCTGTTTCGCGGCGATGTCAAAACCCAGGAGATGGACGATGCTGCCAAGGCCTTTGGCGTCACCCTGCTGGAACCCGAGCAGCCCCAACACTACGAGCTATGGGCGGAGCATGCCCCCGCCCTGGACCTGTTCCTGCGGGTGTGGACGCAGCGGCACTTTAAGGGCGAAGAGTTCGTAGGGTTTAACTACGTCGCCGTGTTGCAGCTGGCGCATCTCTATCAGGTGGCCGATCTGCCTACAGTGATGGAGGATCTCCAGGTGATGGAGCTGCACGCGGTTGCCAAGATGAATGCACGGCTGACCACTCCCCGTAAGCACTGATGGCCATCCTCTCCAGCCTGCTGAAGATCACCGCCAAGGCTGACGGGCAGGGCGCTATTCAGGGACTGGCTGGCGCGATCGGTGGCGTCAGCCGGGCTGGCAACGTGGCGAGCAAAAGCCTGGGAGGCCTAGCACAGGCAGCCAGCATGCAGGGGCTCGGCGGGGCCTTCAGCCGCCTCCTGCCGCTGTTGTCGGTGGGCGGCATCGTCGCCATGGCGAAATCCACCATCGACGCCGGCGACGCTTTCTACGACATGAGCGAGCGGACTGGCGTCAGCGTTGAGATGTTGGCCAGGTTCAAGCGGGCGGCGGCCCTCAGCGGAACCACGATCGAGGCGGTGGAGAAGGGGCTCACGCGCCTGGCCCGCTCGATGGCCGCCGCGGCCAGCAGCAGCCGGGTTGGAGAGATGACGGCGGAAGACATGAACCGAGCGGTGGAGGCAGTCCGCACCGGCGAGCGAAATCAGGTGGCGGCCGTTGAGCGCGCGGCTGATGAGCGGCTGGAAGCGATCAGCCGGGAATCTGACCAGCGGCTGGCTGAGTTGAACCGCCGCTACCGAAATGAACAGCGGATCCTGGACGACCGGTTCGACGATCGCCGCAGCGCAGAGGAGAGGGCGGCAGAGCGCGAGACCAACGCGGTTGAGAAGTCAGTCCAGCGGCGCTTCGATGCGCTCCGGCGGGGGATCCAGCGAGATGAGCGGTTGAGCGAGGATGCCAGGGATCGGCAGCTGCAGCAGCTGCAAGACCAGGAGGATGCCCAGCTGGACGCGGTGCGCCAAGGCGCTGCAGATCAGCGCCGTGCGCGGGAGCGGGCGCTGAGGGATCAGCAGCAGCTGCAGCAGGACGCGATTGACGACCGCAAGCGGCGGGAGGAGCAGGCGCTGAAGGCTGCCATGGAGGCGCAGACCAGCGAGGTGCGGGCGGGGACCGCTGCCCAGGTGGCCGCATTCAAGGCCGCGGCCGATGCGCGAGAGAAGGCCATCCGGGGCACCAATGCCAACGAGCTGAGCCAGCAGATGGAGGAGCTGGGGCTATCGGGCAAGGCGGCGTCAGAGACGTTCCGCCAACTGGGGGTAGCCGTGACCGATGCGGCCGGCCGGCTGCGGAATCCTGCTGATGTGATGTTGGATGTTGGCGATGCGCTGAACCGGATTGAGGATCCAGCCAAGCGCACCGAACTGGCGATGAAGTTGCTCGGCCGTGGCGGCAGCGAACTGATACCAATGTTCCTAATGGGCAGCAAGGCTATCAGGGGCATGGCTGTCAGTATGACAACTGAGTTTGCCAAGGCAGCAGATCAATACCAGGATCAGCTAATCGGACTGTCCGGTAAAGTTGGCCGGCTAGGTATTGATCTGGCCATCGTATTGCTGCCGGCATTGATATATATTACAACCGCCGTAACAAACGGCGTCACAGCATTCAATCAAATGCCAGGCCCGCTTAAGGCAATCACTTTAGCCGTGATCGGCCTATCCCTGGCGCTGCCAGTTCTTGCCGGCTTGCTGGCCAACCTGGTAATCATTGGCGGCGCGATCGGGGGCCTGAAGATCGGCGCCACTATTGCTGGCTGGCTGGGATTAGCTGCCCCGGCCATTGCCGGAATCAAGGCTCTGATCAGCGGACTGATCGCCTGGATCACTGGTGTAGCTATTCCTGCCCTGGTTGCTTTCGTGGCCAGCCCGCTAGGACTAGCGCTGATTGCTGTCGCGATCGTTGCCGCCATCGTGATCTGGCGCAAGGAGATTGCAGGATTCTTCGCCTGGCTTGGCAAAGGCATTGCCTACGCAGTTGATGGTGTTGTGTATGGTATTACAGCAGGATTCGGTATTCTCGTTGGATGGTTTAACAAGAATGTTACTGCGCCATTATCTAAGCTTTGGAATAGCTTCACCAGTCTGGTTGTAGGAGGTATGCAAAATGCTGCTAACTTTGTACTAAGCATTTGGAACAACATTGTTAAGTCAATCAATGGCGCTGTTAACGCCGTAGCTAATGCTGTGCGGTCACTGCTTCGGCCCGTGGTTGATGCAGTCAACACAGCTATTCGAGGGTTTAATTCTCTCAGCGGCAGGGTAGGAGGACCGGCGATCACCTTGATTCCGGCGTTTGCTCAGGGTGGCGTTGTCACCCGCCCAACCCTGGCCATGATCGGCGATGGCGGCGAGCCCGAATATGTTGTGCCCGAGTCCAAGGCAGCCGGGTTTGCTACCCGCTACCTCGCTGACAACGGGCCTACCGCTGGCAGTGGCACCGGATCGTTCACAGCCCCGGCCATCAACATCACCACCGGCCCTGTGATGCAGGACGAAACCGGCCAGCGGCGGGTCACGCTGGATGATCTGGAGCGGGCGGTGATCGCCACCAGAGACGGGACACTGGCCTTGATCCGCAACCCACAGGCGCGGCGTGCGCTGGGGATGGCCTGATGGAACTCGGGATCAGCCAGTACCTCCGGTTCATCCGAGACGGGGTGACCCTGGCCCGCTGGCAGAACGGCTATCACGGCCCGACCGTCACCTGGCAAGGAGCCCCCTGGATCTGGGTCCCGTTCACCGCGGGCGGAATGGTGGCCGGCGTGTCCGGCGACGAGACCGGCGTGACGATCTCGGCCCCCGCGACGCGGCAGGTGCGCCAGGCATTCGAGGCAGCCCTCGCAGGCGGCCACCTGGTGGAGCTGACCCAGTACCAGTTTGATCCCCTGGCTAGCCCCGGCGCCCCCCCGGTCGTGCATGTGCTGCAGGCCCAGTTCATCGGGCAGGTGGTGGGCGCCTCTGCCAGCCTGACGACCATGACGGCACAGCTCGGCACAGCCCTGGATCCGGTCGGCTCCCAGGTGCCGCCCCGGGCGTTGACGACAGAGATCATGGGCGTGGGGTGCAGGCTATGACCTGGCTCGCATCCTCCGATCCTCAGGCCCTGCTGGCGCTCTACGCGGGGGTGGTGCCGCCCAGCATCACCGCCAACGGCCAGGGTGACCTTGCCACGGCGGACCAGCGGGCGGCTCAGCCGGGTGACCCCATCCCTGTGGTGTGGGCTCGGTGGCGGAACGGCGCGGGTGGTGTGTTGCTCAGCCCTCCAGCTACTGAGCTGCGGTATGAGACACCAGGCGGTGGGCAGATCCAGGCCAGCTACCACCTGATCCTCGGCGAGGGGCCGATGAGCGCGATCGAGGTTCGCGATGTGTTCTCCGGCGCGATCCGGGCTGGATCGTTCAATCAGTCCTACAACCGACGGGCGGGGACTTGGTTGCCAGGCAACTTCATCACCGATCTGTCAGTGCCGGAGATCGCCCAGCTGTCGCAATACTGCGGCAGTGTCGGAACCTATCCAGGCGTCAGCACGCTGAGCTATCAAATACAGACGGCGCTGGCTGATGATTCATTCAAGCGTCAAGTTAATATCTTCATTCGCGGTGGGATCAATGTAACCCGCCTGGCGGATGGTGTCTACGGTCCGTCAGATAATTTCGCAGATCTGATCCTGTGGTTGATGCAACGCAGCAGCAGGATCCCAGCGGAGATGATCGACATCCCAGCGCTGACGGCAACGGCTGTGTTCCTGGAGCGGCAGGGGTTCACCTGCAACTGCGTGATAACCGAGCGCACCAGCATCCCAGATCTGATCGCCAACTGGGGGCCATGCTTCCTGGTGACGGAATCACGCAACAACGGCAAGCTGGGCCTGAGGCCCGTGCTGCCGACCGATGCGCAGGGAAACATCCTCACTGGCCCGCTCACCTACGCCTATCGGTTCAACGCTGACAACAGCCTGCCGGATTCGCTGGAGATCAACTACAGCCCCCTGGGCAACCGCCAGCCGTTCACGGTTCAATCTCGCTGGAGGCAGCAACCGGCCAACGACCTAGGGATTGCCCGAGTGCTGGAGACGCGGTACGCGGGGACAGCAGAGACAGGGCCATTTGAGCTGCATGACCTCAGCCAGTTCGCCACCAACGAGTTGCACGCGGCCCGTGTCGCCGCCCACCTGCTGGCCCGCCGCTGCCAGATCGATCACACGGCGCGGCTACGGGCGCGGCCTGGGGGCCACAGCACCACCCTGTCCACTGGCGCCGTGGTTCGCCTCACCCTGCCCCGAGAGACCAGCAGCGGGGGAGATGACCGATGGGACTATCTGTATCAGGTGGAACGGATTTCCAAAACCCTGGCTGGCGATGTGGCATACGAGCTGACCCACCTGCCGGTCGATGCTGACCGTCGCAGCCTGGTAGCTCTCGATGTGGTCTCAGCCAGGGGCACCGGCATTCTGTTGAGCCCGCAGCGCTCCGGCATTCTGCAGGATGTCAACAGCAGCACTGACGCCACTGTGCCCCCGGATGTGGGCATCTCCCAGACCAGTCCATCAACTAATGATGCAACTGGCGCAGGTAAGGCGGAGGAACTCGACAATCGCCTGAATGATCAAGCGCCGCCGTATGGCGATGAGGACGGACCTGGCGACCGTCAATCTGATCCTAACCGATCTCAAAGCGCTCCAAATGCTCCAGCAGTATTGGAACCAATAACGTGCGATACAGGCGAAGAAGCGCAAGGACTCGAATGGTATTACAGGCCAAACGATCGAACCGATTACAAGCCCTATCCTACCGTCGGAAGAAAAGGCAAACCAATACTGCCAATCGAGCCAGGCAGCCAGCCGGGAGAGCGCAAGATAATAAGACCGGGTGGGCAGTATTACGCAAAATACTATTGCCCAAAAACAACAGACACAACCGAAGAACAAATAAGGGATCCTAGTAATATACGATACACAAGAGAGTACACTGTTAGGCCACAAGATTTAGCGCCATTCCAGCCGCCAGGAGATGTCCCAGGTGGTAAGTCAGTTGCCTACAAAGTTAGGGTTCTTAAAGATGACGGACCGCCGTGGGATCCGCTTTACTGGGTTGATACAAACTTCTTAGCGTATCATCATATCATCTTCAATAAAAACGATAATGTCATAGGATACCAGAACCTGCCTTACGATTACAGCAATCCTAATAACCCCGCCCACGCTACTATGCAATGGCTTATCATTGGCGGTCCTATTGTTGCTTTTGATATTGTTAATTTCTTTATTGGTCCTACGGCATCATTGCCAGCCGGCAGTCAATCGGTAACGCCACCAGACTGGACCGGTTACCAGTGGGGCCCCACTGGCGACCTAGGCCAGGTGCCGTAACATGCCGTTTCCATCCCTGATTCCCAGCTCGCGCCTGTGGTCCCCCGGTGATCGACCCACCGAGCTGCACGCTTCCATGGCGGTGGCAGAGGCTCGCGTCAGGCTGGGATCGGTTGAAATCGACGGGCGCCTGCAGCTGACGTTTATTGGCATCAGCGAGTCGGAGATGCTGGCCATTGATGCCCACGTTGAGGCAGTCGGCATCAACTGGCAACACTTCACCCTGCCTGGTTCTGTGTTCGATGGGCTGAACCAGTCGGACTTTCTGCCGGCCGGCTACGGCTGGATCTACCTGGAGGCTCCCGAGGTAGAGGACTATCAGTGCGGGGGGCACACCGTTGCGGTTTCCCTGGGCATCGTACCGGTCGATGGTGTGGCAGCTCCAGGGGCTGACGTCAGTACTCGATGGAGCATCCGCACGGCGGCCCCTGTGTTCGCCCGAGGCGCGGACATCACAACTGAGTGGCTGATCCAGCCCGGCGAAGCGCTGCCGAGACCTGCACCGATCGCGCCTGGCGCAGCGTTGACGACGGCATGGGCTATCACCGGCGGCAGGGCCACAAACGATCCGTATGCCTCCAGCGTCCGACTGTTGCTGCCCATGATCGGGGCCAACGACTCGACCGAGTTCCCCGATGATGGCCCACTGGATCTGACCGTAACTGCTAATGGCAATGCCAAGATATCAACGGCTGAATATATCTTCAACGGTGCCAGCGGATTATTCGACGGTAATAGCAGCACCTACCTAACCATTCCGGCCAGTTCAGCTTTTACATTCTCTACAGCCTTTACGCTTGAGACATGGCTATATCTGCCGGTTACTCCTAGCGGTTCTTATGCAGCAATCATTGATACCAGGACGCCTACCTCAACGTTTGGCCAGGAGGCAATCCTCCTGGCGGTGGACAGCAGCCGGAAACTAAAATTATTCAGGGGACCGCTCACGGATTTGGAGAGCTCGGCCAACGCCATCCCGCTCAACACATGGACCCATGTTGCTGTGTGCTGGAATGGCACAGCCCTAAGCCTGTTCGCAGCCGGCGCCCAGCTGGCGACCGTCAGCGACAGCAACGCCAGGACACAGAACGGCCCGGCCTACATTGGACGGGTTCGCGACGACGCACATGCAGCGCTGAATGCCAGGCTCAGCTACCTACGCCTAAGCAGCATTGCACGATACAGTGGTACTTACACTGTACCACCAACACCATTTTACTAAGCCATGGCTTCTCTCATTCACAACAGTGCCATGCTTGATCCGTGGCAGGGCAATCTTAACGTTGCAGACACATTTAGGATCATGCTGGTAACCAGCGGCCACAGCGCCAGCAGGGCACACAGCCGCCGCAACCAGGTGACCAATGAAGTCACCGGCACGGGTTATACGGCTGGTGGGCAGATCATTGTGCCGACCTTCTCAGTATCAAACACGACTAACGCACTGAGTATAGTTATTCCTCAGGCAACGTGGCCCAGCAGTACGATCACAGCGCGAGGCGCCGAGGTTTACAAATCCAGGGGTGGCGCCGCTAGTGCTGACGAATTACTCTGCTATATCGATTTCTTGCGCGATGTTGTAACGAGTAATGAACCGTTCACTGTTCAGCAGAGCATTTTGACCCAGCAGAACGGATGACCGTCTTCCCCTCCCTCGCACCCTCTGGTCGGCGCCGCTACCGGCTGCGTGGTACGGCCGTGGTCACGGAACGATCTGCCACTGGCGGTAACGTCCGATTTCGCCTGGCGCGGGAGCGATTCGGCGTATCGCTGGAGCTGCCTCTGGAGCTGCTGACGCAGAGCCAGGCTCAGCTGCTGCGGGACCACTGGCGCACTCACGGCACCTACCTGTCGTTCCCCCTGTCGGATGCGGCATGGGCAGGCCATGCCAGCCGGTACGACATCCTGCCGGACTGGCACCGCTGGGTATGGGCAGAACAGCCTGAGGAATCGCACCGGCCTGCGGGGCTGGTTGATGTGACCTGCCGGCTGCGGTCGGTTGTCGCGATCGTCTCGGACTAACCTGGAGGCCCTGCTGGCCACCTGTGAGTCCCGAGACCGTCGCCCTCTATGCCGCCGTGATCGCTGCAGTCGGATCTGAGCTGCTGTCGCTGACCCCGGCTATCCGCGCCAACGGCTGGATCCAACTGGTGCTGATCGCGCTGCGGGCCATAGGCGACAGCCGCCGGGGTGACCGGTCGGGGCGGCGTTGACGGTGCCGACAACTGATGTAGGGTGCTGCTACAGCGGGGCAACACTGTGGTAAGCGCGGCTGGGCGGAGTAGAATGGCGGTTGCTCGTAACTGGCTGTTGGCCCCCGCTACCGGTCCCCCCCTGGGCGCGGCTGATCCCCGTGTCACCTGCCTCCTGAGATGGTCTGCTGGCATCTGTGGCCCGCTGATCGTTCTCCTGCTCACGGCATATGCCAACCTGTTAATAACGCTGCGTGATGACACCAGAGAGCTACGCTTAGAGCTGCGCAATATCTCAACAAGCAATCAAGCGCAAGGGGACGATATTAAATCCCTGGAGACATTTAACAGGGCCAATGCTTTGAAGATTGCCGAACATGGGGTTAGACTGCGAGCACTAGAAGCTAACGCTGGCATGAGATGAAAACCCTCTCGGTCCCCTACTACAGCCAGCGGGACAGCGCCTCCAGCCAGGCTTACAGGATGTGCTTCAGCTCTAGCTGCGCCATGCTGCTGGAGTCGCTTAAGCCCGGCACCCTGAAGGGGGCCAACGGCGATGACCAGTTCCTGGCCAGGGTGCGCCAGTTCGGTGACACCACCGCTGCGGCGGCTCAGCTGAAGGCCCTCGCCAGCTATGGGGTAAAGGCGAAGTTCGTTCAGAATGCGAACTGGAGCACGATCGAGGGCCAGATTAACCGGGGCATTCCCACGCCGTTGGGCATGCTTCATCAAGGACCGGTCACGAGGCCTGGAGGTGGCGGCCACTGGATCATCGCGATCGGCTACACGCCTGACGCCATTCTCGTTCACGACCCCTACGGCGACCTGGATCTACGACGGGGCGGATACATCTCCAACAACGGGGCCGGGCTCAGCTACAGCCGTCGCAACCTGGGGCCTCGATGGATGGTCGAGGGGCCGGGCACCGGCTGGGCGATCCTCGCCGAGCGCTGAGCTCGGCGCACACAGCGGGGGCACTGGGCCCTTCCGCAACGACGCGGCCACCAACGCAGCAGCGCCACACCGGGGCGCCGTCTCGGTTGATCACATCCAGGCTGAGGCTAGCTGCTGCGGATTGATTCTCTGAACCAGCCGGAGTCAATCCCGCATAGCCCCCAGCGGAGCCAGCCAAGGTGCGCATCTGTGCCACTCGGGTCACTGTTGGCCCACCGTAGGCGGCCGATGGATCCGCAGCGGGTAGTGATCCAGATGGGTTGCTCTGGGCCTGGTGGCGGAAGTGGGGCGCTCACTCTGCGCCCCCGCTGACGGTTCGGCGCGCCTGGCGAGCCAGTCGCACGCGCTCCCGATTCCACTGTCGGCCAGCGTCGGTGAGGCGCCAGCAGCTGCTGCACACGGGGCTCGACTCATCTGGGTCTGCGGCCGTGGCACGGCACCCGCAGACCACACAGCGGGGCACGGGCGGCAGCAGGCCGGCCAGTCGCAGCCGGCAGCGACGGACGCGGGCATTGGCGGCTGCGCGATCGAGCTGTTCGCGGCGGGTGGCGGTGTCGGTCATGGGTCGGGGGTGGTGTCGTGAGTGGCGCCTCAGGGCGCGTCGAGCGCGTCGAGCTCTGCCTGGATCGCCATCTGGTCCCGTTCGATCTGGTCCAGTTCCTGGCGGCCCAGCTCCATCTGCAGCGCCAGATCGGCCATCACCACCGCCGTGCTGCCGGTGCGCAGCAGCGCCTCGATCCGTGCGTCCGTGGCGTCCGCCTCGGCCAGCAGGGCGTCCACCTCGGCCAGCAGAGCGGCGGTTTCAGTGTCGGTGGCGTATGTGACGTGGTCCATGGCGGTGGCGGTGGGGGAAGGCGTGATGTGGGGCCCCGTGGGGGGCCCGTGGGGGGCCCGTGGGGGTCAGCGGGTGACGTCTTCCAGTTGCATCAGTGCATCCCAGAGGGCGTTCATCTGTGGCGTTTTCTCAAAGACCTTGAGGAACTGCGCCTCAGTCATTGAATCTCGAACGGCTTTGAACGCGGTCACGACATCGGTCACGGCCTCGTCCGTGGCGTCGTCTGTGGCGGGTGGCAGCGCCCGGGCGGGGGCGGTGCCCTCCAGCTCGGCGGCCAGGCCCCGGTAGAGGCGGGCATCGGCTGCGGCCAGATCCTGGAGGCTGGCGCGGAGTGTGTCGGTGATGATTCCCATGGGTGCGATGGCGGTGGAAGGCCTCCCTTCCGATGCAGTTACCTTAGCGCGATCGTGTCTAGTGCGTGGGTGGTTGCGTCACAATCCGTAACACTGTGGCAAGGGCATGAAAAAGCCCCGGGTGACCGGGGCGGCGAAAGTCAGGCGTATTTGGCGAGCCTTACCGAAGCCTTGTGGTGTTCATGAACTGGCCAATTTTCGATAGATTCAAGTGCAAGCCGGAGATTTTGAAACTTGCTATCAACCACTACGCCATCTTTAAGGGTTTCAAAATAGTAGCCGGGTTCGGCAAATGCAGGGAGAACTTGAGCTTGTTGCTTGCTGGTGGTCCGAGCCATTTTTGATGGTGGGTTATGGAGGGACTCCCCTCCGGTGATCCCATACTAGCGCGATCGTGTCTACCGGTCACCCCCTTACCCGACCGGTTCACAATCTGTAATACTCTACGCCTTGCGCTGCGTCGCACGCTTCACCCGCTTCGCTCGATCAGCTCGCCCCTCATCGGTGCAGTTGGTCCAGCAGATCGAGCACAGCGACCCATGCATCCCGTAGTGGTTCCGGCCGCATTCATTGGCGCAGGGACCGCAGGCCGGCAGCCTCCCTGCCGCTCTATCTCGCCTGCGCTGGCAGCGTTCCGCATTGGTCAGTGGGGCCATTCTGCTGTTGTGGTGGCTCGCCAGCGTAGCGCAATCGTGTCAGTCAGTTGCCTGCCGCTGCTCCGATCGCGGCACCCATCCCCACCATCGGAGCCACTGCCGGAGCGCATCGCCTGATGGTGTGCTGGCCGGCAGCATGGCAGCCCTCCTCACTGCATCTGGGCCATCAACAAACCTGCTCTCCCCGCCATGGCATACCACCCAGTCGCCAGCCTGAGTGGTGGACGCGAGGAACTGGCCCCTTGGCCCACGGAACGATCGGGGCCGGCCCTCATCGGGGATCTCCAGATCCAGGGCTTTGACCACGGCAGCGACCGTCGCATCAAACGGGATCTCGCGGAACTGCCGCCAGCTGGGACTGCTCATCGCTGCATCTGGTAGAGGTTGCATTCTGTTGCAAATCCCAGCCCAACCTCGTGGACATCAGGCAGGCCCAGATCGCACGGCGGCCGGCCTGGTTCTGGTTCCTCGATCCAATGCTGGCAGATCCTGCACGACGGCTCCCCAGCAGTCGGCTGGGGAGCATGCCGCCTTTTGGGACGACCTGGCCGACGAGGCAGCTCAGGATGCACGTCCGCGTATTTCTGCCCTCGTTGAATCTGAGAGATCACCCATGCTGTCCGGTCTACCCGTTTAGCGGTTGTATTGAGGGTTTCTTTGCCGATCGCCAGCAACACATCCCGCACTTGTTCGGCGCTTAATCTGTCGCCTTGTCTAGCCATCGCCCCGCTCCAACGCACAGGGCGATGACGGGATCAGCCGGCGAAACTCCACAACCCACACCCAGGGGTTGGCGTCCCAACTCGTGTCTGGGTGCGCCTCAAGCCAGGCCTTTACCCGGGCGTATCGCCTGCCGTTGGGGTTGCCTGGGAGCTGGGGGCGGTTGCGGGCTTTGATCGAATCCCACAGGTCGTGATAGCACTCAACCACAGACCCATAGCGCTCTGGATCCCAGCCAGCGTGGCTAATCCCCTCCGCCCAGCAATCTGGACCGCTGATCCGCTGCAGCCGTTCCACCCTGACGCCCGTGATCTCCAGCGTGATCCGGCTGCCACGGCGAGGGAGGAAGATTGATGTGCGCCAGCGAAGGCCAGCCAGGTTTTCGGTGGCCGCATAGTGCCATCGAGCATTGGAGCCGATCTCGGATGGAGCAGCGGCATCGTATTCGTGCTGCACGGCCCACGTTTCCTGCACCCACAACCGATCGCCGGGTTTGCCGTAGGGGCAGCGCCAGTCGTCGCCGTTCCACTCGTAACCCCATGTGCCGTCAAGAGTGCGACAGATCAAGGGGCCTTTTGGTTGAGGCTTAATTATCTGCCGCGTCTGTGTCTTCTTGCCCTCCAGGATGGCGCGGACCATGGGGCCACTGAACAGGATGGGACACTCAACCATCGCCCCGCTCCGCACGGTCGGCTTCAGCGGTGAGCAGGGCGCGGAGGCGTTGATTGTGCCGCCAGATGATGTGGCGTTGCTCAAAGCGGTCTCCCGGCTCTGGCTCGGGCTCCTCCGGCAGCAGCCAAACCCCCACGGCGCGGATCTCAGCGGCGTAGCCGTGACGCTCGTTGTGCCCAGGGTCGCGGCCCTGGTAGTAGGCAGCCTCCATGGCCCGCCACAGCGGCTGGCGGTCGGGGTTGGTGCTGCTCATACCCGCGCCCCCACGACGGTCTCAGGCTGGCCCTGGTATTTCCCCGCCCGCGCCGCGTAGGTGGTGTCGCAGGGATCCCCCTCAAAGAACAGCAGCTGGCAGATCCCTTCGCCGGCGTACACCCGACAGTCGGCGCCGCTGCTGTTGCTGAACTCCAGGGTCAGATGCCCCTCCCAGCCGGCTTCGGCTGGCGTCATGTTCGCAATGATGCCCAGCCGGGCATAGGTGGACTTGCCGAGGCAGATCACCGTGATCATGTCGGGAACCCGCAGCCGTTCCAGTGCCACGCCAAGGCCGTAGGAGTGGGCGGGGAGGATGAAGTAGCAGCCATCCTCATCCTGGTGGAGCTGGGCGGGTTCCAGGTTGGCGGGGTTGAACCGCTTCGGGTTCATCACCGTTCCCGGAACGTGGCGAAAGATCAGAAACTCTTTTGGAGAGAGGCGCAGGTCGTAGCCGTAGGAGGATGTGCCGTAGGACAGGACGCGGCGGATGGGTTCGCCGTCGCTTGTCAGCACTTCGCGCACCAGCTCCGGCACAAACGGCTTGATCATGCCATTGGCGGCCTGTTGTCTGATCCAGCGGTCGGGTTTCAGCATGGTTGATCCGTGGTGGTGGTGGTGGTGGTGGTGGTGGTGGTGGTGGTGGTTGCGCCCTTCAGTTCGGCGGCGATGGCGAGGATTTCGGCGCGGATCTGCCCTGCGAACGGGCTCCAGGTTGCTCGATCCCGTGGAGAAGCGGCAGGCACCACCTGATCCGCAACAACGCGGAGTGCGGCGGCAGCAATCTGGCGCGAATCGTTGAGCACGTCATCTGCCCCATAAGAGCAAGCTCCATTGGCCGCATCTACCACCGCCTGCGCGGCGGGGCTGAGCGGCTGGTTCATTTGATTACCTTCCAGATGAAAATGCAAGTTGGGAGAATGCCGATGAGCATGACAGCAACATCAGGCCAGGTGAGTTCATGCATGGTTATCAGTGCGAAGGTGGTTAATGATTTCTTCTATGGAATCACAGGATATTACGCATGTCCTGGGGTGGCTATGGTCGGACTCTCTGCCCACCAGCTCCTCCAACGCATCCGCCAGCCCCACGGCGAGCGGCTGGCTGGACAGTTCAGCCCATCGCACCGCCTGGAGCATGGCGGCGGCTGTGTCGCGACTGGGGTCAGGCATGGTGGCGCACCTGCCGCAGCACCGCCAGCTCAGCCGCATGCTGCTGGAGCAGCTCAGCGGCGCGGGTTGCGGCGGGATCGGCAGAACACGCGGAATTCCGCGCAGAGAGCCTTATTTGTGCCACCACTTTCCTCACCTCTCCCTCAGCGGGTGGGATGGGGGTTGAGTCAGCAGTCATCCCTCCGACCTCCGCAGATTACTAAGCGCTCTCGTCAAATCCATCGAGGCTCGACGGACGGCGCCTGATGCCGATCGCTGAGCAGACATTCCCCATTGCGGGTTTTCTTTCACCAGCTCTTGGAGGGTGCGTGCCCGCTCCAGGAATCTCTCCGCCTCTTGAACGGCGTCTTGCAAGGTCTCAAGCCGCATCGGAATGCCCTGCGGCTGAAAGTATTGAATCTGGAACGTCAAAAATACCAAGACGCCCACGCATTGGACAGAAGTCCACAAGAGCAGGGTTCCTGAGCAAAGCACCGAACTTGCCATGAAACCATGGCGAATCTGATCGACTAACAACGCTGAAGATCTCGACGCTTCCGCAAATGCCGCCGCGCGGCAAATCCTGAAGGGTAGGTATGATGACACCAGTCGGCAAAAGCGGCTGTGAAAACTCAACAGCAGTAATGTATTCATAGCGTGTACAATTCTTAGAAGCATGCACCAATATTTGGCCTCTTTGCCAAATATACCAATCACGGTTTTCGATGTCCTTGTAACCATTGACAATCAACCATGCCCACGGTTGTCGAATTGACAAGGCTTTCATCTCTTTCCGTGATGAGGTCCGCGATGAGTCGCAGCCAGAACGGGTTGTTGTCAAAGACATGGCTTTCGGAGAGGGGAATGAGGACCCAACCGGAGAGCTGGGCGAGCGTGGTTTTCGTGATGTCTCGGGTGATGCCGCTGCCAGTGGAATGCCCACCAGCTCCTCCAACGCATCCGCCAGCCCCACGGCGAGCGGCTGGCTGGACAGTTCAGCCCATCGCACCGCCTGGAGCATGGCGGCGGCTGTGTCGCGACTGGGGTCAGGCATGGTGGCGCACCTGCCGCAGCACCGCCAGCTCAGCCGCCTGTTGCTGGAGCAGGGCGGCGGCGCGGCGCCATTCGTCGGCGTCAGGTCCATGAACAGCCTGTCGGTGGATCCACGCCACCAGCTCCCCCGCCTCCCCCTCGGCGGGCGGGGTGGGTCGTCCTGGCTCTTCGCGCAGTTGGCTGGCAAGCTGCGCGAGGCCTGCCACGGCATCCGTTGGCTCCATGTCGCCCCATGCCTCCTGCAGCTGGGTGGCCCTGGCATCCTGCCTGCCTTCCTCAGCGGACGGGGTGGCCTGACCATATGCCCATGCGGCGCGGGCACGTCGGAGCAGGCGAGCTCCAACCTGAACCTCTACCCCCTCCGCCTGGCACAGGTCGGCGATGTTGCCCCAGTCGCCATCGGGGCCGGGAACGTCAACTCCGATCACGGGCGGGCGAAGGTGCGGCAAGATCCGGTCCTGGATTCGAGACAGGAGGTTGTCAAGGCTGTCGGATCCGAACGCAGGAGCCCACCAGGTGGGGTTGCCGCCGAGGTAATCGCGGACCAGCTGGGCGCCGTCTGCATTGCCGGCATCGGGGCCGGTCTCGTAGGCCCCGGCGGGGGACAGCAGGGCATTCAGGTCTACCGGGGCAGCCGGAGCAGGCCGCATAGCCCGGTCAGCGGCGATGGCGGCGCGAAGGCCAGCTGCCGTGGCCGCTAGCTCCGCCTTCATGGGCGAATCGTCTATGTTCCACTTGTAGTAATAGTCGCGTTTTGCTGCGCCATAGATCCGCAGCAGTTCCTCATCCGTCAGCTCAGCCGACTTAGCCGGGGCGGGCCGCCCAGTCCGGTCAGCAGCGATGGCGCGGGTCTGAGCTATTGCCAGCTGCTCCCAGGAGTCGAGTTCATCCCACTGGCTGCACCGGTCTGCCTGGCTATTCCAGGCCTCGCGTAGATCCTGCTCCGAGAACGGGGCTGGAGTGATGGTGGCCGGCTCAGCTGTGGCAGCCGGGGCGGGGTGGTTGGTGGGGGTGGGGGTTGGGTCATCCATGGTGGCGCTCCTGCCGCAGCGCAGCCTCCACAGCCTCCCGCACGGCGGGCGGCACAGAGCGGGGGTTGGTTGGCGTCCACGGGCCACTCCAGCCGGTCGCAGGGTGCCACAGGCTGGTTATATCGACGTGCATTCGCTTGTCCCGCCCGTCTAGCTTCGGGCAGTGAAACGCCACGCGGGTGCAACTGGGCGGATCGTTGCGCCGGGGTGTGTCCACGGTAACCGTCCAGAGACGACCCAGATGGTCTGTGTCCTGGTAAAGGACTGTCATGAATGTTGATGCAATGGGGTAAGGCCCGGAGTGACCGGGGCGGGTGCCGAGGATTCCTCGGTGGCTGGGGGTTAGCTGTTGTAAGCGGCGCCAGAGCGCAGCCGGTCGTAATGACGGCGGCCTGGCAGGTCCCGATCGGGCGGAACCTGGACGAGAAAATATGAATCCATCGGTTGCGGGCTTCCCTCGTCATTTTCACGGTAAAGCTGCCGTTCTTCGACAGCATTAAGGCGGGTACCCGACCAGGTTAGGTAGTCCCATTTCATTGACCCGTTGGAAGATTGCATGTCCAGGATTGATGCGCAGTATTCCTGCTCATCACGCGGTAAAAACTTGCGCATCGCCTCCGCAGCCGCAATGGCCGCCCAAAAGGCTTGACGCTCCGGGTCGGGCTGATCGCCATTAAGGCCTCGATGCACGCTAGACTGCAACTCCGCTAGGAATCCGTTGTAGATCGGAGCAAGTCCCGCAAACACTATGAACTGTTCGCGGTTGAGAGAGTACCAATCGCCGGGCTGATGGTTGGGGAAATCGTTGGTCATGACTGTTTAGGGGTGGTGGTGAAACGGTTGCCGGATGGGCTCCGGCGGGCCGTGGAATCAAGCCGCCAACAGCTTGTCGACGCGGTATCGCGTGATGCCCAGCCGCTGGCCGATGCGGGCCTTGCTCCAGCCGGAGCGGTGCCAGCGGCGAGCCCGGTCCCGATCGCTCTCGGTAAGCCAGGATAGAAACACGATTGGCATCACCAGGATGGTGACGATTGCCAGGAAAATGACGGTGAAAGACATAGCAGTGAACGGTGGAAGAATGTTGGGGCCTTGCACCCCATCGGCTCCTTTTCGGTAACCCGGTAGTTCAGCTGTTCCCGGGGGCTCGCTCCTCGTGGCTGTGGCCGGGGTGCGTGCCAGCCGCCCCATGGACTCATCATCACCACGGGCCCGCCACCATGGGGTCGATCAGTCACAATCCTTAACAATCTGACCAATCTTTATTCCAGGCCATAGCGCAATGGGGTGAAGCGGTCATTTGCAGCCCCTCCAATCGTGCGTGGTTGGATCGCAGCCGGCCACCAGCTGTAGCGCCAGCGGCTGGGCCTGCGGATTGATGCGACGCCGCCCCTGGTCGATCAGCCCGTAGGGCATCCATGCGAGGGCGGTCATCAGCAGGCCCCAGGCGAGAATGAGTCTCATGGCTGGGGCTGCTCCAGCTTCTCGATTAGCCGGTTCAGATACCAGCGGGCCTTTTGGGCATCCTCCAGCGCGTTGCCCTTGTGCCAGAGGCGCAGCAGGTACTTCAGCACCTGCCACTGCAGACCACCGAGCACCGGCCATGGGGCATGGGCAACGGTCTGCTCGATCACGTCGATGGATTCGATGGGGCCGGCGTTGTAGTGCGCCGGATGGTTGATGAGGTCGTCGGTCATGGTGGATGGTGGGTTGGTGATCAGGAAGCCGTCGAACTCATCAGCCCGGCTTACAAGTTCGGTGACGGGCAGCGCATCACCTGGGCTTACATGTCAATGATGCAGTGATCACCGCACCCCGGCGCCGGCGAGGAGCGCTGGGCTTGCGTGGCGGCTCGGTCTTCATCTCTTCCGCCACCTTGCCCCAGGCCTGGATCCGATCAGGCGCCATGGCCTGGCCAGGCTGCAGCGCGGCGAACTCAGCGTCCCAGACCTTGGCAAAACCTTTGGCGCGGTCCAGGCTGCCCATGCAGTTACCTATGGCCATGCCGGTCGGGATGTGGGTGAGGTTCCAAAGCCCTTGGACTTCCTGGAACGTCACTTCCCCGTCGTCATCGATGCTGAGAGGCTTGTGGATGGCGATGCCTTTGCCGGCCCAGTGCGGTTTGATCTGAATCGTGCGTTTTTTCAGGCGGATCGGAATGGTGCGGGTCATAGCTCAAGCCACCAACTCGTAGTTACCCAGCTCAGCAGTAGGGACAATGCGCCACACACTGGCGGTATCCCATACTGCATCCAAATCAAGCTTGGCACTGCGTGCAGCGTCGTAGGTGGGAAACTCAGCCGATGCATCACCGTGCTGATCAGTCCAGCCGTGGCGGGTGCGGCGAATCAATGTGTAGGTCATTGCGGAAAACGAAGAGGGAAGGGGGGGGCCCGCGTTGGCGGGGAACGGGCGGGGCGGTGCGCCCGTGGATGAATCATCAGCCACTCAGCCTGCTCCGTGACCGATCAGTAACAATCCTTCACACATTCGTGGGAGGGTGGCAGGCTATGGTGGTCATGCAGACAACGAAGTGGGACGCAACCCCCCGGCACTAACGCCGGGGGGTTTTCTTTTTAGAACGGTGGATCGTTCGTCGCCCAGCTAGGCGCCGCAGGAGGCGCTGGAGGGGCTGCAGCTGGAGCTGGAGCCGCAGGCTGGGACGATGACTCCCACACCGGCGCAGCAGCAGGAGGCGCCGCCGGCACCTGGCCTTGGGCCGGATGTGGCTGCGTCGCCTGTGGAGGGGCCACTGCAGGGGCCATAGCCTGCTGCTGACCTAGTGCCGCGGCCGTCGCCTCAGGCGATCCGTCGTTGACGGCATCGCACAAGACCACGAGCTTCATCTTCTCGTCGCCCGTCTGGCGGTCGATCCACCGGTCGATCCGCACCCGGCCAACAACCAGCACCATGTCGCCCCTGTGGAACTGGTTGGCAAATGCCTCGGCCTGTTCGCCCCAGAGTTCCAGATTGAACCAGTCAGGTTGTGTTCCGTCGTCGCGTTTCGCGTCGGCGGGATTTACCGCCATGCTAGCGCTAGCAACGATCTTGCCGGATTTGAGATACTTAATCTCGGGATCCTTGCCCAGGCGTCCCCTGAAGTGATGCAGTTCGGCGCGAATGATCGCGGGGATAATGTCTTGTGGATTCATGATTGTTGTTGAGATTGAATGTTGTCGGGATTAGTCCAGTCAGAAGCCAGCCTTTCGCATGCCTCAATTCCCTCGATGGGATACAAAACCTTGCCTTGCAGTCGGATGAACGGCGGGCCTTGGCCTGTATGCCGCCAGTTGGCCAGCGTCTGGCGTTTTCGGCGCCAGCGGGTGGCGAGCTCGGCGCTCGTCAGGAATGGGGCCATTCCCTAGAACAAATCGGCTGGCTCAACCAGCTCGGGTTGCCGCGGTTCGTCGGCAGCTGGGCTGACGACCTCAGCCTCAGCCTCAGCCTCAGCCTCAGC
>Ga0315904_10002128_pt1 | contig 30905 bp, 26 predicted proteins | sample LakEriMetagenome_6_FD_203529 | JGI IMG/M metagenome (GOLD analysis project Ga0315904, IMG submission 203529) | Freshwater fungal communities from buoy surface, Lake Erie, Ohio, United States - Buoy 12 MA120 | ecosystem: Environmental > Aquatic > Freshwater > Lake | place: USA: Lake Erie, Ohio...
GCTTCAAACATTTTCCCATACCGCGAAGAGCTCTCGACACTCTCTATGCCGAGCTCTCCGCGCAGCGCCGTGGCAACGCCGTTATCAAAGAGGATGAGCTTTGGCGATGTGCGTAGTTGTTTTGTTCGAGAGGTGTGCCAACCTGGTAAGCGCCATGCGATCAGTGTGTCTTCAAGGATATCGATGTACTCAGCTACTGTTTGTGAGCTAACTCCCGCATAGGCAGCAATCGTTGAGGCGTTTATAATCTCTGCATGATATTGACCAGCGACCTCCAAGAACTTAGCGAACGCATCGACCTTGCGTACAAGAGCTTCTTGTTGAATCTCTTCCTTGAGGTACGTCGCTACGTATGATCGTAGAGAATCTTGCGGCCTCTCATTATCGATGATGATCCCTGGTAAGCTACCAAGACGGCAGTTATCAGTGGTGCTTTGGGCAAACTCTGAGTGTAGTAGTGGGTGCAGACGGAGTGTGACGGCTCGTCCGGCAAGAAGATTGGCGCCAACGCGGCGTAGCTTGCGAGCGCTTGAGCTGGATAACAAGAAGCGTAGCCGTCCGGGGAATCGCTCATAGAGCGAATGTACCTCATCGAGGATACTGGGCACTTTTTGAACCTCATCCACAAACACAACTGCCGTCTTGGCGCGCTGAAGATGGGTTTCCACCTCGCTTCGGAATAACTCAGGCCTCTTTAAGAGCCGCTGGTAGGTATCGTTCTGCAATAGGTCGTAGCGCAGCACAGGCTGTCCAGACTCTTCAAGTTGGGTCAGGTACTCGCTGCATAGACGCGTCTTGCCGACTCCGCGAGCGCCAAAGAGGAACGCCGACGTTTTTTTACCTAGTGATGTAGAGAGGTTAAGCGCTCTGCAAACCATACTTGAAATATGTAATATATTTTTGATGCTTTGTAAAGCCCTGAGGGAGCAGCTTTCTGCTGAGGCGCTTGGGTACATGGATACGCGTTGCGGGGGATTCCCAGCGCAAAATATCAGTATGGTTGTTTATTCTAAGCGGGGATGGCGACGGTGCAGCGTTCTGCTACCGCCCAAGCTCCTTCGCCACGATGTTGCTCATTATCTCGCTTGTGCCACCACCGATTGGCATAAGCCTTAAGTCGCGCCACCATCTCTCTGGCGAAAACTCTGTGGTGTATCCGTATCCGCCGTGAATCTGGATGGCTTTATCGGCGATCCAGACTGCATCGTCGCACACCATGCGCTTTGCCATCGCAACGTACGTGCGGCACTCTTCTCCTTTAATCAAGAGATCGAGTGCGTAGTGCGAGAGCGACTCTCCTAGGTGAATCTTTCGCTGCATCTCTTTTATGTAATGATCGACTGCGCCAAAGTTTGATATCTTCTTGCCGAACGCTTCGCGCTCTGAGGCGTATTTAAGCGATGCTTGGTAACACATGCGCGCACCGGCGAGTGAGGTGAGTGTTAGCATCAGCCGTTCCCAATTTAAGTTCGCTGCGGCTTGGTTCCAGCCGTCGCCAACTTTGCCAAGCACCGCTGATTCATCGACCTCAACATCTTCAAAGACAAGTTCAGCTGTATCTGAGGCGTGCCAGCCTACTTTGTCGAGGGTGCGAGCAACGCGGAATCCTTTTGATTTGGAGTCAACCACAAAGGTTGTAAATCCTGCATACCCAGCGCTCGGATCTGTTTTGGTTAAGACTAAGATAAAATCGGCGCGAGCGCCGTTAGTGATAAAGGTCTTTGAGCCGTTAATCTTCCAACGGTTGCCATGCTTGGTTGCAACGGTGCGGATGCGCGCGAGGTCGCTTCCAGCTCCTGGTTCGGTAAAGGCGTAGGCGCCTATTGCTTCGCCTGTGGCAGCGCGGGGGAGCCAGTGTTGTTTCGCTTCGGTAGTGCCGAACTTCTCTAGTCCGTGGCTTATAACGAGCGAGTGCATATTAACGGCAACGGTGAGTCCCACTGATGGGAGCTCGCCAAATGTTTCACACCATGCTCCGGCTAGTTTGTAATCGCCGCCTACGCCGCCGTACTCTTCTGAGAGCAGGATTCCTAGGTAGCCTTGCTTTCCTAGAGTGGTGAAGACCTCATTTGGAAAAAGTCCGGCTTTCTCCCACGTGGTGATGTGCGGAGCGAGCTCTTGGGCGAGTAGTTTACGCACCGAATCGATAAAGGTTTCGTGCTCGGTGTAGTAGGGGGACAGCGATGGCTTCATCTATAACCTCTCAGCGATTACTTCGGCGATATCTCGTACATCGAGCTTCTCTTCATTGTGGGTGAGGTTTACCCCATCCTCCATCATTTGCATACAGAATGGGCACGCGGTCGCCACAGTGGTGGCGCCTGTGGCGGCTGCTTCCTCGGCGCGGATCGAATTAACGCGCTCTCCGATCTTAAGATCCATCCAGAAGTGTCCGCCACCAGCTCCGCAGCACAGTCCTTTCTCGCGGCTGCGCTCCATCTCGATAATGCGCAGGCCTTTAACGGCTTTGAGCGTCTTACGCGGCGCGTCGTACTCGTCGTTGTAGCGGCCGAGGTAACATGGGTCGTGAAAGGTGACGTCTTTTAGGTCTCCGTCTTTCAGGGGGAGTTTGTCTTGAGCGATCAGTCGCTTTAAGAGCACTGAGTGGTGGATGATCTCGGGCTGTTCGCCGTCTGCGAGGTTTCCAAACTGTGGGTACTCGTTCTTAATGGTGTTAAAGCAGTGTGGGCAGTTCGCCACGAGGTAGCGAAACGAAACTGACTTTAAGAGTTCGATGTTCTGTTTCGCCATGGTTTGAAAGAGGTTCTCCTCACCGAGTCTGCGAGCTGGATCTCCGGTGCATCCTTCCATGCTGCCTAAGACGCCAAATGAGAGCCCCGCTTTCTGCATAATTGAGACGAGCGCTTTAGCGATCTTCTGCTTGCGTGGATCGTAGGCCGAGACACATCCAACCCAGTACAGATAATCAACCTTCTCTCCTGGTTGAAGCATCTTCACATCGAGACCGTTTAGCCACTGGATGCGATCTTCAGGTGGACCGTAGGGGTTGCCGAGGCTTTCAAGTGAACGCAGGGTGGCCTGGGCTTCGTGTGGAAGTTGGCCTTCCATCATCGTCATGTGACGTCTGTTGCCGACGATCTGATCGACGTGGTTAATTCCAACAGGGCAGGCTTCTACGCACGCCATGCAGGTGTTGCACGTCCAGAAGACGTTTGGATCCATGACGTCTCCAGCGATCTTTGCGTCGAGCGATCCGCCTAGCTGGCGCACTGAATTCTGAACGAGTGGATTGTGAGCGCGGTAGGGGCCGTCTGCGTGGAACTCTTCGCCCTCTTTGCGCACGGCGTTAAATGGCAAAAGCACGTTTGAGGTCAGCGCCGAGTCCATCAGGGCTGCTGGTTTTGCAAGCCCGTTCATCGGGGCGAGTTCGTTCTTTGCGAGTAGTGCGTGGGCGTGGTTGCGGGTGTCTAGGATCATCCACTTCGGTGAGAGTGGTTTGCCTGACAGGTAGGCAGGGCACACTTCTTGGCACCGGCCGCACTGTGTGCATGCATCGAGGTCGAGTAGGTTCTTCCAGGTGTAGTCTTTAATCGTTCCAAGGCCGAGCGAGAACTCTTCGCCTTGCTCCATCATGGTTTGGATATCGCCGATAAATGGTAGTGCGCCTTTGGGCCGTTTGGTGCGCGCAAAGAAGAGATTGAGTGGGCTTGATACCATGTGAAAAAACTTCGTGTACGGAAAGAGTGCAACGAACGCGTACACGGTTAAGGTGTGAAACCACCAGGTAAGGAAATGGATCATGCGAGCTTGGCTATCGGTTAAGAACCACGAGCCTTTTGCAAAGAGCCAACCTACTGGGGAATAGAGCGCCCATGGGTCGTTTGTTACATAGATGCGAAGCCCCTCAAGCACGTACCCTTGCACAACGAGTACAGCGAGTATAATCAGAATGAAATCTTCGTTGCGCGAGAAGTGCACTGCGTCAGCGTTTTGAATGTGGCGGCGATATCCGAAGTACAACACTCCTGCGAGTAAGAGCACGCCGAAGATATCACTGAACACAGTGACCCACAGATAAAACGTGCCTTGGTAGATCTTGATCCCCAGGTCGTGGTGGATAAACACCATTGTGGTTGTAAAGAGCAGTACGAGAAATCCAAGGTACACCAGAAGATGCGCTACGGCCGAACCGCTCTTGCCGCGCACGACCTTCTTCTGAAAGAGGCCACACTGGATTAGGTCATCAAGTCTCTCGAGCCATGAGCCGGTATACTCTGGGGCGGCTTGGCCTGCTGCCCACATCTTGGTGCGGCGCACGACTCCGTTTAGCCCAATAGCGACTGCTACAAACAACAACCCATAGAGTCCGATAACATTGGGCAGGGTGTTGAGATTCCACATGATTTCTCTGGTTGCATTCATGCCCCTACGTTATCGGCAAGCAGGGCTGGGCACCAGCGCTTTTTGTGGCTGGGTTTGGGGGCTATGACTGGTCTTGGTGGGGGGTATAAAAGTTGCCCTGTACCTTTTTAGGGTATGCTATATGCTTGAAATAATTGAATATTTTCGGTTTTATTTGACACCCCTGGGGGGCAAACGAGACAATATGGAGATGGCCTTACATTTTGGTCTCCACGGCATGGAGCGCTTCCTTGGTACGGGCTCCTCGTACTGGTGTTCATCTGACTTACTTAGCGCGTGTCTTATTCGTTAGCAGTATACGTCTATGGGCGACCCGTTCTCATCGATGAGATTCGCACTTCTGCTGTTTGCAGCGCTTGGGGTGTGTGGTGCGGTGTTTCTGTACCTTGGGTCGATTGCGGCTTCTATCGCGGTGGCGCGTGGCCGAATGAGCGTGCTGGAGTCGATGAGGGAAGAGGGTCGGTGTGGGGCTCGTCGCGCTGAGTTGATCGTTACTCAGGCTGATTACTATCTTGTCTGCGCGCAATTTGGGCGCGTTCTCTCCTCAATCGCAACGGGGTTGTTTCTCGCGATCGCCTCATACCTTGGCGCCAGCGCTATATATGGGGTGCCGGTGGGCGGATTCTGGGGGGCGTGGATGACTCTGGCGGCGCTTTTGTATGTGGCAGCAGTGGTAATGTTGTTGGTAGCTGTGCAGGTGGTCAAATCTGTAACGCTGCAGCACCCAGAGCGTGTGTTGTGTTACTCGGGCTTGTTGTTGCGTGGGTATGGGTTGTTGTTTGGGCCGGTGATCGTGTGTGCCGAGAGGTTAGTGGGGCGGGTGCTGACTCGCTGGGATATTGAGGCTACTAACGAGCGTGAGCTGCGGATTTCGTCGTCAGAGTTGGGAGAGATCGTCAAGGTTAGTTCTGAAGCGGGTACTCTTGAGTCTGAAGAGGGGCAGATTCTTGAGGGAGTAGCTGAGCTGTCTGAGCGCACGGCGCGAGATACGATGACGCCACGTGCTGATATTGTGTGGATTAGGGAGTCGGCCAGCAGTAGGGAGGTGTTGGAGATTTTTCGCAAAGAGTCGGTGTCACGGCTGTTGGTGTGTGCGCACGAGCTTGATGATGTGCGTGGTGTGTTGCTTGCCAAAGATCTTTTGGTGTTTGCAGGCGAGGGGATCGAGCCTGGAGCATGGCGAAAATTTATCCGGCCGGTGTTTCGAGTTCCTGACACTAAGGTTGTCAAAGATCTTTTAGTAGAGCTTAAAGAGAAGCGAGTTCACTTTGCGGTCGTGCTGAATGAACACGGTGAGGTTGTTGGTGTGGTTACTCTAGAAGATCTGGTCGAAGAGATTATAGGTGAGATCTTTGATGAGTTTGATCATCCGCAGCGAGAGGCTCCGGCTGTCTGGCAGACTCACGGAACACTCTTTGTCGATGGTGGAGTCTCGGTTGAGGTATTAGCGAATCAGTACGATTGTATTCTTCCTGATGGCGAGTACCAAACGGTTGGCGGTTTTGTACACGAGCATCTGGGGCGCGTGCCGGTGGCGGGGGATTCGTTTAGTGTGGCAGGAATCACCTGTACGATCCTTGAGGTGCATAATCATAGGATCTCTAAGATGTCGCTTACTAAATGCACCCAAGCCCGTTCTGGGGCTGAGAAGGGCATGGCGGTCGGGGGGCGGTAAGTCGCAATATAAAGACCCTATTTTTCAGCACTTTAGCCGTTTTTTTGATAGGTTAAAGGGGCAGTGCAAGGCGCCCTTGTAGCCAGCTATATCGGAATCGCGATCCCCTCTCTCTGCATCTATTCTTATGACGTTTAATGACCTTTAGAAGCGTGTAGACAGTAGGTCAGCGAGGCCCGTTAGTTTTTAGGCTTACGGTAGGTCGTAAAGGTCCAGCATAGGTTTAATCCTCCGGGGAAGAGCGATGGAAAATGAGGGTGGTGTGCCGCCACAAGGCGCAGAGGGGGCTGAGAAGGTCGAAGAGCGCACTGGCGCCGGAGTAGCCGCAGGTCCCGTTGGCAGTGCATCTTCAGCGCGTATGGAGGTGAGCGCTCAGACCATTGCTCGCATGATGGGAATTGCATCTGCCACTGATGTGCAGCTGCTTGAGGGGCGTTTAGATCTTCTCGCTTCACGTGTCTCAACCTTGATGATGAAGGTTGATAAGGTTCTTTCAAGTTTAACTACTCTGGCCAGCGCCGGAGATATTGGGCGTCTGGAGACACAGATCGGTTCTCTTAAATCGATGCTGAGGGATGCTGTGGATGCTGTTGGCTCGTTGCAGAATGGTCAAGCGCCGGCAGCGAAGGACAGCGCAGAAAGTCCTGGGCGGAAGCTGCGTGAAGGTATTCGATCAAGTTCCGAGTCGTAGTTTTTGGGTTGTACACATCACAGGTTGTACGTCAGGTTAAGGAATTACATCGTATGGCACGTCCAAAATCCGGTGGCACAAAGCAAGCAGCGCAAACTTCACAGCCTCTTTCGAGTCGCATCGAGAAGACTCGAACGAGCAAGGGCACAAATTATGTGCTTGATCTGAAGGTCAATAGTCCAGCCTCGCTCGGATATTTAAACATCGAGGGGCTCGATTCGGCTCCGGCGATGGTGCGTCTGTCCAAAGTCAAAGGGATCGATGTCATTGCAATTACTGATCTGTACAGTGGTGAGTTTATTGATCCTCTCGTTACTGCGGCTGAGGGGAGTAAGCTCACGGTGATCCCCGGCGTCAGTCTGCGCTGCAAGGTGGGAACGTGCGATGATGTAATTATATCGTGTTTATTCCCAGAGTCGACAAAATCAGCCGATATCGCCGCGTTCCTACGGCGTCTTGAGGTGCCTGCGGATGCAAAAGGGAGCACACAGTTTATCGTATCGCAGTCGCTCGACCAGGTGCTTCATACTTTAGAGTCTTTTAATGGTGTTGCTATCCCAACGCGGATCGACAAAACTCCGCACCGCTTGGCTGTGCTTGGAGAGTTAGTTGATACCTACGGTTTTAGGGCGTTTGATCTGGCGTATGCTGACTCGGCGGAGTTGTTTAAGAGGCGCTGGCCACGTACTCCATTCCGCTTATTTTCGTTCTCGGACGCGTACGCCTTGGCTCAAATCGGCAGTCGCACGGTGCGTGTGAAGCTGAATAATCCCGGGTTTGAGGGCATTAAGGAGATCGTTGCTCGTCAGGCCGTTAACGCGCTTGCTGCGCGTTAGACCAACACTACTTCTTAGACCTTTCTAGTGCCGAGAGCTCTACGGCTTGTGTGCCGCCTGCTTTGTGTTTAAGAATACCGGGCATGAAGCACTGGTTAGTAAAGACTGAGCCGCATGTTTACTCTATCGACGATCTTAAGCGTGATAAGAAAACGGCCTGGACGGGGGTGCGCAATTATCAAGCGCGAAATTTCCTTCAGCAGATGGCCCCCGGGGACCAGGTGCTTGTGTATCATTCTAATGCTGAGCCGCCTGGAGTAGTGGGGATAGCCAAAGTTGCCGCGGTTGCAAAACCAGACTTGACTCAGTTTGATAAGAAAAGTGAGTTCTTTGACCCAAAGGCCTCACTACATCAGCCGCGCTGGTTCTGTCCGGATATCAGTTTTGTAAAGAGGCTTACTGCGATGGTATCTTTGGACGATTTAAGGCAGAATACAGCCTTAGAAGGGCTGCTCTTGTTACAGAAGGGGTCGCGCTTGAGCGTTATTCCGGTTACAGAGAGGCACTTTCGGGCGATTGTAGGGATGGGTCAGTAGTGATGGTGCCCGTGCCGAGGGTTTTCCTTGGGCGGGGTCGACTTGCTTCGATGTTATGCTTGAACTAAATACTGTTCACAGTGACTGAGAGAATTACGATAAAAACGGCTGAAGAGATCGAGCTGATGCGCGAGGCGTGTCGGGTCACGACAGTGATCCTTGATGAGGTCGGTGAGATTATCAAGCCAGGGATCAGTACCGAGCAGATCAACACATTTGTCCATCGCCGGACTTTGGAATTGGGGGCTATTCCATCGCCGCTCAATTACAAGGGATTTCCAAAGTCGGTTTGTGTTTCACCCAACGATGTAATCTGTCACGGGATTCCTGCGCCATTTGTAGTATTGAACCGCGGCGATATCGTGAATGTTGATGTCACGTCGTACAAGGGTGGTTTTCACGGGGATTCAAGCCGGATGTATTTTGTGGGCGGGATTGAGGCTTGTTCTGAGCGTGCGCGGGAGCTTGTTGAGACTGCCTATAAGGCCTTGCATATTGGCATTGGAGTAGTTCGTCCTGGTAATAAGATTGGCGATATTGGCGCTGCCATTCAAGAGTTTATTCAATCTACGCACAAGAATTACGGGATTGTGAAAGAGTATACTGGGCACGGTCTAGGCAGAGAGTTTCACGAACCGCCGCAGGTAATTCATTCAGCTCGTAGGGGCACTGGGGCGACGATGCGACCTGGAATGACGTTTACGATAGAGCCGATGATCAATGCGGGGTCAGCGAAGACCTCGCTTTCAAAGGTTGATGGCTGGACAGTCCGTACGGCTGATGGCTCGCTTTCAGCGCAGTGGGAGCACACGGTGCTGGTAACCGATCAGGGTTGCGAAATCTTAACGGAGTCGCGGCAATAGGGTGTTCTTCGCCTGGGTTTGCTAGCCGTATCAAGGCATCTGGGAGGGCGTATATGTTGCGCGCCGGGTGAGGCAAACGAGCGATAAATTTTCACAGACAACACAGCGCCCCCGGCTATTCTCACGAATTTGGCAGTTTATCGCGGGCCCCGGCGCGCGGAATGCGCGCCCTTCTGGTGTTGGTAGGCAAGCTTCCCGTACCCGAGGATGCAACGCGTCCGAATGCAACATTTTTTACGGCTCGCGACTTTGGAGGGTTGCGATCAGAAGCGTTGTCGCGGGGCAGATTTCGTTGCGCGTGGTCGAGATAACAACGATCCTAGTCGTCGCTCTCTTCCTCAACTTCACGCAAGATCGCAAAGCGCTCCATGCCTTGAGATTCAATCACAAGACGTAAGCCCTTCTTTAGATCGGCCTTCTCAGTCAATGCCCTAAACTCATCAATCGTCGACACGTCCTTGCCATTTATACTGACAATGATGTCACCGGGTTGAAGATCTGCTCGAGCAGCTAATCCTTGCGGATCGACCTGAGTGATCACTAAACCTTCAGTCCGGTCGGTGCGAGGTTTGCGCGGTGAGCTCTTGTCAAACTCTTCAACAGTTAACCCTAGGTCCTCTACAGAACCGTTGGCTTCGGGCTCAACTTCAGTGGGTTGATTCGGTAACTCGCCGATCGTTACTGAACGGGTTTCCTTCTTGCCACCTCTGACTAGCGTCAGCTCAATAGAGGTGCCAGGCTTGAGCGAGGCTACTAGGTTGCGCAGCTGGTTCACATTTTTAATTTTGTCTTTGCCTAGCTGAACGATGATATCGCCCTGTTGTAGTCCGGCCTTCTTCGCTGGGCCCTTGGGGTCAACGTGACCAACAAGCGCTCCTTCGGTCTCTGTGTAATCAAAAGAGCGAGCTAGATCCTCGTTGAGGTTTTGAATTCCCACTCCGAGCCAGCCACGAGTCACCTTGCCATTCTTTATCAGGCTATCCAGAACCTGCTTGGCCATATTGACCGGAATGGCAAACCCGATTCCCATGTATCCGCCCGACTTGGAAACAATCGCGGTGTTGATTCCAACGACTTCACCACGCAGGTTGACTAGCGGACCGCCGCTGTTGCCAGGATTGATCGCGGCATCTGTCTGGATAAAATCCTCATACTGCGCTCCTCCTGATATCGCGCGGCCCTTGGCCGAAACGATTCCGGCTGTAATGGTATTATCAAGCCCAAAGCTAGCTCCAGCAGCAACAACCCACTCGCCGATCTTAAGCTTCTCGGAATCTCCGAGTTTAGCTGGCTTTGGAAGTTCTTCTTTGACCTTGATCTTAATTACAGCAAGGTCGGTTCTGGGGTCTGTTCCGACCACCTTAGCCTTTACTGTTCGCTCATTGCTCAAGCGAACACTTACCTCAGAGCTGTCTCCGATCACGTGATTGTTTGTAATGATGTGACCCTGCTCATCAACGATCACTCCTGTGCCCAGCCCGCGCTGTGGTGTGGGCGCCATCTTATCGAATGGAAAATCATCGCCAAAAAATTCCCGTAATGGATCTTTCTGGCCGGCTTTGGCCTTCTTTGGCTTACTCTCTGTTGAGATCGTTACTACCGAGGGGGTAATGTTTTCAGCAACGCGCTCAAAAGCTTGCGACAGCTCCTCGGCGAGTCGTGCGCCTGGGAGCGCTGCATCTTGAGCATGCGCACAAGTCGCGGCAGCCGCTGATAGAGTGGCTGCCAACAGGGCCGATAGTCGCATAACCCTGAGCCGGTTACAGGCAGAGCCTAAACAGTCTGTCAGTCTGAGGTTCGATACGGCTAATGAGAGGGGTGAGATACTACTGAGGGGACGGGAGAAAATAAGCATTTTACCTGTCATAACACTTGTGTTTGAGACTCAATCAAAGCGACTTCAAGTCGTTTATCACGAAAGAGCCTTGACCGAAAGGTTTATCGCGATTTTAGCTTAAGCAAAAATGCAGACAACACATATACTTAAATGCAAAAATCTGCCAAATCTGACGGGAGCCTGAGCGCTTTAGGCCCGCACTCGTTCGAGTATAGTGAAGGTATTAAAATGAATGAACTACCTGCCGTCATATATCTTCACGGTTTGGGTTCCTCGCCAGAGTCGCCTAAGGCGCTGCTCGTAGCTGAGCATCTGCGTTCGCTGGGCTACGGGGTTACGGCGCCAAATCTTTCGCTGCCAAGCCTTGCGGAGCTGTCGGTCGATGCAGCTATCGAGCGAGTAGTAGGTGAGATTGAAAGCTCATCAGCAGCACACGGGGTGATGCTTATCGGCAGTAGCTTTGGAGGTTTCTTGGCTTTACACGCATGGGAGCGTCTGTCGTTGGAGCAGAAACACGGGGTGCGAGGGATGGTACTTTTGGCGCCACTTTTGTATCCGTGGCATCAGACCTGTGGTGTAATTCTTCCAGCGGTTGAGGAGCAGTGGCGGCGTGATGGCGTGTTCCCGATAGAGCAGGGGGCGACTGGGTTGTTTGTGGAGGTTCATGTCGGATTCCTTGATCAGTTGACCAAATACCGCACTCACGCGGTTAAACTCTCTGTTCCAACTCTGATCATTCACGGACAGTACGATCAAAGCGTGCCATTTGCTCAGAGCGTTGAGTTTAGCAAGCAAAATTCAGGGGTCACTCTGGTCGGAGTCTCCGATAACCACCAACTACTCACCGATCCTTTGGCCTTGCTGGCGCATATCTCGGGGTTTTTGGGAGTTCTGACAGAAAAAGTCTCCACCCCAGGGGTGTAGCCATGCGATACTAGGGCGATGATGAGGCTCCCACAGCGCCGCTTGGCTATATATATAGTAATTATCCTAGCCCTGCTCGGCTTGTGGCTCGCTAGTGGCACTGGTGTGCTTAAGTTGGGCGATGGCTCGCGTGGTGGGGTGTTTCAGGTTCCAGCGGGCCCTGAGGGGACAGGGGATGCGGGGTTTGGGGGAAACAATAAGACAGCCACGCGCTCGCGTACCCCGCAGGGAGATGAATTTGAAGATCAGCTTCGTCGTCTGGCTGCACAGGGTGGCGGTGCAGATGATGTAACTCCGACAAGCGAGACTCCAACGGCTGCGCCGTCACCAAGTGTCGCGCAAGAAGCGAAGGATATTGAGCGTGATGAGCGCTTGCCGGGTGATGACGCTCGACGAATCTTCTCTGGTTTAGAGACGCCGCAAGGCAGTCAAGTCGAGGATTACGGTCTGGCTGGGGTTGTCTCGCGTGGATTGCCAGTGGGTGCTTTGCCTACGCCCGATGAGACTCCGGGGACTGAGCGCCCGTGGGCCAGTGGTCAGGCGCGAGGCTATACGATGCTCTACGCCATGCAGCCTGAGGCGCGCGCGGTGGTCGAGAGCCAGATACAGACGCTGCTCTCGGCCAAAATTCGCGAGATACACATTGGAGTTTTGATCGATGGGTTCTTTGGTCCAGACTTTTCATACCTTAAAGATATAATCCGCAGACTTTCAGGTGATGAGCGTTCGCTGACGTTATCCTTGTATCTGTCAAATGGCCCAACGATGCGCAGGTGGCGCGAGCAGAGATTTAATTCGCTCTTTGCGCGCATTGATCCGGATGAGTTTAGGCAACGCATCAGGCGTGAGCAGCTGTTGCGCGCGCAATTTATAGCCGTGGCGATTCAGGCCCGAGATATCTTCAGGTACAACGAGAGTTTAAGCCCCGAAAACAGTAATATCGCAGTTGTAATGCTTGAAGATAATTTAGACGCACTTGCATATCGCGCCATGCGAGATCTGGCGCTGCAAGAGATCGGTACGTTGGCTGATTTTGTGCGTAATCCGTGCTTGGGTTGTTACAGTGGAAATGATGATAACACGCTTGGAGACCCACGCGAGGAGCATAAGATAGCGCGCTTTGGAGTGCTCAAGGCGGGCGATGGATATTCATTTGATGGTGAGGGTTTTGAGTATCCAGATTCAAGTGGTCGCGGCGATTCGGCTGAGCAGGTGTTGCGGCTGATGAGCGATGCAGTCAATAAGAAGTTGCGCTACGTAGGATTGTGGCGACACGATTGGCAGGGGGTTGTGGAGGGGGTGCCAAATAAACTTCCACAGCTTAGGAATTATATTCCTTCTAATGCTGATCAGCAGCTGTTTGAGATCCGCGCGTTGCGAACTGGATTGTTAAAAGAGACCAATTCCGAAGAAGCAGATGAAGAGAATAGCGCACCAGGGCTAGAGTAGGCTAAGCTATGTGCTTAAGAAAATAGAGGGGCTAGATATATGGACCGCAAAGAGACTGATAGTTTCGTTTCAACTCTGAGGGGTGAGCTTTCTACGCATGCTTCGGGATTTCCGCTCGATCAAGCGGTGGTGAAGGTCGTAGCGCAGCGCGCTGACCGCGAAAAAGCTTTCTCTGCGTCTAAGCCAAAGAGCTTGAGTGCGCTGTTGATGCTGCTTGATGCAACATCAGTGAGTGCTGGATTAGCAATTAAGAAGATTGCAAAGTTGGGTGACGATTCTTCCGGTATTCGCGACTCGCTTGTTGATCTGTGGGGGCGCGCAGAGGCTGCGCGATGTTTGCTGTTTGATGTACACGATGTGTTTGCAGGGAGTGAGGCTGAGAGCCGCATCGCTGACCTGTGGGAGACTGCGCGGTTGTTGGCTCCCGATGCGATAGCAATAGCGATGCGTTTGTCAGAGCCGGTTGAGCAGTACGTGGCATTCGCCGCAGAGGTGTTTAGCCATGCTCCAGCTGGGGTCCGGCAGGCGAGCTAGCCTAGGGCAGCCCGACAGAATTAAGTCATTATAGGTAGTTAGCCGATTTTTTGGCTCTACATGCCCAGCACTCGTTAGGGCTTTTGTGCAAAAATGTCTGATAACCCGGTTAAATTGGGGGGCATTTTGCGTACTTCAGGGGCCAGCTAGTTGACCAAGCTGGTGGTTATGCTACCCTCTGCCCTTCATTAGCTAGGCGGTATTGGTGTTACCAATGGGCTTAATCTAGCAGGTCTTGGTCCGAGCGCGATGGTGGTTCTTGAGTGAGCGACTACGTGAGTCAGGATAAATAGTTACGAGCGGTGTAGACGCTCTTAAAGATGTTGTTATGAGTACTGATTTTCTTTCAACTGAAGCAGCCCGCGAAGGGTCGAAGTGGTGGGTGATCGATGCATCGGGCATCCCAGTTGGTCGTCTTGCGACCGAGGCTGCCCACATTATCCGTGGTAAGCACAAGCCGAGCTTCACTCCAAACGCCGACGGCGGAGATTTCGTTGTCGTAGTAAATGCCGAGAAGGTTGTGTTGACTGGTAACAAGGGCGAGACAAAGATGTATCGCCACACTACTGGCTACATCGGACACCTTAAGGAGATTCCAGCACACAAGATGTTGGCTCAGAACCCAGAGCGGGCGATCGAGTTGGCAGTGGCTGGCATGCTCCCAGAGGGAGTCTTGGGTCACCGTTTGAAGGGTAAGTTAAAGGTGTACAAGGGAGCTGAGCATCCACACGGCGCGCAAACTCCTCAAGCGCACACCATCAAGTATAATCGCAAGCAGAAGTAGTTAAGGAGATTTAGAAATGATCAAGGGTGGTGGTTTCCACGCAGTTGGACGTCGAAAGACAGCAGTAGCGCGAGTATACTTGCGTCCTGGTTCTGGAAAGTTCTTGGTTAACGGCCTTGATACCAAGGAGTACTTCGGTCGCTTGAGCCTTGAGTTAATCCTCAAGAGCCCACTGGTTGTGACTGAGACAGGTGAGAAGTTTGATGTTCTCGCTAATGTGACTGGCGGCGGAAAAGCTGGCCAGGCAGGCGCTTTGAAGATGGCCTTGGGTCGTGTGTTATGCAAGGCCGATGGCGCGCTGCGGCCAGCAGTAAAAGCTATTGGTGCTCTGACTCGCGATTCGCGTGAGGTTGAGCGTAAGAAGTACGGTCGTCACAAAGCTCGTAGACGTCCACAGTTCTCGAAACGTTAATACGTTTAGTCGAATAAAGATTGAAGAGACCCGAGCGCGAAAGCGTCTCGGGTTTTTTTATTGGTGTATGTGCACCGTGGACGGCATAAGCACCACTGCCCCTGGGCAAGGAATAGCGAACTTGTCGTTATGTGCGATGTTGGGTCGCAGCGGACCGCAATCAATCACAGTCAGTTCTGTGCCGTGAAGTTCAGAGCGTAGGCTTGAGACGTCCGGAATGATAGATTCGCCAGCTTGAGTGCGGATAACAAGGAACGGGACCGGATGTCCTACGGAGTTTGAGTTGCAGTATTGCAGCGATACGCAATACCCGCGGGACTCTAACTCAAGTGCGATGTTACGCGCATCGTAGACCAAATTGTGGCGCATCGCTTGGTCAAGTAGCACCTCCTCAACCACGGGAGTGGCCAGGGGCTGTAGGACTTTACCTGAGAGAAATCTCTCGATGCTGCGGTGGATGTTAGCTGATTGAGTATCTTGATACTCACTGCTTGGCGGGATGGTTTTGTGGGCGGAGCTTGAATAGTAAGACATCCCCTTATTGTATCGCAGTAGCGTGGGGAACCAAGTAAAATCGGTCTTTAGCTATATGCCAAAAAATCTTCATATATGCCCGAAATTTAGAGTTTTTAAAGTGTGGCGCCGTTACCTATAAAGGCACTAGCTATGCGAACTTGCATCAGATTTGCCGAATTATTAGGGTTAAATTGGGCGTAGTGCAGGGTGATGACCTGTGTCATATCTGTCCTGAACTGGATAAATCTGGAGTAAGAATACCGCAAAAGTCAGCTTCTATTCAGTATTGCTGGGGTGTGACAGTATTTGGCGTATGGAAACAATTATAGTTATACCGGCTCGATTCTCTTCGTCTCGCTTCCCTGGAAAGCCGCTTGCCAGCGTTGGCGGGAAGAGTCTTATTCACAGAGTCTGGCGACTCGCCAAGGCTGTCCCCGGCGTTGACGGGGTGATTGTTGCCACTGATAGTGAAGATATTGCGGCGCATGTGGCGGCGTTTAATGGTGATGTTGTGATGACATCCGCCACGTGCCGGAACGGTTCGGAGCGCGTATGGGAGGCCGCCCAAAGTTTGCGTGATCGGCCGCGCATAGTTATCAATTTTCAGGGCGATGCTGCTCTGATGCCTCCGTGGGTGATTGAGGCGTTAGTGCTTGAGATGCATCACGATCCTGAGGTTCAGATCGCCACGCCAGCAACGCGTCTCACAAAAGAGCAGTACGATTCGATGCTAGCGATGAAAGCTCGCGGGGTTGTATCAGGAACAACCGTTACTTTTAGCACATCGCGTGATGCGCTTTATTTCTCTAAATCGGTCATTCCTTACGTGCGCGAGTGGCCACTCGATGGTCAAAGCCCGATCTATCAGCATATCGGTGTGTATGCGTATACGTATGAGTCGCTCAAGCGCTATATAGAGCTGCCAATGGGACCGCTTGAGCATGTCGAGCAGCTTGAGCAGCTTCGTGCGCTCGAGCACGGGATGCCGATCCGAGTTGTGGATGTGTCGCTTAAAGGGCGCACCATCTGGCCGATTGATAACCCTGACGACGTCGCGCGGGTTGAGGCGATTATTCATGCAGAAGGCGAGCTTGTATGAGGCCGCGGCTTTTTTTGTGTCGCCACGGCAATACATTCAACGAGGGTGAGAAGGTAGTCATGGTCGGCGCAGGCCAGGATCTTACGCTCACAGAGAAGGGCCGCAGCCAAGCGCACACCATCGGTGAGGCGCTCAGGGCGGGTGGGTTCTTAATCGACTCGGTGCTTACAGGGCCGCTTAAAAGAACCTTTGAAACCGCACAGATTATCTCTGGTATGCTCGCGAAAGCGGTTCAGCCAGTGGTGGACTCAAGGCTGACGGAGATTGATTACGGGGAGTGGGGTGGTTTATCTGATGAAGAGATAGCGCTTCGTTGGGGGGCTTCTGTGCTTGCTGATTGGCACACCCGTAGCATACGCCCACAAGGAGTCACATTTTCTCCCAGTCAGGAGCGGCTTGAGAGCGAGATGCAGCTGCTGCTTGATGAATGTAGTCGCCAGGATCGTAATGCGCTAGTTGTAACGAGTAATGGGCGCTTGCGTACGATTGGTAAACTCGTTAGCAAGGATTCTTCTCAGTCGTGGAAAGTGGGTACAGGAAAGATGTGTGTGCTTGAGTGTCATGATGGGGTATGGAGCATCGCAGCCTGGGATTGTGCGCCGATTTCTCTTGTCGCGGCTCTTTCTAAGGCTGCTTCGTAGATGCAGCGCGGCCCAGCGAAGAGACTTCGCTGGGCCGTGTGCTGTCTCAAAGTGAGCTACTTTGTAAAGCGCTCTGAAGTTTCCTTGATGGGTACTTCAAGCTTTGAGCCATCTTTGAGTGTGATTAAAACCACACTGCCATCAGGGAACTCGCTACCTGATTTGTTAAAGCGGAAGTGCTCTCGATCGCCGTTGCCGATGCCGGATGGCTTGCCTTTAGCGATTACATCACCTCCGTTAGGTGAAAGCACCTGAACAGACTCGATCTTGCCTGAGTAGGCCTTGGGCGTCAGGATTGCGAGCTTTCCGTCTTTCTCTGACTTAGGCTTCCAGAGGAACTCACCGCGGCCTTTAAGAGCTGAGCCACTCTTGCCTTTGGCTCGTGAGCCTCGCTTGCGGCGCGATTTCTTGGTTTTGCCTGTTCCTTCGGTTGCAGCTGCGCCGTCGTTAGCATTCTTTGTTCCATCGACTGGCACGATCGTTGGAGGCTCCATTGTTGGTGGCGTTGGTAGGCCGGTGCCTGGAAGCGGTGCAGGCGGCGGAGTTGGGCCTGGCGGGGGCGTCGGGGTAATGTTGGAATTGCCGCCGATTCCTGGAAGGCTCTGGAACAGATTCTGAATCATCGACATTAAGTTTTGAATCATGCTTGAGATCGATGCCAAGGTGTTATTCAGAGCTGAATCAGGGGTGCTTGGCAGGTTAGCAACACTTGAGCTGAGCTGTGAGCTAATCTGTGAGATCGTTTGCTGAGCTGAGCTTAGTGTTGCGCCTGTCTGCGTTGTGCTTGGCTGGGTTGTGCTTGGCTGGGAGCCGTTTGTACTCGGTTGTACAGGGACGTACACTGAAGGTTCGAGGGAAGGAATCATAACATTCTCCAAAAAAATATAGACCCGGTGTGGGTACCAGGCGGTTGCTAGTATTATTACCATCTGTGGTCTCAGTATCTTTCCCACTGTTCGTTGGCCGCATTAGCGAGCAGGGAGAGAGACTGTATGAAAGGAGCAGGAGATCTACATCTCTGCATCCAATTCTTACATTACCTAAATGTTAGTTCGTAAATTTTGAGGAAGAAGTTGCGTGAGTCTGGGCTTTAGCTGCAAATAGTACAGTAGTGATGTGCTAAGGCTCTGAAAAGACGTGTGCAAATTAAACAAATAATTTTCAAAGTGCTTGGCAAGCTGGGAGTTTGGCATGCGTCTTTCCGCAACGTCTGTTACGAATCGCTATTTTGGAGGGTTTAAGCTCCTGCGCAACTGCGTTGGAATCATGGGGATATTTGTCGAATGCAAATAACATCCGTGTCGCGGCTGGCGGATGCAATCACGAATATTTCCGAGGAAGGCGCACGCGGTTGCGCAGGAGATTAAACCCTCCAAATGCGCGGGGCGAGTTGCGTTGCACGAAGCAGGGGGGCGCGGAGCACGGGGCGTGATGTGTGGGGGAATAAAAATGCCCAAGGCCGGAATCGAACCAGCGACACGCGGATTTTCAGTCCGCTGCTCTACCAACTGAGCTACCTGGGCTTGTGCATCGAAATTGTAGGCGCAATGGTTACCATGTCAGCTCAAGAATGACAAGGGTTTAGACCTTATCTTGACCTAAATTGGAGTTGATTTTATCCCCTAATCCGGAAGCCACACACAGGCTGTAAATTATAGCAACAGTCAGAATTACGTGGCAAAATACAGTTACTTGCTGTAGACGCCCCTTCAAGGGGCTCCCGACCGTAGGGAGGGTGGGGTGTAGATACATAGCGATGGACACTGGATAAACGGCAAGGGCCTTTAGGCTTTTTCAAGAAAGCTCCAAGCTAGTTCGCCATCCTTGCACCGTGGCATTTCGCTCCGATTTTCTATCAATCGCTATAGGCCTCAGGATGGGCCCTAAGCGGCGCAAAATAGGCGCTGAGGTCTCTCACATGGGTGGGGCTAAAACTAACTTCCTCCTTAGGGCTCCTGAGCGGCTCTTGCCGCTGCTAGCGGCTGGGGTCGGCTGCGGAGACGGGGTGCTCGTAGCCGCAACACTCTTGGAGTCCGGCTCGGGCTTAGTTGATATTTTCATCTCTGATTCAGGAAATGGCGAGAGGCCCGTTCCAGAGCGCTCAATCATCGGCACAAGCGATGGAGAGAGCACCTTTAAAAGCTCTGCGGCCAGCGCGCTGGTAAAGTCAAACTTGGCCGCTTTCGGTCCAGGCACGTGAGCCGAAATTACCCCAAAAAATCTATCTCCAAGATAAAATGCAAATGTGGCTGTGCGATTTACAACTCGCGACGAGAGCACTTGGCCTCCAGGGCCATAGATCTCATGGCGGTGATCGCCTGTCCCAGTCTTGCCACCAATAACGTATGCCTTTCCGTCTGAGCGTTTGTATGCTTGATACACTCTGCGCGCTGTGCCTTCGGATACTACGGCACTCATGGCCTTCTTTAGAGCACGGGCGACTTCGGGTTTTAACACGCGCTCGCCCTTGTTCTTATCGGCGCGCTGCAACAGCACTTCATAGGGAGTTTCAGGCGCAAGGTGTAACTCATCTAAGCGCACCAAAGGATAGCGCATGCCATCGTTAAGTATTATTCCAACCAGTTCTGCCAGCGCAATCGGACGATCACCAGAGCTTCCAAGGGCTGATGCAAGTGAGGGGACCATTGAGTTAAAGGGATAGCCGACCTTGCGCCACTGTTTATGGATCTCGCTAAAGGCCTCGTTCTCAATCAATGATTTGATGCGGATATCTTGCGCTTTTATGTGCGGAGTCTTAAACAGCCATTCGTAAACGATCTGGCGCTCGTCTTTGCTCTCCAAAAGAGCTGATTCTATGCTGGCGTCTTCGTTGTCTTGCAGGAACTTAACTAACCAAAGCTCAAGCGGATGTGCTCGAGCGAGAAATCCTTGGTCATTTAGACCGAATTTACCAGGAGCAAAATCGTTATACCATTTCTCAAGTAGTTTCGGTGAGACGTTGGCCTGAGGTAGGGTGGTTTCTAGGAATGAACCCATCTTCTCTTTGCTGTCATCGGGACGTACGTATCGATACATCACTGCTGCATGACGAGCAGAAGCTCTAGTGCTAATCACCAATGCCGAAAGCAGCTCACTTCTTTTCTTATCGCGATATTTTGAATAGAAGCGGCGCATGAAATAGCTGCCCTCTTGGTCCGCAAATTTTGCAAGGAGATTCAGGCGCACAGGGCTCTGTCGGTCGTTTTTACTGGCACCCAGTTTAATTCCGAGACGATTCGTATAATAGCGCGATAGATCGCGCATAAGCCGTACAAACGGCAGGTTGATCGAGTCAGTCAGAGAGTCTCCGATCGAGAGGAATTTACCATCATCCTCTCTTTTGAAGTTTTTAAAGGTGTGAACTCCTCCTCCGGTGAAGAAAGTTTCGCGTGGGTTAGCTGAATATGGTCGGTTGAGTGCTAGTTCTAGTAGAGCTGTTAGAGATATACTGGGGTCTTTAGAAATTTCACGCGCAACAAATTCAGTGATCGGATCAGGATCGGATTGAATCGAGCGTAGGATCTCGGCTTTGCTCATGGCTGAGTGGCGATCGTAGAGCTCGCCTACAACATCAAGGTATGTGGTGAGCGTTCTAAGTTTTGCGGTTGAACCTAGATCGAGTCGAGCGCCCTCATTGACACTAAATGGATTGTCGAAGTTGTCCGTCTGAACGCGCAATAGATTCGCACCTCCAACGCGTTCAAAAAGAGTGAGGCTGTAGATCACTTTTGACGGATCACCTTTGGCTAAGTTACGCGCTCCGCTTAGTCCGAACTTCTTGACGCTCTCCTCATCCTTGATCTGCTTCAGGATCGAAGTAACGCTTTCGTTGGCATCGTTATCCATAGTGCTTTTAACGGTTAGGTCTACCTGATCTAGCTCGTAAAGCTGTGGGTATTTTGTCAGCGACAGGAGCCGCGTGCGAATAGCGTTGGCCGCCTTGCGTTGAACAAACGAGATCGAGTCAGCCTTTGGAGCTGCTTTTCTCAGAGTCAGAGCGATGCGCTTTGCGGCATCTCGAAGGGCCGGAGTAATCACGCGCTCATGGGCTAGCAGGTCTAGGTAAGTGTTGGTGAGCTTGTTAAGCTCTTCAAGTCCTGCAATCAGATAAAAGCTAGGTCGCCGGTGAGCAATAAACAGGCTTAAGACCTGTTTGTACGCTTCGGCATAGGGGGCTACATCCGCGCCATTAGGTAACGATGCTAGGGTGCGGAGTTGTTGATTGATCTCTTCGAATTCAACTCCGTACCACGCCCATAATCCATCGCCTAGACCGTTGACCTCTCCGTATCCACGGAGAGCGGCTAGAGGAATAGAGTTGATATATTGTTGAACGATTAGCTTGCGAGTCTCTAGTGTGTGGCGCCCGTACATATAGGCGCGCAGGCTCGCTGAGAGCATCTGACGCAGCTTGTCTTTAATCCCAGCGGTGCGACCTTCCTTTGAATGACGATACTTTTCAAGTTGTGTCGCTATTGTGCTGCCACCAGGGGCGTTCAGGTTTGGTTGTAGAATTTGCTTGAGTTTCTCAACGATGGCTAAACCGAAGCGGTCCCACTCGATGGCTGGATTTTTATAGGGGTAGGATTGATTTAAAATCTCGCGGTTCTCGATGTAAAGTAAGCTCTGAATGATCGGAGAAGGGATCGATTCAAACGACTCATACATTCGCTCTGGTCTATATGCGGAGTAGATCGTGGTGTTGTTGCGGTCAAGGACTGTCAGGCCGGCTTTGGTTTTCTCTTGAAAGGGCGGAAACAGGCCTTTGCCCGCCAGTGCAAGAAACCCCTCGGACAAGCGAGCCTGCTTTGTAATCTCAAAGTCGTTGGCGAGTAGATTATCTACAATGCGCGGGATGCGAGTGTACCCAAGGCGCTGGTCAAATGGTCCGTACTCGGGGTACCAGGTTTGAGATGCTGGACCGCTCTCAACGCTGAATGTTGCCTGACGCGCAAGCCGAGTGAGGTAGCGTGATTGCAGAGTCGATGTACGCATCTCATACACCAGAGCTACCAAAGCCGATGCAAAAAATACGATACTGACAAAAACAAGTGCTTGTTTGGTTTTGCTTTGGCGTGCACGCGGAAAAATGTCGCCCGATAGGGGTTGAGGCGCCGGCGAGCCTGTGGCTAGGTTCGAAGGTGTCCCCAGGTCCTGAATCGCAATTGGTACAATTTTGTCGTTCACAGTGAATCTTGTTTCGGGGCCTCAACCAAATCGGTCTATCTGGCCGGCTCTTAGCGCCTTGAAAATTCCCTAGGTTCGCCCGGTGGTTGGTGAACCACTCTTAAAACCTACTATCGGAACTGCTAGGGTATTATATTAGGCATTTAGAGGGCTCTTTAGAGCTTTTTGGGCAGTCTTAGACTTTACCCCTCTGTTAGGATAGATGCCTTCATTTTTCCTCCCGTTCCGAGTAAGTTAGCATGGTTGATAAAAACTTAGCGAGGCACCCGCAGCGTTTAAAATCTTAGGCTTTATGACAGATCAGACACAGGCGCAATTTGTATTAAGACCGACCCGCATAGAGGTCTATCCCGAGGCCTTGCGCTCAAACTTTCGGGCGGTCAAAAAGCTTGTTGCCCCAGCAAAGGTAATGGCCAGTGTAAAAGCTAACGGATACGGTCACGGGCTAATTACTGTTGGTCGAACACTTGAACAGGAGGGGATTGATGCCTTAGGTGTGGCGTATGTAGAAGAGGCCATTGAGCTGCGTCGTGCTGGTATCAGAACCCCGATCCTAGTTTTTGGGGGAATTCTTGAAGAGCAGTTAGAGCTGTATATTCAGTATGATATCGATGTTACAGCGTCATCTGTATTCAAGCTTGAGCAGATCGAGGCAGCGGCCAAGAAGCTGGGTAAGCGAGCCAGGGTACATTTAAAGATCGACACTGGCCTTGAGCGCCTTGGGGTGCACTACTACTCAAGTCAATCGCTGTTTGATACAGCTCTTGTCTCCACAGCATGCGATGTTGTCGGGGTTTTTTCGCACTTTGCCGCCGTAAATCCGCAAGACTTGGCGCTTGCATCGCTACAATTGGAGCGATTCCTTGAGAGTCTTCGATACTTTGAGCAGCGCGCCAAGCAGCCGTTCCTGAGGCATATTGCAAACTCGGAGGCTGTTTTGTGCTTTCCACAAAGTTACCTTGATATGGTTAGGCCCGGGCTGTGCCTGTATGGGGTTTATCCACACGCACAGCTAAGGGGCGTGGTCGATTTAAAGCCAACCTTATCTCTAAAGAGTCAGGTGGTGTATTTCAAAGTGGTGAAACAGGGTTCAGGGGTCAGTTACGGGCACACCTGGAAGGCGCCGTGCGATACGCGAGTGATTACTATTCCGATCGGCTATGGAGATGGTTATTTGCGAGCGCTGTCTAACCGCGGGCAGGTGCTCGTACGTGGGGCGCGCTATCCGATCGTCGGTAAGATCTGCATGGATCAAATGATGGTTGATATATCGCCTCAGGGAGAGGCCTACAACGGGGAGGAGGTCGTTCTGATCGGGCAGCAAGGTTCAGAGACTCTTAGGGTCGAGGACCTAGCGGCGGCTATTGAGACTACCCCGCATGAGATCTTAGTTTCTCTGAATCAGCGGATCCCGAGAGTAGTGGTTTGATCAACCCGCAGGGGCTACCCGATAGATGCCAGTTATGGCTTAAGAGAATGCAAAACTTAAGGGTGTCCGAGACCTTAGCCTGTGTCAAACTCTGTCACTCTCTGGCTTGCGATATTTCAAATACTGTAGCGATTGAAGGGAAATCAGAGCGAAATGCCACGGTCCTAGCTGTGATCTGTCTTTAAAAAAGCCTAAAGGCTTTTGCCTTACATAACTATAGGTTGTTGTTTTGATTCGCATCCGCGAATCGATAGCGTTCTCCAAAAGCCTGAGGTTTCGCCAGGGACTTTTGGAGAACGCTATATAATTCTCTGATAAGTTTGAAAGGTCTGAAGCTAAAGTAGCGGAAGGATACTCTTAATTTAGTTGGGTGCGGGTTTGTATAAAGCTCGGTGTAGCGCAAATTAAATTGCAAGGCACTTTGTGAATCACTTCAAGGCCAAAGCCGAGGAAATAGACGCGGCAGAGGCTGTTCAAAAGATCATTGCATTGGTGCAAGCCAATCGGTCCGTTGAGGGCCTTGAGCTGCTCCGTAGACTTGCGCCATTAGAGCCAAAGGTAGAGCAATTTAATCTCCTCAAGGCTCTCTTTCTTCAGAACTCAGTGGCCAACTTCTGCTCGCAGCAAGCTGCCCTGACTGAACTTGAGTTGTTTCCAGGTAACGAGTCGGCACGCATTTTCCTGCAGGAGTTAGAGTCTGCAAGGCAAGCGCGCATAGCAGAGTTGGCGACTGTTCCTAAAGATATACTAATATCTTTAGTGCTGATTGCTGAGCACGATTTCAGGGCCACGCTGACAGCGGTTAAAGCGGCGCTCTATCAGATCTATCCAACGCTTGAGATCGTAGTAGTGCAGCGTGAGTCTGATATCAGTCTCAAGCAGGCGCTCTTAAATCTCGATCCTCGAGTGCGCGTATTGGAATTATTCGGGGCGAATTTTTGGCAGGCTCTGGAGTATGGACTACAGAGTTCGGAAGGCGAGTACCAGATGGTTATTCCAGACAGCTCCGTTGTTTTTGCTGATACCGGACTGCACACGCTTGCTTACATCATCCACCATGCCAAGCATTTTGAGTTCCTCGTTGGGCAACGTTCATACCTGGATGGACCTGGAATCCCTACCCCGATGCGCTCCGAATACCTCCAATTTAATCGCGCACTATTTCTCGACGAGGATAATTTTACGCCTCCCAGTGCTGTAATGCATTGTACCCATACTGTATGGAGTAAGAAAATATTTAAACAGGTGGGTAACCGATTGGCCACTGATCTCAAGGAGGCCGCAGATTTTGAGTTGTTCCTGCGCATTTTTAGAGAGACAAAATTAATCACAGTCCCACTTCCGCTTGCTATTGGCAGGGTTGCAATGGAAGGTGAAAGTGCGAAACATTCAGTGCGCTATATTAGTGAGGCTCTCAGTCTTATTCGTAAAGAGAAGCGTCAGTGGCCGCTTAGCGACAGCGACCATGAGCCAGGTTTAAAGGTCACATTGCATTCAACATCTAACCCGCTTCCGTCTGCAGGACAAAGTCCTGTGAAGGCTCCTAGACTATTATCAGCGCAATATACGCAGCTGCTAAATATGAGCGGGCCAACTATCTCGCTGGTTATGCCGTCCCTTAATCAAGCGATTTTCTTAGAGCAAGCGCTCGATTCTATTCTAAGCCAGGGCTATCCGCATTTAGAGTTGATTATTATCGATGGTGGCAGTACCGACCATTCGCTAGAAATTATAAAAAAGTATGAGCGATACTTAAAGCACTGGTGCTCAGAGAAGGATGAGGGTCAGTATTTTGCCATTCAGAAGGGCTTTGATCTCTCAAGTGGTGAGGTGATGGGGTGGTTAAATTCAGATGATAAGTTAGCTCCTCGAGCTCTAAGTTGGCTGGGATTGATATTTCTGGCCTTTCCTCAAATACGATGGGTGACCGGATGTGCGGGAACGATACATGAATCTGGTCTTGAGGATAGTGCTCAGCGTCCGAAGCAGTACTCGCGCGAATCCTATTTGATGCGGGGATTTGATAATCCTTTTATCCAGCAAGAGGGGACATTTTGGCGCAGGTCGTTATGGCAGGACGCTGGCGGCGCATTAGATCTGCGATACTCTCTGGCGGCTGATATGGAGTTGTGGCGGCGGTTCTTCAGATTCTCCCAGTTATGCAGCGTGGATTTTGCACTCGGTCTATTTAGAGTTCAGCCTCAGCAGCGTTCGCAGCTTTCGCGGATGCAATACTATCGAGAAGCTGAAAATGTAAGCCGCGAGGAGATCTATTTGGTGCAGCAGGGAATTTATCCTGAAATGCTCCCAGCGCTCGAGCCGCTCACCGAGGATGTTATTCTTCAGCAGATACGGGTTTAAGCGTCCCCTTGGAGCAGTAAGGTTAAGGTGCAGGGGTAGGTGCAGGTGGCGCGTGCACGGGAGAAGGGGCCATCTTTAGGTGCTGGGGTTATAAATATCTACTCTAATACTCGTCCCGGTTAGAGAGTAAGCAGGTTTTATCTGCCCAAGCACAGGATCTTTCACCCTGCGTTTCACAACGACACGCTTCGTTGCTGTACGTAAAGCTACCTCAAGTAGCTCGGGTGCATCGGGATCTTCTCCACACAACGCTCGTAAGACCTGAATCTCCTTCTTTGAGAGAGCGCTTCTGCGCTCTTCGGGAAACATCGGATCTACTACGATGACTTCCGGCCTCTGCTCACCCTCCAAGGTCTGAAGATATTCAATGCTATCGCCGCTTCTAAGGGTGATGCGAGAGACTGATTCACGTAACCAGAGTGGACCTTCAGTTTTAGCCTTTAAGAGCGCTTGCTGTAGAGCCTGAACCACCTCAGGGCAGCGCTCGCACATCACCACCTGAGCACCTGTGAGCGCCAGGGCTAGGCCGTCATAGCCGTATCCCGGAGTGGCGTCAAAGACAGAAAGGGGTTGTCCGGCCTTTACGCCGCAGGCTTTCTGCAGGAGCTCTTTCTTGCTAGCCAGTTGCTTCAGCTTGCGGAGCGCTGTTGGTGTTAGGTAGTTGATCTCGATTGAGCTAGGGGTTGGGGGCTTCACTGATATTGTATACCGATGTGGATTCAAACAGACGTTCTCAGAGCTTGCTTATAGATGTCAAGCATAGAAGCTTTTTTTGGAAAGCATAAAAGGCTCCGGTCTCGCTGTGCTCGCGCAAGGCAGGGCCCATGTCGATGAGAATTTTCTTGGTGTTACTTTGTTGTGCTCAATCCGGCTTGAAGCACATTTTTTAGTTGATTTATGGGGCTCAAGCCACTCCACGCCACAGTGCGGGTGTGGTATAATGTACGCGTTCGTTTAACGAGTACCGCTGGTAGGTAGTATATGAGCTCATCAAAAACGCGGCCGCGTCTTTCGCCTACAGAGGCTGGACGAAGGAGTGTTTTTATCGCGCGTCTTATGGAGATCTTCCCACAGCTCTGTGCTGATGAGCTTGAGCGGATGCTAGAGCTTGATTCTGTTACTTCTTTCAGAGTGAATCCGCTACGTGAGCGCGATGTGGCTGGGGTAATTAGTGGGCTTGCCGCGCGCGGTATTAACTGTGTGCCGCACACTTTACTCCCGGGTTCTTTTTGTCTGTGTAACGAGAGCGACCGACAGAAGCTAGTAGAGAACGAGCTTTGTAGGAGCGGGGCAGTTTTTATCCAAAACCCTTCAAGTTACATCCCGGTTCTTGCGCTTGATCCGCAGCGCGGAGAGCGGGTGCTTGATATGTGTGCATCGCCAGGTGGCAAAACCTCTCTGATAGCAGCTCTTACAAACAACGAGATACATCTGTGGGTGAATGATAAGCTTCCAGCTCGTGTTGCAAAGCTTAAAGGGGTACTGGATCTGCTTGGAGTAAAAACAGAGGCGATCCTACAGGAGCCGGCTGAGTATCTTTCAAAAGCAAAAAGTTTAGAGGGGACGTTATTTGATAAGATCCTATTGGATGCACAATGCACAGGGGAGGGGCTTGTTGATTTCCGTGACCCGAGTGCGCTTGAGCATTGGTCTCTTAAGCGAGTAGAGGAATATTCGTATCTTCAGCAGCGCATGCTTGTGTCTGGCTTTCGTTTGCTTAAGCCTGGCGGGGTGCTTGTGTACTCTACGTGTACATTCGGTCCCGACGAGAACGAAAAGCCGGTCTCTTTCCTTGTGGAGAAATTCTCGGATGCGCTGGTTGAGCCGATTGAGGTGAATATTCCGGATGATTGTCGATGTGCCGGTGTGACTGAGTGGCATGGCCAGAGGTTTAATGATCAGCTGCGTAACGCCGTGCGCATCAAGCCAAATGGTGTGATGGATGGCTTCTTTGTTTGTAAAATACGTAAATGTGAGGCCGGTTCAGCTCAGATTCGAGCAATTAAGCCTAAAGGTAAAGCCGCCCGTCTTCGCGCATCGGATAAGCGCTGGGTGGAGGGTGAAAGCGAGGGGTAGGGCGCTATCTTAGCTGGTCGTGTGCGCGTATTGAAACTATAGCAGTAACCACGGCAAGCTCTGAACGCAGCACTGCTGGGCCGAGTGATACGGGGGTGAATCCGTGCTCATGACACAGCTGATGCTCCTCTTCAGGTGTAAAGTCTCCCTCGGGGCCGCAGGCTATGATAATCGGTGTGCTGACACTTTTAGATGCGAGTAGCTCGTGTATTGAGCTTGCTTCTGATGATAGAGAGCAGAGCGCTTTAACACTTGATGCGAGCTCTGGTAGTGAGCTTATCGCCGCACGCAGTGTTTGGTGAATTTCAACGCGTGGTGGGATCGGTTGGCGACTTTGCTGAGCTGCTGCCAGAGCAATCTTTGAGAGGCGCTCTACTTTGCGTGAGATCTCTTGATCGTTTTTTAGGCGCACGATACTTCGACTGGCTTGCCAGAAGTGCACGCAACGGCACCCAAGCTCTGTAGCCCAGTCTAGAATCTGCTCATTCTTATCGCCTTTGCACAGCGCGCAAACAATTTGTATCTGGCGTTGGGGCGACGTTGCTTCGATATAGGCGTGCAGGGTAACGCTGACTCTGTCGTGTAAAGCAGCTATTGTGCCCTTAGCCACGCTGCCCTGCTCGATGCTGCCGATTTCAATTGAGTCACCGATACTGAGGCGCAATACATCGCGCACATGGTGGCTCTGTTCTTGGGGGAGTGCGATCTGTTGTGGGGTGTCTGAGGAAAAAACAAACCGCAGGTCACTCAGGAACAGCCTTGGCCCTCGTGAGTGACGTGCGGTCATGTAGTATCGTCTCTATGGTCGGAACTACTTTTTGCGCAGTCCCATCTTTTCAAGGCGCTGAGCGAGGTATGGGATCTTGTCATAGCCCACGATGCGCTCGCCGCTCTCAAATACAAATGTAGGGGTATCAAACACACCCAACTTGCGACCGCGCTTGTAGATTCCCTTCACGCGTTCGCGCGTATCTGACGATGAAACCTTGCTTAGGAAATCGCCAAGGTCGATATCGAGATCGTCGCACAGCTCGTTCATAAAGGCGTCTTCGTTTGGGTTCTCTCCGAGTCCCCACCACTTGTTGAACACCTTGATGTTGTACTCCAGCAGAACGCCTAAATCGTTCGCGATTAAGGCTCCGCGAGTAATGCGTCCAGGATCGAACTCTACCTCTGGCCAGTTCTCTGGGTAAGCCAGGGTCAGGCTTCTGTCGCCAGCTATGCGCTTGGTGTCCTCAAAAAGGTAGGATAGCTTATCTGGCAGGATGCCCGTCTGTGGAACGGGATTACCCGATGCTTTAGCCGAGAACGGCTGCCACAACAGATCCACGGTATACTTCTCTTGAATGTCATAAAGAGGGTCCATCGCAAGATACGAATATGGACTCTGGAACGAATAGAAGACCTCAACATTTACCGTCATAAGCGCACTTCTCTAGAAAATACTCTAACAAAAATAGGTCCCTACAACCAATCGGCCACAGCTCAAAAAGGGTGCTGTGACACAGACTGCTTCCAACTTGTGAGCCATTTTTGCGCTTATCAGGGGGTCGGGCTTACTGCCATAGAAAACGCGACCCCTAAAGGCGCATAAGGCAGAGAAGGCAGCCCAAGGTGTGGTGTAGACCATCAAAACTATTGCCAAGGTAGTCCTATTTTCCCCAGTTTGCAAGGATATCTTGGGTCATTTGTGGGTATTGCAGGGATAAATACCCTTTTAGTGCTATCTGAGTAGTCGAATTGGGGCGGATTTGTTAGGCTCTTCGATGACTTGCGAGGCTTTAGCGGGATCCAAAGGGGCGCTAGGCTCTTGGGGTCTAAAAGGCGCCTTTGGGGCTTCTTATACAGAGGAGCGTTGCCAAAGGGTACGGGCCCTTTTCCAAAAATTGTACAGGCTGCTTTCTAACCGATGAAACTCGATCAACTTAGCAATTTTGGCTCTCCCTCTTCGAGTACCAAGCCGCTGCTGTGTTTGGAGATTAATCCGCCGCGCGGGACTGATGTGCAGACGGTGCTGGCTCGGTATGAGGGTCTTGAAGGCGTAGACTTTGTAAATGTGACTGATTCAGCCCTGGCAAAGATGAAGCTATCTGGCCTGGTGTTTGGGAGTATCTTTAAGCAGCGCTTTGGGATCGAGCCTCTAGTGAATCTCTCATGTCGTGACCGTAACGTAATCGCTTTGCAAGCTGATCTGCTGGGTGCATGGTCGTTGGGCGTGCGCTCGATAGTGGCGCTCACCGGTGATGCTGTAACGGTTGGCGATCTCCCTGATGCCAAGGGAGTGTTTGAGGTAAACTCAATTGGGTTGTTGAATATCTTGAAAAATCTAAATGGCGGTAAGGATCTCTCTGGTGGAGAGCTAAAAGGTAAAACTGATTTTGTCCCCGGAGTGGTCGTTAATCCTAACGCCCGCAACCGCGATGCAGAAATTCGCAGGCTGGCGCGCAAGGCTGAGGCGGGAGGGACGTATTCGTTGAGTCAGCCGGTGTTTGATGTTGATCAGGCGGTGGCGTTCTTTGAAGCAGCTTCTGGGGTTGGGGTTGATAATTTGGTTGGTCTGTTGCCATTTAAAACGGCTAAGGCGTTTGAGGCCGTGGCCAAGATCCCAGGCATTAAGGTTCCGGAGCATCTGCTTGAGAAGGCCAAGAGCCTACCTGAGGCTGATGTGGCCG
>Ga0315904_10002129_pt1 | contig 30889 bp, 28 predicted proteins | sample LakEriMetagenome_6_FD_203529 | JGI IMG/M metagenome (GOLD analysis project Ga0315904, IMG submission 203529) | Freshwater fungal communities from buoy surface, Lake Erie, Ohio, United States - Buoy 12 MA120 | ecosystem: Environmental > Aquatic > Freshwater > Lake | place: USA: Lake Erie, Ohio...
GCTATTGTACCTACTTAACTTCGCTCGACGGGCTTGGGGTCTTCCGCACCAACGCCTAAGCGATGAATGGCAAGTAGGTCTTCGAGGGAGTGGAGCTTGCGCACGAGGGCTTCGACATACTCCGCCGACGGGGCTTCAAAGTCGAGGCGCAGAACAGCGATCCCTTTGGCGCGGTCCGAGCGGGTGTTGATGCCTAAGATAAAGACTTTATTCTCCGAGAAGAAGTCGGTGACGTCGCGCAGGAGGCCCGTGCGGTCGAGGGTCTCGATAATCACGCCGGTCTCAAAGCGCTCGGTCTCTAGTGGGTGCCAGTCTATCGGGCTGAGGCGCTCGGCTTCGTAGGCGGCGACATTGGGGCAGCCCTCGCGGTGGAGGATCATTCCCCGACCACGGGAGACGTAGCCTAAAACCTCATCGCCGGGCAGCGGCAGGCAGCAGCGGCCACGCGTGATCGCCACGCCATCCACGCCGCCGGGAGCCAGCGCGAGTTTTTCTTTGCCGCGTGGCTTGGAGAAGTCCTCACTGGTGGGCTTTTTCTTCTCTTTCTCCAGCTCCGGGCGCAGGCGATTGACCACCATCCCCAGCGCCACATCCCCAAAGCCCAGCGCGGCAAAGAGATCGTCCACGCTCTCTTTATTCAGCAAGTTGGCCAGCGGGAGCATCTTCTTGCTGTCTTTAATCACCGCGGTTGAGAGCCCAAGCCGCTCTAGCTCCTCCATGAGGCGCTCACGGCCTTGCACGAGGTTGTCGCTGTACTTGAGCTTGCGGAAGTAGTTCTTGATCTTGCCACGGGCATGGCCGGACTTGGCGTGCATGAGCCAGTCCAGCGACGGCGTGGCCTGGGGACGCGTGAGCACTTGGCAGATGTCACCGTTCTGGAGCTTGTAGGAAAGATTGACGACGCGCCCATTGACTTTTGCCTGCACCAGGTGATCGCCCACATTGGAGTGCACGCGATACGCAAAGTCAATCGGGGTTGCGCCCGCCGGGAGATCCAGAACATCGCCCTTGGGAGTGAAGACAAAGACCTGATCCGTAAACAGATCGGCGCTGGCGCGGGAGAGGAACTCACCCGGGTTGGCCTCGGCCTGCTGGGCATCGAAGAGCTGGGCGCGCAGAAAGGCCATCTTGCGCTCAAAGACATCCTTGCCTACTCGTGCGCCCTCACCCTGCTCTTTATATGCCCAGTGCGCCGCGACCCCAAACTCGGCGGTCTTGTGCATCTCCCAGGTGCGGATCTGCACTTCAAGCGGCTCGCCACGCGGCCCATAGACTTTCGTGTGCAGGCTCTGGTAGAGGTTGGCCTTACGCTTGGCGATGTAGTCGTCGAACTTGCCGGGAATAGGGAGATAGGTCTCGTGGATCACCCCCAGAGCGCCGTAGCACTCCGGGACGGTCTGCGTGATCACCCGAAGCGCAATAAGATCGTAGATATCGGTGAGCTCCAGCTCCTGCTTGATCATCTTGTTGTAGATGCTCCAGAGGTGCTTGGGGCGGCCCTGAATATCCACCTTGAGACCGGCGTGCGTGAAGCCATCGCGTAGCTTCTGGATCGCATCGCGGATATCGTCCTCGCGCTCTACTCGCGTGCGTGCAATCCGCTCGCTTAGCTCTTTGTACTCGGTGGGATAGAGGTACTTAAACGCCAGGTCTTCGAGCTGCCACTTCACCTGCCAGATCCCGAGGCGGTGGGCGAGTGGCGCGAAGATCTGCATGGTCTCTTCCGCCACTCTTTGCTGTCGCTCGGGGCGCAGCCCTTGAAGGGTGCGCATGTTGTGCAGGCGGTCAGAGAGCTTGATGACCATCACCCGAAAATCGCGGGCAGTGGCCAGTAAAATTTTCCTTAAGTTCTCTGCGGACGAGTGCGTCTCCAGGCGCTTACGGCGGCGCGAGTCCACTTTCCCAGTCTCTGCCTCTTTGGCGGCGGCTTCTTTGGCAGCGGCGGCGAGCTCGGGAGCGAGACGCTCAAAGTCTGCGAGCTTGAGCTTGGTAACCCCATCCACTAAGAGCGCCACTTCTTCGGAGAACCGCTCCTTGATCTCGTCGCGCGTGACGCCACAGTCCTCGATCACGTCATGAAGAAAGCCCGCTGAGATACTCGCCTCGTCCATCTCCAGCTCCGCGAGAATATCGGCGACGGCAACCGGATGGATAATATAGGGCTCGCCGCTCTTGCGGAACTGCCCCTCATGCTTCTGGGTTGCAAAATCGTGGGCGTGCCGAAGGAGCGCCACATCCGCGTTGGGGTTGTAGCGTCTCACTCGCTCTAGGATACTCTCTAGACTTGCCAGCATCGGTAGCGAGCATTATAGTCTATACGGCTAATTCTCGCCTCATTCTCCTGCAAAAAATCTGGTGTGAGCTGTATAGTGTGAAATTTCGTCTAATGAATTATTTTTCAGGTCTAAAATTAGCATCCATGTATTTTTCCTGATATAACTTGGCTATTACCTGTCGAGGAGAAAATTAGTCCTCTTTTATCAAGGTAGAAATGAGAAAACATGGGAAGACGACCTAAAGTATTGACAGAAGGCGCAGAAGCCGCCGCAACGACGCCTGTGGTACGCCGCCGCCGCCGCACGACCGTGGATCATGCCGCTCAAGGACAGATCCTAGTGGCCTCCTTACTGAGTTCACGCGGTGAGCGCGGTGCAACGCAGGAAGAAGCGCTGGCAGTGGTGATGTGGGCACGTGGAATCCACGACGAAGCCGCAGAACTCAAGGCTCTCTCAACACGTGTGCGCCGCGCCAAGACCGAAAACGCCGCCGAGCGCCAGATTGCGCTGATGCTGAACCAGTCCCTCCTCGACGGAGTGATCTCGGGTTCGCTCGCGGTAGATGTCAACGAAGCCGGTGGCATCACCTTCAGCCAAGCCTAAAAAGACAAAAAAACGCCCCGCTTGAGAAAGCTCAAGCGGGGCGTTTTTTGTTTTATATTCGCAGACGAATCACGTTCCAAGACGCCGCTGGAAGCGTGGCTTTGAGCGTCTCGCCGCTGACGGTTGCTCCGGTTGCCGTTTGCGGCACGACATTATCGGGGCTCTGCTCGGTGTTGACCGCTTTTAGATCGGCGTGGTGCATGGTAATCCACTCCATCACCTCAGCCTTGCCAAAGCCATGGAGCGTGGTGGTCAGCTCCAGTGGTTCGGTGAGGCTGCGGTTGATCGCAAAGATCGTTAATTCATCACCAGACTCGCTCACGACGGCAGATGTTGCCAGATACGGCGCTTTGTCGCGGCTTTTTGAGTCGTACGTGGGGGAGCTGATAGCGGTGCGCAGCGCGGTGCCACGCCCGTACTGGGAGCAGTGCTGGAGTGGGTAGAAGATGGTCTGCCGCCACGCGCCGCCACCAGGCCGGGTCATGATCGGCGCGATCACGTTCACAATCTGCGCAATACAGCCGATCTTGAGGCGATCTGCGTGTTTCAGCATCGCCAGTAGCATCCCACCGACCACCAGAACATCCTCCATGTTGTAGATGTCCTCAAGCTGGGGCCGGACATCGTCCCAGCGCGCCCCAAGCTGGCCCCAGTCGCCGCTGTGGTACCAGACATTCCACTCATCGAAGCTCAGGTTGACGGTCTTCTTGCTCTTCTTGCTTGCCTTCACCGCATCACAGAGCGCCACAGCCTCGGCGATAAAGTCGGCCATGTTCTCGGTCTCGGCCAGAAACGCGGGGGTGTCATTGGCGCGGTTGTTGTAGTACGTGTGCAGCGAGAGGTAGTCCACGTTCTCGTAGCTCTCTTGCAGCGACTCCCACTCCCACTTGCCGAAGCTGGCCATGCCGCGCCCCGATGAGCCGCAGAGAATGGTCTCGATACGGCCATCCACCCACTTCATGAGCTTGGCTGTCTCGTTGGCGACACGCCCGTACTCATAGGCTGTGCGCGAGCCCATCTGCCAGGGGCCGTCCATCTCGTTGCCCAGACACCAGACCTTGATGTCATAGGGATCGGCCACACCGTGGCTCTTGCGCAGATCACTGAGCTGGGTGCCGCCGGGATGGTTGCAGTACTCCACCAAGCGCCGCGCATCGTCGGGGCCGCGTGTGCCGAGATTCACCGCCATCATCGCCTCGGAGCCCACTTTTTTGCACCAGCTCATGAACTCATTGGTGCCAAACTCGTTGGTCTCAGTGATTCCCCACGCCAGCTCCAGCCGCCTTGGACGCTCCGCGCGTGGCCCAACGCCGTCTTCCCAGTTGTAGCCGCTCACAAAGTTGCCGCCGGGGTAGCGGATAATCGGCATGGAGAGCTCTTTGACCAGCGAAATCACATCCTCGCGGAAGCCCTCGTTATCAGCCGTCGGATGGCCCGGCTCGTAGATTCCGGTGTAGATATGGCGTCCCAGGTGCTCCGCGAAGCCCCCGTAGACGCGCGGGTCGATCTCAGAGAGGACGAAGTCCTTGTCCAGTGTCAGCGTTGCGTTCATAAAGACAGTTTACAAAATATAAATCTGTTTTGCCAGCACGGACGGTAAACGTCCGGCAATAGGGCGTCGTGCCTCCGCCGCGCCTTCGGCGAAATTTTACCGACGAGGCACGAGGAGGCGGCCGAAGGCCCTACAGCAGGACGTTTACCGTCCATGCTGCCCATGAGGTATACGTTCACAGCTCGACGCTAAACTAGCGTTACTTCGTGCTCGCCTGCCGTCACTTCCCCAATCACACTGGCCGTCTCACCTGAGGCGCGGAGCGTGGTGACCGTGGCATCGGCGTGTTCGGGGGCGACCACGAGCACGAGGCCGACTCCCATATTAAACGTCCGGTACATGTCTGCCTCGGGGACATTACCGATGCTCTGGATACGCTCGAAGATGGGAAGCACCGTGAAGCTGGATTTCTGCACCACCGCGCCGCAGTTTTCCGGAAGCGAGCGGGGGATATTGTCGTAGAAGCCGCCGCCGGTGAGATGCGCCATGGCCTTGATAGTGTCGCCGGCGTCGAGAATCGGCAGGATCGCGGGGGCGTAGCAGCGGTGCGGCGCGAGCAGCTCGTCGGCGACCTCCTCCACCGGGAGCTTACCGATCTCAAATAAGACTTTTCGGGCGAGCGAGTAGCCGTTGGTGTGCAAGCCCTCCGACGCCAGCCCGATGAGTACATCACCGGGCGCTACTTTATCCCCCGTAATGATCTTGCTCTTGTCCACCATCCCGACAATGCAGCCCGCGATATCGTACTCGCCCTCTTGGTACATCCCCGGCATCTCCGCCGTCTCGCCGCCAATTAACACACAGCCACTCGTGCGGCAACCCTCAGCCAGACCCTTCACCACATCGGATGCGACAATCGGGTCCAGCTTGCCGGTGGCGAAGTAGTCTAGAAAGAACAGCGGGCGTGCGCCCTGCACCAAAATGTCGTTGACACAGTGCCAGACCAGGTCGCGGCCCACGGTATCGTGCTTGCCGGTCATAAACGCCACTTTGAGCTTGGTGCCGACGCCGTCCATGCTGCTCACCAGCACGGGCTCGCGCATGCCGCCAAAGTTGGGCTGGAACATGCCACCGAAGCTGCCCACATCTGCCAGAACACCGTCGTTAAAGGTCGAGCGAATGTGCTGCTTCATCCGCCGCACCGCCTCGTTGCCCGCATCAATACTCACACCGGAATCAGCATAGGTCACGCTCATAAAACTAGCTCTCTTCTCCTCGAAAAGCCGGGTAGAGAGGCATTGGCTCTAAATCCGCCCAGCGCGTTTTCAGGATACCATATGGGCCTTTAGCAAATAGGACTTGTTTTGCGATAGAGAGAGCATCATGAACTTTACTCGGGCTATCTTTGGGAACGGACGCTTCGGCGGTGGCGTGGGCTGACAAGTTCAAGAGAACCTTACGAGAAACCAGCTCCCACCACGCGGTGAGAGCTGGATTTTTTGTTTTTCGGGCTTGTGGCTCAATTGGGTAGAGCATCGGTCTTGCACACCGACGGTTGCAGGTTCAAGTCCTGTCGAGTCCACTTTTCTGCGCAAGGACGACGCGGGGAGTTCCCGCCAAGTCCTCGCGCACTTCGATGTTGGTTAGCCCGGCGTCTGCAAAGAGCCGGGCGACGGCCTCCGCCTGTCCTTGTCCCACTTCTACCATCAGCCAGCCGCTAGGTCTGAGCCGCGCGGGGGCTTCGCTCGCCAGCCGCCGGTAGAGTGTCAGGCCATCGCTGCCCGAGATCGGATCAAAGAGCGCGGTGTGCGGCTCAAAGACTCCCACTTCTGGCTCTAGTGTTTTGGCATCTGCAGGCGCAATGTAGGGCGGGTTGCTGACAACTATCTCAAAGCGCTGCTCGGGCGGAAGGGGAGTCAGCAGATCACCGAGGCAAAACGTCACCGCCGCCCCATGTCGCGCCGCATTCTCCCGTGCCACGTCCAGCGCCGCCTCCGAGATATCCGTCGCCCAGACCTGAACGTCGGGCAAGAGCTTAGCCAGTGTGACCGCGATACACCCCGAGCCTGTACCAATGTCCAGCAAACCCTTCGCGAAGCCGGAGGGTGGTGAGCCTAAGCGAGCCGGGAGGTTTATTACCGCCTCGACCAGCAGCTCTGTCTCAGGGCGGGGGATGAGCACGGCGGGCGTGACGCGAAAACTCAGGCCGTAGAAGCCTCGCTCTCCTAAAATATAAGCCAGTGGCTCACGGCTGGCGCGACGGGCAAGCAAAGGCTCCAGGACGCTGGAATCTAGCTCTAGATCAGGGCGCAGTATAAGCTGCTCGCGAGTGAGGCCAAAGGCGTGCTGGAGGAGAAGCCGCGCTTCGGTGCGGGCCTCATCAGCGGTGATTCCAGCATCCGTGAGGCGCTGGGTGGAAGCGGTCAGCAGGTCGCGGAGAGCTACCATGCGAGAGCAACCGCATTGCGGGCAGGGTGACGGGGCGGGTGGGGTTTGGTGGGGACACCTGCATCTTTCGTGTCGTCGTTTGGGTTGTTGCCGTAGCCGAGAATGCGGGCTTGTGCCTCTTGGTGCTCGGTGGGGGTGGCGAAGACAAACCAGATGCTGGGCTCCGCATCGTCTGTCGTATCGCGCAGGATCAAGACATAGCGCCCCGGCAGGCGGTGATCGTCGCTGATGCCGCTGAGGGCATAGCCCCAAGAGAAGTAGCGTAGCTCTGTCAGCTCAGCAAAGCTACTTGGGTTTGGCGTGTCGTCGGCGTTGGGCTCCCAGCGCATTGGTCTTTTTCTCCTCTTGGGGCATTTTACCGTAGAATAGCCCCGATGACAGAGACAAACGTGGTGCGCTGGGGACGGATACTGGGGCTGGCGCTGCCGCTGATCGTGCTCAACACGGGCTGGATCGCCAACTCCGAGATGCGCACGAAAGTGACGGAGATCACGATCACGACGCTGTTTATCGGGGTGGCGTTTCTGCTGTTTCTGCTGAGCCTTGCCAATGCGCTGGTGCGAAAACTCTCCCCACGCGCGGCACTGCGTCCCGCGGAGCTATTTGCGGTCTATGTCATGCTCTCGCTCAGCTCATCGGTGGCGGGGATTGGGAACCTCGGGTTCTTCACGCCGTTTCTCACCAATGCCTGGCGCTACGGCCCTGAGCGTGGCTGGGAGAAGTTCTTTCCGTATCTGCCTGGGAATCTGCTGGGCCCGCGCGACCCGGCGCGGCTGAAAGACTTCTACGAGGGGCACTCCAGCTTCTTCACTCGCGAGGCGCTGCTGGCGTGGGGGCCTGTGCTCGCGTTCTGGGGCGTGTTTCTGTTTTTTCTCTTTGCGACGCTTCTCTGTCTGGCCTACTTACTTCGCCAGCGCTGGGCCGATCAGGAGCACCTGACGTTCCCCGTGGTCGCGCTGCCGCTGGAGCTCTGCCGCGAGGGCGTGCCGCTCTTTCGGAATAAATTGTTTTGGGCAGGCTTTGCGCTCCCCGCGTTCTTCTATACCCTCAACACGCTGGCTGGGATGTACCCGAGCCTGCCATCGCTGCCGTTTAACAAGCCCGTGGACCTAATGGCCTTAAATGCGCCGCCGTTTAGTGGTTTCGGGATGGTCGTGGCGCTGATCCATCCGTCCAGTATCGGCTTTGGGTTTCTGATCAACACCGACATGCTGCTCTCGCTTTGGGTGTTTCATGTGCTCAAGAAGCTGCTGAATTTCTGGGGTGTGACCCAGAACTGGCGGGACTTGGGCACGGACACGCAAAACGAGCACCCCGATCAGTTTCCGTTTATCCAGTTCCAGGCGTGGGGCGCGTGGTTGGTGGTCTGCCTGGCTGCGCTCTTTACCGCACGGCGCTACTTCGTGACTCTTCCCCAGCAGCCTGGTGCACGGGTCGCACTCACAGGCGCGGCCATCGGGTTTCTGACCGTCTGGGCGATGCTGGTGCTCGCCGGTGCCCCGTGGTGGCTCCCGCTGGTGATCCTCACGATCTATGTTCTGCTCCAGCTCACCCTCGCCCGCCTGATCGCCGAGACGGCGGTGCTCTCGCCGCTGCTCAACTGGGTGGATCCGCAGAGCATGCTCACGACCCTGGCTGGAACCGCTGCGCTCTCCCCGACAGATCTGGCCTACACCGCGACTCTCTCTTGGTGTAACCTAGACTACCGCGCCGCGATAGCTCCCCAGGCGCTCCAAGGCTTTGTGGGGATGCGCCGCGTGGGCTCCCGCCTGTGCCCGTTCGCCCTCGCCTGCCTGCTCGCCCTTGCGGTCGCTATCGCCTCCGCCCTGCTCTGGGACATGCAGTTCTACCACGTGAACGGCGCGGCGACCGCCAATGTCAACCCCTACCGGCTTGGGATGGCAAGCTCCCCGTGGGCGCAGCTCTCGGGTTGGTGGGCTCGCAACCGCGCCCCGGACTCCCACGCCTGGCTCGGAGCACTCTTTGGCGCGGCCACAACGCTTCTGCTTGGCTTTCTGCGCACGCGCTTTATGGGCTTCCCGCTCTCGCCCGCTGCATATGTCCTCAACCTCACCTGGGCCAACGAGCTCTTCTGGCTGGATCTCTTTATCGCCTGGGTGCTCAAAGCCAGTGTCCTGCGCTACGGTGGCATCAAGCTCTACCGCACCGCACTCCCCTTTTTCCTCGGCCTCATCCTCGGCGACTTTGTCACCGGGGCGTTTTGGTCACTGGTCGGCTTAGGATTGGGCGCGGAAATCTACCGAACCTTCCCAAACTAGCTAAGGTATAATTGGCTATGTCACAGCCGATCTCACGCCGAAAACTGGCGACCCTCGCCTCGGGGCTCTTTGTCGCCTCCCACGCCTCCGCGCAGACCCCGCCGGAGGGCGGCCCCACCGAGGCCCCGCTTACCCGCGACTACGACGCCCCCAAGTTCAAGCCGGGCTGGAAGAAGCCGCAGGTGAACCGCCAGCTGGCGCAGGACTTTATTATCTACGCCCACTCGGACTTGGAGATGGTCAAGAAGCTTTTGGAGAAAGAGCCCGGCTTGCTCAACGCCACCATCGACTGGGGCGGCGGCGACTGGGAGACCGGCCTCGGCGGCGCCTCGCACATGGGCCGCCGGGATATTGTCGAGTTCTTGCTAGAGCGCGGCGCCCGCCCCGACCTCTTCTGCGCCACGATGCTCGGGCAGCTAGAGACCGTCAAAGCGTTTCTCACCCTCCAGCCCAAGATGATCGATACCAAAGGCCCCCACGGCTTCACGCTCCACTGGCACGCCCAAGTCGGCGGGAAAAACTCCGAGGCGGTGCTGGACTACCTGCAGTCCATCAAGAAGCTGGAGCTCAAGCCCATTCCGTTTCTCAAGAAATAGCCGGCTTGTAGTACGAGTTCACCCCCGGCTGGCCCGTGAAGTTGGGGGCGTCGTGATCCTCGGCTCCGAGGTACTCAAGTGGCAGCGGCTGGCTCCGTCTCGGAGAGAAGCGCGGCGTACTGCGCCAATATCCCCAGCTTATCGCCGAGATAGTGGAGGCCATGCACACAGGTGATCAGCTCAAACGGCCCCTCCAGAGCGCACTCCGCCAGCGGACTCTCGATCAGGCGCAGATGCGAAAAGCTCTCGCCGCCATCGGCAAAGATCCAGCCACCGCGCCGGACGCCGCGCCTCCAGCCACTCCAGCGGCGCAAACCCCAAGTCTTTGGCGTAGCTATTGGCCCCCAAAAGCCCCCGCTCCCGGTTCATGGTCGAGTTCGCCACCACCGAGGAACGCGTCAGGGAGCTGTCGTCAAGCAGCATCACGACGGCGTAATTTTCACGGTGCCACCTTCTTGAAAGGCAACAGTTAGCTCTGAGCCACTCAAGAGTGCTGTCCCTAACAAGGGACGGCGGCCCAGTGCAAGCAGTGCGACTTGGATCATTTCCCCGTTCCAGAGAATAGTAGCGATATGCACATCGGTCTTGACGTTATTATCATCCGCCAGATTCGCGACCATCTCCTGCAAGTACGGCAGCTCCAGTGCCGCGACGGCTTCAGGCGGTAACGTGAGTGCGCCCGCAAAACCGGTATCCACCACAAACTCAATGCTCAAGTTGGGTTTACCAGGAAGCACAAAAGTGACGTTCACCAGTGCCTGGAGATCATGAACAACCCCTTGGATCACGCCGCTGACCTCGTGAGGGTTCCTCCTAAGGCAAAGGTAGCATTGTAGCCGATTCGCTTCCCGTAAATCGCAGCCCCAGGATGCTTTGCCTGCACCTGAAGACCCGCACGAACCGGATCAGCATCCACGGCGAAGTCACCGGTTTCAACATCAATGGAGACAATCTTGCCAATATTTTCGTCGGTCTCTACCAGAGCACGCACAGTAGCTTCGTAGAGCTCTTCCCCAAGGCGCACAATCTCGTCGCCAGAAAAACGCGGGTGTGGCATAGCAAACATCCTTTCACCTAGATTCTACCATTTCTCCTCAAGCCCAATCGGCATGATGCACCTCTCCCCTCTTCCCAGGATTGGCACCCAGAGGGTACCCGGGGGCTGGGGGAGGAGGGCCTACGCCCGCTGCAACGATCTTCGCTTGTAGAGGAACTCGAAGAGGTTGCCTTCGTGGGGCTGGTCCCACGACGTCACCATCGTGGAGATGGGGCCGAGGTTGAGACGGTCGATCAGCGGGCAGTCGAAGAGCTGGTCGATGAAGGCTTCGTCTTCGGTGATCGCCATCACCACTAGCGACGGGCCGATCTGGGCGAGCATCTCGCTCTGGGGCACCTCGACCACGCTGGCGTAGGGGAAGAGATACTCTTTGTTGGAGAGCGGGTGCTGGAAGTTGTTGCAGTGGATGATGGTCGGGCGCAAGTAGGTGCTGCCATCCAGCTCCACCAGACGCTCACCGGTGCGGTGCTTGGCGGTGACATCCTCGGCCCCCGACGTTTTGAGGCCGTCGGTGACCGCGCCGTCCATCCACTCGGCCATCTTGGGGTTGGCAAAGCCCGAGAGCACCGCATCAGGATCGGCGGCGGGGCGCGGCTCGATAGCGGCGAGCTTCTTGGCCAGCGCATCGGCGATCTCGGCACCGTACTTGGGAACGACCACGGCGCTGGCGTTGATACAGCTCCGGCCGCCGTTGTCGGCAATCGACGACGCGATCACATCGATAAACTCCGGCCAGCGCTCGATCATGTCACTGCCGATGAGGACTTTGCTCCAGCCGGGGCCATGAACACTCACGCCGGGATTGCCTGCGTAGCGCTCGACGGTCGCTTGGTCGCCGAAGATAATCGCACGCTTGCAGTGCTCCATCACGGCGGCGCTCCCCTCGTGATCCGTGGGGTAGAAGCTAAACGCCTCAGGCGGCGCACCGGCGGCGATAAAGGCCTGAATGATACGAAACGGGGTCCACGGCTCCTCGCGACCCGGCTTGAGGACGATCGGAATCTTGAGGGCGATGCAGGGAATCCAGAGCGAGTTGACGCCCGGGGAGTTGCTGGGAAGCACCACGCCCAGCGCCTCGGTGGTGGCGTAGTAGCTCACGGGGACGCCGTTTTGCTCGCCGTAGCCGTTGTCTAGGACGTCGAGCGGCATTCCACGAGTGAGGCCCTTGAGGATGGTCGGCATCTGGGTGAAGACCTGATTGATCTTGGCCATATTGCGGCGGATCATCACGTGCGGCAGCCCACTGGTCGCGGCCAGCTGCGCGATATAGTCGTCGGGGGTCTGCACTTGTCCATCGCCCAGCGGGAGCGCGGACTCCATGAAGTGCTTCCCGGCCTCGGCGCAGATCTCCAGGAGCCGCTCCATCGGAATGTCCCGCAGGCACTCGCGTGAGGGCTTGCGCAGGTCGCGGCGGATGACGCCCGCATTGACCTGTCCCACATGAGCGACGATCTCGCCGCTCTTGACACTCTTGAGCTCCGCCTTCTCCAGGCTCTCATAAACTTGGCCCCGACGCAGGGTCGGCAGATACGGCAATGACATGTTTTGGATTCCTTTAATTGTCCTGTTGGATCGCCCCCGTTGGAGGGAGGCGTCAACGAGCGCTTCGCGCTGGAAAGGCCTTCGGCCATCATAAGCCCGATGGCCGAAGGCCTTTGTAGCCGAGGAACGAGGCTCGTTGACGCCCCGCTCTAACCGGGGCGGTATTACTTCCCGCCCACCGCCGTGAGATGGCTCAGCGTGCGCAGATACAGCGTCTTCTCGCCAAAGGCGGGCGTGGCGTTGGTAATCTCGCCTAAATCGCGCCGGGCAAGAAGCTTGAAGGTCTTCTCGGCGGCGATCACGATCAGCTCGCCTTTATTGCTCATCGCCCAGAGCTTCCCCTCACAAAACACGGGCGAGCCGTAGAAGTTCCCGCCCACGCGCTCCAGCCAGACGGTCTCTCCCGTCTCGGGCTTGACGCAGTGGACAATGCCGCCATCGCCCCAGAGAAAGAGCAGGTCGTTGGCATAGAGCGGGCAGGGAACATAGGGCGTGTTGCGGGTCTGCTTCCAGGCGATCTCCGGCTTTGTGCCTGCCGCACCGGGCTTCAGCGCCACAAAGAGCCGACTGCCATTGCCCACGCCGGTTCCCGCAAAGATCAGCCCGCCTGCCACGACCGGGGAGCCGACGCAGCGGTAAGTAAAGAGCCCCGGTATCTCCCAGAGCACTTTTCCGGTCTTGGCATCTACGCTGGTGATTCCCTGGAGCGTGCTACAAAAGAGCAGCTGCATCGGGGCGGTTTTCTCCGGCTGGTAGAGCATGGGCACGGCGTAGGGCGCGTCTTTACTGGGCCGCTTGACCTCCCAGCGCGTCTGGCCAGTCTTGGCATCTAAAGCCAGCAGGCTCCCCGGCGCGTTCTCGGGCTCGCGGGAGAAGATCAGCATGCCATCATAGAGAATCGGGGCCGATGCGCCTCCATGCTGGGTGGGAAAGGCACCAAACTCCCGCTGCCAGACCAGCTTTCCCACCAGTGAGTGCGCCGTCACCACAAAGTTCTCATCGCTGGGCCAGGTGGTGTAGACCCGCTCTTTATCCACCGTGGGAGTCGCGCTGGCCGCCGTGTTGAGCTCGTGGGTGTGGTAGGCCTTGTAGTCAAAGCTCTGCCGCCAGCGCTCTTTTCCCGTCTTGGTGTCTAGACAGACCAGGTGCCGCTTGCCCGTCTCGCGCTGGGCCGCCGTCACAAACACCGACTCGCCCATGAGCACCGGCGACGAGTGCCCCTCGCCGGGCAGTGTGGCTTTCCAGCGAATGTCTTTCTCCGTAAAGTCCGCCGCGACTCCCGTGGGCAACCCGATCCCCGTGCCATTGGGTCCTCGAAACCGTGTCCAGTCTTGCATGCGCTCATTTTACCTGTCAAACTGAGCTGTGACGATTCGAATGGATGATTTACGCGGCCCGGAGATTGCGCAGCTATTGCAAGAGCACCTCACAGACATGCGGGCGGTCTCGCCGCCGGAGAGTGTCCACGCGCTGGACTTAGACGGCCTACGCCAGCCCGAGCTCACGTTCTGGACGCTCTGGGAGCAAGAGCAGCTCGCAGGCTGCGTCGCCCTTAAAGAGCTCACCCCCCAGCACGGCGAGCTCAAGTCCATGCGCACCGCAGCGGCGTTTCGTCGGCGGGGGGTGGCCGCGCGGCTCCTGACACATGTCCTCGATGAGGCCAGCGAGCGGGGCTACACGCGCCTCAGCCTGGAAACGGGCTCACAGCCGTTCTTTGCCCCCGCCCACCAGCTCTATGCACGCTTTGGGTTTGTGGCCTGCGGCCCGTTTGCCTCCTACAAGGACGATCCCAACAGCACTTTTATGACCCGCACGCTCGCCGCACGCAACGATGGCACGGTGCGCCTGACCCGCTTCGCCGCCACCGATGCCCCCGTGCTCTGCGCCGGCGACCACGACCCCGAGCACCGCCTGCGCTTCGACTTTCCCGCAGACTTTGTCCCCAGCCTCGCGCACGCCGAAGCCGTTATCGCACGCTGGGAACAAGAGCGCCTAAGCGGGGTACGCTTTCCCTTCGCGGTCCGCGACGCACACTCGTCCACGCTCCTCGGTGGCTGCGAGCTCCAGCCGCTTGAGAGCGACAGCCAGAGGCGCACGGCCAACCTCTCCTACTGGACCTACCCCGAGCACCGCGGCAAAGGGGTCGCCACCCGCGCAGTCGCATTGGCCTGCCAGCTCGCCTTCGAGACATACGGCTTCGAGCAGCTTGAGCTGCTCACTGCCCCCGACAACACCGCCTCCCGCCGGGTCGCACTCCGTAGTGGCTTCCAAGAGCTCGGCCTGCGCGACGGCGAGGTTCTCCACATGCGCCTCTCCTAATCTGGAGCCCGGACAGATTTGCCCGAAGAACGAGTCGCCGGGCTTAAAAGGGCGACGGCTGCCTTCGCAGCCAATAAGATCTATTGGGCACGCAGGTGCCCGTAGCCCTCTCAAGCCCAAGGACTTGTTCCTGGGGCCCACCCGTTGTCTGGGCTTTTGATGTCCGGGACTTTGTGGTCGCGGCATCCGTTTGGAAGTACAATCCCCACATGCGCACCCTCACTACTTCGCTTACTCTACTGCTCGTCCTTGCCGGGTGTCATAAGAGTGCGCCGCCCACAGCGCTGACGTTCTATACGCTAAGCACCACGAAGGTGGAGGGAGGGCAGTTTCTCGATACCGAGCACTACCCCAAGCTAGGCTATATCGCCGCGACACCCGAGCTCTCCCTTACCCATCTGGAGAGTGTCGCCCCCCAAACGACCTTGCCGAAGGGATCGAAAGCGTCGGTGATCCAGGTACGGCTCACTCCCGAGGACACCAAGAAGCTCGCTGCCTTCACCCAAGGAGCGCTCCATAAGACCATCGTCATCCGCTTGGGCGAGACGATCCTCATGGCCCCCAAGGTCAACGAAGCCCTCACCCGCCCCGACCTCGGGATCGCGCTACGTGAGGGACCGAACACGCCGACCATCGAAGCGGGCCTTAAAAAACTCGCGGAGTAGGCTCCCCAAACAAAAGCCCTCTTCCCGTGAGCTTGCGAACAAACGGGGGAAGAGGGCAACGAGCCTAAGCGAGGGGAGATGCGCGAGTGGGAGATGCGCGAGTGGGAGATGGTAAGCCTAGTAGACGCCCTCGATGGCCTTGGTCTCTAGTGCGCCAAACGGGCGGACTTCGGCGACTCCGTCCCAGGGGAAGCGGCCCCAGGGGGTGCGGCGTAGGGCTTCGTCGCGCTCCAGGAAGCGCGGCATGAAGAACTCCTTGGTGAGCGTGGAGAGCTCGACGCGGCCCCAGGTGTCGTAGTCCACGGTGGTCTTGGTGTCGTTGGGATCAACGACGCGCAGGATCGCACGCGGTTGCGGGGCGTGGTAGGTGATGGAGTAGTTGTCCTCGCGGGTCACCGGGCGGCTCTGGGCGAGGCCCATGAGCGTGTTGCCGTAGGTTGGGACAAACTGAGCGCGGTTGTCGAGGATCTCCTCGATCAGGAAGCGCACGGTCTGCGGGTTCATCGACGTGCCACCACAGAAGACGCCTTTAATGCCTGCATCAGGCACATTGACGTACTCATCCAGCGCCTCCAAAAGCAGCGGCGTGGTGAAGAGGCAGCTAATCTTCCGGTGCTTGAGCAGAGTCGCGCCTTGTTCCACGGCGTGCTTCTTGTATTTTTTCGCCGTCTCGAACTCTTTGTCGGCGATCAGGCGCTTCACCCAGCGCGGGTCCAGATCCGTGTGGTAGCACGAGCCGCCACGGAAGTTGGCCAGGTGCTCAATGGAGAGGCGTAGGCGGCGTGGGCCGGTGGGGCCGAGCATCAGCCAGTTGCCGCCCTTGGGGAAGAACTTGTCGTCGAGCCCCTCAGAGAACTCCTCGTAGTCGTGCTTGTGGTCGTCCCAGCCGATGCGCTGCTTGGGCATCCCGGTCGTTCCGCCCGTCTCGAAGACAAAGAAAGGACGCCCCATGTATTGTTTCGGCACCCAGACTTCGTTGGGCAGATCGCGTAGCCACTCATCCTGGAAGTGTGGGAACTGGGCCAGGTCAGCGGCGCAAGTGACGGCTTTAATCGGGTCGAAGTCCGCGCTCTTGGCCCAGTCCAGCCAGAAGGGGCTGCCGGTCTCGGGAGAGAAGTGCCAGGAAATGATCTCGCGCACATGGGCATCGAGGGCATCTTGCGCGGCCTGGATCGCGTCGGGGGAAACAGTGCTCATAGTTTTAGGATACCTGAAAGCTCTAACGAAATCTTCGTGGAAGAGTTCCGTGCAAAGTGTGGCATAATTGCCCTATGCAAGCAGACCCTAAAAAATGGGAGAAAGAGATCGCGGCCTTCGAGGCGGCGGATCGGAAACGCTTCCCCAGACCTGGCGGCATTGTTTTTGTCGGGAGTTCGACGATTCGGATGTGGAAGAGCCTCGATAAGGACTTCCCTGGCTACGGCACGCTCAATCGGGGCTTTGGGGGCTCCCAGCTCCCCGACTCGACCCACTTTGCGCCGCGCATCTTGCGGCCCTACCAGCCGCGCCAGATTGTTTTATTCGCGGGCACCAACGATATCAATGCTAAGCGCACGCCTCCCCAAGTGGCCCAAGACTTCAGTGATTTTGTGCTGACGGTGCGCTCACTTCTGCCACGAACGCGGCTCTCGTTTATCGAGCTGACCTCCAGCCCCAGCCGCTGGGCACAGCGCGATGCGGTGGTGGAGACCAATCGTATTATCCAGCGCCTCTGCCAGCGCAACGGTGTGGACTTTATCCCGGTGCGCGAGAAGCTCTTTGGCCCGAGCCGTGAGCCGCGCCCAGAGCTGTTTATCACCGACAAACTGCACCTCAACGCCGACGGCTACAAGATCCTCGCCGAGGCCGTGCGCCCGTTTCTGAGCCGCTAAGATGAAAGAGCGCCTCGTCTCCCTGGATGCCTACCGTGGCTTTGTGATGCTCTTGATGCTGGCGGAGGTGCTTCACTGGGAGGATATCGCCAAGGCGGTTCCCGGCAACGCCTTCCTCGCCTTCATGGGCCACCACCAGAGCCACGTGAGCTGGGAGGGCTGCTCGCTCCACGATCTGATCCAGCCCTCGTTTTCGTTCTTGGTAGGAGTCGCGCTCCCCTTCTCGCTGTCCAGCCGCCTCGCCCAAGGCCAGAGCAAGGCACAGCTTATCCGCCATGCTTTTGGGCGCGCACTCACCCTGATCCTCTTGGGGATTTTCTTGCGCTCTCTGAGCCATCCTCAGACCTACTTCACCTTTGAGGACACGCTCACCCAGATCGGACTGGGCTACGGTTTTCTCTTTCTTCTGGGCCTCGCACCACGCAAAGTCCAGTGGGCCGCGCTGGGCGTGATCTTAGTGGGGTACTGGGCGGCGTTTGCCCTCTCCCCGCTCCCTCCCCCCGGCTTTGACACCCTCACGGTTGGAGTGAAGCCGGAGTGGCCGCACCATCTCTCAGGGTTTGCGGCGCACTGGGAGAAGAACGCCAACGTTGCGATGCGCTTTGACCAGTGGTTCCTCAACCTCTTCCCCCGCGAGGAAACGTTTCGCTTTAATGGCGGCGGCTACGCGACCCTGAGCTTTATCCCAACCCTGGGGACGATGCTCCTCGGCTTGCTGGCGGGCGGTGTCCTGCGCAACACGCAGTCGCCCCAACAGCGCCTTCGGGTCTTTCTGATGACTGCCGCCGTCTTGCTTCTGGTGGGCTCACTGCTGGGGTGGCTGGGAGTCTGCCCGGTGGTCAAGCGCATCTGGACACCGTCGTGGGTTCTCTTCAGTGGCGGTTGGTGCTTTCTGTTTCTCGCGGCATTTTATTATTTTGTTGATGTGCGAGGCCAGAAGCGCCCCGTCTTTGCGCTGGTGGTGATCGGGATGAACTCGATTGCGGCCTACTGCCTCTCCTGGCTGGTCATGGAGTTGGTAGAGAAAGCACTCTACCGACACTTCGGGCATACTCCATTTCTGATTTTTGGTACGGCCTACGAGCCACTGCTTCATGGAAGCGCCACTCTGGCACTTCTCTGGTGGATTCTCTTTTGGATGCACCGCCGTCAGCTATTTCTACGAATCTAAGGAAAAACAACAATGAAGATTTCGATCGCGGGCTATAGTGTTCATGGCCTTCTCTCTGAGGGCAAGACTGATATTTTTGGCTACCTGGAGAGCTGCCGCTTTCGCTATGGCCTCGACACTGCCGATATCTGGAACGGGCTCTTGCCCTCGCTTGAGAGTGGCTTTATCCAGAAAGTGCGCCAGGGGCTCGAGGAGCGCGAGCTGACTCTGGTCAACTACCACGCCGACGGCTGCCATGTCTGGGAAGACTCTGCCGAGGCGCGGGCCAAGAATCGGGAGCTGGCCTTTGAGCACTTGAGAGTGGCGGCGGCGCTGGGGGCCAAGACGGTGCGCATTGATACGGGCGGCAAGCTGGAGCGCATGAGCGCCGAGCAGCTTGAGATTATCTCCAACCAGTTTCGTGAGTACTGCGTCTTTGGGCAAGAGCATGGCTTCTCCGTCGGCCCGGAGACCCACTGGGGCATCTCGCTAATCGCCGACAACATGGAAGACATCGCCAAGACCGTCGCGCACCCGGCCTATGGGATCCTGCTGCACATCGGGCACTGGGAGCTGGGCGACCCCGATGAGGGCGATAGGCGGCTCGCGCCGTATGCGATTCACACGCATGTCGACGCCAAGATCACTCATAGCTGCCTAGCCGAGAAGATGCAGCTCTTGCTGGATGCGGGTTACACCGGCTGCTGGGGAGTCGAGCACCACTCCAAGAAAAACGAGTACGCCGAGATTGCCGTGCAGCTCGCGATGGTGCGTCGTGTGCTCTCGCGCCTGCTCTGGGAAGAGCAGAGCCAGGCAAGCACCGTGCACCGAGGCAACCCGCTCCTCACCGACGAACAAGAGGGCCGCACATCAAAGCCTGCGTGAACCGTCGGCAAGTTTGTTGCGTCTACGGTGGCATGAAAAAGATACTCTTTCTTGCTACCGTCGCGCTGGCCACGCTGAGCCTGCCCGCCGAGGCGCAGAAACCCGACAAGCAAACCCGTAAAGCGGAGCGCAGCACCATAGCACAGCCGCTCCGCAACCATAACTCCGTCACGGCGCTCGCGGAGGCACTTCAAGCACTCACGCTCACCGAGGCGCAAAATAAAAAGCTCGAAGGCGCGGCCTTTAAGCTAGAGGTCGAGATCCTGGGAATGCTCACGCCCGAGCAGCAGGCACTGTTTAAAGAAGCGCAAGAGCGCCTGAAGAAGCCCGCACGCGGGAATGGGAAAGAGAGCACGGCGGCCACGCCGCGCAGTCCTCTGGCAGAGCTCCAGGAAAGCCTCAAGCTCACTGCGGGCCAGAAAGACCTTACCGACCCGATCTTCAACGCCAGCCAGAAGCAGCTCACGGAGCTGGAAGATAACGTGCAAAAAAGTGGCGGAGCAAAAGACCCACAAGTGCGTAAAGAGGCCACACGAAAATTTAAAGAACTTACGGAGAGCTTGAAGACCCGCCTGCGCTCTCTTCTTAACCCAACTCAGCAGACAACTCTGGATGCCTGGAAGCCTCGAATGCGAAAATAGGGTCTTAGCACAGAAGTTGCAAAGCCTCTCTTTGCTTAAGAAGAAAGGAATCTCATCTTGATGAATCGTCTGTTTTTGAGCGCTTCGGCGCTCGCCGTTGTCGCCGTTTCTTCCCATGCTCAGGAGCCCATTTTGGGGGCTGGAAAATATATCTTCGGGGGGCCATCGTCGCTGCTTAGTGAGAGCACACGCAACGCAACCGCCGACAGTGGCTTTATGGTGGGGGTTGGAATGGCAGGCCACACAAGCGCACGTCGTGTGGGCGTTCCCTCCTGGGAGCTGACTCACTTCCGCAGCGAGGGCAATGGCAACACTCTCTCCGCAACAGGAATCTCCTACATCGAGCGCGACCGTGCCCGCAACAACTCTCGAAACTTCTACGGCTTCGGGCTGGGAGTCTATGATCTGCGCCTCGATGTTGCTGGTAGCCCTACTAGTCCTATCTTCGCCAGCAGTCGCGCAAGAGCCACGAGCCTAGGAACACAAGACAAGAGTGGCATCCGTGTTGTCCCGACATTCTTACTGGGTTTCTCCTTAAGCATGAAGACTTTCCTCGAAGTGCGCTACACGGACCTCGGCTCGCTCTCTGGGGTTCGTGCCGACCAGTACAACGCCACCTTCGTCCTGCGGCTCTAGGTAGCGTTTAATCCTGCAAGGGGTACAATCCTATCATGAAAGTTATTGTGACGGGTGGAAGTGGTAAGGCGGGCGCGTATGTTGTCCGTGAGCTCGCGACGGCAGGCTATCAGGTGACGAACCTGGATCTGCGACGGCTTGAGGGCCTGCCGGGGCAGTTTATCAAAGTGGATCTCTGCAACGCAGGGGAGGTCTACGATGCCCTTGCGCAAGTGAAGCCCGACTTTGTCTGCCATGTCGCGGCCAATCCCGCGCCGAGCGGCGATCCCCGTCAGACGGTTTTTGCCAACAACACGCTCTCGACGTATCACATGCTCCAGGCTGCCGGAGATTTTGGGGTCAAGCGCTTTGTCTATGCCTCGTCCGAGATGGCCACGGGCTGGCTGACCACCGATCAGCTCCCGGCTAAGTTCCCCTTCGATGAAGAAGACCGCGCCACCACTCCCAATGCCTACGCGCTTTCCAAGTACTTAGGAGAGGTAATCGCCGACTCCCTCTCGGTGCGCTACCCTGAGATGCCGATTGTCTCCCTACGCATCAATAATGTGATTACGCCAGAGACCTACACCTGGCTGGCAGATCGGCGAGCAAGCTATCCCCACGGCGGAAGCGGCAACTTCTGGAGCTACATTGATGTGCGCGATGTCGCCACTGCGTTTCGTTGCGCGATTGAGGCCAGCACAATCAGCCACGAGGTCTTTCTCATCGCCGCCGCCGACACCTGCCTCGAGACCCCACTCCACAACGCGCTCCAAGACCACTACGGCAACGAAGCGCTCGCACTCTTGGCTGAGGGCCACGGCGAGTTCCAGTCCGTCTTTAATTGCAGCAAAGCCGAGCGCATCTTGGGCTGGAAAGCCGTACGCTCCTGGCGCGACCAGTAACCCCCTCATTTTCAACGAGTGCTCAGTCGGTGAAGTGCCCAGCGTGCGTGCTCGCGCACCATCTCCGAGGGATCGGTCTGGGCAACCAACGTCAGAGGCGCGAAAGCTTCTTGCCCTCCGACATTTCCCAGCGCCACACAGACATTGCGCCGTAGCCCCGTGCGGCCTGTGCGCAGGATCGGGCTTCCGGCAAAGCGCACCTCAAAGGCCTCGTCGGTGGCCAGAAGTACAAGTAGCTCTAGCAAGTCCACGCGCCCCTCGCCGCCGTAGAGTTTTTGCTCACGGGCCACCTGCGCCTTGTCGTTCCACGGGCACGCCGCGAGGCAGTCGTCGCAGCCGAAGATATGATCGCCCATGAGAGGCCGCAATTCTTCTGGGATGCTGTCGTGGAGCTCAATCGTGAGATACGAGATGCAGCGGCGTGCATCAAGTGTCATGGGGGCAACAATCGCGCCCGTCGGGCAGGCCGTAATACAGCGTGTACATGTCCCGCAGTGGTGATGGGCAAACGGTGGGTCGGGCTCCAGCTTCAGCGATGTCAGAAGTGCGCCCAAAAAGAAAAAATTCCCGAGCTTGAGGGAAATTAAATTTGTGTGCTTGCCCTGCCACCCCAGCCCCGCCCGCGCCGCCAGCTCCCGCTCCCGGATCGGCCCCGAGTCCGTGTAGCCCCGGCTGACCGTCCCCGGAAACTCCTCCGCCAACCAATCACGCAGCGTGTTGAGCTTGTCCCACATGACCCTATGGTAGTCCGCGCCCCGTGCATAGCGTGCGATGAGCCCTCCTCCCCCTGCCCCTCCTCCCAACCCTGCGGAGGCAGGGAGGGAGAGGGGAGAATTCCCGTCTCTGACTCCCCTCCTCCCGGGATCGGGAGGAGGGGCAGGGGGAGGAGGGTACGGAAAATCGTAGCTTTGGGCGACGACGATCACGCTTCGGGCTTTTCCCAGCAACTTCTGTGAGTTGAGCGGGCCACCGCGCAGGCGCTTGCGGGTCTTGAGGTAGCTCATCTCGCCGTGGTAGCCTGCCTCCAGCCATGCATCCACAAATGCCGCGTGGCCGGGCGCGGCAGGCGTGGTAAAGCCGACATCATCAAAGAGCGTCAGCGCATACTCACGGACGATCTCGCGGATTCCCCCGGTGAGAGCGGGGGAACTGGAGAGCGTCGCAGGCTCCGCGGCAAAGGGCCACCCAAAGGGTACCCGGCCCATAAAATTCGGTATGGGCGGCACGCCCTTCGTAGCCGAAGGCTCTCCAGCCCCGCCGTTCTCATCGGCGGGGTTATCGGTTTGCTTCAATAAACTCTGCCCAGACACCATCGGGGTGCCAGATATCGTGTAGATCGTCGAGCGCCTCAGTCTCATCATAGCCGTTACGCAAGCGCCAGAGGTAGAGAAAGGCCGATGCCCGCATGTTCGCCGCGCAGTGGACAAAGAGCTTTTGACCCTGGCGCTCGTCCATCGCGGTGCAGAATGCGTCGAGATTCTCACGCGTCGGGTTGCGCCAGATCACGGGGATGCGCACGAACTCCATACCCAGTGCCATAACTTTCTCAGGCTCCTCGGGGAACCAAGCATCCGACTCATCGGGCAGGAGGTTGAGGACGCACACAAAGCCCTCTGCGGCGATGATCTCGAGCTGCTCGGGCCGCACCAGCCCCGAGGTTCCGAGGCTGTCGTCCAGCCAGAGAAAGTCGCGAATTTGGTGTAGGCTCTGGCTCATGTGCCCCAGACCCGCGGCGAGTGCGCCTCATCCTCGACCACTTGATTGTGCCGAAAAATGTGCTTTGCGTCCTCGCTCCACGACTCCCAGGTGGTCTTGGGGACAGTGATGACGGGCGCGCGCAGAAAGCCACGCTCATAGACAATGGCGTACATCGTGCGCGGGTAGTCGGCATCGTTGGGCATGCCACGGTGCCACATCCTCATATCACGCAAGATAAAGCTCCCGGCCGGCACTTCCGTCCGCGCCGAGGGGAATGCGGCGGCGCGGGCATCGTCTACGGGGCCCTGTGTCAGATGCGTTCCCGGCCACACCTCCGTGGCGCCGTTGGCAATTGTAAAGTCGCAGAGGGGTATATTGAGAACTAAAGTCGCGACGGGATGTGGGACGCCCATTAGGTTCGCCGTGTCGCGGTGTACGGGCTGAATCCCTGATCCAGGCAACGCACTGTTGGTATGAAAGAACGCGCACTGTAAATCATCCCCCAGAAGCGCTTTCATGATCTGCACCGCAATCGGCTGCGCGGCGAGCTGCGTGTCGGCAATCGGCAGGTTCAGCGGTGGGAAGAATCCAATGTGGTTCTTGCCAAAGGTCTTGCCCTCCAGCGCTTCCAGTCCGCCTTTGCTGGCGATAAAGCGCTCCAGCTCAGCCTCGTAGGCCACGCGCACCGTCTCCAGAAACGCCAGATCATAGGCATCCTCGATCACCACATAGCCCACATCGTTAAAAGTCTGCACTGCCTCATGCAAGCGCTCGGGGGAGAGCATGCCCACCGTTTTTTCGTCCTCGGATAGTTTCATGGAAATATTCTACCTGTGTCATTATGCTATAATTGAGGGAAGCAATAGACACAAAGGAGGTTTTTGCGATGAACCGACGAGCCATACGATGGCAGGAGCGGGTTCGCCCTGGCGTTCTGCCTCCCGATGCGGGGCGGGGACAGCCTGGGTCACTGGGACCTAGGTTAGACACTTCGAAGATCGTCTACCGGCGCGAGGAAGGGAGCTCTGGCTATACCTATCTGCGCTGGATGAATGCGGATGGCACCGACGAGCAGGATCTCTGGGGCGAGCGCATCCTGCTACATGGGCGGCTCGGATACCAAAACACCAGCTATACCTTCACGCCCGATGGTCGTACCGTAGTCTACTCCGATCGGGAAGGCACCTATCTCAAGCAGCGAGGGCGGGAGCGCCGCAAGATCTTGGATGGGGTTACCGGAGGGTTAGATGTCTCGCCCGATGGTCGTAAGCTCGCCTACACCCGCTATAGTAGCACGACGAGAGCTGATGTCTATATCAGCAACCTGGATGGCACCGGCGAGCGACTCCTGACCGACGCGCCTCGTGACGATGTCTACCCAAGCTGGACGCGCGATGGGCGAAAAATCCTCTACTCTGAGGGAGCCAACAACTGGCTCATGATAATGAATACCGACGGTAGTGGCAAGATGCCCTTGAGCGATGACCTCAGCCCGTCGGCGGTTCGCTACCAGTCGGCAAGCTGGTCGCCCGATGGTAGGAAGCTGGTGGCGATTGGCTACCAGTCGGGGCAGTGGCATGTCTACACCCTCAATGCCGATAGCACCGCGCCCCGCAGGCTCACCGAGGGAGTTCTGCAACACTTTATGCCCCGCTGGTCGCCGGATGGGAGTAAGATTCTCTTCGCCCGACGGCTCTCTTCTCGTAGCGATGCCAACTCTGATATCTTCCTGATGAACCCCGATGGCTCGGGAATCGTCAATCTAACCAATACGCCCTCCGTGGCTAAAAGCATGCCCCGCTGGCTTCCGTCGTCGGTGCAGCTGGTAAACCCACGGCCAGGGCTGGAGCCACGCCGATGAAACGCTTTGATGAACGTTCCCTCTCCCCTGAGGTGATGCGCAGGCTGATGCGCGACCCTGCCCTCCGCCGCTTGATCGACCCGCTAGGTGCCCTACGACCTGCTGGGATAGACCTCGTGGTACATAACCCACAGATCGTGATCCCTTCACGTTCACCGCTTCGCCTGCAGCTATTTTTTCCCATCTCCAACTTCGGAAAGACCGCCTCTGTAGCAGGGGTCTATGTCCAGCTCCTAGCCGGGACACGCGAGGAGATCGCCAACCGCGAGCCGCGCTACCTGGCGAACCGAACCCTGCCCGCCCTGACCACTGGTGCGATGGATGGGATCGGAGTGGAGATCACCACCCCCCATGCCCCCGGAACCGATCCCGCGATCCTGCGCGACTACCTCCGATCAAGCTTCCACCAAGTCTCGGTGCGGCTGCTGACCTCAAGTCGGCCCAAGGCAAGCGAGTTCAGGGATGCCGACAACCCCAACCATACGCGTGATCTCTCAGGTAGCGAGCTGGTGACACTCTCGAGGATTTGAGAGATGCATGATTGCCACTACTGGCAATGCCAACGACACTGAGATGATGAGCTGGGAGCAGGTATGGCAGCGGTTGTGTGTGGCTGTTCTAGCACTGTCTGCTCGAGATCAATGTTGGTAGGCTTCCCTTGCCTGCCGATAAGCCGACGCTTGATTCTTCTAAATGGAGCGTCGAGCTCCGGGAAAACGACTCTGGCAAAGGCGCTGCAAAACCAGCTCACGACTCCTCATGTCTACTTTGGCGAAGCCGATCAGAGTGCTTTTGAGAGACTTCTCACCACTGCCTGAGCCAGTGCTTCGTAGCCCGCAGGGGTGAAGTGGACGTTGCGTGGCTGCTGATCAGCCACCACAGTATGCAAGTCGTTCATGGGAACCTGGAGCTCCGTCATGACTTTCTTGACGATCTCGTTATAGGCACGCTCGCTACCTGCGATCCGGCCTGTGGTGCCCTCGGGAACCGCCGTTGTTGTGGCCCAGATGAGCTTAGCTTTTGTGGCCTTAAGCCGCGCCACAATCGCCCGCAGATTCGCTTCATACTCAGTAAGCGACAAGAGCTGCTTACCTTTCTCCACGGCGACCATGGTGCCTTTCTCATCCACAAACTTCAGGTCATGGAGGCCAAAGTTCACATGGATGACATCCCAGGGTTTTTCGCCCAGCCACTTGTCTAGCTCGCGCACACCAAAGCCGCTGTTGGAGCAGTTGACCGGGGGATGGATCACATTGGCCTTGCCATCGAGTAGCTTGCGCACCGGGAGCGTGTAGCCCATGGAGATTGAGTCGCCGATAAGCAGCACACGTGGCAGGCCGGGCACTTCGGCGATGGGACGAAGCGCCGGATCCAGCTTGGGTTGCTTTTTCAACCAGCCAATGCCCTCTAGAAAACCCTCCATCTGGGCAATTGTCTTGCCCAGATACGGCTCCTTGTTGAAGAAGCCATGCGCCTGATCGGGGTAGACCACCAGCTCCGACTTCACTCCTACCGCACGCTGGGCATCGCGAAACGCCTCCGCCGTCTTGATGGGAACGAGCTTATCTCTATCGCCAAAGAAGACGAGAGTAGGAGGGCTCTCTTTTCCAATGTTATGGAAAGGTGAAAACTCTTTAAAGCGCTCCCCGACCCGCTCGTTGCCGTAGCCACCAGGGCCGTTGTCGTAGACTGGATTAAAGAGCACCAGTGCATCAGGCCGACACGAGATAGCTTTGTCGTCTTTTGGGTCGTCGAGCGCTTGAATCATCCCACAGTGCGACGCCAGGTGCCCTCCTGCCGAGCCGCCGCCCGCCCCGAGGTGCGTCGGGTCTATTCCCAGCTCGGTGGCATGGCTTCGCACCCATCGCACCGCGCTTCGGGCATCCTTAACACTCGTCTCGGGCGCTTTACCTTTCTCAGCCAGCCGGTATTGGGCGCTGATCGCTACCATGCCGCGTGCCGCCAGCGCCTTTGCTTGCGGGTAGAGCGCCGTGGGTGTGCCGCCCGTCCAGCCGCCGCCATGGAAAAAGATAAACCCAGGCCGCTTATCGCCCACCTTCCAGCCCGTTGGCTTGAAGACCTGCAAGACCAGCGACTTGCCGTCGGCTTCTTTATAGGGAATCGCCTCCTGGGCCTGTGCACCGCTAGACGTGAGCATCGCAAGGGCAAGTGCTGCAAGAAGAATACGTTTCATTTGGGTAAGCCTCCGAACTGTTTTTCGTAGCGCGTCTTAAACGGATTGACTTTCGGCGCGGTTTTATACGCGTCCTCGTTCTCCAGACAGGGCAAGACACTCGCCCACCAAGAATCGTAGGCTTTATCGAGCTTTTGCACCAGCGCGGGGCTCTGCGCCGAGATATCCGTTGCCTCGCCGGGGTCATACTCTAGGTCGAAGAGCTGCCAGCGGGCGCTTGCGTTTTGGGTCGCCACGGCGTTGTAGTGAGAGAAGCGCACGCCCGCACTGCTATACTTATTGGGGGGCTGTCCTGGCTCCCAGCGCCCCGTGTGTATAAAGAGCATACGCTCACCCCACTTGACACTTGGGTTCTTGAGCAGCGGCAGGAGGCTACGGCCATCGAGCCCACGCGGCGCCTTGGCTCCCGTAATGTCGGCTAGAGTCGGCAGAATATCAAGGTGCGCTGTCAGCCGGTCACAGTCGGCGGGCATGAGGGTGCCTGGCCAGCGCCAGAACGCCGCCGCGCGGGTGCCGCCCTGGTAGACTGTGTTCTTCGATGCCCGCATGCCTGCGTTGAATACTTTCACGCCCGCCGTGCCGCCGTTATCGTTCATGAAGATCACCAGCGTCTCCCGCTCAATATCTAACGCCTTGAGCTTCTCTAACAGCTTCCCGACATTGTCGTCTATATTGGCGATCATGCCAAAGAACTTCGCCGCCTGCTTATCGGCTACTTTTCCAGTATAGCGTGCCTCGTCCTCGGGGCGCACTTGCAGCGGGCCATGCGGGGCGTTGGGGGTGATATAGGCAAAAAACGGCGCTCTCATGCCACGTTTTTCTTCGATCCAGCGCGTGGCTTGGGCGAAAAACACATCGGTGCAGTAGCCCTTGGTCTTCTCAAAGTGCCCGTTGTGCCAGATCGCCGGGTCGAAGTAGGTGTTTCCCGGAGCGTCGCCGCAGGTTCCCGGATAGCTCTGCCCAATCCCACCCGCGCCATGGATGAAGACCTCATCAAAGCCGCGCTTATCAGGCTGGTAGGCATCTTCATCGCCTAGGTGCCACTTGCCAAAAATCCCCGTGGCGTAGCCTGCGCTCTTTAATACTTGGGCTAGTGTGGTGGCTTTAAGGCTCAGGCGCTCGCGCTCGTAGATCGTGTGGCTGATCCCCGAGCGCATCTCGTGCTTGCCCGTGAGCAGTGCCGCACGCGTGGGTGAGCAGGTCGGGCTGACGTGAAAGTGCGTGAACCGAACGCCTTCGTCGTGGAGGCGGTCTAGGTTGGGCGTCTTAAGAACCGGGTTGCCGTGGCAGGAGAGATCGCCAAAGCCCTGGTCATCGGTGAGGATAATAATAATGTTGGGCCGCGCTGCAAACATGAGAGTCTGTTCGGCGCGACCCGCAGGATTTCCTTTACCCTGCCCTTTACTTCTCGCCGAGGGCCTTGAGGTCTTTTTCCGCCTTGCGATTGTGCAGGAGGCGCTGGTACTCGGGGGAGATGACTTTGACAAACTTAGTCAGCTCGGTGTCCCAGTTGTCCAGAAACGCCTGGCCGCGCTTGCTGCCGGTGTACTTAACATGCGCCTCGATCAGCTCACGGAGCACGCCCGCGTCGTCATCGGAGAGGATATCTTTAAGAACAGGGGGCAAGTTGGTGGGGAAGAGCTCCCGGATCAGCGCGACATCGTTGCCTTCGACAGGGCCGCAGCCTGCCGCGAGATCTTGGTTGATGCGCTTGGGGAAGCCGCCCTTGAGGTCGTAGACAAAGGCGACCCCGCCCGACATTCCCGCCGCGAAGTTGCGCCCGGTGCGGCCTAGAACCACCGTGATGCCGCCGGTCATGTACTCGCAGCAGTGGTCGCCGACGCCTTCCACCACGGCAACGGCGCCTGAGTTGCGCACACAGAAGCGCTCCCCAACCGCGCCCGTGAGATAGGCCTCGCCGCCGGTTGCGCCATAGAGTAGGGTGTTGCCCGCGATGATGTTCTCCGATGCGTCGAACTCGGGGCAGATGTCTTGGGGTGGGTGAACAATAATCCGGCCTCCTGACATCCCCTTGCCGACATAGTCGTTGGCATCCCCAACAAGCGTGAGCTGCATTCCGGGCGCGAGAAACGCACCGAAGCTCTGGCCTGCGGAGCCGGTGAAGTCAATCTGGATCGTACCATCGGGGAGCCCAGCGGCCTCGTAGCGCTTGGCGACTTCTCCGGAGAGCATCGTGCCACAGGTGCGGTTGTGGTTGAAGATCGGCATGGTGAACTTCACCGGACGCGCATCTTCCAGTGCGGCCTTGGCCTGCTCGATCAGCTTGTAGTCCAGCGCTCCAGTGAGGCCGTGATCCTGGTCTTCGACTTTACGCGTCGCGACATCGGCTCCGGCAAACGGGGTTCCCACAAGAATTGCGGAGAGATCCACGCCTCGTGCCTTCCAGAAGCGCACGGCATCGCTGGTGTCGAGATACTCCGTGCGCCCGATCAGCTCGTCGAGCGTGCGGAAGCCGAGCTCGGCCATTAATTGGCGCACTTCTTCGGCCACATAGAAGAAGTAGTTGATGACATGCTCGGGCTTGCCGGCAAATTTTGCCCGAAGCGCTGGGTCTTGAGTGGCAATTCCCACGGGACAGGTGCCCAAGTGACAGACACGCATCATGATGCAGCCCTGCGCGACAAGCGGCATGGTTGAGAAGCCAAACTCCTCCGCCCCAAGCAGCGCGGCAATTAAAACATCGCGGCCTGTTTTTAATTGCCCATCGGCTTGGAGGCGCACGCGGCCCCGAAGCTCGTTGCGCACCAGGACTTGCTGTGTCTCGGCAAGGCCCAGCTCCCACGGAACCCCGGCGTGCTTGAGCGAGCTGAGCGGGGAAGCGCCCGTGCCACCGTCGTAGCCGGAGATGAGGATATGGTCCGCGTGGGCTTTGGCCACCCCAGCGGCCACTGTTCCCACGCCGACTTCTGCGACCAGCTTCACCGAGATACGCGCCGCCGGGTTAACATTTTTGAGGTCAAAGATCAGCTGCGCGAGGTCCTCAATCGAGTAGATATCGTGGTGCGGGGGAGGCGAAATTAAGGTCACACCAGGCGTCGAGCGGCGGATGCTCCCGATGTACTCGTCCACCTTATGGCCCATGAGCTGGCCGCCCTCGCCGGGCTTCGCGCCTTGTGCCATTTTAATCTGCAGCTCATCGGCGTTGACTAAATAATGCGTGGTGACCCCAAAGCGCCCACTCGCGACTTGCTTGATCTTGCTCCGGCGCTCATCGGTGTAGCGGGCGGGGTCCTCACCGCCCTCGCCGGTATTGCTCATGCCACCGAGGCGGTTCATGGCAATCGCCAGCCCCTCGTGCGACTCACGGCTGATTGAGCCTAGGCTCATCGCGCCTGTGGCAAAGCGCTTGACGAGCTCTTTGGCGGACTCGACTTCCTCAATGGGGATCGGAGGGTGGAGGCTACGAAAAGTCATCAGCCCACGGAGCGTCGAGGCTTCCACAGCACGCTCATTGACAGCTTTGCTAAACTCTGCAAACGTCTCAAAGCTACTCTCGCGGACGGACTTTTGGAGCTTCTCGACCATGTCTGGGCTGATGGCATGCTTCTCTCCGAAGCGTCGCCACTGGTACTGCCCACCCGGCTCCAGATCAAGTGCACCGGCGGCTTGCTCTTTAGGGAATGCGCCCTCGTGCAGACTTCGAACCTCGCGCTCGATGTCCTCTAGAGTCACGCCCTCGATGCGGCTTGCCGTGCCCGTAAAGTAGCGCCGCACGACCTCGGTGTTGATCCCGATGGCCTCAAAGATCTGCGCGCCCCGGTAGCTCTGGAG
>Ga0315904_10002132_pt1 | contig 30877 bp, 55 predicted proteins | sample LakEriMetagenome_6_FD_203529 | JGI IMG/M metagenome (GOLD analysis project Ga0315904, IMG submission 203529) | Freshwater fungal communities from buoy surface, Lake Erie, Ohio, United States - Buoy 12 MA120 | ecosystem: Environmental > Aquatic > Freshwater > Lake | place: USA: Lake Erie, Ohio...
TGTTGGTGTTTGGGTTATGCTAGGTCTTGGTGTTGGCTCTACATTTAGTGGAACTGCTGGTGCTTGGGCTGGAAGTAACTTTATATCAGCCACAGGTGCAACATCCGTAGTAGGAACAAACGGAGCCACCTTCTACATTACTGGAGTCCAGTTCGAGGTTGGCACAACAGCCACTAACTTCGACTTCCGTTCTTATGGTACAGAATTAAACCTTTGCCAACGCTATTATCAAAAACTTACTTATGATGGTACTGGCGGTGAAGTTACTTATGGTGTTGGCGCACAACAAGGGACTACTTATGCGTATGTTTATACGCCATATTTACAAACAATGCGTTCAGAACCAACCGCAGCTATTTCTAATTTACAAGTAAGTAACTTTAGGTCTTATTCCACTGACTGTACATTGACATCAATACAAGCTGGGTATAGCTCTTGTTCAATCATTTATGGATTTGCTTCTTCTGGTTCTGCTGATGCACCAGTATATGTTCAAAACAAAAACAATGTGGCTGGTTTCTTATCTTTTTCTGCGGAGTTATAAATGTACAAATTATGTCCAAACTCATGGAATGGAAATCCTGCAAGGTCAGTTATACGATTAGAAGATGGTGCAGCAATTCCATTCGACCCTGACAACACAGACTACCAACAATACCTAGCATGGTTAGCCGAGGGTAATACCCCAGAACCCGCAGATGAAGGAGTTGCATAATGGCATTAACACAAGTACAAGGCGCAATGGTTGGACCTACAGGGTTTGCTAACCTAAGCGGTATTACATTCCCAGCAACACAAGTACCAAGCTCTGATGCAAATACATTGGATGACTATGAGGAAGGTACTTGGACACCAACCGCTTTTGGTTCAAGTACCACTGGTACAACTACGTATGCCGATAGAGCTGGTTTTTATACAAAAATTGGCAATCAAGTAACTGCAAGTTTTTATGTTGACTGGACTTCACTAACTGGAACAGGCGCTTTAAGATTTGGTGGCATTCCATTTACTGTAAAAAATGTATCAAACATAAATATTACGGGAACTTTAATGACGAATGGTCTTAATTGGACAGGTGGCACAAGCATAGTTTTGTACTGCAATCAGGCAAGCACTTATTTTATGATGTATGGCTCTTCAGATGATGCTGGATGGGCTGCTCAACAATGCGTTAATGAATCTGCGGCAGTTATTGGAACAATTACATATTTTACAGATTAATTAACCAACATGGACTTGTTGGTCGGACACTAAAGGATTAAAAATGGCATTAACAGAAAAAATTGAAATTGACCGAATTGAAATGCAAGGCGATTGGAACATTCAAGTTCGTCAATCTACTGTTATCGAAAAAGATGGAAAGCAGGTTTCCCGTACATTCCATCGCTGGGTATTAACTCCAGACGATGACATTAGCGGTCAAGAGCAAAAAGTTCAAAATATTTGCAATGCCGCATGGACACCAGAAGTTCGCCAAGCATACGAAACATTTAAGGCTGAACAAGCACAAAGAATGTTATGAGTGAAGATTTCTTAGACCCCTATAAATATGGGAAACTTGTAGCCCAAGTAGAAACCATGGAGAAGAAGATTGACATTATGGAAGCTGACATTAAGAAGCTTGTCATGATGGCTGAAAGATCTAAGGGTTCCTTGTGGGCGATCATGGGTGCTGCCTCAGTATTTGGTGGCTTTGTAGCATGGATGGCTGATTTAATATTTAGAAAGTAAGCCTATGTATGTCAGATCAATTCGGATTTATAGAAGGAGCAAAGTCTGTAACAAGTAGTATGGATGCCAGCCGACAGGCTAGTCATTCTATTACAAAGAGTATTACCGATGTACAGAAGGAAGCTGCATCAGCAGCCCAGCAGAAAGATCTAGAGCGTAAAAGACAGATAAGAGAAGCACAGGTCTTTAAAGAGCAATACTTTAAACGAGCAATGATGGAATGGCAACGACAAGAAACCATTCGTATTGAAGAAGCAAAAGTAAAAGCTGATTTCATTAGGAGGCATGGCAGTAAACGCTGGGGTGAAATCGAATCCATTAAACAAAAGATAGAGAAACAGGACAATGAACTTAGTCGAGAGTTTAAACAAGATTTGGAAAAGAGTCGTAGAGCAATGTTCGTGTGCTATGCAGTGGCTGCAATCATTGCTTGGTACCTTACTTGGGGTCATAAAGGGTAAATAATGTTCACACTAATATCAACTGCTTTGTCCTTCCTAATGGGTGGACTGCCTAAACTACTAGACTTCTTCCAAGACAAGTCTGATAAGTCACATGAACTAGAGCTTGCTCGTATGCAAACAGAACGAGAACTTCAGATGCTAGAGCGTGGCTATGCAGCACAAGCTAGGGTCGAGGAGATTCGTACAGATCAAGTGCAGATGCAAACGCAGGCACAAGAACGTACAGCTATGTACCAACATGACATTGAGATTGGTAAGGGTGCAAGCCAATGGATCATTAATCTACGGGCTTCTGTACGTCCTGTAGTTACTTACCTATTTGTATTATTACTTATCATTGTAGATATAGCATCTATTATGTGGGCATGGTCTAGCGGAGTAGCATTTGTAGAAGCTATCCCTATGGTATTTGATGCCGATGAGATGCAAATCCTTGCCTCGATTATTGCCTTCTGGTTTGGTACCCAAGCATTCGCTAAGAAATGATTGATAAAAAAGTCTTAGACATGATAATTCATCATGAAGGTTTTAAGACAAAACCATACCAATGCCCTGCACTTTTATGGACTGTCGGGGTAGGTCATGTAATAGATCCTAACCATGCTAGGGTACCATTGGCAGAAAGAAAAGCATTGCCAATCCCTGCAGGTTGGGATAGAATATTAAGTGGGGATGAGGTCAATGAAATTCTTGCTAAAGATTTGGAAAGATTTGAAAGTGGTGTACGAAGACTGTGTCCTACTGGTCTTAATACTGGTCGCTTTGGTGCACTTGTATCATTCGCCTTTAATGTTGGACTTGGTAATCTCCAAAATTCTACCCTTCGGATGAAGCATAACCGAGGTGAATACGAAGCAGCTGCCGATGAATTCTTAAAGTGGAATAAGGCAGGTGGTAAAGAATTAAAAGGTCTTACCACTAGACGAAAAGATGAAAGAGCGTTATACCTTTCATGATAATCAATTATAAGTAAGGGTTGCATAATATGGCAGATAAAACATTTACAGAAAAACAACGGGAAGTAATCGCTCGTAGGATGGGCTATGATGGTCCTATGCAAATGTTCGATGAGTATCTAAAGTCTAGTCCTAATGATGCTAGGAAGTTTGGTTTGATTACAGATAAGTTTATGGCTCGTGGTGGTATGGTTAAGATGGCTGAAGGGGGAACAATTGAGCCAGTTGCAGTTAATAAAATAACTGGAGAGCCAATTAATACAACTTCAGACAATCTTTTAGAGGCTTCTACCCAACAATTAGTATATGGTCCAGACGGCACAGTATATGGCAGCCCCCTAGCAGCACGAGAAGCGGGTGTAACTAACTATACGAATACACCGCCTCAAACCCCAGCAGGTACAACCACTACTAATGCTGTAACTAATATGCCAGTTCAACCCCAAGCTGCTCAAGTAGCACCTGCATTGCAGGCAGTTCAAGCTGGTCAGACACTTGCTACTGAGTTAGCCCCAACACAAGCAGCCCAAGCTACTGCTGCTGCACCTATTACTGCAGCCACTACAACTGCTCCCACTGTAACCCCTACAGCTACTATGGAGGCTGTACAAGCTGCACCTGCAGTACAACAAGCAACTGCTGCAGTTAAACCTGCACAGGGCACTGTATCACAGCAAGCCCAAGTACAAGCTGCACAGGCTACGCCTACTGAGACTGCTGTTGGTCAGTTAGATGCTGCTCAAGGTTTAACCAGACAAGTAACTGGTGCACCTGTACGTGGTGAACAAGTCGGTGAAATGGTCAGTGGTCCTGCTGTGGACATGGCTAAGGTAGAAGATACCCTAACTAAAGCAGAAGCTGCTCAAGGTGTAGTTACAGAAGATATGACAGTTCAAGGGCAGTTAGCTAAATTAACTGCTGGCTTTGAATCGGGTAATCCTCCATCATGGGCTGCTGCATCCTTACGTAATGCTACAGCACAGATGGCTGCTCGTGGTTTAGGTGCATCTAGCTTAGCAGGTCAAGCTATTATTCAAGCTACCCTAGAGGCTGCTGTGCCTATCGCTAGTGCTGATGCTCAAGTGTTCCAGCAGATGGGTATGCAGAACTTATCCAATCGTCAGCAGGTAGCTGTATTAACTGCACAGCAACGTGCCCAGTTCTTAGGTCAAGAGTTTGATCAAGGGTTCCAAACCCGTGTAGTTAATGCTGCTCGTGTAGCTGACATTGCTAACATGAACTTTACTGCACAGCAACAGGTAGCCTTAGAGAATGCACGTCTAGCACAGACAATGGACTTGGCTAATCTGAATAACAGACAAGCTCTTACCATGGCTGAAGCTGCTCAGATTGCTAACTTAGAGACAGCTAACTTAAATAACAGACAGCAAGCTGCCGTAGTGAATGCTCAGACATTCTTGCAGATGGATATGACTAACCTACAGAATGAGCAACAGACAGAGATGTTCAAGGCTCAATCTAATATACAGTCTATCCTAACAGATCAAGCTGCAGTTAATGCATCTAGACAGTTTAATGCTTCTAGTCAAAACCAAGCAGATCAATTCTTTTCTAATCTGACTGCACAGGTAAAGCAGTTTAATGTCCAGCAATCAAATGCTATGGCACAGTTTAATACCGATCAGGCTAACACTGTATCTAAGTTTAATACTGAAGTACAGAATCAGCGTGACCAGTTCAATGCCCAGAATCGTCTAGTCATTGACCAGTCTAATGCTCAGTGGCGTAGAGAGATTTCTACAGCTAACACAGCAGCTATCAATCGTGCCAATGAGTTCAATGCTACTAAGGCTATGGAAGTTACTATGGTTGAGTATAACAATATGTGGCAACAGTTCCGTGATGAGATTGAGTATTCGTGGAAGTCTGCTGAGAATGCAGCTGATCGTGTTAATCAAGTTACCCGTCAAGAGATCTCCTCAAATGCTACAATATTAGCTGCAACCATGGCTAAGGATGCTGAGATTACTAAGACCATTGGTTCATCTGCAGCCACTATCCTAAGTGGTACATCTGGTGCTAAGGTATTCGGTGAGATCTTTAACTGGGGTTACGATAAAGCTGGTGAGTTAATTGACTGGGCTGGTGGATTATTTGATACAGGTCCAGAGTTATTAGCAGGCTAATTTAATTAAGGCGATATACAAATGAGCGTAGACATTTATAAAAAGAAAATAGAGGAATACATTAGCAAGAAAGAAAGTTCTAAGACTGAACTAGATTCTGCTCGTGGATTGCTTGCACCTAAAACTATGAATAAAGAAGTCAAGCAACAACAAGATATGATTTCTAATATTGGTGAGTTTGTATATGCCTTACGCCAAAAGAGAAAAGAATTAAAAATGAAAAGGGGTAAGAAATAATGCCAGCAGATGCAGCGTTTGTCAATGCTCCGATTCCCGGTATGTCACTCACCAGTGAGCCGGGCAATCGCCCATGGGAGAATCCTCCTAACTTAGTATCTGTAGAAGATGCCATGGAGTTCTATACAAGACGTATCTTAGGCACCCCTGAAAATTATGATCAGGTATTAGACATCATTGAATCTGGTTTACCTATCCGTAACATTGCTAATATTCTCATGAAGACTAGCGTCATGGAAGGCTACCATACCATTGACGTAGGTATCCTTGTATTGCCTGTTGTTGAAGAACTACTCATGTCTGTAGCAGATATGCATGATGTGTCGTATGTAGAAACAATTGACGAAGTATTTAAAGAGAATGTTGTAAGCCGTAGACAAGCTCGTCTAGCTGTACAAGAATTAAAAAAAGAAAGAGTACAACCTAAAGTAGAACCAACAGAACAGCCAAAAGGATTGATGGCTAAACCTCAAGATATGGTGGAATAATTATGGCATTTGATCTAGGTGCATTTATTGCTGGTGCCTCGGAAGGTGCAGCCAGTTCTATTGAAAAGCGGAATAAAGAGATTCGTCAAGCTGCCTTGCGTGAGTTTGATGCTCTACAGAAACAAGCAGATGAGCAGACAGAGAAGTTACGTACTAAACGTGATGAGATGAAAGCTACTGCTGACGTACTATCTAACTATCGTGGTGCTAACAATACAGGCTTTACTCCAGCACAAGTAGTAGGGCTATTACAGAATCCTGCTGTAGCTAAGCGTGTTACTGAACAGTTAAAAGCTAATGAAGATGGGTTAGATCAAATTGATTTCGCTAAACTGTATACCGTAACTAAAGGTAAAACAGACATTACCCCAGAAGAATTTATTAAGCAGAGTACTTCTATCCCTATGGGGATGCCAGAGGCACCACAGAAAGTAGTACGTGGAGCATTTGGACTTGAATCGCCTGCTATGGCTCAAGCACAAGCAGAGTTTGAAGCATCTACAGGTAAGTCATTAAGAGAAGTTAGAGCTACTGCTAAAGGAGTATCACAGACAGAAGCCATGGTTCAAGGCACAGTAGACTTCTCACAGTTTAAGAAACCAGATACACTCGCTAGTGTTCAGGCTCAGTTAAGAGATATCGTTGCAAATGGTGGCGATACTAAGACTGGCAAAGGTAAAGTCTTAATGGATAAGTTAGCTGCAAACGCTATTATTGAATCTAAGTTCAAGGAAGGCGAAGGAAAGGAAAGAACTACAGCACAAATTAATTCTGTGTTTAATCAATCCTTGCGTGTTGGATTAGAGCCTTTGTTAGTTAAAGGCACTGTAAGATTTAATCCAGAAGCAAATGATTATGTACCTATAGTCGGTGATGCTGCTTCTATTAGAGAGTTCCAAGATCAAAAGAATAAAGTAGTTAGAAACCAAGCAATTGCAATGGGTATCTTAGACAACGAAGGTAACATTATTGGTGGAAGAAATTCACAAGATGCATTATTGCCATATGCCAATATAGAAAAAGGTAAGGTAGTATCATGGAAAACTGTAGCTCCTGCTGAGGGCGAGAAGAAACCAGCAACAGAGGCACCTGCAGCCCCAGCTAAACCAGCTGCAGCACAAAGCACAGAAGTATTACCTCTTCCAAAAACTAGAGATGGTAAATTGGATGGATCTAAATTAGTAGCAGGGAAGTCATATAAAGCTGCTGATGGATCTGTAAAAATTTGGAATGGTTCAGGCTGGCAATAATAAAGGATAAAGATGGCTAGTGAATTTGACTTGCCAATAGTTGGACTACCTAAGAAACCTGTTAGTCCTGCTGTTGCACAAACTACAGCATTAACTCAAACTCCTGAAGAGCAGCCGCCAGCCTCAGAGTTTGATTTGCCTATTGTAAATAAGAAACCATTAGATCAGCAAGTACAGAGAATCAAGAAGGAAGAACAGATTCCCTTTGAGTCTTTGTATAAAGATCCTGAGAATCTTAAAGTAATTAAAGAGTACGGTGAAGTACGCTTTGGTGAATCAGGTAAGCAAAAGAAGGGTGAGTCTGACGAAGACTATGCCAAACGATTCATGACAGCAATGCGTCAGGTCGAATGGAATACTTCTCTTAATGCTATCCCTGAATTAAACTGGATTAATAATGCCAAGCCAGAAGAAGTTGTTAAAGCTTCTCGTGCACACAATCTATACGATAAGATACCTGCATGGTATGAGAAGGGTGGGCAACCGGGGGCTAGACCTTTTGGTGAGGCTTTACTATCTGCTGTATCTGAGCCTACTAATATTCTTAGTGCTGGTATTGGTGCTACTGCTAGATATGCCGTAGCTAGACAAGCTATTAAGAATGCAATAAGTACTAAAGCAAAAACTGCAGCTATTGCTGGTGGTGCTGAAACAGTTATTGGTGCTGGTCAAGACGTAATCAGTCAAGATATTCGCATGAAGACAGGTGTACAAGAAGAGTTTAGCTATGGTCAATTGGCTCTTGCTGCAGGTCTTAGTGCTTTTGGTGGTTCATTAGAAGCTATTACAGCAGTCGGTACTAAGCCAATTAAAACCAGCAAGCAAGAACTAGCAGATAAGCTACAGGGTAAGAAGCAGGTTAAAGATGATCCTGCTACCACTGAACTTAATAAAGCATTCGATAAGTCCCAAGAAGATCTACTCAATGAGTTTGATATCTTTGAAGGTCGTAAGACTTTGGATGCAGTCTCAGCCCCAACAGATTTAACTCAGGCACAAATCCGTACAGACATTAATCGCAAGGCTATTGATGTAGCTAAGTATGTTATGCTGCTTGCCCCTGAGTATCGTCCCGCACAAGGACAAAAGGTAAGTGATGCAGTTAAGAATGTCTTTATGTCTATGGATAACATTGACAATGATGTCATTGATGCTGCATTAAAGAAAGCTAATCTAACCCCAGTAGACTTTGCTCAAGCTACCCGTACTACTGTAGCTGACGCAGGTAATATCATGCAAGGATATTCTGCCTTAGCTCGTACTTTAAATAAAGTAAAACAGATAGACCCGGAGGCACAGAAGCTTATTAATGATATGTACGGCAGGGACCATGAAGCTGTATCTATGATGGGCAATACCCTACGTGCAATCAATAGATTAGAGCGTGAGTCCAAGGCTATCGTGGTATCGGGTATTGGTACTACAGTACGTAACGTCATGGGTACAGGTACTGCCATGACCTTTGATGCTGCCTCTAAGTTAATGGAAGGTACTCTATATACCACAGGTAAAGCCCTGACTGGTATGGCTACTGGTACTTACAATAAAGGAGATGTATCTAGAGGCTTAGTCGATACGGTTAAGGATGCCTTTGCTACCTTTGGTCACATGTCAAATGCTGGGCTTACCGCTGAAACAGTAGACCTCTTGCTTAAGGATAACCCTAGACTACAGAATCAATTGTTTAGTGCACTGCAAGAAAGTAATAAGGCAGACTTAAGTAAGGTAGCTAGAGTAGTTAATACCCTTAACGTAGCCCAAGACGTATTCTTTAGACGGGCTATCTTTGCATCTACAGTAGAACGTCAGCTAAGACGTGTTGGCATTGATATGTATGACCTCCTAGCCAACAATAAAACAATCCCCGTAGACGTGCTTAAAAACGCCACAGACGAGACTTTGAAGGCAACCTTCTCCTACATGCCAAAACAACAGGCAGCGAAGCAGAAGGGCGTTGAAGCGATTTCAGAGGGGTTGGCACATAACTTTGTTAATATCTTTGAGAAGATGCCCGGTGGTTCTTTGATTGTAACTTTCCCAAGGTTCATGTCCAATGCTATGGCATTCCAATATCGGTACTCACCTTTCGGTGCAGCATCGGGTATGGGTGATATTGCCAATGGTGCAAGACGTATGGCTAAAGATGAAGATGGTGGATTAGCTCAATTAAATCAAGGACTTGGGAAACTTAGTCGAGGTACTGTTGGTATGGCTGCAATTTATGCTGCCTATAAATATCGTCTAGAGAATCAAAGCAGTGAATGGTACAACGTCACTGGTGAAGATGGAAGTACTGTAGACATTCGTGCCATATTCCCGATTGCCCCATACCTAGCAGTAGGTGACTTTATTGCTAAGCAAAAGTTAGGTAGACCAGAGGACGCTAAGCTTACAGAACTAGCTGCATCAATTGCTGGTATGAAAATGCCTGCTGGTACACAGGGATATTTGTTAGACCAGATACCTCAGTTTATTGCAGGTGCAGAAGGTAAGGAAGCAGACAAAGTATCTAAGGCATTAGGTCGTGTCATAGGGGATTTTTTTGGTCGCTTTACTACGCCCGGCAAACCAGTGTTTGAATTCCTAGATCTGTTTGATCAAGAGGGTCAGATTGCCCGTGATCCTAATGTAGTAGAGGGAGATAACTTATTTACTCAGACAGCAGTACAACGTGTCATGGCTAAGTTACCTGAACTTAAAGAAGATTTACCAGAGTTCCAACCTTACTTCTCAAATAAAGCTCCAGTACGTGCAGGTGAATTCTTTAATACCTTAACAGGTGTACGTGTTACACCCGAAAGACCACGGATTGAGCGTGAGTTTGTAGCCTTGAACCTAGATCCCTATGCATTCTTTGGTAGCACTGGTGACAAGGTCTATGACCGTGCCTTTATTAAAGAGTCTGTACCTTTTGTTGAAAGACGATTGAATACCTTGCTAGATAGCGAAAGGTACAAGGGATATACACTAGACCAGAAGCGTTTAGCTGTAGCTACAAATATGCAAGAGACATTGGGTATGGCTCGTGATATTACACAGGCTAAGATGACTAGTGAAGATAGAGATCGTGTCAATAAGATGAGATTCAATAAGCTACCACCAGTAGCCCGTAGAGCAATCAATGAACTCTATGCAAAAGAAAATAATGGTACTACAATGGATGAGGCAAAAGACTATAAACAAGTCTATAAGTATGAAGCACTCATTCAAAGGTACCGTTAATGACACGACAAGACATAGAAGATAATTACCCAGACTCAGCACTCTTGCTACTAGAGGAGAAGTATTTTGACGAAGCTATCCTTGGGGTAGCCAGTCGAGTAAACACTCCATGGGCTGTATGCTATGACGCTAATAAATGTATTGAGTTATTAGCCAAGCATGAGGGTATGACATTAGATGAAGCTGATGAATACTTCCACTACAATACTGCAGGGGCATACGTTGGTGAGCATACCCCTGCATTTGTATATTACTAAGCTGCTAGTTTTTCCTCCGTAGTACCCCAACCCCAATCACCTTCCATGCCGGCTGCATTGTAGTCGGTTACTACGCCTTCAAAGAAGTTCTTGAGGCTATCCCCACTGATGACCCAGTCTAGCCACTCTAATGGGTTCTCTTTAACCTTCCAGTTACCCTTCAAGCCAAGCTGAATCAATCGTCTGTCAGCAATATAACGGATGTACTTCTTAACGTCAGCTGCAGTTAAGCCTTGGATCTCGCCCATCTCAAATGCTGCATCGGTAACAGCATCCTCAAGTGCTACACCTTCTCTGAACATCTCATAGATGTCCTTCTTGAAATCGTCAGTCACAATACGTGGATGCTCATTGCAGAACTCACGGAACAGTTTAACCATTCCCTCGCAGTGCATACTCTCATCCCTCACGGACCACTCTACGATCTCGCACATACCTTTCATCTTACCGAAACGCTGGTAGTTAAGGAGCATTGCAAAGGCTGAGAACAAAGACATGCCCTCATTCATAACTGATCTTGCAATAGCCTTAGCTAAACCGGCATGGCTATTGGTATCAATCTGTGACATGAAGTCAATCTTCTCACTCATCTGCTTGTACTTTAAGAATGCCGAGTACTCTTCCTCTGGCAATCCAAGTGTGTCATTTAGTAATGCATAGCTACGCTGGTGCACGAACTCACGATTAGCAAAGCTAGTGAGCATGGCACGGATCTCATTGTTCTTAAACTTCTGCACATAATGCTCTAGATAATTCGTACCTACAGCAACATCACTCTGTGTAAATAATCTTAGGATTTGTGTGATGTGATTTTTCTCTTGTGGTGTTAGCTTACCACCTTGCCACTGTGCCAAGTCATCCTGCAACTTAGCTTCCCACTCACCCCAGTGGGCTTTCTCTGACTTGATGGCGTACTCAACAGCCCAAGGTGCAAAGAAAGGTTTATAGGAAACGCTGGGCGATATTAAACTCATAGATTGGTACTCCGAGGAATTGATTGTGGAAATAAATAGGAGCAGAAATGCTCCCTTGGGATTCTAGTTATATGCAAATTGGTCCTTTAAATCAACCCCCTTTGTATCTTATTGTTTTTGTTATTCATTTATTTGTAGTACTGAATTGTCCGTGGTGCACAGGTAACATCCACAATGACATCCGAATAGTATTCATCAATACGCCTCTTAGACATAATGATAATAGGTCTCGTTCCGGCTGCCTCACAATCCGTAATACCATTAATAACTTCTTGCCTACTCATGGCATGTACTTTCTTTTGTACCCGTAACTCTGACTTCGTACCATATGGATCAGAAGCACAACCAGTTGCTACAATTACTATGCCTGCTACCAATAATAGTGATTTCATTTTATCTCCGCATTTCTAATAGCCTCAGCTATCTCCGTTAATAAACTTCCATTAGCGGGAATTACTACGGGGCAGTCAGCAAATCGCTCTACGATCTGTGCTATCTGTTCCTTGATACATTCTATCTTGGGCAGATTTCCCGTAGTTTCCCAGCTTACTTCATCTTCAAATTGAAATATTGCATCTTCTAATAATACACTAGCTTCCCATAAAGCATAGTCAATCTGTTCTGATCGATCTATTATTTTACTTCCTGCTGCTTCCATTGCACACACAACGATACCGTGTGCCTTTCTTAATGCAACAATAGTATTATCAAATGTGTAGTTTGGTATGATAGCCATGGTATCTCCTAGAGTATGTGGTCGGCAATATTTAATTCAACTAATTCTTTGGCAGTTAAAAATACATCACTTGCAGGTAACAGTTTTTGTTTTACTACTGTTGCTGACATGCCACTTGCATCACGTAAAATCTGTATCATCTTCTGATTACAGATGTCTGCTTCTTTAACTGCAGATTTAAAGTCGTGATACTTACTATCGATGTTGTCTGAAAACTGGTGACACATAGCACTGGTATTTACAGCAATGTATCTTTCTCCTTTGGTACCAGCACAGAAAATTAAGAATGCTGCACTCATAATAGAACCAACACCTACAGTGCGGATCGGATGACTGCTGTTCCGCATTACATCAATCAACGCAAAGGCTTGATATAGATCCCCACCACCAGAGTTAATGTAGATAGTTAAAGTCTTTTCTTTCTTATCTACATTCTCATAGGTAAGCCACTTAATACACTTAGCTATATTGTCTGCTTCGATCTCATCATACAAATAGAATATGTGATTCTCTAACAGTACAATATCAATGCGATCTTCTGCTGTCTGATCGTCATGTTTCCTAGTTGCCATTTGGTATCTCTACTATTGATATTAAATTAATGGGTACCTGAAAGAACATCTCACCTTTGTATACATATTTATTAGGCACCTCAACTACAGGCGATGATAGAAGTATACTGGATGGGCATAGGAATGCATGGGTAACTTCATTATTAAATACCATAAAGTATGCAGGCTTATCTAACTTAGCAAACTTAGACTTACGTTCTGGTATTTGTAATGTGTCATACTTAAATGTAGTACCTGACCATACTTTCTTAATCTCTACTTCACAATAAAATGTTTCAGTTCCTGTATCCACAATTAAATCTACGGCATACCTATCAGGATGGTCCTCTACTGTATGCCCTAACGATTGCCAGTACAGTTTAGCTGCTGCTCTTGCAGAAGTATCTGTCTCATCAAATAGACTTTTACTAAACACCTTACGTGTTGAATTAGCCATGGCAGCTTATGCACTCCTCGGCATCTTTAAGGGCATCACGTTCTACCTTAAGACCTACCTTGTCGGCTTGCACACCTGCACTAGTACGTAAGTAATACAATCCTTTTAGTCCTGCCTTCCATGCACGTAAGTGTATTGCATTGACATACGACTTATTGCTACCTGCAGGAAAGAATAGATTGACAGATTGCCCTTGGCATATGTACTGCTGTCTATCCGATGCATGCTCAACAACCCACGCTTGATCGAGTTCAAAGGCTGTCTTGAATACACTCTTCTCATCGTCCGTTAAGAATGGCAGGTGCTGTACAGAACCTTCATTCATAATGATTGATGCCCACACTTCATCTTTGTTTTCGTGATGCTCGTCTAAGACTCTAGCCAAGCTATCACTCTTGACGAGATGCGAACCAGCCCTTGTACGATGCACATAAGCATTCGACTTAACAGGTTCAATACTTGGAGAGCAACCACAGATAATAGAACTATTGGCATTAGGAGCAATTGCAATAAGATGAGCATTCCGAACCCCAGACTTAACCATATCGGGTGCAGCCCCTCTCTCTTGGGCAAGTACTTTGGTCTCATGGGTTGCTTCCTCCTTCATGTGTTTGAACATATTGCGATTGATTAACTTAGCTGCCACACTCTCAAATGACACACCTCTGTTCTGTAGATAACCATGGAATCCCATTGCACCTAGCCCTAAGCTACGCTCTTGCTGTGCACTGAATCGTGCCTTGGCAATATCATCAGGAGCATTGTCAATGAATACTTGCAATACATTATCTAAGAAACGAATGAGATCACGAACCATCTGTGTATCCTTCCACTCGTCAAACTTTTCTAAGTTCACACTAGACAGACAGCACACTGCAGTACGGTCTGGTGATGTAGCTAAATGAATCTCATTGCATAGATTACTGCCATGAATTTTTAGACCCAAGTCTTTCTGTTCTTGTGGCAATCCTTTGTTAGCTGTATCAATGAAGTTAATGTAAGGACTTCCAGTACGGAACCGTGCCTCCAAGATACGTTGCCATAGATGACGGGCAGGTGTAGTCTCACGTACTACCCCGTTGGATGGGTCCTTTAACTCCCACTCTGTGCCATCAACTACTGCTTGCATAAATGCATCAGATACATTTACTGCATTAAATAAATTAAAACACTTGCGATTAATGTCACCACCAGTGGGCAACTTAAAATTAGTAAACTCGACAATATCGGGATGACTAACATCCAAGTACGCAGCATAGCTTCCTTTCCTAGTCTTGCCCTGCTTGTATGCAGTCATCTGACTATCTACTACTTTAAGAAATGGTATGGGTCCCGGTGCCTTATCACTGACACCCCTTACATCTGACCAGTGTCCACCCACCCCACCACCTTTAACTGACAGCCAAGCTACCTCAGCATTGTGGTTAATCAATTCGTCTAGGTTATCCCCTACGTAGGTAAGGAAACAGGATATGGGTAGTGCCTTGGGTTTCTCCCCGTATCTAGGTGCATTACTTAACACAGGACTAGCGTACATAAACCAGCCCTTAGAGGCGTAATCGTAGACCCGTTGGGCTAGACCTATATCCCCTGCAGAATAAGCCAATGCAGCCCTTGCAAACGCTTCCTGTGGGCTTCGTTCTTCGGTGAGTAGGTAGTAGTCCTGAAGCAGTTGCATTGCCTGCTCAGATAAACGACTATCCCTAGCTGTATCTACTATTATTCCATGGTAGTTCATTCAAGTCCCTCAATATCCATTCTTACATTGCTAACCTTCTCTGCCCCAATGTCATACATGGCATCGTGGATAGCCTCCTCAATGATTTCTTCTAGGTAATCTGGGTCGGAGTACGTATTGGGCATACTCTCAGGATCTAAGATTACCTCAAAATGTACTTCGACTATAATGCTCACCAGTGCAGCCCCTCTGTTTCTTCTAGTAATTGAATCATCTTATCTAGATACCATCTTGCTTTCTTGCAATCAGTAATGGGTCTATCCTTGTGCCACATTCTCATGGTGTACTTAAGTACGTTACCATGGCAGTAGCTGATCGCTTCAAACTTACCCAGTGTATCTATGATTACATCAATGGTTTCAAACTTGCCGTAGTTGTAATGCTGTGGTTCATTGACTTCATCTTCGTCTTCTTCTTCTTTTCTTTTAAACAGATCTTCTGCCTTGTCAAACAAACTCCCATTAAAATAATCTTCTGATCCTACCTCCGGATACTTGTAGTTCTTAACCGCACTGTCCCACTCATCCGGTGTTGCATCGTTTAATCTTTTTGTATTGAATGGATCTACGCTCATGCATTCCCCCTTGTCTGTGTCCATTGTGTTAGATCAATTACATTGCTGAATTCATTCTGTGAATTTAAATCATTAAATACTATTTCACCAGACTTAACCATATCATCCATTTCATCTGAAACAATATTACCAAAAGCTTCATCACGATTTAATAAATGAAAACAAGTAACAATGCCCTTCATCAAGTGCAACAATTCACGATACGAATCCTCAGACAATTTATCAGATGGCATGCACATCATGTTTAAGTCTACTGTCCCATTCCAATCTTCATCATCAAAGTTAGGTCGAATAATTAGTACGATGTCATCTTTTTTAATGGGGTTACTCATGTTTGGTTCCTTTATATGGATTAAATTCTAATGGCATTATTTTCTTAGGTGCTTCTCTAGTCCACTGCTCTGGTATCTTCTTATCTGCGTATAAGAAATTGTATTTCTCACACCATTCTGCATACGTTGTTTTAGATACCTTGCTTAATCTTCTTTTGCTACTTGCAAATACAAATCGAATATCCAACTCAGGGTGTTGCTTCTGTACCAGTAGATGCTTACGCCTATCTGCTACAGTAAACAACCCCTTCGTCTCAACTATGATGCCATTGGGTAGTAGAAAGTCAGGAGTGTACTTTCGGTAACACAAGTCTTCCCATTCAATCTTAATAGATTCGTACTTCACATCTACATTTAATTGCTTTAGATCTTCCTCAACAGTTTTCTCTAGTCCACTACGATAGCCATAGGCTTTAGCTGCATCATATGCCTTCTGGCTAAACTTACGCATTACTCTGTGTCTTTCTTAGCAATGTGTACATACGCTACCATTGGGGGATTCTCTGCTCGTGATACAAGAGATGGTCTCTCTTCTAATCCTTCCCAACATTTATATCTATAAGAACACCAACCACATTCCCTTCCGAGTACAAGGTTGCCTGTCTCTTTCTTGCGATAGGTTTCAGGTATAGCTTCATAGCATCGTTCAAACTCATTGTTCTTTAGTTTGTCTGCCTTCTCTTTAATCTTCTGCACCTCTGCATCTAGATCAATCGTATCAGCAGCTACATACTTAAACTCACCATTCGCTTTATTGATTACCCACCAACCGCCTGCTTTAATATCCATTGCCTTAGCATAACCAGCTAGTTGTCCTACATATCCAAATGAATCATTGTCATGTAGGGTTTTGTAATCCACAAACTTATTGGCATAGGACCATGGGCTTGCAGACTTTACGTCATCGACTGCACCTTCAGTGACTAGGTCTGGTGTGCCATGAATCGTGTGATCACCAGCAACCAGAGTTACCTTATCCCCATTTGCATATGCCACACCTGCTTGAGTTAATAAACCTTTGAACACAGCCTCAGCTATGTCACCCATCATCATGTTGATTATGAAATTTGTAGAGTGAGGAACAGCATCTTGTGGACTGTTCTTATCAAACCAAAGCTGACAGTAGTCACGCCCTACGTTTGACATTCGCAATGAGAAGTTGTTATCCCTCTTATCTACAAACTGCCGGAGTAAGGCAGCACGGACATCACTAACGACTTGTTCTACAACCTCCTCGCTAAGTGTACTATCGCCATGTCTGACCTTACTGAGATACTGGTGTATCTTTAACTCGGCAGGATGATGCATTACTCTACCTCTACGTCAACAAACTCTTCAACAATTTCAGCAAGCTCTGCATCAGGCTGTGCCTTAACATTGTCATTGAACTCCTTGACGATGTAGTCATTGTAGTTATCAATCCACGCATTGAAGTCAGCAAACAATACCTGATCAGTATCAACTAGATCAATTGTCCAGCCGAGTTCTAATGTTGCTGTAGGTAAATAGTACGATGCACCTGTAGGTAAAGACTGCTCATCGGAACCTAGAGTAATTGAATGCTGTGGCAGAATACGATTCTGCTTAGCCATCTGTGCAATAGGAGCACCTAATGTTTTAAATGCATCCTTGTTATCTACTTCCCAAATGAATGGAACAGACTCAACATCACCGAGTTCTTCACCCTTTGCATTGACTGCACCTTTCATGGTCACCTGACCAAACAGTACACGTACACGCTTGATGGATTTCAACAGTGTCTTAGTCTCAGCAGGCAGTGCAGCGTAGTCTTCAATCCAACCACTTGGTTTACCACAGTTAAATCCACCTGCATTGTCACGTAAGTCTTCCTTCAAATCCTTAGCCATGATAGTCTTGACATACTTGCCTTTGCTATCACCACTGCCTTGGATGTAACGCTTGTACATGAAGCGTTGATTAAACAAACGGATAGATACATCCGATGCATACACTGGGTCAAGGTTAGGACGATCCAGTACGTAGCTACCTGCAGCTACAACTTCTACCTTCTTCTTCTTACCATTGACAGTGCTCTCGCCCATAATGCCCTTGTGATCCAACTTCAATCGGGCTAGTGTGTTTTGTTTCTTAGGCACAGCAATATCTGCACCCATACCCATGGCTTGTGCCATTGCTGCAAAGTTACTATTGTTTACTAATGTAAGATCTGACATGATTACCTTTCTATATTTGATATTTACTTCTGCTTGATTCTTGTGCATCGTAGCTTAGCCGGTACTTCTTAACCTTCTGTACTAGTTGATGCACATTACTACTTCTTTCTACGACAACGCCATCGATACTGAATGTGAATTGTTTGCCGTCATGTTTGTATTCGAGTTTCATTGGTGAACCTCCTTTTGCTCTAGCCAATTATCCCCTATCTTTGCTTCAAGTGCAAGGGGAACATTGAAATTTATACTCCATTTGTTATTAATCAAACCTACTAGATCTGCCTGTACTGAATCGATTACATCCACTATCTGTTGGACCTCGTCAGGGTGTACGTCAATCACAATAGAATCGTGTACTGAATTAACCACACAGCTTTGGTATGATTTCAATCTCTTGTAGATCTCTACCAGTGCCAAAGGTACGATGTCAGCAGTAGCAAAGGATTGAACTGGGTAGTTCTTGATGGCAGTAAAGTGTGTCACTGTGCCATCCCTCTTACGCTTGACATCAGGGAATGAAAACTCCCTGTTGCTAGGGATTTTAATGTAGCCATAATTCAATGCTTGCTTAGCCAGTACACTGTGCCACCTTGCCACACCACTGTACTTCTCCATGAAGTGTGTGTAATAAGCAGCCTCAGATTGGGTACGACCATACCCAGTAGCACCATACAACGGGGCAAAGGTATGTGTCTTAGCTACCTGCCTAGATGTAGGCTGACCTGCATCCGTAATAACCTTAGCTGTGTACGAGTGCACATCAAACCCTTCCGATACTTCCTTCATGGCAACTGGATCTTGGGATAGGAATGCAGCTACACGAAACTCTAGCTGTGCAAAGTCAGCTTCCATAATCTTGCCACCACCAAAGCGAGATACAAACACACGCTTAACTGGGAACGTACCACTCCTTGGCATGTTTTGCATATTAGGATTAGCCCCACTGAACCTACCAGTAGATGTGATGTGTTGATTCAATCTAACGTGTAGCATTCCATCGGGTTTAATGAAGTCAGATATGCCACCTACAAAGTTATTCAGGTAGCTATCCAGTGCAGATAACCTACGCAACTTGCCTAAAAATTCAGCAGCATCATCCATACCCTTGGATGTAGCTACACGCTCTAGTGTCTCTAGATTATCTTTACCAGTACCAAAGCCATTGGCACTAGCCCACTTCACATTAGGTGCAGTGAACTTTAAACCTGCAACTTCTTTAGTTGGCTTGAACTCAAAGCCTACACCATTGCATGTACCACACTTAGTGGATTTCTTAAATGCATTACCATCCTTCTTAGTCCGGTGGAAGAACCCTTTACCACTACAGCTATGGCACTTCTCTGCCCGTGTCTTGTACACCATATCAAAGTGTCGCTTAACTGCATCCTTAAACTCAGTGTCTTTCATGTAGGGTGTGATGGCTGTAGCCCATGCATCTTTACTCCTTGGCTTACGACTGTATATGATCCACGATAACTGCTCTGGACTATTGAGATTGATTGGGGTATCACCCATCAACTTACGTACATGCTCTTGCAATAGCTTCTCAGTCTGTGCCTTCTCATTCTCAAACTCTACACGCACCTTATCCAGTGCATCTAGATCAACTCGTATGCCTGTCTGATATATCCGTGCCAATACAATGCACACCTCATTGGACATCTCTATCGTACTAGCTAAGCCCTGATCCTGTGGTGTCTGCAACTTACGCTGTATAGATTTGTAGATACCTTCAGTCGCACCCAAGTCATGCTCAAGATACATACTCAACTCTGCATGTGGGATATCACGAGTGCTGTACCCACGCTTGAAGTATTCCTTCATCGTGTCTTGCTTTAGTACCTCGCAGTTATGCCGGATAGCTACGGTGCCTAGGTCTAGTGGCATCTTAATACCACGCTGCAATACGTAGTCACCTAGCATGGTATCGAATACTTTACCATCGTACTTAAAGCCAGACTCCCAGAGCCACACTAAATCGTGACTGATATTGTGCCCAATTAAAAGTGTAGTCTTGTCTAGTAACTTCTGTACTGCAGTATGATTAGCCGGCACATCTTCTTGTACATCTGTGTGATCGAATGTATATACTTGGCATGGCTCATCCAAGGGTTTGCATCCAACCATCACGAGAGTATTGCCAGTCTCGAATGGGTCTAAGTGCTTACGTCCATCCCGATTACTAACTGTGTTCTCCACGTCAAGGGTTAGTATCATTTAATTTCTTCCTAAGATTATTAACTAACATTTCAAGCTGATCAATCGAGGCATCACTTTTAATTGTATTTGCCTTGTGAGAGATAACCCACACGTTACCTTTAACATAACCAAGATTAGAATCAATCCTATCTACAGATGGTGAACCATCACACAAATACCCAATCCCAAGCTCAAATGATATGCCTAGTAGGGGACACACTTCAGGTATCACGATGTCTTCCTTATCTAAGTTAAAGTCAAGACCTTTTAACTTTGCCCTAGATTTGCAGTTCCAATAAAGCTTAACAGCTGGGTTATTTTTATTGTAAGCATTCCTGTAAGCTGCTTTTTTTTTCATATATTCGGGATCTTTTTTTATCCCCAATGTACGTTCTTTCGTAGCCTTACATGAGTAGCAAGTCCTCTCCACGTATCTCTTAACCTCTCCTGTTTTAAGTCGAGCTTTAGATTTAGGAAACTTACTTTCATCTTTTTCTTGATTGCATACATGACAAGTTTTCATGGAAAATACCTCCTTATGCCATCAGTTATACCTATTAAGTTCACAGATGTCAAGAGGAGTATATCCCAGTGGTGTAATCAAACTCACAATGCACAATCCTGTGAATGCCGTTGATTTTATTCTTTACAATATTTAGATGGCGTTGACCGTCATCACCATCAGTAGAATCTTGCAATGGTGGGTTACGTGCAATCAAGATCATGAGATCTGTCTCACCTGCCAAGCCAGTCTTACTGCCCTCAATCATTGCCTGATTTAATACAATCTTACCTTCAGCCTCGGCACTTAACTGTGTGCAATACACGACTAGGCAGTTGTACATCTTACCTATATTGCGTGCGTATATAGCAGTAGCCTTGAGTGATTCGTGATCATTGGTACTTGAGCCAGCTTCAGCAAACTTACTGCCGATGTCCATCACGACAATGTCAGGCTTGTGCTTCTTGATAACTGACTCAGCCCACTTCATTGTCTTGCCAGTAGCATCGACAAACTTTAGGTTGTCCTTGATAGGATCATACACACGATGTGCTGTGTTCTTATCTGCCACGATCTGTGCCATAGTCATACCAGTAGCAGCAGTCATGTAACGTGATGCTACACGCTCAGGCTTCTCCTCATTACACAGGATTAAAATCTTAGCACCTTGGTGTGCCCATCCATGTGGTGCAGCACACAGCGTACTGTGAAAGCTTGACTTACCTACGTTACTCCGTGCACCAATCACAAACAGCATGCCATTGTCTAGTCCATTGACTGACTGGAACAGTGACTGGATATTAAATCTCCACTTGGTGTTGGATGCAGATGTAGCCAGTAGATTGTCAATGCTATTGTCTACGTATGTAATACGAATCGATGGAGTGAAGTCATCTTGATATTGATTCAAGATATTGCGTAATGGTTCCATCGTAGTCTCATCACCATTGACATACGAGAATCCTAGGTTAGCTACCTCCTCACCGACTACCTGCCTGAACATATTGCTCAGCACTTCAGTAGCTACATCAGAACCCATGACATTCTCATGACGAATCTTATTGAACTGCAATTCGTATGAATGTTTCTGTGCTGTAGTTAGTGTGGGGTTTGCTGCAAAGAATAATGCTTGGACTTCATCGACAGTTAAATCTCTTTTGTACTGCTCCATCGCACTGTCTATGATGGATTTAATCTTACGGGTATCTTTGGTGAATAGCTTTTCAGGACATCTGTTACCTCTTGTCTCATCGTAGAAGTCCTTGTTCATAAGACTTCTAATCAGCGTGAGTTCCATTTACTCTCCTATAATTTGTTTCAACATTTCTATATCTTCTGGAGTTCGATACTTGATATCATCGTGTAGGTTAAGTGCCTTAGCATTAATACCACCGGCTCGTAACTCACGGGTAAACATCAAGGTCTTACTCATTGCGTCAGGATCTAATGCTACCACAACAGTGGGGTACTTGTAAAGCATATCCTTGTGTTCATCCAATAGTGCAGTGCCTAAGAGGGCGAAGCCTGTGCCACCTAACGTATCGACTACGGCTGCACTAATACAATCCTCTACGACTATAGCTACGCTTGAGTCACCTACGATATAGGGAAAACGTGCCTCACCATAGCGTCTCCACTTAGGCTGTGTCTCAGGATGACCGGCACGACCAGTGGCATCAGCTAACTTACCTTCATGTCGGATGGGGAATACTATTCGATCTTCACGAATGTCATAGCGTAGGTCTAGCCAGTGGGGATCTAATCCATACCTGCTACATAAAGTTTTTAGATACGGCTTCTCATAGTCCACAACGATCCACTCCGGTAGATTGAATTGGATAGGTAAGTCGCTGTGAAATACTTCCTCTCGCATCATCTTGTACAAATCACCTGCAGATAGGAGTGTGCGTGTAGCACCGGCTACATTACAGCTATTGGCATAGCAGTTCCACATTAACCTGCCATTGTCATTGATAGCTGTGAATGTTTTGTATCGCTTACATGCAGGGCAGTTACCCCTGTGCATCTGACCCAGAGATAAGTCTAGGTCCTGTACGTATCTACGCACATCAACTGTCATTTCTTACTGGCTTTCTTCTCGGTAGGTATCTTCTTGGATGCGACATGATCCTGCATTACAGATGCTGACAGTTCCTCTAATGCTTTAGTGTGCATTTCTATTACGTCTCTTACCATCCAGAGTGCACCACTAAGTGGATCATCAACAGTATCCACTGCTAGTATTTCTACTGTGTTTGCTAGATTCTCTAGCTTGTATTGAATGACATCGATTGAATTACTTATGTCCCAGTATCTGCTCATTGTATTTCCTTTCATTGTTAATCTTTTATTTGCGAATGCTTCAGCTTGTTCCAAGGAACATACCACATACTCATCCTTCATTTTCATGCTGTCTGCCCCTAAGTAAAGTGGTATTAAGTCTTCTTGTAAATCCGTATCGAAAGACTTGTATTGTTCCGGAGTATAAAACTCCATGTCATCTTTGTACGCTACAGGTTTATGCTTTGCTTTCAACTGCGACCCCATTGATGCCCACAATCTGGACACTTCCATGCTGTAGTTCTGTCTAACTCCATGTCGTATAACCCGATAGCCCTACCCCATTGTCCTTGGGTTCTATCTGCACCATACGATTTAGCACTCTTGTCTGCCTCTGCCTCTGAACCTGTTTTCTCAAAGAAGTGTTCCCATATAGAGCCACCATCTAAGTCAACATTACACTTTGGACAATACCCATGTTCATTTGATGCCATGATGTGCCTCGATTGCTCTAACGAATTGTACTACCCCAGCATGAGTATTAATGTATACATCTAAGGAGTCTAAGATTCTATCTAGTTCGTCCTCAGTCATAGGCTTTCTACCCAGTGCTTGAGTAATCTTATCTGCTAATGACTGTTCATCTAAATCTTTAGCTATCTTACGTGCTCTATCAAAGAACTCTTTTGTATCTTCCATATCATTCCTTACGTTAGTCATAACACTCATACTGTATCACCTGCCGTGTTAAAGCGGAGCTTAGCAGCATTTCTTGCACTTGTCAAGGTATTTTTCATGTAGGGTTTTACTGACTGGGGATTAGCGTGACCAGTAACTGCCATGATCTGGGGCATGGATACACCGGCATCAATCATCTCGACTGTGCCTGTCCTACGCATGTCCATAATCTGGTACTCCGTGGGTAACCCTGCTGCACGGATGATGCTCCTGCCTAATGCGGATAGTGCCTTCCTATCATACGGCTTGGCTATGATCCTATTGTCCTTACAGTAAGGTGCGATGTACTGCTGAAAGTCTACGTCAGCTTTCTGCTGTACCAACATCTCATGTAACTCATCCGTAGTGGGTAGTTCTACCCTAGCCCTACGCTTAGATTGTTGCAGGTACAATACTCTCTTATCAAAATCGTAGTTATCCCATGTCAGATTAGCCATATCACCTAGCCTCTGACACCACTCGTATGCCATCTGCACAATAAGACCCACGCTACGCCATCTAAAACGGCTGTAGGCTGTGTCCAAGAACAACTTGATATCCTCCCTCGTCCACACCACTTTGCGTGGCGTATGCCTGCGTTTAGATACCTTGCTGAACGGATTTATCTGGGCATACCCTAGCTGTATCGCATAGTTGTACAGCTTACTGACTACAGCATGGGTATGGTTGGCATATGGGACACCCCTTTCTGCCCATTTATTGTATGCAGTCTGGGCATTGGGGGTATCAATTGAATCGATATACATCTTGGATATATCCCTACTACGTACATGGGTACTTAGGAATGTCTGGATGCAATAGCGATAGTCTCTTTGGGTGGTTGGTGAGAGAACCCGATAGTCTAAGGATTGGTAGTACTCATCAATCACAGCTACCAGTTTCTTCTTAGCCATCAGTCTGCCTCCTTTTCCTCCTTGGATTCATTCTCGAATGTGCTCTCCATTAACTTGGTATTCCACTGGCGAATATAGTTTGAGTAGTCAGGTCCAAGCATGAAGTACGATAAGACTTCAGACAGTGCAGCCTGCCTACGGATTACATCTTCAACCGGGTCAAACATCTGACGTGATTGCTGCATGAGTGTAGTAACGCATGACTCGTATGCCTCTTTCAAAGTTGCGATAACTAACTTGTCGGTCTGCTCATCAGGTAATTCAAAAGTTACTTTCATTTCTATTTCCTTTCAGTGGTTAAGTGGACATCAGTGCTACAGTTAAAATAAATAAAACAACAACAGTATAAATACGGGTAGTCCAGTACTCCCTGTTTATAATTCTAGGATCGTGGATCAGGTAACTCTGTAGTTCAAGCATGTCTACATCCTGCTCAATGTACTTAGGTCTTAGTGGATTCAGATAGTACTCTGAACCAATCTTAATCTTGCCGTTGTTATAAGGTACGTTCATAGCTTGTTCTTCTCCTTAATAATATTCTCAATGTCCCGTGCAAAATCAAAGATGTCTTGTCCCTTACGGCATGACTCGATGTCATCATCTGTAAGGGGTATGTATTCTTCCTTGGGTGCTACGATTACTTTCCTACGCTCAAGCTTAGGTCTCTCCTTCTTCACAGGTACAAACCCTTCGGGTAACTCAGTCAACTTCATTGCATCATCCATGTAATGGCTCCTATTAAATATAAAGTTACAGCTACAGCTTCTACTAAAATCAATGGTAAGTCATCTTGCAGATACCCTGCCCATGTCCACAGTGCACTACCCACCAGACTCAAGAACACATTCAGTGGGTACACATTAAAGCTTGTGAGTGCAATACCTACAAGACACAGCAATGTACCTGCCCACTTGATGTAATTACTTGACATCAATTACACCTTGTAGTTTCACTCTGTGTGGGTAATCTTTCTCAATCCAAAAGCACCGGTACACACCATGACGTACAGATAACCATGCCTCGTATCGTGTGTATGTACCTTGTGAGTCTACACATCCTTCATGGTCCCACTCCATACGACCTGCAATAAACCCTACCCACACACCAAATACAAATGCACACATGATGAATGCTCTTGTTAGGATCATCATTTAATCCCATGCCTTTCTTCTATTGCTCTAGCAAACTTAATAAACGAATCTTCATAATCACGCACCTCAAAAGTTGTATCAAAGATTTCGGTTATTTCCTCATCTGTTAGTGGCTTTGATTTCCACAGCATCTTAGATGGATTCATGCCGGTGTACTTAGGTGTCGGAGGTACAACTGCATCCTCGTAGCCCGGATGATAAGGTGCTTCTTCTAGTTTCTTTTGATATGTCATTTTGATAACAGCCCCATTGCTACATCTATTAGTATCACTACCAGTACAGCTATGCCAATGATGGATAAGAACATCACCATGTCTAGTAGAAATTGTGTCATTTAAAAAAGTCCTCCAGTTTGTAGCCCTTCTGTTCTAGCTTGTGCTTGATCTTCTTCAATGCCCGTTGCTCGATGTCAGCTACGCTGTTACGATGTATGCCTATCTCTCTACCGATGTCAGCATATGACTGGTCATACAGCTTTGCTTCGTGGTTTTCTTTTAACTTTGGCATTTTGTTTTTCGTCCTTTAGTTTCTGCGCATATTCTTTGAGCATACCTGTGATGGCGTATTCAACCATATACTCCAGTGCTTCCTTGTCATAGGTGGCTTTGGCTTCTGCACTACCATCAGGATTCTCTTTGATGATCTCAATGCGAATGTTCATTTATTTTTCTTCCCTTTCTTTTTCTTTTGTTGCACCTCCTGTGCCTCATTAATTTCACGCTGACACGCCTGCACTTCCTCTGCTGTACCATACCCATCCAAGTGGTGTGCCTGACTGAACGTATCCATAAGTACTTGCATACGCATGTCATGTACTGTCTTGATACTGTCAATGTAATTCCATACGTCCTGCTCATCAAGACGTACATCGGGATGATCTACCAACAGTTGAATGAACTGCTCTAGATCTTCCTTCGTACCCCATGCAGCCATGATGTCATTCTCTAAATGCATACGAGTCTTGGTTGCTATCTTGTCCTTGATCACATGTAAAAATCTTAAATCATTACTCATTGTCTTTCCCTTTCTAAAGTAGGGGGCACGAAGCCCCCTGTTAGTTACGCTACTGCCATCTCTTCACCAGCAATCAAACGCTGGAACTCAGCACCCTGAATCACAGACTCGATGTCCTGCTCAACACGGATACGCTTACGCTCTACCTCAGTGCCGTCACGCTGTGCTTCTACGTGGGTACTGATGTGAGTGAGTGTGTTGTAAACACGATATGCATCGTGACCGATCTCAGTGTAGCTATCGTAGATACCGATGATCTTCTCAAGCCATTTGTTATTTACCTTCGGACCAGTCTTGGTCTGATAGGTAGCTACATTTCTACGGAAGAAATCAACCGAGTAATCACGGGCTACAGGGATCTGACGCATCTGAGCCATGATTTCTGCATCACGCTCTAACTTCTCAGGGAAAGTCGCAGCCACTTTGCCGATGACCTCTGGATCGTAGAACGTGGTGTGCTTCTGTGCAATACCGACACGCTCTCGTGGTGCAACCATACCATTCAAGCAAGCAAGGCGGTAGATCATTGCATTGATCTGCATCTTGACTGACTGGTCATGTGAGTCACGTACATGCATCACCATCTTGGCTGCCTCACCTAACTTCTTCTCGAAGTTGTATGCCTTGAGTACAATCTTGGCTGAGAATCCTGCACCATTACCGAGTGCATGAAAGTCTACATCGACATTGCTTGTGTCTAACTTAGCCAAGGATAAACCCTCACGCATGTTGTCCCACATGATGCGGAAGTTCTTGGGATTGTGCACGGACTTGCCGTCACCGATCACCTCGTCAGTGATAGGGTTGACTACCCAGTAACGATTGGGGATAGCCAAACCATTGCGTGTCTGTTGCTCACGCTGTGGCTCGAAGTCCAGTACTGCTGGCAATGCTGGGATGTGATCTAACGATTTAAATGTAAGCATGTTTACTACTCCTATTCAGGTTTAAAAGTTTTGTTGACCCAACGAATTGAATAAGTCGGGCATGTTGATACATCTACTACGATACGATACTTGTTAGCTACATGTTGAACAAACTTGTGGGGTGCCTCATGAAGTGACTCCATCGCTACCCACAAACTATTACCATCGTGCTTAGCTACGGGACTGTCTCGGTATGACCATCGGCTGACACTCAGCGTAGGACAATCTCTGTCAGGTACATAGCCCAATGCATGCCATGGATCTAAGGTAGTGAACGCATCCTTGATGGGCTTGTACTCCTGTGGTTCACCTCTGAACTTGATGTTCGAGTGTACCCAGTTGTGTGTCTTGATATCGACTGCCCCACCTAGATGGTTGTACTGCCTAGCCATTGGATGGTTCGGTACTACTACGTCTGTTGAATCTTGCACAGAACTCCTTTCTTTTTTCTATTGTAGGTACAACTATTAACCTTGTCAAGTACTACCTTACTAATAATCCGAAGCCCTGTCTTCAAGCCCCATCCAAACTCCGATGCACGAGCATCCTTCAAGCGAGGGAATACATAGTCCGTATCCTTCTCTCGTATTACCCACAACACTAGCTTGCCTGTCATCAAAACACCTCCTTCACTTTTATTCTAGCTTCCATTACCCACAAGGGGAACTTGTCTACCAGTAAGTTGACCCAGTCAGATGTATCAAGTCCATCATCATTGCAGAGGTAGGCTGTGATCACCATGCTACGCCTGCCATCATCGTCAGGGAAATCATCGTGCTTGACCACGGGTCCCCACTTCGTACCTGCAGTAGTGCCATCACCCCACTGGCAGTCATCCCATATGTTGATGCCCCACTCCTCATCATCCACTGTGACGTAGTGCCACCAGTCATCACTGCCATCGAAGTGCAATCCCAGTGCGATGTTAGCCTGACGCTGAAGCTTATCTCGTTTGTCTTGGGTTATGTCCATTTATGTAGATCTCCTCTCGTTTAGTTCAAAGTTAGCCAAGTCCTGCCCTCCTATATCTTTGATCCACCCACTGCCGTGCCAGTACCCATGAATGTTCTCAAAGTCTAGCCAGTTCTCACCCCAAAATACTTGGATGTGACTCCATCCATCTTTGATTAATGTACGGACATGTTTTAATACTTGCTGTTTGCTAGGCTTACGACCATTGAAATGTATTTCTCTTGGCATTACGATCTCTCCTTGTCCATCAAGTTAAACAATAGGTGCTTGGCTTTGTTGATAAACTGTCTAGCACACTCAGTGTTACCCCCTGCCATGACTTCCTGTGCATCGCTGAGGATGGAACAGGCAAGCCATATGCTACCCAGTCCCTCACCATGCATGTTTATGTAGATATTGTTTTTCTCCATGTAATCTAACTCCTCCATGGAACAGCCAAACATTTTGATTGCAGTTTCTTTATCCATTACAGCATCCCTCCGATTGTGTACCCAATTAATAAACACCCAGCCATGAAGCTTGTACTAGCTAGGAAGACAGCCAAAACAGTAATTGCATATCGCATTTATTGATCTCCAGTTTAGTGACGAACATTCGACAGTACAATCAATCCTTGTACCCTTGATATATATTCATGATGTAATAGTGTGCACTCCCACATTTTGGGCACAGCACTTCTGCTTCCTCCCGATCCTCGTGATCTATCTCGCCATAGTCAAAGCCTTCATACTTGCAATCTAAACATTCCTGTAGATCATCACTTTCTAAAACTCTATCAAATTTCATAGTCATCTCCTTGAGCCTTGCTAGTATCGTAGCTACAATATATTCCTGTCAATTAGGACAAACCCTTATCCTTATAGGATAGCCCCTACACTTTTATCCCTACCCATATGTACCCAAGATGCAGTATGCACTGGCATGAAGTCGTTGTACTTACGGACAAATGACTCATACTTGTATGGATTGTAGGTAACAGATACCATCTGTGGCATGTAGTTAACAGGGACATTTGTCTTGATGAGTTCCCCCATCACACCTGCATGTACATTCTTTCTACGCTCTCGCAGCACACGCTCCCTGCCTGCCTTGGAGACCTTGAATGTACAGTTTGTGAGGGTCACATCCTCTGCATGGTAAATGACCCTACCCTTGTTCTCACCTTCGAGTGCCTTGATCGACCAACAGTTCTTGTGCAAGTTACGATAGACAAATACTTTCATTCTTCATCCTCCAGTACCTTAATTACTTTCTCGGCTTGTTCTTCGGTATTACATACCTTAATCAAGTCCTCGCCATTAACATGAGAAAACAAAACTTCCCACTTACCTTCTCGTTCTACTGTGAAATAAAAAGCCATTGCTCATCCTCCTATTCAAGCTCATTGATCTCGTGGGTTTCTTCCTCGCCATACACTACATCTTCATCTGCAATGTCATTCTTGGCAAACTTTACATAAGCTTTCGTCTCTGCTTCTTCTTCTGACTTAGCCATCACCTCAATGGTGTAGATAGTGGTTTCATTTCTAGCTATGAGTACCTCATACTTTTTCATTCTTCATCCTCCTTATCTTTATCTTCTTCACCATGCTTTTCTTCCCAGTAGTCAATGAAGTCTTCGACCTCACGAACTAATCCCATGGATACATAGCTACTCACTTCATGTACCGATCCATCTTCCCATGTCAGGTGTAAATCCCAGTGCTTGACTTTCATTCTTTATGCCCTCCACGATGCGTCATCAATTCTCTGAGCTTCGGCTTCATCCTCATCTTCTTCCTCCTCATCCTGTGCAGGATCTGTATCAATTGTTATGTGTCCAAAGCGTAGCTTCCCGTCACCATTACTGCTACATTTAGTGGGCTTATCGAATGTGACTACAGTACACAGGTCA
>Ga0315904_10002135_pt1 | contig 30847 bp, 25 predicted proteins | sample LakEriMetagenome_6_FD_203529 | JGI IMG/M metagenome (GOLD analysis project Ga0315904, IMG submission 203529) | Freshwater fungal communities from buoy surface, Lake Erie, Ohio, United States - Buoy 12 MA120 | ecosystem: Environmental > Aquatic > Freshwater > Lake | place: USA: Lake Erie, Ohio...
GTGCAACCGCCAGTGGCAGGCCTTGCGCGAGCATGCCGACAAGCGCGGCGTGAAACTGATGGGCGATGTGCCCATCGGCGTGAGCTGGCACTCGTGCGATGTGTTTTTCAATCGCGATGAATTCCATCTCGACTGGTGTGGCGGCTCGCCGCCGGAGGGCATGAGCCAGAGCGATCCCTTCTTCCAACAATGGGGACAAAACTGGGGCATTCCGCTTTATCGCTGGGATCACATGGAGGCGAATGGTTTCCGCTGGTGGAAAAAACGCATCGCGCGGCTGACACGGATTTTCCGCATGTTCCGGCTGGATCACATACTCGGTTTCTATCGGATCTATGCCTTCCCGTGGCGGCCGGAGCGCAATCATGAGTTCATCGGATTGTCCCACGAGCAGGCGGCGGCCATCACCGGCGGACGCCTGCCGCGCTGGTTCCTGCGGCCCGATGACTCGGTGGAAAACAAAGCCGCCAACCGCGCTGATGGCGACGTGCGCCTGCGTGCGATCCTTGAAGCGGCCGATGGCGCGGAAGTCATCGCCGAGGATCTCGGCTGGGTGCCCGAATACGTGCGCCCGCACCTCGCCGATCTCGACATCACCGGCTACCGCATCCCGCATTGGGATTGCAACGAGCATGGTCATCCGACACCGGGAAATTGTTTTCCGGAAAATTCCTTCGCCACGTTTTCCACCCATGATCACGATCCGGTCTGCGGCATCTGGCGCGGCTGCTTGAACGTGATCCGCAGGCATCAGGAAAACCCGGACGCGGTTCCCGAGTGGCAGGTCCACGGCGCGCACAATACCTTGCGCATCCTCTCCGAGTTTGCCGTCATTCCGATCCCGGCCAACGCCCCGTGGCCGCCCTTTACCGAAGGCATCCGACTGCGCCTCATCAAGGCTTTGATGGATTCCAACTCGCGCTATGCCACGCTGATGGTGACCTCCCTCTTCGCCATCGACACGCGCATCAACGAACCCGGCACCCGCGGCGGCAACAACTGGCGTTTCCGCATACCCTGGACGGTCCGCCAGATCCGCGAGGACGAGCGCCTGCGGGAAATCTCGCGCAAACTCGCCGCCGCCATCAGCCTCACGCGACGCGCGCCGTGAAGTTCAAGCGATCGCCGCCGCCGCCTCGGCCGCCGCGTGCAGCGAGCGGCGCTCGATGACGATCTCGCCAAGCAGATCGCTCTGCCTCACGACAAACTGGTTGAGCTTCATCAATTCCAACAGCGCGAGGAAAGTCACAATCACCTCCGACTTGGTGGTGGCGCTTTGGAACAACTCGTCGAAACGCCGCGCCTCGCCCGGTTGGAAGTTGTCCATCAACATCTCGATCTTGTCCGAGACCGTGAAGCGGTCGTCGATGATGTCGCCGAAGTCATGGGACTCCTCGAAACGTTTCAGCACGTTCTGAAACGCGCGGATCAGATCGAAGATGGAAACCTGGGCCAGCGCCGGCGGTTCCTCCTCCGGCATCTCGGCCGCGTCCGGCTGGTGGGCGAAACGCCCCTCCTGCTCCATTTCGCGCAGTGAGAGAAAGCCCGCCGCGTCCTTGAACTTTTTGTATTCGATGAGCTGGCGGATCAGTTCCCAGCGCGGATCGTCCTCCTCGGCATCCTCCTCGGGCGGTTGCTCGGTGCGCGGCAGCAGCGTGCGGCTTTTGAGATACATCAGGTTGGCCGCCATCACGATGAACTCGGACGCCAGATCGATGTTGAGCAGCTTGAAGGTGTTGATGTAGTCGAGATACTGGCGGGTGATGCGCTCGATGGAGATCGACTGGATGTCCACCTCATCGCGCTTGATCAGGTAGAGCAGCAGGTCGAGCGGGCCTTCGAAGATTTCGAGGCGGACTTTGTAGTCGGTGGCTTCCACAGGCAGCGTGGTAGGGGATGGGGGCGGTCCCGCGCCACCGCAAAATGCCGCGGCGGCCATTTTTCGGTCCGGCGCCTCTCTGCTGGGCCGACGCATCATAAAAACATCGGATCTACCGCAAAGCCGCAAAGGGTCGCAGAGAAAATTTCGAGAAAATCGGGTATTTGCCGATCGGTCAGCCGCATGTTTCGCAGACTCGACAGTCCGGTTACTGAAACTCTTTGCGTTTCCTTCGCGTCCTTTGCGGCTTTGCGGTTACAACTCGGGATTTCGGCGCGCGGCCGTGCGATTTGCAGCCTTGCCAAGGTCCGCCATCCGGCTCTAAACTACGTGTCGGCAGCCGCCCGATCCGGGATCTGTCTGACGAACCGATCGCTTCACGCAGTGGGATTTCTGGATGCCATCAAACGCTGGCGATTGGCCCAACAAGGCCTCTCGTCCGGAAAAAAACGCCGGGTGCAGATGGAAAACCCCGTCATCCAGGCGCTGGAGGACAGCTTGTGGGTGAAACTCGCGTTTTACGCCACTTTCATCGTCGCCTGCGGCGTGATGCTGCTCAAGTCCGCGGCCGCCACCTCGTTTGCGGACGAACCGCTCAAGGGCGCCCTCTATGGCATGGTCATCGCGGTGGCGGCGGTGCTGATGTTCCAGGTGAGTCTGCAAACCTCCTGCCGCCGCAACAGCCGGGTGCTGCTTGTGCTCGGCGGCCTGCTGCTCCACCTGGCCTGCCTGCGGCTTGTCATGGGCCTGGCCTCCGCCGGTCACATCCCGGAGGTGTTCCGCCTTTTCTTCGTGCCCTACGTGCTCGCCCCGATGCTGCATAGCGTCCTGCTCGGCCGTGCGGTCGGGGCCTTCTCCGCCGTTTTCGTCACGCTCATCGGCTGCCTGTTCGCGCCCGCCGGACTGGTGCTCACCTACATGATACTCAGCCTGGTGGCGGGTATCACCAGCGTGCTGCTCGCCCATGAGGTGCGCCGCCGCCTGCAACTGTTGCAGGCCGGCATCTACGTCGGCGCGGTCACGCTGGCGCTGGGGCTTCTGTTAGGCACGCTCGACATCGCCGCCTGCTTCGGCCCGGATGCGGTGACGCATCTCCAGGTGCTTGGCAGCGGCAGCGTCGCCGCCTTCGGAACCGCCGTGGCCACCGCGCTCATCATCAGCGGCCTGCTGCCCATCTTCGAAGGCATGTTCCTGCTCACCACGGATATCAGCTGGCTGGAACTCAGCGATCTCAACCACAAGCTGCTGCGCCAGATGCAGCTCGAAGCTCCCGGCACCTTCCATCACAGCCTGGTCGTCGCCGCGCTTGCCGAAGCCGCCGCCGAGAAAATCGGCGCCAACGCCCCGATGTGCCGCGTCTGCTCCTATTTCCACGATGTCGGGAAACTGAGCAAACCCGGTTACTTCATCGAGAACCAGCACGAGGGCGTTGAGAACCCGCACGGCACGCTCACACCGACGATGAGCGCCCTCATCATCATCGCCCACGTCAAGGACGGCGTGGACCTCGCCGTCAAACACAAGCTCAACCCGCGCATCATCGATGTGATCCGCGAGCATCATGGCGATTCGATGGTCGCCTACTTCTATCACAAGGCGCGCGAGCAGAAGAAACAGGAGATCGACAAGGTGGACCGCGGACTGGAAAACCCCGAAGACCTGCCCAAGGTGGATGAAAAGAATTTCCGCTATCCGGGGCCGCGGCCGCGCAGCCGCGAGTCCGGCATCATCGCGCTCGCGGACTCGATCGAGAGCGCCTCGCGCTCGCTGCAAAAACCCACGCCGGGCCGCATCCGCTCGCTCGTCGAGGACATCGTCCGCCAGAAAATCCAGGACAGCCAGCTCGACGATTGCCCGCTCACGCTGCGCGAACTCTCACTCATCCGCGAGAGTTTCTCCAACACCCTGCGCAGCATGCTGCACAGCCGCATCGACTATCCCAAGGACGACGATCAACGCTCCACCGCCAGCCTGCGCCGCGCCGCACCCGAACGCGATTCCAGCCGCGGTGGCCGCGTGGTTTCCAAGCCCACGCAAGGCTGACCCCCATCCCGCCATGTCGCTCGAAGTCATCATCGGCAATCATCAGGAAAGCACCGTCATTCCGGAAAACTGGCTGACCGCGCTCGAAGACGTCGCTTCCGAAGCCGCCGGTCTCGCGCTGGCCCGTGCCGCCGATGCCGACTCCCCGCTGCACCACCTCGCCACCCTCGAAGTGGCGCTCGTCGATGATGAAACAAGCGACCGCGTCCACCGCGAGTTCATGGACATCGAAGGCCCCACCGATGTGATCACCTTCCATCACGGCGAAATTGTCATCGGTGCCGCCGTTGCGGAACGCCAGGCCGGCACTTACAACGAGCCGCTGGCCCGCGAGATCCTGCGTTATCTTGTTCACGGCCTGCTCCACCTCGCCGGCCACGACGACGCGCGGCCCGCCGAACGCGAAACGATGGAGGCGATCCAGGAGGATATCGTCGCGCGGATTTGGAACGGCGGCTTGCAAGCGCGCATGGGTTTGTGAGCCGGTTGTTGCAAGCCACCGAGCCATGCTTCAATTTCCCGCCGGGTGAATCCGACTGCAAACATCTCTCGCGAGTGGGACGTCATCGTCATCGGTGGCGGGCCTGCGGGTTCGACTGCCGCGACCACGCTGGCAAAGTCGGGGCGGCGGGTGTTGGTGCTGGAGAAATGCAGATTCCCGCGCTTCCACATCGGTGAATCGCTGCTGCCATACAACCGCGCGCTCTTCGACGAACTCGGCGTGTGGGATAAAATTTCCGCCGCCGGATTCATGGTGAAACGCGGCGCGCAGTTCTGGATGGGCGACGGCTCGCGCCACAACCGGCTGGATTTTTCCAAGGGCGGCTTCACCGAGTTTCCCGAGTCGATCCAGGTCGAGCGCGCGAAGTTCGATCACATGCTTCTGGATCATTCGCGCGAGGCCGGCGCGGAGGTGCGCGAGGAATCCACCGTGCTGCGCCATCACGCGGATGAACACGGGGTGGCGCTCGTTTATCGCGATGGCATGGGAGCCGAACAAACCGCGCGCGGGAAATTCCTCATCGATGCCAGCGGACTCGGCAATCTAACCGCCAACAGCGCTTCCCAGCGCGAGTATTACGAAGGTCACAGGAAGATCGCCGTCTTCGGCCACTTCGCGAATGTGGACATGCCGGATGGAGGCGAAAAAGGCGATATCATCATCGTGCGCAGGCATCACTCATGGTTCTGGATGATCCCGCTCGATGACACCAAGACCAGCGTCGGCCTGGTGATGGACAAGGCGGACTATCAGGCGCTGGGCATGAAGCCGGAGCAGGTATTCGATGACGCGGTGCGCGCCACACCGGCGGTAAGCATGCGCTTCGGCAAGGCGGAGGCGCTCGGCGCGCCGCAGGTGGCGGTGGATTTCTCCTATCGCAACAAGTCGCTGGTTTCGCCGCGCGTCGTGCGTGTCGGCGACGCCGCGGGTTTCATCGATCCGATCTTTTCGAGCGGCGTGATGCTCGCCATGACCAGCGGCCGCGACGGAGCGCGCGCGGTGGATGGAGCGCTCGCGGAAAACCGCGCCATGACCCGCGCGATGAAGGCCTATGAAAAACAGACGTGGAGAAACGTGGGCCTCTACTGGCGCTTCATCGGGAAATTCTATCAACTTCATTTCGCACAGCTTTTTTTCCAGCCATACAACAAGCACCGCATGCTCTGCGCGATCAATGCCGTGCTAGCCGGCCGCACCCGCCTCACCTTCGCCATCCGCTGGCGGCTCAATCTCTTCTTCCTGCTGGTCCGCCTCAACCGCCACGTGCCGGTCGTGGAGCGGATAACGATTGGTTAGGAAATGGGGTCGCGCTGAAGCGTGATGCATTTGCAGACCTGATATTGTCGGCCTGTTTCTTGATCCCGGAACGAAAATGATACAGACCGGAGCGGCGGCGGAGGGGCCAGGCCGGAAAGGCAGCGGGAGGCGGCGGCAGTGACCGGACCACCGCCTCCGGTCCGGAGACCGGGGAACCATCGAAGACCAAAGGGAAGGTGTGGTGATTGAAGACACCGCAGGCACAGGGCTTGCGGATATCCATGGACGGGTGTGGATCACGGCATCGCGGCTGCCTGTATAGCCCTTCACGCGATTAAATCATCTCACTCTGCCCCAACCCTCATTCCTGCACGCACCGGCCTCGTCAGGGCGGCGGAGTGATGGATGAAATGAATTGATCCCGGATGCATGGGCGGCATTTCCTTCCTCCGTGTCGCGCAAGATCCGCCCCGCGTGCCACGTATCGGCGATCCGCAAGCCCATGATTCCACCACACACTGCCGACTCCCCCGCCGCATGCCGCCGCCGTGGTTTTCTCGGCGCGATGCTCGCCGCCGGAGTGGCCCCGATGTTCATTCCCGCGCGGGTCCTGGGGGCGGAGGCTCCGAGCAAACTTTTGCGCATCGGCTGCATCGGCACCGGACGCATGGGATCGGGCAACATGCTCAGCGCCATCGGCATCGGCCCGAAGCACGGCGCGCGCGTGGTTGCGGTCTGCGATGCGGACCGCAAACGAAGCCAGATCGCCAAAACCATGGCGGAAACCCGCGGCCGCGAACTGCACGGGAATTCCTTTGGAGAAGTAAGGATCCACCATGACCATCAAGAGCTGTTAGGGCGTGATGACATCGATGGCGTGATCATCTGCACTCCGGATTTCTCGCATGCGGCCATCGCCCTGGACGCGGCGCGCGCTGGCAAGGGCATCTATCTGGAAAAACCGCTGACTTATACCATCAACGAGGGCCGTGCCCTGGTGAAAGCCGTGCGCAAGCACAAGATCATCCTGCAAACCGGGTCGCAGCAGCGGAGTTCGACGTATTTCCACCGCGTGTGCTGGCTGGTGCGCAACGGCCGCATCGGCACCTTGCGCGAGATCGAGGTGAGCAATCCGCCGGATCACGGCACGGGCAGGGCCGCGCCGATGCCTGTGCCGGACAACCTCGATTACACGCGCTGGATGGGGCCCACCACGGACGAGCCTTATACCGAGGACCGCGTCCATCCGCAAAATGACGAGACCCTGTCGCGCCGTCCGGGTTGGTTGCAGGTTGACAAGTATTGCCATGGCATGATCACCGGCTGGGGCGCGCACACTTATGATATCGCGCAATGGGGCCTGGGAACGGACTTCGATTCGGGTCCGGTGGAAATTTCCGCACAAGGAGAGTTTCCCGATCGCGGCCTGTTCGATGTGCATACCACCTACAAGGGCGAGGCGCTATATGCCAACGGCGTGGTGATGAGATCCGGATCGGGCAGGGATGGTTCCACGAAATTCATCGGCAGCGATGGCTGGCTCTATGTCGAACGCGGCAAGTTCCAGGCAAGCGATCCCGCGTTGCTGAAGGAAAAGCCGGAAGGCGGAGTCGAGCTTGTTACCTCGGACAGCCACATTGGAAATTTCTTCGACTGCATGCGCAGCGGCAGGGAACCCGTCGCGCCGGTCGAGGTCGGGCACCGCTCGAACACGGTCAGCCTGCTCCACCACATGTCGATGAAACTCGGCCGCAAAATCAAATGGAACCCCGCCACCGAGGAAATCATCGGCGATCCCGCCGCGGCGGCGATGCTGGGACGCGAATACCGCGCGGGTTTTTCGCTGGACGGTTAGATTTTTCAGAGCGCGCCGAAACGGCGGTGCCTGCGCTGGTATTCGTTGACCGCTTCGATCAGGTCGTTGCGGCGGAAGTCGGGCCAGAATTTTTTGACAATCACGATCTCGGCATAACTGATCTGCCAGAGCAGGAAGTTGGAAACACGCATCTCGCCGGAAGTGCGGACCAGCAGATCGGGATCGGGTATGCCTGCCGTCTGCAAACGCGATGCGAAGACCGTGCTGTCGATATCCTCCGGCTTCAGTTTTCCGGCGGCGGCATCTGCCGCGAGCGCGCGGGCGGCGCCGACGATTTCCTCGCGCGAGCCGTATGACAGGGCCAGCACCAGCGTGAGCGCCGTGTGGCGGGCGGTCTCGGCGGTCAGACGCTCCAACAGCTTGCGGGTTTTCTCCGGCAGCCGGTCGAGCTGGCCGATCGCCAGCAGGCGGATGTTTTGTTTTTTGAGGTCCCTGGCTTTTTCCGATAGAAAGCGGTCCAGCAATTCCATCAGCGCCTTGATCTCGGCTTGCGGGCGGTTCCAGTTTTCCGAAGAGAAGGCGTACAGGGTGAGATACTCCACGCCGAGGTCGATGCAGGTGTCCGTGATCTCTCTAACGGATTCCGCGCCGGCGCGGTGGCCTTCGCGGCGCGGCAGCCCGCGCTCCTTGGCCCAGCGGCCGTTGCCGTCCATGATCACGGCGATGTGGCGGGGAATGTCGGGGAAGTCGGGCATGGATATGATCAGATCTGTCGGATCGGACGGATCAGTCCGATCCGGCCACCAGCGTCTGCGTGCGATCCGGTCCCACGCCGACAAACGCGATGGGCGCGCCGCAGAGTTCGCCAAGGCGCGCGAGATATGCCCTCGCCTGTTGCGGCAGGTCCGCATAGCGGCTGCATGCGGTGGTGTCGCACTTCCAGCCGGGCATGGATTCATAGACCGGCACGGCGCGGTCCCATGCCGAGCGGTCGGCGGGTGGAAGTTCGTGGATGACGCCATCGATGTCATAGCCGGTGCAGATTTGCAGGGTTTCGTAGGCATCCAGGCCATCGACATTGGTGACGGCGAGTCCGGTCACGCCGTTGACCATGCAGGCGAAGCGCAGCAACACGGTATCCAGCCAGCCGCAGCCGCGCGGGCGTCCGGTGGTCGCGCCGAACTCGCGGCCGAGGCCGTGAAGATAATCCGAGAGGCCTTCGTCGCCGGTGGGAAACGGACCCGAGCCGACGCGCGTGGTGTAGGCCTTGCATACGCCGATGACCGCGTCGATCGCGGTGGGCGGCAGGCCCGTGCCGGTGCATGAGCCGCCGGCGGTGGTGTTCGACGATGTGACAAAGGGATAAGTGCCGAAGTCGATATCCAGCAGGGTTCCCTGAGCGCCCTCGAACAAAAGATTTTTCCCTGCTTTCCATGCGGCGTGCATGACCGGAATGGTGTTGGCGACATGCGGACGCAGGCGCTCGAAGGCGGTGTAAACCTCTTCAATCACCTGTGCGGCGTCAAAAGTGGTTAGATCGTAGCGGGCGAGCACTTCGTTCGCTTCGGCGCAGCGGCGGGTGATTTGCGCGGTGGCGAAATTCTTATCCATCAAATCCGCCATGCGCAGGCCGCAGCGGTTGATCTTGTCAGCATAGGCCGGGCCGATGCCGCGCTTGGTGGTGCCGATCTTCTGGTCGCCGAGCGCGGCCTCGCGCGCGGCGTCGAGTTCCTTGTGAAACGGCAGCACGACATGCGTGCGGTCGGATATCAGAAGTTTTTCCGGGGTGATGGCGACGCCCTGGCCCTCGATGCGGGTGATTTCCTGGACCAGTCCCACCGGATCGAGCACGACGCCGTTGCCGATGACGTTGGTTTTGTCATCCCACAGGATGCCGGATGGCAGCAGGTGCAACACATACTTGGTTCCGCCGGCGATCACCGTGTGGCCGGCATTGTTGCCGCCCTGGCCGCGGATGACCACATCTGCGGATTCGGTGAGGTAATCGACGATCTTGCCCTTGCCTTCGTCCCCCCACTGGAGGCCGGTGATGATGGTGTTCATGTTAGAAAAAAGGATCTGCCGGATCGGACGGATCAGACGGATTGATTTTGTTTGGTCTTGCCGATCAGCTCCGCGAACTCCTCGAAGAAATAAGCCGCGTCATTCGGGCCGGGCGCGGCTTCGGGGTGGTATTGCACGCTGAAGACGGGCAGCTCCTTGTGGCGCATGCCTTCGACCGTGCCGTCGTTGAGGTTGATGTGGGTGATTTCGATTTCCGGCGGGAGCGAATCCGCATCCACGGCGAATCCGTGGTTCTGCGAGGTGATGGAGATTTTTCCGGTGCGCAGGTCCTTGACCGGCTGGTTGCCGCCGCGGTGGCCGAACTTGAGTTTGAAGGTTTTCCCGCCGAAGGCGTGGCCCAACAACTGGTTGCCGAGACAGATGCCGAAGATCGGTTTTTTCCCGATCAACTGGCGCAGCTCGGCGTGGATGTAATCGAGCGCCGCGGGATCGCCGGGGCCGTTGGAGAGGAAGATGCCGTCCGGGTTTTTCGCCAGCACTTCGGCGGCGCTTGTGGTGGAGGGCACCACATCCACCTCGAAACCGGCCTGGCGCAGGCGGCGCAGGATGTTGAACTTGATGCCGAAGTCATAGGCGACGATGCGGTGGCGCACCGGCGGCAGGTTTTCATAAGGTCCCATGCGACCGGTGGAGGTATTGGGCAGCACCCACTGGCGCGACTCGTCCTCCCACTTGAATGACCGCGGCGTGGAGACTTCCCTCACGTAGTCCATGCCTTCCATCGAGGGCGAGGCCTTGGCGGCGGCGATGGCGTCCTGCGCGTTGAGTTCGGTGCTGAGGCAGGCGCGCATGGCTCCGAGCGAGCGCAGGTGTTTGGTGAGCGCGCGGGTATCGATGCCTTCGATGCCGAGGATCTGATGGGCGGCGAGGTATTCGGAGAGCGGTTGGCTGGCGCGCCAGTTGGATGGGACCTCGCAGAGTTCGCCTATGACAAAACCGCGGATGTGCGGTGCGCGGGATTCGGCGTCCTCGGCATTGACTCCGTAGTTGCCTATCTGCGGGTAGGTCATGGCCACGATTTGGCCGCGGTAGGAGGGGTCGGTGATGACCTCCTGATAGCCGGTCATCGAGGTGTTGAAACAGATTTCCCCGGTGGTGGTTCCGGTGGCTCCGAACGCGGTTCCTTCGAAACAGCGTCCGTCTTCAAGGGCGAGAATGGCGGATTTGGGCACGGCGGGCGCGAAACTAGGCAGCCGCCCGAGGCGATGCAAGACCGGGCTTACTCGCGGGCCCGCGAATCGATGACGATCGTCACCGGACCGTCGTTGATCAGGGAAACCCGCATGTCTCCGCCAAACACTCCGCGCATCACCGGGCGGCCGGTTTCCCGCTCCATCGCGGCGCAAAACGCCTCATAAAGCGGCTCGGAATGCGCCGGTGCGGCGGCCCGGATGAACGACGGACGGTTGCCCTTCTTGGTCGAAGCATGCAGCGTGAACTGACTGACCACCAGCAGTCCGCCGCCGGTATCCGCCAGCGACAAATTCATCTTGCTCTCCGCATCGCCCAAGATCCGCATCCGCGCGATCTTGCCGCTCAACCACTCGACGTCGGACGAGTCGTCGATTTCCTCGACGCCGAGAAGCACCAGCAGTCCGGGTCCGATTCGGGAAATGATTTTTCCATCGATGGCCACGGAGGCTTCGGACACGCGCTGGACGACCGCTCTCATGAAGGAATGGGCGCGGAGCCTCGACCGAATCGCGCGCGCAGTTCCAAGGCATAAAGCAGGAAGGACATCGGCATGAAAAATTCCTTCACCTCGGTGCCGTCCCACGACCTCACCATCGTGTGACCCAGTGCGAGCGAGATTAACTGGCCCGCCATAATCACCATCAACACCGCGAGTGGCAGCCATGTGCCGCCGGGCGCTCCCCGGCCATGCCTGGCGAACCAAAGGAGAATGACCATCGTGGAGAAGAAGGTCAGTTGAGTGGGAATGGTATTCCACATCTCATAGTTGAAACCCGCGCCCAAAGCCCCGGCATAGGCGACAAGGCGGCCGGGCAGGATGCCGGAGATCCACGGCCAGGCGCGTCCGATGTTGCAAGCCTCGCGCAGGAACGCGCCGAACACGGCCGCCGCGAAAGCCGTTAGATAATAGGCGTTTTCCATGTGGTTGGTCACGAAGTTGTGCAGGTTGAACTCACCCTGCATGTTGCCGGAAAATGCGGCGGGCGTTGCATATCCCGTCTGGCGCTGGAGCCATGAGACCTCCTCGCCCGCGAGCAGCACGCAAGCCACCGCGAAACCCAACAAACAGATACCGCGCAGCGGATGGACGGGGGCGCGGCGTTGCAGCCACCAGACACGCGCCAGCACGGCGCCGGCGGTGAGGGCCATCAGCGCGGACATCGTCTCCACCGGACCATCCTCCATCACCCATTGATAGAAAAGCCGCGGGTCGATGCCCATTACCACGGTCAGCAGGACACCCGCCAACAATGGAATGCCGGCGGCGGCGGCGCGGCCGACAGGATGGAGAGGCCACTGCGACGGGAAGAATGACTGTTTGTTTCCATCTGGCGAAAACATGCCGATACAGCCGCGAAGACCAAGCCACGCGGCAACAGCGATGACGATCGCCCGCAGCTCATGCGGAAAGTCGAGCATCGGCGGATGCTCGCTCAAGACACCGCGCTGGAACCAGCGCCATTCCAACACGATCAACAGTAGCAGTATTCCGACACACCATATCGTCTGCAAGAGACCGTGGCAGCGGTGACGCGCGTGTTCATTCATGAGTTTGAAGGACTGGCCGGAGGATGGGATGTGCGTCCGGCGGATCTGTGCCGCGGGACGACCCTAACATACATGTGGCGCCGGTACCAAGCGCGTTTTTGCCAGCCAGCGGGCGGGTCATCCCAATGCAGGATGATGACACCAGTGCCAAGGCTCGTAAGCGATGCCACAAGGGTTTCCGCGCGGGTAGGACATCGAGAAGCCGAAGTGGCGCGCATTGCCGGCGAGCCATCCAAAAGCGGGCGTGTTTTCAAATTCCTCCTCCAGATGTCTCGCGCTGGTGGTGCCGATGTCGATGGCGTTGCCGGAATGGTGTTCGCTGTGGCCGGGATAGGCGGAGTATTCGAGCGCCTGCCCGAGAGTCATGCCCTTGGCGAGTTTTGCTGATAGAAGTTCGGCCTGCCGGTCGATGCTCCGGAACGCGGAGATGAGGATCAGTTCAATGCCGTCCACGCGGGCCGCGTCGCGCATGGCTGCCCACGCGTTCGCGGCGGAGGGCGTTAGAAACGCCTCGCGCCCGAGATGATCCGGGCCGGCACTGACGAGATCCGGGGCCTCCGCCACGAACGGGACGCGTGACATGTAGTCTTCCGGGGGCGGCGGGAGATTGGAGAACATGATGAGATTTATGGCGGCCTTGGAATGATGGGTGCGGACAGGTTGTTCCCACCACGGGCTGGAACGGATGGTTCCAGCCACATTGAAAGAGCCGCTCAGGCATGCCCGCGATCGCCGAGCACGAGCTGCATGGCCTTGCGGGCGCTGCCGTAGGCGGCCGCGCCATCGCCGCCGATGGCCCACTCGATGCGTGTGGTGGCCTCGTGCGGCGGCAGCGGGCAGCGCTGATAGGGCAGCATCGCGCGTTCGGCGAAACCCTTGCGGACTTCGCCGATGAACCAGTCGCGGAAACCGGTTTCGGAAAGACCTCCGCCGATGGCGATGAGGCCCGGATCAAGAATGCTGGCAAGGTCGCCGAGTCCGTGACCCAGCACGTTGGCTTGCAATGCGAAGATCGACAACGCGAGCGCGTCGCCCTGCTCGGCGTAGTCGCGGAGCTTGAAGGCTTTGTCTTCGATGGGCCCCTCGGCGAGGGCGAGCGGGTGCTGTGCGTTTTCAGGTTTGGCGAGGGCCTTGCCGAGTTGGCGGCGCAGAGCCATCAGCGAGACCCAGCCTTCGAGGCAGCCTTTGCGGCCTCTGCCATCAACGGGTAGTTCGCCGTCTTCAAAACGCGGCACCGAGAGATCGCCTACTTCGAGCGCGAGGCCGTTATTGCCTTCATAAAGCAAGCCGCCGGGCAAAACGAGACCGCCGCCGAGACCGGTGCCGGGCGCGACGTAAAGCAGGCCGCCATCGTGCTCCGGGCGATACATCCACTCGCCGAAGGCCGCCGCGTTGCAATCATTGGTCATGAAAACCGGCACGCCCGCATCCTTTGAAAACTCGCCGCGGATGTCGGTGCCCACCCAATCCTCGGCGAGGTTCGCCTTGCCCCAGACCACACCCTTGGAGCAGGGCGCGGGCACGTCGAGGCCGACGGCGGCGATTTCACTCACGCCGATGCCGGCGTTTTGCGCGAGTTGGGACATCGCCTCGCGAAGCTGCCCGAAAGTCCGGCGATAGCCTTCTTTTACGAAACTCTTCACCTCGACGATGCTTCCGCAGGCTTCTCCCGCCGCGTCAACGAGCATGCATTTGATGGTCGAGCCTCCGATGTCCAGTCCTGCGAAGTGGGTTTTCATGATGATGGTTGTGTGTGGTGAACCGATGTGCGCCGCACGGCTATCGGTTTATGAATGATTTGTCGAGCGGCGCGCTTCACTCCGCAGGCACATGCGGCTCGAAGGTCATGGCGCGCTCGTGTTCGCGGGCTTTGGCGGCTTTTTTAGCCTGTTGCTGGAAGTGCTCCTGGGCGCGGAACGCCTTGCGTCCCTTGGTTCGCGCGCCGGGCTGCGAGGTGCCGTCCGGCAGAAGCAGCGAGGACTGCGTGTTGTCCTGGAAAAACGCCTCAAGAATGCGGATCAGCCTGCGCTTCAACGCCGGCTCCTCGATCGGGATCATCAACTCGACGCGCTTCTCCAGATTGCGCGTCATCCAATCCGCGGATGAGATATATACTTTGGCATCGCCGTCCTGATGGAAATGAATGATGCGCGCGTGCTCCAGATAGCGGTCGATGATGGAAACCACCTCGATGTTTTTCGAATACTTCGCATCGCCGGGCTTGAGACAGCAGATGCCGCGGATGTTGAGTTTGATCTCAACGCCGGCGCGCGAGGCTTTGTAGAGCGCCCCGATGATGTCGGGATCCTGCAAGGAGTTGACCTTGGCGGTGATGCGCGCGGTGAGTCCTTGTTTCGCGCGTTCGGCCTCGCCGGCGATGAGGTCCAACAACAAAGGCTTCATCGCCGTGGGCGCGGGCACCAGCCGCTGGAAGCGCAGCAGCTTGGAGCGGCCGGAGACGGCGTTGAAGAACAACGAGGCGTCGTTGCCATAGTCGGTCTTGCAGGTGAGATAGGAGATGTCCGTGTAAAGGCGCGCGGTGGTCTCGTTGTAGTTGCCGGTGCCGAGATGCACGTAGCGCCGCAGGTGGCCGGACTCGCGGCGGATGATCATGCAGATCTTGGCGTGGGTCTTGAGGCCTTTGACTCCATAAACGATCTGAGCGCCCGCGCGCTGGAGTTCGTCGGCGCGGTCGAGGTTGCGCGCCTCGTCGAAACGCGCCTTGAGCTCGACGAGCACCGTGACGTGCTTGCCGTTTTCCGCGGCGGTGATCAGCGCGTCGATGATGCGCGACTTGCGCGCGGTGCGGTAGAGCACCTGCTTGATGGCCACCACGTCCGGATCGGCGGCGGCTTCCTCTAACAAATTCAGCACCGGCTCGAAGGATTCGTAGGGATGGTGCAGCAGCAGGTCGCCCGAGGAGATCGTTTCGAACATCGAGGTTCCCGGCACGATGGCCGGCGGATTCTGGCCGGGCCAGTCCTCGTTGCGCAGGTGTTCGTGATCCGGCAGGAAGGCGATTTCCATCAACGAGGCGAGCCCCGGCGGTCCCGCGACCTGATAGATTTCCTGCGGTCCGGCGGCGGTGACCTCGCGGATCACCCGCGCGAGATCGCGCGGCGCGTCGGCGCGCAGTTCGAGCCGCACGGTATCGGCGAAACGGCGGGCGGTGAGCACGTCCTCCATCTCGTCGGCAAGGTCGATGGCATCCTCCTCCTGCACGGCGATGTCGCCATTGCGCGTGACGCGGAAGGTGGTGGCGGCCGTCACGGATTCACCGGGGAAAAGCCGCGCTGCGTGTGAAGCCACCAGGTCCTCGATGAGGATGAAGGCGCTGCTTCCCGCCCCGCTTGGCACGGGCACGCGGCGGGAGAGGGTTTCCGGAATCGGGATCAGCGCGTGGCGGGTGGTGCGGGTTTCCGGATCCAGCAAACGGCAGGCCACCACCAGATGCAGCGCGGGAACCACCGGCGGGGCCTCGCCAGGCACCACGGCCAAGGGCGTGAGCAGCGGATAAACCGAATCATCGAAAGTGGCGGAGAGTTGGGCGGATGCGTCCACGCCGGTTTCCTTGAGCGCCAGCAGATGGATGCCCGCCTTGCGCAACGCGGGCACGAGGACCTCGTTGAAAAGCGCGTATTGATCCTGCTTCATCCGGAGGATGCGCTCGCGCAATGCGGCCAGGTTGCGCGCTGGCGTGAGGCCGGAGGCGTCGGGTTTTTTCACTCCGGCGCGGCGCATCGCCATCAACCCGCCGATCCTCACCTGGAAGAACTCGTCGAGATTCGACGCGGTAATGGCGAGAAACTTCACCCTCTCCAACAAGGGCAGGTCGTCGCGCAGCGCCTCATTGAGCACGCGCTGGTTGAATTCGACCCATGAGAGTTCGCGGTTCAGAAAAGGGGCGGGCATATGGGAAGATTTCAGAATTTCAGCGTTTCAGTTTTTCAGCATTTACCTTCAGCTGTCTTCATCGATCACCACGGAAAGACCGAAGACTTGTTCGAAAAGATCGGCCTTGGAGGCCATGGCGAGACGTTCGACCGCGGCATCCGCAAGTCCCGGCAGGCGCAGGCGGAGTTTGCCGTTCTCGCGGCGGAATTCGATTTGCGAAACCCGCTGGGCGTGCGTGCGCTCCAGCGCGTCCGCCACCCGCAGCAGCGCCGCGAGTTTGCAGACGCGGATGCGGTCGTCGGTGCCGAGCGCCGCATATCCGGGATGGTCGAGCGAGGGCACCGCATGCCGGTGGTAGCGCGCGACCTGCGCCACGATGGCGACGTCGTTGCGATCGAGTCCGAAGACCTCGGAGTTGAGTATCAGATATTCCGAATGCTTGTGATGCGCGCGCGGGCTGACATAAGTGCCGACCTCGTGAAGGATGGCGGCCACTTGCAGGAGCAGCGCGTCATGCGGCGTGAGCTGGTGCAGGTCCTCCAGCTCGCTGAAAAACCGCGCGCATAGATTGCCGACATGGCCGCCGTGGCCGGGGTCCGATTGATAACGCCCGGCGAGGATGCGCGCGGAGCGCAGCACGTCCTCGGTGAAAGCTCCGCTCAAATCCCGCGATACCAATAAATCATGCAGCAGGCCCTGTTCGTAATCACTCGTCGGGATGTGGACATCGGACAGCTTGAGCGTTTCCGCCACCGCGAGATTGATCTCAAGCGCGGGCAGCAGCGCCTCGGCCGTCTGATAGTCGAGATGGAAACGTTTCACATGCTCGACATCGCTCATCTCGGCGGCCTCGGCGGTGAACTGCCGAATCGTCCTGAGCGGACACGCGCTGCTGCCGCGGGTAAGCGGCATGGCGATGGATTGCACTTCATAACCAATGAGCACCAGGCCGTCGATTTTCACATCCGAGTAATCGAACCTCATCTGCGCGAGGTTTCCGAAAGCATGCTCGCGGATGACGCGCAGCAGCGCGGGTCCTTCCGCATGCGACGCCTCCACCGCCTCGCGCGTGCGGTGCGTCCCCAGGCGATAGCTGGTGTAGCGGGTGATGAGTCCGTTTTCAAAAAGCAGCGCCCGCGTGTTGCCCGGACCGACGTGCACCACCAGCGTGGTGTCCTTGCGCATGGCCGGCAGGTGTTGCAGGCGGCGGCGCGTTTTCAGATAGATGAGACGAGTCATTTCGCCATCGTCGATGGTTCCCACCTTGATCCCGCAGGCGACGCGGATGCGGTTGATCACCGTTTCCTGATTGCGCGCCTCGCTCAGGATGTTGGTGGCCGCGGCGCGCGTGATGCCGTGCGGGTCCATGCCCAGCTCGGCGAGGGTTTTCTGATAGCCCTTGATGATGGAAACCACCCGCTCGGTGGTGGAAAGGCTGACGATGCCCGAGCGGAAGATATCACGAGCCAGCGGTGCGGGTTGTTCGAGGAAATCCACCGGTGCGAGTCCGCCATCCGCCGCGCGTTCCGCCACCATCATCGAGACCGATCCCGCGCCGATGTGCAGCGCCGTGATGAGGGAATCAGCCGTTGCGGCGGCTTCCTCGGATTGGCGTGGCACTGACATCAGCGGCATTCAACTCCGCCCGCAGCATGTTTCAATCCCCAATGTGTGACCATCCGCATCACTCTTCCACAGGCAAGGCGCGGGGAGTTTCGGGAACCTCCACCGGCAAGGCGCGCGGCGCGGCCGGTTCTTCCACCGGTGCGGCGCGCGGTGGCGCGGGCTCTTCCACAGGCAGCGCGCGCTTGGGTTTCACCAGCACGGCCCGCGGTGGTGGGGGTTCTTCAACAATCGGGGCGACGGGTGGAACTTGCACGGGTTGCGCAGGCGGGGCGGGCGGCTCTTCGACGATCGCGGCTTTCTGCGGGGCGATTATCATCTGCCCCTCGGAAGGCGGGGTTTTGCGCATGCGGATTTCCACACGGCGGTTGACCGCTTGCGCATCCACATCGCCGTCGATGACCAAGGGTTCAAAACGACCAAAACCCCGCGTGATGATTTTCGATGAGTCCATCTTCATCGATTCCACCAGATGTTTTTTCACAGCCTCGGCTCGTTGGATTGAGAGCTTGAGGTTGAACTCATCGCCGCCCACCAGATCGGTGTGGCCCTCGACCCAGCAGTAAAGCTCCGGGTTGCGGTCCATCAACAGCGCCAGCTTCATCAAGCCGACCTTTGCGCTCTCGCGGAGTTCGGCGCTGTTGAACTCGAATAGCAGATCGCTCGGCAGCATGGTTTTGCTCGCCAACAACACGTTGGGCGGAAGATCCAGCAGATCGTCCAGCGAGGCGATGCCGTCGAGCGCGCCTTTTTCGACCGAACCTCCGGCTCCGCGCTTGATCAAGTCCTCGGTGAATTTGCCGAGAGCGTTGTCCTCCATCGGCACCGCGCCGGGATCGACGGTCACCTGGCCGATTTCCGCGGGTTTCAATCGCGTCGGCTCGCGTCCGAGTTCCGGCAGATCGGTATCGAATTCGAGATTGGTGGATGCCTCCATCGCGATGGCAGCGGGGTCACCCGCCATGGCCGGGTTTTGCATGCGCAGGGCATACTCGGCCTCCTTGATGTCGGGCTTGATGTCGATTTCCGTCTCCTTGGGAAGGGCGTTGAGCAAATCCACCTCATCCAGCAAGGCGGCGGTGTCGCGCGTGGGCACAACGATGTTTTCCGGCGGCGTTTGTTGCTCGATCTCCATCGGCCGCACCTCCACCTGGCGCACGTTGACGGCAGCGGTGCTCAGTTCGCGCGCCTGCTCGAAGCGCACGGCGATTTTCATCCGGTCCAGCGCGAGAAACACCGCCACATGCAGCAGGATCGAGAGCAGCATGGCCACCGCCGCCCACCAGCCGATGTGCTCGGGTCCCGGCAGGCGATAACTGCCGCCGTCGCGCATTTCGCTCCATGAATAGCCGTCGGCCATGCCCGCACTATACGGCGCGTGAACGGGCTGGCAATCACCGGAAACGGGCTTTACGCTGGCCTTGGCACCGCGTGTGCTTTCCCCATCCACGAACCTCCCTACCACCATGGCTGCGAAAAAGACTGCGAAGAAAACCACCGAATCCCCCGCTCCCAAAGCTCCCGCTGCGAAAAAGGCCGCGAAGAAAGCCGCGAAAAAGGCCGCTCCCGCCAAGCCCGCCGCTGAAAAAGCTCCCGCTCCCGCCAAACCCGCCGCGCCGAAAGTCACCGCCGACGCGATCGCCCGCGCCGCCTACCTCAACTACCGCCGGCGCGTCGAACAAGGCCTTCCCGGCGACTCCCGCGGCGACTGGCTGGAAGCCGAGCGCCAGCTTGCATCAGGCAAGGCTTGAACCGGCTTGCGGCATTATGGAAGAGCATGCTGTTGAAAGCCGCGGCTTCCATGTTTCTTCTGTCCACAACGGCATCGCCTCGATAGCCGATGGTTTCATCGGCGAGTTGATGGTAGTGCCCTATGCGTTCTTCAACTGCAAGCCGCTTGGCTGGAATGCCACTTGTTTCTTCAATCGGCTGCAAACGCCTTGAAGACCCTGCAAGTCAATGTCTCATACGCCGCACACTGAAAGGTTGCGGGTCATTCATGCGTATTGATGCGTGTCTTGTTCCCACGCCCATGAAGACCATGCACCAGCGCATTCTTGAATGGAGCCCGTGGTCCGGGTTTCAAATCGTTTCCCTGTCCGCCATCATCGCCACAGGCTTGTGGTTCACGCCGGTCCGGGCGGAGGAACCACATCAAACGGAGTCCGGCGAACCAATCATCGTCGAATCCGGCGAGGCCGCGCCCGTCACCGAGAAAGTCCGCGCGGCCGCGCCCGGCACGCTGGTCGCAATCATGGTCAAACCCGGCGACACGGTCGAAAAAGGCCGGGTTCTCGGCCACACCGAGCTGGCCGCCACCAAGTATCAACTCGATCTCGCGCGCCACGCGCTGGAGAACAACGCGTCGATCAGCGCCGCGGAGGGCCAGGCCGAGGCATGGCGGGCGACCCGCGAGGAAACCGAAGAGGCGGTGCGCAGACGCAGGCTCGACAAGACCCGGCTTGAATGGGCGCGCGGCATGGAAAAATTCCATCGGGGAAATTACGAAGTGCAGTTGGAGCAAAAGAAAAGCCAGCGCATCCAATACGAATACTGGCAGGAGCAGTATGAAGCGCGCTTCCTGCGCGCGCCGGTGGATGGCGTGGTCACCGAGGTCTTGTTGGAACCGGGCAGAACGGTCGCTTATGCGACGCATGTTTTCACCGTCAGCAACGAAAATGCCTACATGGTCCCGGTTTCGGTTCCCGCGAAGTTGGTTCAGTGGGTGCTCGCCAATTCGATGCTGCCGATCCGTTCGACCAAAGGCCGCGAGGTCACCCGCGGCCGGGTGGACAGCATCATCGACGACCCCTCCGCGCCGGGTAACAAAATCATCCGCCTGCTCGTCAGCGAGACGGACATGCCGCCGGGCGCGCGCGCCAATCCGGCGGGCATGACCTTTGATGTGCTGCTGCCGCAGGGCGAGGCGCAATCCGGTTGATCTTTGCCTCATCAAGTCCCGCGCGCCGCCAGCCATTCCGCCGCGGCGCGCCCGGCGCGGGTGCCTGTCGCGAAACACCCCTGCATGAGGTAGCCGCCGGTCGGTGCTTCCCAGTCGATCATCTCGCCCGCGACGAAGACTCCGGGAAAACGCTGCAACATCAGGTTGTCATCAAGCTCGCTCCAACACACTCCGCCTGCGGAGGAAATCGCCTCTTCGATCGGACGCGGACCTTTCAGAGAAATCACACAGTGTTTCGCCTCGCGCGCGAGTGATTCGGACTCATGCCATGACTTGCGGCCGAGGATCGCCGCCGCGGCATCACCCAGCCGCCAGCGGATGCGCGCTTCGTTGAGGAAATCCCTTCGCACGGATTCCATCTTTGAGACCAATTGCGCGTGGGTGAATGTCGGTTTGAAATCGATGGCGATGGCGGGATCCTTCATCGCGCGCAGGACGGATCCGAGTTGATAGATCGCTCCGCCCTCGATGCCATAACTTGTCACCAGCAACTCGCCGGCCATGCTGCTTTCACCCGCGCTGACGACCAGGTTCTTGAGCGGCTTGCCCTCGGCGGCGGCGAGCAGTTCGGGCGGCCACGCATGTTCCCAGCCGCAGTTTGCCGCGACCAGGGGTTCGCAGGCGATGCCGAGCGATTTGAAAACAGACAACCATCCGCCATCCGAACCGGTCTGCGGCCATGATCCGCCGCCAAGCGCGAACACCACCGCATCGGCGGCGAATGTCACACCGTTGGCAAAGTCCAAACGCAGCGGGCTGCCGGGCGCGAGACCGCACCAGCGGTGATTCATTTCGAAACGCACACCATGCGATTTGAGCCGCGCGATCCAGCGCCGCAGCAAGGGCGCGGCTTTCAACGCCTTCGGATAGACACGGCCGCTGCCGGCTTGAAAGGTTTCCACACCGAGACCCGCGGCCCATTCGCGCAGCGCGGCGGGATCGAAATCCTCGAGCAGTCGGCGCCAGACCGCGGCCGGCCCGTCATAGCGCACCACGAACCGCGCGGCCTCCTCGCCGTGGGTGAGATTGAGCCCGCCTTTTCCGGCGACGAGAAACTTGCGGCCCACAGACGGTTTGGCGTCGAACACAGTCACCCGCAAACCGGCGGCGGCGGCCACTTCCGCAGCGCGCAAACCGGCGGGTCCGCCACCGATGACGGCGAGTTGCAGTGATGTGCTCAATCTTTCGGATGCTGCCCGCAACGCGCCCCCTGGGTCAATCCCTCACAGGTTCATGCCGCAGTTTCTGCTTTCCCTGACGGCGGGCGTCGCCCAGCTTCCACCTATCGCAAATTTCAGATAACAATGCCTGTCATCCATCTAACCGCCGGGATGTTTCCCGAAGTATACGCCGAGTTGTTGCGGGCCTTGAACCCCAACATGACGGCCGATGAATGGCGGGTCGCCTTTTCGGATCACGGCTGGCACGACGAGGATCACTTCGGCTATGTGCTGATCGAGGACGGGCGTCCGGCCGGCGTTCTAGGGGCGCTGTTCAGCAGGCGGATCATCGGCGGCAGCGAAAAGAAGTTCTGCAATCTCCACGGATGGTATGTCAAACCGGAGCACCGCGCCAAGAGCCTGCTGATGATGCGCCCGGCGCTTGCCCTGAAGGATCACACTCTCACGGATTTCACCGCCTCTCCAGATGTGATCGTCATGTTCAAGCGGCTGGGTTTCGCGACTTTGGACAGCCATGTTTGGGTGCTTCCGAAGCTGCCACATGTCCGGGGGCGCAAACTTCGTTTCGAGCAGTGGTCCTCAGGCAAGGGAGTGGCGGATATGATATTCGATCCGGTCACGGAAAAGCTCGTCGCCGATCATCAGGGACTGGATTGCAGGCACCTGGCCTTCACCGACGGCCGGGAAAGCTGCGTCGTGATCTTCTCAAGGATGGCCTCGGTGAAGCCTCCGCATTGCGAGATTCATCATATCAGCAATCCAAGCCTCTTCAGGCGATATCACCGCGAAGCAAGGTCCCGCCTGCTGGAGCAGACCGGAACGGGTTATGTCGTCGTGGAGTCGAGACTCCTGCCAGGCGGCGCGCCTTTCGCCTTCAAGTTGAAGATGCTCGAAAAACTTTACCGTTCCCCGGACGTGCCGGCGGCCTCGGTGGACAACCTTTACACCGAGATCGTATTGTTGAAGCTGGCCACTCCCTATCAGGGGATTCATCTGGCGGCCCGGCAGCAAATCCGCGAGGCGACATTGGATAAAGCCAGGCGTTGGTTGAAAGGCGAAGCCTCGGGCGGATAGCAGGCAGGTTCCCGCATGCGAGCTTGTGACGATTACGCTTTCGCGTAGTTGTTCATTGGCGCGGAAAGGATATGCTGTATGTTCGCACTTGAAACCGCCAGGCGCCGCCCGCCCCGGCTCCACTCCCATGACCGAACTCCTTGCATCCAACCAACCGTTCGAGCGCATCTACTCTCTTGATTTGGTTTACCAGCCGGATTGCTGGAAACTCTGCGGCGACGCCCATTGCTGCAGCTTCTCCCGGCACAAGGCCCGTTTCCGGCTTCTCAAAGGCGACGGGAAGCCGGCGCAGGAACTGCCCTTGTTGCCGGGCGAATTCGAATTTCTCCAGACACAAGGCTGGACCGCCCAGTTTCAAAACATCTCGCGGCGCCGCATTGTTTATGGGTTCGGTCCGGGTCGCGTCGTTTATGACACCATCACCAGCGACCGTCCCGGCTGTGCCTGCGACCACGACACGCGCACGACGATCTGCCGCCTTTATCCCCTGCTGCCGGTTTTCTCCGTGGATGGCCGGCTCATCGCCACCGAACCGATTGGACTTTATGAGGAACTCGAACGCATTGATGGTCTGGAGCCCGCCTGCCGGCTTGAGACTTTGCCATTCGCCCAACTGAACCTCTATCTGGGACTTGCCAACGCGATCGCATCAGATCCGGTGCTGCTCTTCCATACCATGGCATACCGGATTGTGAAACATCACGTCGCCGGGCGGATCGAAGCGGCCCGCGGTGATACGTGCTCCAGTTCCTTTTCCCTGTTCGAGCGTTCCTTGATAAGGCGGCAACTCTTCGATCATGATGCCATCAAGGAGGAACTCGCATTCCTTTGGGCAAAATTCGCCGAACATCATGGAACAACATTCGTGAAAGCCATGGATGCGCTACCACAGGAACCATGATCGGAAATTCTCAAATCATATGATCCGTCATGCGCGGACCAACGAGGGATAATTTCATCTCCCGCGCTGATATTGGTTGGCATGATACCTGCAATCCGTATAATGCCGCCGTCGTAACCACGGCCCATTCCCGGCCTGAAACACACATTTTCCAATAAAACGCATCATGTCCGAAACCGATATTCAAAACGCCTTGTGTGACTTCATCGTGAAGCAATTCCCGGCCTTTCATGGCAAGGGGCTGCAACCCGACGATTCGCTTCTCGAAGCGGGTGTCATCGACTCGATGGGGGTCCTTGAGATTGTCACGTTCATCGAAACCGAATTCAAGGTGGTGCTGACGGATGACGAGATGGTGGCCGAGAATTTCGGTTCGGTCCGGTCGCTGATGGGATTGATCACGGGCCGCGGTGCCCAAGCCGGTTAATCGAGCCATGCGCTTCCTGACCCATCACATGCTGCGCGACAGCGCGGGCCGGCTGCCTGAAAAAGAGGCGCTGGTCCACGGTGCGGAACGTCTGAACTATCATCAGGCGTGGCAGGCATGCGAGGGCCTTGCGGACGGCCTGTGCGACGCCGGAGTGGTTCGCGGCGAGAGGGTGGGCATCCTGCTGGAGCCTTCGGTGCCGCTGGCTGTTTCCATATTCGCCGTCTCGCGGGCGGGCGGAGTGTTTGTTCCGATCCATCATGCGCTTTTCGCCGAACAGATCGAACACATCATCCGGGACTGCCGGATTTCCGCGATCATCACCAGCGTCTCCCGCTACGAAGCTCTCAAGCCATTGCTCCAGTCATGCCCTTCGGTTAGATTCATGGTGTTGGCGGGCGGCGGCGCTCCGGCGGATTCCGCATTGCCCGTGCATTCCTATGAAGAGCTCAGCTCGCGCATTCCCGCACAACCGCGCCGGGACGCGAATATCGAGCAGGATCTCGCGGCAATTTTATATACATCCGGTTCGACCGGGAAACCCAAGGGCGTGATGCTCAGCCACGCGAACGTTCTAGCCGGCGCGGATATTGTTTCGACCTATCTGGGAATCACCGAACAAGAGCGCATCCTCGCCGTGCTGCCTTTCAGTTTCGATGCGGGCTTGAACCAGCTCACCACATCCGTCGCGAAGGGCGCGACATGTGTCATGATGAAATTTTTGTTCGCGAAGGAAATCGTCGCACAGCTACACAAGGAGCGCATCACCGGCCTTGCGGGCGTGCCGCCGCTTTGGAATATCATCGCACAGGACAGTTCCGGGCTTGCCGCTAAACCTCTGCCAAATCTGAGATATATCACCAACACCGGAGGAGCCTTGCCTTTGCGGTCTCTCGAATGCCTGCGTGCCGCGCTTCCGGATGCCAGGGTTTTCCTGATGTATGGTCTGACGGAGGCGTTCCGGTCCACTTATCTTCCTCCTGAAGAACTGGACCGCCGCCCCACATCGATGGGCAAGGCAATCCCCGATACCGAGATCTGGGTGTTGGACGAGAACGGAAAAATTTGTCCGCCGGGAGAGATCGGCGAGTTGGTTCACCGCGGGCCGACCGTTTCGCTGGGCTACTGGGGTTTGCCGGAACTGACCCGGCGCGTTCTCCGTCCGAATCCTTTGCTGCCGCCGGAAATCGACAGTCCCGAACGCGTTTGTTATTCGGGCGACTTGGTGCAAACAGATGAAGAAGGTTTCCTGTTCTTCGTCGGGCGGAGGGACAACCAAATCAAGTCCTCCGGCTTCCGGATCAGTCCGAACGAAGTTGAAGCAGTGCTCTGCCGGCTCGATCAAATCCGGGAAGCCGCAGTGATCGGAGTGCCGGATGAAATGCTCGGCCAGCACATCCGGGCCTTCGTGGTCGCCGTGGACGGTGCGACGCCCGATCCGGCGCAACTGCTCGGTGTGGCGGCGACCATGATGCCGCGTCACATGGTTCCCAAGGCCATCGAAGTGGTGTCCGAACTGCCCAAGACGGCGAGTGGCAAGATCGACTATCCCGGCTTGCGGCGGCGCGTCGAAGCCGAAGCGAACCCACCATCCTGATATCCGCGTGCAACCTTTAACTTCATCCGGGAACGGACCGGGAAATCATGTGACCGAACTCATCGGGCGCAATTTCGGATCATCCGATGGAACGCTGCTCGTCGGAGGCATGTCTGTCACCGAACTCGCGGCGCGCCACGGCACTCCATTCTTTGCCTATGATGCCGCATTGCTCGACCGCCAATGGTCCCGGCTTCGTGAAACATATCCGGAGCGCTTCGATCTATACTATTCGATCAAAGCAAATCCCTGCCAGGCGATCCTGCGCCGCTTCGTGGCACACGGCGCGGGCCTTGAAATTGCATCGTCAGGCGAGCTTGCCCAGGCTCTCGCGGCCGGTTGTCCGGCGGATCGCATCCTGTTTGCCGGACCGGGAAAAACCGAAGCCGAACTGAGAGCCGCGCTCGACGCCGGAATCGGCGAGATCCATGTGGAATCCCTGACAGAGGGCCGCCGCATCGCCGCATTGGCAGGCTCACGCGGCAAGCGCGCGTCCGTCGCGCTGCGGGTCAATCCATCCGCCGCCGTCGCGGGTGGCGGAATGCGCATGGGAGGAAAACCCGTTGCGTTCGGCATCGATGAAGACCAACTCGACGAAGTGATCGATCACTTGCTTCGCGAACCGGCGCTCGAAATCGTCGGCCTCCATTTGTTCATGGGAACTCAGATACTAGATCACGAGGTGCTCTTGCTCCAGTATCGCGCCGGTCTCGACATCGCGTGTCGTCTCGTCCACAAGCTGGGCAAAAATCTAACAACCATCGATTTTGGCGGAGGTTTGGGAATTCCGTATTTCCCGCATGAACAGCCGCTCGATCTCGCGCAGCTCGCCCCCGGCCTGATGGAACTGGTGCGCGAGGCGGAGCTAATGCCCGAACTCACAGGCACGCGTTTCATTGTGGAACCCGGACGTTTTCTCGCCGCCGAATCCGGCGTGTATGTCGCGGGCGTCACCGATGTGAAAACATCGCGGGGAAAAACTTTCGTCATCACCGATGGCGGGATGCACCACCACCTTGCCGCCTCGGGCAATCTCGGCCAAACGATCAAACGGAATTTCCCCGTGGCATTGGTGAACGGTTTGAACCGTGAAGCCGCCGCCCAAGTCGAAGTCGTGGGACCGCTCTGCACGCCACTTGATGTGCTCGGCCGCGATGTATCACTACCCGAAGTCGCGGTCGGCGATTTGATCGGGGTTTTCCAATCCGGCGCATACGCCCGCGCGGCAAGCCCGCTCGGATTCCTCAGCCGCCAAGCCCCACCCGAGATTCTCGTGGATAGTGGCCGCGACCACCTGGTGCGGCGGCGGGGTGCCGATGAAGACTATCTTTTCGATCAGTTGGATCCGAAGTAAACCTGTTTCCTCACGACCGGGCTTAGCGTCAGCAAACCCGCCACCCGGAGAAAGTCACAAAGATTGGCTTGGCAACACGCCTTGAAACAGTGATTTTCCTCCAGTGAGCCACTGACACATCATCACGAAGTTCACCCCTACTGGCGCAAGCCAAGCATCATTCCCCCCAAACCCCCAAAATCTCCCCAACAGCCCGGTCCGACTCATTGCCTGTTTCGGGATTTTCCCAATTCATATCCCCCGCGATCGCTGGTTATTCCCATCTTGAAACAGCGCGCGACATGCCGCGCGTATCTCCGGTCTTTGCCACAAAGACTTCGCCCCGTCCCACCCACTCCCCATTCCCATGTCTACCGACATCCTTGCCAAGGAAACCCATGAAAACCGCGTGGCGGGATTGTCGGACGCGCGCAAGGATGCCGTCGCGCGCATGAGACCCGATCGCCGCAACACCCTCAAGCCGCAGAATGAGGACATCATTTGTTTCTGCGGACAGGACTGGTGGTATCACAACCGCGCCCACAGCGACTTCCAGTTGATGACCCGCGCGGCGGTAAAACGAAAAGTACTTCTCATCAACACCATCGGCATGCGCATGCCGATGCCCGGCAGGAGTCCGCTGCCGTTCCGGCGCATGTGGCGCAAACTTAAAAGCATGCTGCGCGGCGTGTCCCGCCCGCTGGAGGACAGGCCGGACTATGTGGTGATGACACCCGTGCTGTTTCCTTTCTATGGCAGCCCGGCGGCCCGCGTCTTCAATGCCCGGCTCGTGCGCTGGCAGGTTGCGCGCCAGGCGCGCAAAATGGGCATCCGCAATCCCCATGTCATCATCACCGTGCCCACCGCATGGGAAGTGGCGCGTGAAATGGAATACACCTCGCTGGTTTACAACCGGAGCGACAAGCACTCGGCCTTTACCGAAGCCGACAGTCCGCTCATCACAAGACTCGAACACGAACTCTTCACCCATGCGGACCGAGTGATCTACAGCAGCCGCAGCTTGTTGGAGAGCGAACGGGAACACACCGGCGGTCGTAGCCGTTTCCTCGACCACGGCGTGGATACCAAGCACTTCTCGCCGCGTCCCCGCACGGGGAAACTCGCGGAGTTCGGATGCCAGCGCCCGATCGTCGGTTTCTTCGGCGGACTTGACGACTATGTTGTGGACTTCGGGTTGCTGGAACGCATCGCAAGCGGGCGCCCGCAATACAGCCTTGTGCTGATCGGCGACGCCACGTTGCCGCTGGATTTCCTCACTCGGTATCCGAACGTGCATCACCTCGGCTTCCGGCCCTATCAGGAAATTCCGGACCTTGGCGCGGACTTCGACGTCTCCATCATGCCATGGCTCGACAACGAGTGGACCCGATACTGCAACCCGATCAAAATGAAGGAATATCTCTCGCTCGGCCAGGAGGTGGTGACCACTTTCTTCCCCGAAGTGGAGCATTATCTCGATCACCTCCACGTTGCCCGCACCGCTGATGAGTTGCTTGTCCTCATCGACGAAGTGATCGCCGGAAAAAGATCGCCGGGCGACCGGAAGGCCCTCTTGCGAAATGCGACGTGGGACGACCGCACGGACGAACTGCTCGCTGTGCTGGATGAAATCGCCGCGGAAAAAGCGCGCAAGGGAAGGGAGGCGGAATGTGCGGCTTCGTAGGACTGCGGCGTTTTGACGGCAGGCGCGTCGAGCAGGATGATTTGAGGAAAATGGCGGCCACGCTCGGCCATCGCGGTCCCGATGGCGCGGGTTTCGGGATATATGGCGATGTCGGTTTCGGCCATGCGCGCCTCTCCGTCATCGATCCCGCGGGATCGCCGCAGCCGATGAGTTCGGCAAGCGCGCCATGCCATATCACCTACAATGGGGAAATCTTCAACTATCAGACAGTCCGCCGCGGACTGGAACAACAGGGAGTGCCCTTGCGCACGCGGGGTGACACCGAAGTGCTGCTGGAAACACTGCGCATGAAAGGTCTCGCGGGCATCGCGGATCTCAATGGACAGTTCGCCTTCGGATACTTCGACGAATCCTCGGGCGAGCTGTGGCTGGTCCGGGACCGCATGGGCATCCTGCCGCTCTATTATCATGAGGGACCGGGTTTCATCGCCTTTGCCAGCGAGGTGAAAGCCATCCTCGCCCTCATCGGAAACCCCGGCATGGATGACGAGGCGGTCGAGGACTATCTCACCTATGGCTCGGTGCCGCCGCCGCGCACCCTGTTCCGCGGCATCCGCAAGCTCGCGCCGGGAACGGCCTTCCGCATCGGGCGCGACGGGAAGATCCGCTCGGAAGTCTATTGGGCGCTGCCCGCCCGTTGTGACGGACCCGTACTGGATGGAGAAGAGGCCGTCCGTGCGGTGGCCCGCAAACTGCGCGAATCCATGGCGCTGCGTCTCGTGGCGGATGTGCCGGTGGGCGCTTACCTCAGCGGTGGTCTTGATAGCAGCCTCGCCGTGGCCTTGATGAAGGAACTCCGCGAAGGCGGCGAGGTGCAAACCTTCGCCGCGGGTTTTTCCGATCCGCGTTATGACGAACTTCCCTTCGCCCGCCAGGTGAGCGAAGTCCTGGGCACCACGCATCACGAAGTGATGGTCTCCGCCAACGACTTCCGCGATCTATGGGAAAAGCTGACCTGGCACTGCGACGGCCCCATCAGCCAGCCGGCGGATGTGGCGATCTATAAAATCGCCAAACACGCGCGCGGCGATGTCAAGGTTCTGCTATCAGGCGAAGGCAGTGATGAGATATTCGGGGGCTATCCGAAATATGCCTACGAACCCATGCTCGCCCCGCTTGTCGCGCTTCCTCCCTCGGTGCGTGTTCCTGTTTTCCATGCGGTGGAGCACATGCTTCCCGAATCCATGAACCGCGCGCGCCAGGCTGCCCGCGCCCTCACCGGCCGCACCACGGGAGAACGCATGCAGGCGTGGTTCGGTCCTTTCACATGGTTCGAGCGCCGCTCGCTGCGCAGCGGCTACGGCTCGTTCCGCGATCCCGGCCAGTGGGAACTCGCGGGCGGCGATCACCTGCGGCGCATGTTGTATGTCGATTGCCACACATGGCTCTCCGACAACCTGCTGGAGCGCGGCGACCGGATGTCGATGGCGGCTAGCATTGAAAACCGTCCGCCTTTTCTCGATCATGAACTGGTCGAACTCGCCTTCCGCGTTTCCTCCGGCATGAAAATCCGCGGCCTCTGCGGAAAATGGATACTCAAGACGATCGCCCGCCGGCATCTGCCCGCCAACATCGTGGACCGCAGGAAGGTCGGATTCAAGGTGCCGCTCGACGAATGGTTCCGCGGCGGATTGAAAGACTACATGAACGACCTGTTGCTGGGGCCGGATTCCTTTGTCAGCTCGTATTTTGACAGGAAGGCGGTCTCATCCATGATAACCGGCCACCTGAAGCACCGCCGCAACGAGGAGCGCCGGCTCTGGACCTTGATGGGCTTGGAAGTATGGGCCAGAGTATTCCTTAATCCCGGCACCCGTTCACTCCCG
>Ga0315904_10002139_pt1 | contig 30817 bp, 20 predicted proteins | sample LakEriMetagenome_6_FD_203529 | JGI IMG/M metagenome (GOLD analysis project Ga0315904, IMG submission 203529) | Freshwater fungal communities from buoy surface, Lake Erie, Ohio, United States - Buoy 12 MA120 | ecosystem: Environmental > Aquatic > Freshwater > Lake | place: USA: Lake Erie, Ohio...
GCGTGATCCGGATCGTGATTCCGCCGCTCTCCACCGACGTGCGCAAGAAGATGACGGCCCGCATCAAGGAACTCGCCGAGGAGGCCCGCGTCGCGATCCGCAACGTCCGGCGCGACGCCAACAAGGCCGCCGACACGGAGCAGGCCGACGGCGGCCTCACCGAGGACGACTGCGAATCATGCAAGGAGGACGTCCAGGAGCTCACCAAGAAGTACGAGGCCAAGGTGGGCGACCTGGCGAAGGTGAAGGAATCCGAGGTGATGGACCAGTGACCGAGCGGGCCGGCGGAGGAGCCGTGTCGTGATCGAAGTCGTCGAGCTCGTGAAGCACTTCCGGGCCGGCGACGGCGAGGTTGTCCGGGCGGTGGATGGCGTGTCGCTGGTCGTCCGCCCCGGCGAGATCGTGGGGCTGCTCGGGGCCAACGGCGCCGGGAAGACGACGACCATGCGGGTGCTGGCCACGCTTCTGGCCCCGACGTCCGGCACCGCGCGGATCGGCGGTCGTGACGTCGGCTCCGATCCGCTGGCCGCCCGCCGTCTGCTCGGCTACGTGTCGGCGACGACGGGCGTGCCCGACCGGCTCACGCCCGCGGAAGTGCTCCGCTCCTACGGCCGCCTCCACGGCCTCGAAGCGGAGCGGCTGGAGGCGCGGATCGGCCTCCTCGTAGACGTGCTCGACCTGCGGTCGTGCGCGGACCGGCCCTGCGGCAGGCTGTCGTCGGGGCAGCGGCAGAGGACCTCGCTGGCCCGGGCCCTGGTTCACGATCCGCCGGCGCTGGTGCTCGACGAGCCGACCAGCGCGCTGGACATCCTCGGCTCACGGGACCTGCTCGACTTCCTGGAGCAGTTGCGGCACGCGGGCCGGGCGATCCTGCTCTCCACCCATCGGCTTCACGAGATCGAGCGCCGCTGCGACCGCTTCGTGGTCATCCATGCGGGCCGAGTCGTGGCTGAAGGCAGCCGCGACACTCTCGTCGCCGGCCGGCCCGGCGGCCTGGAGGAGGCGTTTTTCGCCGCCGTCGCGGCGGGCACGACCGCTGGGGGGGCCGCATGACCGATCCGGGAAACGCCGCTGGCGTGGGCCTGCGGGCGGCGTTCGCCGTGGCCCGCCGCGACCTGCTGGAGTTCGTCCGCGACCGGCGGACGCTGTTCATCACGCTGCTGATGCCGATGGCGATGTACCCGGTGCTGGCGCTGTCGAGCATGCTCGGGGTGCGGACAGCGCTGTCGGATCTGGAGACGCGGCAGGCGCCGCGCCGGCTGACGCTGGCGGTCTCGGGGGCCGATGCCGAGTCGTTCGCCGGTCGCGTGCGCGAGGCGGTGGCGGCCGCGGCCGCCGCGCCGCCCGCGGGCTGGCCTGCCACGGTCCGGGTGGAGGTGATCCCCGCGCAGGAAGCCGCGGGCTGGCTCGATGCGGCACGGGCCGACGTCTGGCTGCATGTCGGCCCGGGGACGGTGCGGGATCTCGACGGCACGGACACGGTGAGACTCGACGCGCGGATTTCCGCCGTGCGGCCGGTCGAAGTCCGGGTGCGCGAGCACTTCCTGGCCGTGATGCGGGCCGTCGCCGATGCGGCGCGGATTCGGCGTGTGGCCGCGGCGGGGCTCGCGCCGACCACGCTGGCGCCGCTGGCCGTGGACTTCCTCGACGGTGGCCCGGCCGTGCACGCAGCGACCCGGGGCGTCGTGCCGACTGCGGTCGGCGCCGTGCTCGTGCTGCTGGCGCTGCTCACCGCGACCGGCGCCTTCTATCCGGCCATCGACGCCATCGCCGGCGAAAAGGAGCGGGGCACGATCGAGACGCTCCTCATCGCGCCCTGCCGTCCGGGTGACATCGTGTTCGGCAAGTTTCTCGCGGTCTTCGCGGTGACGCTGGCGACGCTGGTGATGAACGCGGTCTCGATCGCGCTGACTGCGAGCGTGCTGCTGCGCTGGCTTCCGGAGGGCGGCCGGCTCGGCGTCGGGCCGACGGTCGTCGCCGCCTGTGCGGCGGTGGCCTGCATCGGCTACGTGGGCCTGGCGGCCGTCGCGGCGGCGCTGTGCCTGGCGGTGACGGCCGCCTCGAAGAGCGTGAAGGAGGCGCAAAACACGCTCACTCCCGTGATCCTCCTGGTCAGTGCGCTCGCGGGTTCCGCGCTCGTGCCGGGGCTGTCCTCGACATCGCTGGCGGCGGTGCCGTTCGCGGGCCAGGTGGCGGTTGCCAAGGCCGTGCTCGAAGACGGGCTGCCCGCGGTCTCGCCGGCTGAGCGGACGTGGCAGGTCGGGGTGGGGTTGGCGATCTCATTGGCGGCGAGTGGGCTGGTCTCCTGGCTGCTGCTGCGGGCGACCACCGCGGCGGTCCGCGACGAGGAGATGCTGTTTCGCGGTCCCGAACTGGCCACGACCCGCCGCTGGCGGCCCGCCAGGCGCCTCCTGCCCACGCCCGCGCAGGGCATGGCGGCGGCGGCGTTCGGACTCGCCGGCCTGTGGTACGCCCAGGGGCTGGCGCCCGCCGATCTGGCGCGGGCGCTGCCGATCCAACAGGGAGCGGCGACCCTGCTGCCGCTGGCGTTGCTGACCTGGTGGCAGCGGGTCGACCGCGCGGCGACGTTCCGCCTGCGATGGCCCACGGGTGCGGCGGCCCGGGGCAGCGTTTGCCTGGCCGCCGCGGCGGTCTGTGGTGGTTGCCTGTTCGTGGTCGGGGCGGCCGCGTTCCTGGCGGTGCGGGGCACGCACCTGTCGCCCGAGGCTCATCGGCTCTCGGAGCGGCTCGTGGAGCTGTTCACCACCGTGCCCTGGTGGGCGTCGTGGCTGCTGATCGCCGTGCTGCCGGCGGTGTGCGAGGAGTTGCTGTTTCGCGGCTGGATGCTGGCGGCGTTCGCCGGCCAGCGGCCAGCGGCCGGTCGGGCCGCCGCGGCCGTCGCCATGCAGGCCGCCGGCTTCGCCGCCTTGCATCTGCTCCCGGAGCGGATGCCGCAGACGTTCGTGCTCGGCCTGCTGCTCGGCTGGCTGACGCTTCGCAGCGGCAGCATCCTGCCGGCGATCCTCGCGCATCTGGTTCACAACAGCGTGCCGCTGGCGGTCTATGGGCTGGCCGTCGGCGGCCCGTCGCAGCCGGACGCCGCCCTGGTCGAACTCCCGGGCGCGATCCTCGCCGGCGCAGTAGGATGCCTCGCCGCCGCGCTGGCCGTCGTCTGGACCGTGACCCGCGGCACGGCCGCGGCGGCGAACGGATGACATCGGGGAGACGAGGTGCGATGCGGGCGGTGCGACTGGCGACAGCCGTGATCCTCACGATCGGCGGGCTCGCGCCAGGCCGCGGCCTCGCCGCGCCAGAGGCGGCTCCGCCCGTCACCGGGCAGAAACTCCGCGTGGCGGCCATGCCCGTGGCCACGGTGCTCGAATGGAGCGGGACGAAGCCCACGGGCGTGGTCGCCGACGTCTGGGAGGAGCTTGCGAATCGGCTCGGCGTGACCACGGAGTTCGTCCGCGTCAACACCTTCGTCCAACTCCTCGACTCGATCCGCACGGGCGGCGACGTGGACGTGGCGCTCGGGCCGATGGCGATCACCGAGGCTCGCGAGCGGGTGGTCGATCTCACGCACCCCATCGTGCACTCGGGATTACGGGTCGCCGTCCGGCAGCGGACCGACACGGGGTTTCTCGGAGCCCTCGGGTCGTTGGTCTCGTGGCAGCTGGTGAGGCTGCTCGCCGTCGTCATGGCGCTCGCCGTCGCGTCCGGCCACGTGCTCTGGTGGTTCGAGCGGCAGGCCAATCCGCGATCGTTTCCGCCCGACTATCCGCGCGGGGTGGGGGAGGCGCTGTGGTGGATCGCTTCGACGATCGTCACCGGGGGCTGCGACGACAAGCACGTCGACAGTGCCTGGGGGCGAGGGCTGGCCTTCGCTTGGATGATCGGTGGCATCGTGCTGCTGGCGGCGTTTACGAGCGTGCTCACCGCCACGCTCACGGCCGAGCGGGTGACGGGCACGATTCACGGGCCCCGGGATCTGGCGGGCCGTGTCGTGGGCTGCCAGGAAGGGACCGTCACGATTCAGTCGGTGCGGCAGCGCGGGGGCATCGCCCGGGAGTTCGGCAATGTCGACGACGCCTTGGACGCCCTCGCCCTGGGCATGGTCGAGGCCGTGGTCGGAGAGAACCATCAACTGATGGCGTTGGTCAGCCGGCAGGGCCGCGGCGCTTTGCGGCTCGTGGGGCCGGTGTTCGATTCGTTCGACTACGGCTTCGGTCTGCCCACCGGCAGCCCGCTCCGCGAGCCGCTCAATGCCGCGATCCTGCAGATGCGCGAGGACGGCACGCTCGAGCGGACGCTGCAGTCCTGGCTCGGCAACCACGAATGAGCCCGACCGTCAGCCGAACGTGATCAGCACGCCCGGATCCTCGTCCTCCTCGAAGGGGTCGAAGTCGCCGTCGAGCGGGCCGTGGACGTGGGCGGGGGTGGCGCGGGAAGGCATGGCGTGGCTCCTGGACCATCCACTGCACTCTCGGGCCGGGGCGGAATCAACTTGCTTGGAAAGCCCGCAAAAAGCCGGTATCGTGGCGACGTTTTCCTGCCCGCTGTCCGCCCGAAATCCCCCCTGAAGAGCCCCATGGCCACGACCCCCCAATCCTCCGTCGACCCCTGGTTCCAGGATCGTTTCGCACAACGGATCGGGGGCGCCGGCTACGGCAAGGGGACCGAGATCTATAAGTTCGAGCTGATCAAGCGGGCCAAGCGGCAGGCGCTCGCCGCGCACCCGGAACGGCGGATGCTCGATTTCGGCATCGGCGAGAACGACGAGATGGCTCCCGAGAGCGTGCGGGCCGTGATGCGCCGGGAGATCGACCGGCCCGAGAACCGCGGCTACGCCGACAACGGCATCGCCGCCTACAAGGAGGCGGCCGCGGCCTTCATGGCCCGCGAGTTCGGCGTGCAGCTCGATCCCGTCACGGAGATCAACCACTGCATCGGCTCGAAGACGGCCTATGCGATGCTGCCGGCGGCCTTCATCGATCCCGGCGACGTCACGCTGATGACCGTTCCGGGCTATCCCGTCGCCGGTACCGCCACCCGGTGGTACGGCGGCACCGTCCATCGCCTGCCGCTGGTTCCCGAGAACGACTTCTTTCCCGACCTCGACGGCATTCCGGCCGACGTCCTCGCCCGGACCAAGCTGCTCGTCCTCTGCTACCCCAACAGCCCCACCGGCAAAACGGCCACGCGGGAGTTCTACGCCCGCGTGATCGACTGGGCCCACCGCCACCGGGTGATCGTCATCCAGGATGCGGCCCACATCATGCTCTCCTACGACGACGAGCCGCTCTCCTTTCTCTCCGTGGATGGCGCCAAGGAGGTGGGTGTCGAGGTGCACTCGATGTCCAAGGGATTCCACATGATCGGCTGGCGGCTGGGCTGGGTGTGCGGCCACGAGCGGATCGTGCGGGCCTTCGCCGACGTCAAGGACAACTGCGATTCGGGCCAGTTCATGGCGATCCAGAAGGCGGGCGCCGCGGCGCTGGCCGATGCGGAGATCCCGCGCCGGGTGCGGGAGAAGTATCGCCGCCGCCTGGAGAAGCTCGTGGGCGTGCTCCGCGCGGTCGGCTTCGACTGCGAGATGCCGGGCGGCACCTACTTCCTGTACACGAAGTCTCCCCAGGGAGCCGGCGACCGGGTCTTTGTCACCGCCCAGGACGCCAGCCAGTTCCTCATCCACGACCTCTCGATCTCCACCGTGCCATGGGACGACTGCGGCGCCTACCTGCGGTTCTCCGTCACCTACGAGGCGGCCGACGAGGCCGCCGAGGACGACCTCATGGCCGAGACCCACGCCCGGCTGACACGCGCGCGGCTCAAGTTCTGATCCATCCCCAGTCGAATCCCCGCGGAGTCGCCGTCGATGCAGCTTTCATTCGTTCCACGCACGTGCCTCGTCCTGGCCGTCGCCGCGTTGCTCCTCGCCCCGGCCGTCGGCTGCGGCACGAAGAAGAAAACCAAGAAGGGCAGGACGATCGCCCAGCAGCTCGACGATGCCCGCAAGGAGAAGACACCCGACGCCCAGGCGCGGAAGTTGATCCGCGTGGCCCGCACGCAGTTCAAGGCCAACGACAAGACGGGCGCGGCCAAGACGCTCGCCGAAGCCACCGGCCTGATTCCCGCCGACGGCGAGGCCGTGGTCTGTGGGCCGCGGCTGGTGGAGATCGCCGACCTGTACGCCGACATGGAGGATCGGAAGCCCGCCCGCGAGGTGCTCAAGAAGGCGGTCGATCGGGCGCCCGACATCGGCGACGCCATCAGCCGCATTCGGCTGCTCGCGGATGCGGGCGGGATCTACGGGGCCAAGGCCGGCGGCTTGGGCGACGGCAAGGCGGCCCGCGAGGTGCTCGCCACGGCCGTCGAGGCGGCCGGCACCGTCGAGGATCGGTTCAAGGCGCAGGCCCTCGCGGCGATCGCCCTCGGTTACGCCCGGGCCGACCTCGCCAAGGAGGCGGGCCGGGTGGTCGAGGAACTCGAGGCCAGCGCGAAGGCCGTGGAAGAACTGCGGCCGAAGGCCGAGGCGCTCGCCGCCGCGGCCCGCGTCCGGGCCCAGACCGGCGCGCGGGACGAGGCCGGCAAGCTCTTGGCGGAGGCGAGCGACGCCGCCAAGAAAATCGAGGACAAGGGCATGGCGGCCGAGAACCGCACCTACGCGTTGCTTTCCATCGCGTCGGCCTACCTCGCCACCGGCGACGCCAAGGCGGCGGCGGCCCTGCTCAAGCTGGCGGAGAAGTCGGCGGGCCAGGTGCCCGATCCGGAAGGGCAGAAGAACGCGATGGAGAAGGTCCGGGCCCTGCAGTCCGAGGCCGAGCGGAAGAAGTAGCGGCGGCTCCCGTCCCGGCACGATCGCGGATGCGGACGCGTTCTTTGTTTCCGGGCTCGCCGGCCGATATCCTGGCGGGCCTGGCCGATCGCAGCCCTGTTCCTCTCCGGAGTCCAGGATGATTTCCCGAATGTTCCCGGCGACGTGTGTGATCGCGGTGCTGTTGGCGGCCCATGCCGCGGCGGTGGAGCCGCCCCAGCCTGTCCGCATGGGTGCCGGCGCGATGACCTTCGACACCGTCCCCGGCTGGGGCCTCGACGCGGCCGGCAAGTCGCAGATCGGCTCGACCCACGGCGGCGTGTGCGTCGACAAGGCGGGCCACATCTATACCTCGTCCAGTCTCGGGATCTTCGTCTTCACGCCGGAGGGGACGCTTGCCCGTCGCTTTCTCGGCGGCAAGTACACCAACTGGCACGACATCGAGATCCGTGCCGAGGGAGACGACGAATACCTCTACGGCGCCCGCAACGTCGCCGGCGAGGGAATCAAGATCCATGCCGTGACGGGCGCCGTCGTCCTCACGCTCGGCATTCCCGCGGAGGCGGGCCTCAATCTTGGGAAGTGGTCGCCGACCGCGATCACCGTCGCCCCTGACGGCGACATCTTCCTGTCGGACGGCTACGCCAGCAACCACGTCTTCAAGTTCGACAAGACCGGCAAGTACCTCAAGCACTTCGGCTCCAAGGGCAACGGCCTCGAGGAGTTCAATACGGCGCACGGCATGACGCTCGACACCCGCTATGCCCCGCCGCGGCTGCTCATCTGCGACCGCAACCATCAGCCCAAGGGCCGGCTGCTGCACTACGACCTCGAGGGCAACTACATAGACGAGGTGATCACCGGTCTTGGCATGCCGACCTCGGTCGCCGTCCAGGGTGACTACGTCTCGGTCCCCGATCTCAACGGTCGTGTCGTCATCCTCGACAAGAGCAATACGATCATCGCGGTGCTCGGTCATAATTCCGACCCCGGCAAGCGGGCGAACTACAACATCCCGCAGAACCAGTGGATCGAAGGCATCTTCAGCGGCACGCACGGATCCGCCTGGGACTCTGCCGGCAATCTCTACGTGCAGGACTGGAACGTCGCCGGCCGGATCATGAAGCTCATCCGCGTGAAGTAGCGGAACATGCCAGCCGCTCCTCTCCCGCAGGATCGGGAGCGGCACCGATGTGGTCGATAACCCGCTTGGGGCCGTCCAGCATGGCGGACGGGATGGTTGTCATACCCGGTGTTCCCGGGTTTCCACCCGGGGCTTGTTGGGGAGAGCACTCGCGAACGAGACAAACAGCCCCCGGTGGGGCCACGGCTCGTCACTTGCCCTTGCTCACGGCCTTCAAGGCCTCGAGGGCGCGCTTGCGGGCTGCGGCGTGATCGACGATCGGCTCGGGGTAGTCGCGGCCCAGGCTGACGCCGGCCTTGGAGAGGACGGACGCGGCCGCCGCCTCGGGCTGGTGAATGTCTTCGGCTGGAAGCCTGGCCAGCTCCGGCACCCAGGTGCGGACATACGTGCCGTCGGGGTCGAACTTCTCCCCCTGGGTCGTCGGGTTGAAGATCCGGAAGTAGGGGGCGGCATCGGCGCCACAGCCGGCGGCCCACTGCCAGCCGAGGGTGTTGGCGGCCAGGTCGGCGTCCACCAGCGTGTCCCAGAACCAGCGGGCGCCTTCCAGCCAGGAGATGCGGAGATCCTTGACGAGGAAACTGGCCACGATCATCCGCACGCGGTTGTGCATCCAGCCGGTGGCCCACAGCTGCCGCATGCCGGCATCGACGATCGGATATCCTGTCCGCCCCCGCTGCCAGGCCCGGAGGCCGACGGGGTCGTTCGCCCAGGGAAACTTCGCGTAATCGGCCCGCAGCGGGGCGACGGCAGTGTGCGGGAAGTGAAACAGCAGGTGGCCGGCGAACTCCCGCCAGCCGAGTTCGCGGAGGTAGACCTCGGGGCTCCCCGCGAGCTTCGCCGCCGGCTTCCCGCCCGCGGCGTCGCGGACGGCATGCCATACCCGCCGCGGCGAGATCTCGCCGCAGTGCAGGTGCGCGGAGAGGCCGCTTGTGCCCGCGTGGTCCGGGCGGTCGCGATCGGTGCCGTAGTGCGTCAGCGGCCGCTCGAGGAAGGCATCGAGCCGCTTCCTCGCCCCGGCCTCGCCGGGCGACCAGGTCTTCTCCATCGTGCCCGCCCACGGGATCGTCGGCAGCAGGCCCAGGGCGGCGACGTCCAGGCCCGCGGCCCGCTTCGGCGCTGGCACGAGCTTCCGCGGCGCGGCGACCGGCGCGGCGGGCTCGTCCCGCGCGAGCAGGGCCCTCCAGAACGGCGTGAACACCTGGTAGGGCTTGCCCTCCTTGGTGGCGACGTGGGCCGGCTCGTAGAGCAGCCCACCGTTGAAGCTTTCCACGGTCAGCCCGTCGGCGGCGAGCGCCTGCTTGATCGCCGTGTCGCGCTGCACGATCGCCGGCTCGTAGCGGCGGTTCCAGGTGACGTGCGTGGCTCCGACCTCGGCGGCGATTTTCCGCAGGGTGGCGAGCGACCCGCCGCGGCGGATGACGAGCGGCGCCCCCGCCTTGGCGAGTGCCGCCGCGAGTTTCCCCAGCGACCCGTGCAGCCACCACCGCGCGGCCGCCCCCGGTTCCCAGGCCGCTTCTTCGTCGGGGGCCCAGATGTAGACGGGCAGCACCGCACCGCGGGCGGCGGCGGCCGCCAGGGCGGGGTTGTCGTCGAGGCGGAGGTCGTGGCGGAACCAGACGATCGTGGTCGCGGACATCGGGCGTCAGCCCATCTCGATTGCGTAGCCCTTGCGGTAGGGCCGCGCGAGCATGGCGTTTGCCTGGTCGTCGCCCACGATCTGTTCGGCCGCGTCGTCCCACTTCAGTCCCCGGCCCAGCCGGGCGCTGATCCCGGCCAGGTGGCAGATGTTGAGCATCTTCATGTGGGAATGAACATCCGAGATCGGCTGGCGGCGATTCATCGTGCAGAGCAGAAAGTTCGCCCAGTGGGCCGACCGCTCGTCTTCCATGAGTGGCAGGCTGCTGTCATAGACCTTGACCAGGGCGTCTTCCGGGAGCGGATTCTCGACGAGCTCCTCCACCGGCTTTCCAGCGAGCTTTTTGCGGCTCACGAAGATCCGCCCCTTGTCTCCCTCGATGAGCACGCCGTTGTCCTCGTCGTGACGGATCACGATCTGCGTGCCGCCGGGGAAGTCGACCGTGAAGTGGAACTCCGTCGCCGTGTTGTAGCGATCCGTCTCGACGGGCATGCCGTCCTTGAACGCGACGGGATGCTTGGCCGTGCCGTTGATCGCCAGCGGGCCGTCGGTCTGGCCGTTGAGGGCCAGCGCCCAGGTGGCGATGTCCACGTGGTGGGCGCCCCAGTCGGTGAGCTTGCCGCCGGAGTACTCGTACCACCAGCGGAACTCGTAATGGCAATTGGTTTTGTTCTGGGGCTTGCGCGGCTTGCCTTCGGCGTCCACCCCGCCGTTCTCGACCATGAATCGGTAGTCGGTCAGCGGCGCCGGGCCGAGCCACCGGTCCCAGTCGAGGTTCGCCGGCGGCGGCACGGCGGGGATCGCCGCGCTCATCGGCGCCTCGCCGATCCGGGCCTCGATCCGCTTGATCTTTCCCAGCCGGCCCTCGGCCACCAGCGTCAGGGCCTTCACGAACAGATGGAACGTGCTCCGCTGCTGCGTCCCCACCTGGACGATGCGGCCGGTCTCCTTCTGCACCCTGCGGATCAGTTTGCCCTCGTCGATGGTGAGCGTCAGCGGCTTCTCGCAATAGATGTCCTTGCCGGCGAGCATCGCTTCGACGACGGGCTTGGTGTGCCAGTGGTCGGGGGTGGCGACGTGGATCACGTCCACGTCCTTCCGCTCCAAAACCTTGCGGTAGTCGTCGAACACCGCCGCCTTGCCGGCGGCGAAGGTGTGGTTCATCTCGTCGCGACGGCCGGCGTCGACGTCGGCGATCGCCACGACGTCGATCCACTTCTTCGCGGCGGCAAGGTTGGAGCGGGCGATGCCGCCGGCGCCGATCAGCCCCAGGGCGATGCGGTCGGTGGGGGAGCGGGTCGCGGCGGTGAGCGTCCGCGGCTGCCAGGCGAAGTACGGGACGGCGACTGCGGCGGCACTGCCGGCGAGGAACGTGCGGCGCGAGGTGGTGAGGCGGGGCATGGTGTTCCTCCAGAAGGGATGCAGACTGATGCGGGACAGGAGTCTACCGCGCCATATGGCAGCCCTGTAGAGGCGGTCTCTGGCCGGCGCTGCGGCCCGTCCCGTGCTCGTCGAAGTGCGGCGGGCGGGGCCCACGGCCCCCTGGTTCACGGGGACATCATCGGCCGGCGTTGGGATCGGCGGCGACCATGTCGGCGTATTGCATCAGATTCCAGGCGCAGCGGCCGGCGTTGACGGCGAACCGGTTGAACCGCGGGGTCCGCTCCAGGTTGAGACCCACGTTCCCGGTGACCGGCTGCTGGGCGTGGGTGATGGCGTCCATCATGGCCCGGGCCTTTTCGGCGTGCAGGCGGTTGCCGGTGTGCCGGCCAAGCTGCGCCCAGGCCAGCGCGAACCGTGAACCCAGCCAGATGGGGCTGCCGACCTCGCGCTCGTTGCCGCTGACGATGTTCGGCGTGAGGGCACGCACCGCCGCCGGATCGGGCCGCGACCAGTCCATGTGCCGCGTCTCGCAGAAACGCATCAACTCGGCAGCCAGGTTCAGGTCGCGGCGGTCGGCCGGGGCAGACTCCAGCAGGTACAGGGCGAAGTAGCTGGGCGCACGGCCCTTGTAATGGAACGGCGGGACCATGCACGGGCTGTGGTGCCCCTGGTCGCGCCAGAAGAACTCCTTGACGCTGTTGCCCATGACCCAGCGGTAGGCCTTGTCCTCGCAGTCGCGGAAGGCGTCGGTCTTGAGTTCCGTGCGCAGCCGACCCAGGAACCAGAGCACTTCCGAGCAGTCATACTCGAGGAGATGCGGACCGTGGATACCGGGGACGAGGCCCGCGTCGAGGATCGGCTGGTGGTGCGGCACGGCCGGTTTCAGGGTGGACGAATCATTGGTGGATGTGCGGCCGTCCTCGCTCACCTCGGCCCAGGTGCCGTTGGGCAGCTGGAGCCGTGCGTAGGCCTTGGCGACCATCTCGGCGGCCTCTTTCCAGCGGGTGTCGCCGGTGGCGGCGTAGAGGTCGAGAAAGGCCGTGCCGAACAGATGGGTGTTGGCGATGCCCCCCTTGTAGCACTTGGGCATCCCGCCGCGGGACAGGCAGCCGGCCCGCATGTGGTCGCCGGTCTCGATGGCCAGCATGAGGCCGGCCTCGCGTTCGTTGGGATCGGTGGCCAACCGGTAACGCACCAAGCCCGTGCAGATCCCGCCGATGAGGATCTGGCTGCCTCCGTTGTCGCCCTGGCCGGGAGGAACGTAGCAGCCATGCCCGCGTAGGAAGCCCAGGGTCGATTGGTCGCTCGTCCAGCGGGCCAGCGCCAGCGCCGCCTCCTTGTAGGGCCGGGCCGGGCCGGAGAAATACGGCCCCTGGAACGTGGCAACCTTCACGAACGGCGTGCTCCACGGTCGTGCGCCCAGTTCCTTGCCGTCGGCGCCGAGGCCCTGGATCTCGAGCCCGTATTCGCCGGGCGGGAGCTTGGCCCACGCTTCGGTCAGCGGGGCCCACGGCTGCTTCACCGTGAACTCCAGCGGCGCGGCCTTGTCTCTGGCCTTGGAGACGCGCACCCGGTAGCTCTCGCCCTGCATGACCGGAGCCAGCCACGACGGGCACGCCACGGAATGGTTGCCCGGCTCGCGAAGCCACACATCCATCGCCGTCGAGGGTTTGCCATCGACGGAGAATTGGAAGCGGAACTTGCCGAGCGTGCGCTTGTCCCAGGCGGCCGCCACCGCCGCGAACGGATCGGCCACGTCCTCATCCACCAGCGTCATCGGCTTCCCGAAGATCCGCGTGACGGTCAGCCGGTACTTGGCCGCCACCGGCAGCGGGCGAATGTCGAAGGTCGGCGGCGCGGTGCAGCGCGGCGTGTCGCGCTGCATCGAGTGGTGCTGCCACACCTCGCCCGTGCCGGGCTCGACAGGATGAATGGTCGCGGCAGCTTCCCGGACGGCCGCCTCGACCAGCGTTGGGTCGGGCTGGGCATCGTGCTGCCATTGATCGAGGTCCTGCTCGCGGCCGCCGGTAAAGCCCGGCGCATCCGGCCAGGCCCAGACCGTGGCCGCGCCTTTCCATTCCTTCACGCGGCCCGCGGCCGACTGGATCGTCGCCTTGACGATCCCGCCCCGGCCGATCCGGCCGCCCTCGAGGCCGATCCGGATGGGCGTCTTGTCGTCGCTGGCCAGGCAGGTGATCTCGGCCGTGAACGACTCCGGCGAACCGTGAAACTTCTCCGCCTGGATGATGCGGGCCCCCTCGGGGGTGCCGACGAAGACCACCGTGCCGGCTTTTTTCTCGAGTCGCAGCCGCACGAAGAACGCGGCACCGTAGTCGCTCCCGTCTGCGGCGAGTCTCGAATGACTGCCGCCATCGGTCCACGGCATGCCGCACTCGACAACCCAGCCGCCGCCGGACGGCGGATCGAGATAGCCGGCCACCCGGCTTCTGACCGCCGGTGCACGACCGGCGGCCGGTGCGGTGGCGACGCCGGTCACGCGGCCCTCCTTGATCGCCGCGTCAATCGTCCAGACCGGCAGGCCGCTGCCCGTGCGGGTCGTGCCGCTGAGTTGGCCGGTGATGCGGTCGCCCGCGACCCGCAAGCCGCTGTCGTCGATCGTGTGCGGGCCGTATTCGTGGAATGCAGCCAACGCCGCGCCGGCTTCGCCGTTGCCGCCCCTGATCGGCACGACAATGGTGATCGGAACCGCATGGCCGCCCGCGGGCAGCCCGTCCTCCAGCCGCAGCGTCAGGTGCTGGTCGGCCGCCAGGGCTCCGTTCGCGGCGGCAAGCGTCGCCAAAACGAGGACGAATGGCTTCATGCGAGACTCCCGGTGTGTGGGACTGGGCTCCTGCGACGGTCCACCAGGCTGATCGTGATCCGATACGAAACAGGCATCGTCCGCTGGCTGAACCAAAAGTTTATACTCGTGATGCAGTGCTCACAAATTCGCAGCCGCGAAGCGACAAACGATGTCGGGCAGGACGGTTTTTTCATGCGAATCACGCTGACTTTGCTGGCGCTGGTTGTTGTGTCGCAGCCCGCTTCCGCCGAACCGCCACGCCGCCCCAACGTTCTCTTCATCGTCGCCGATGATCTCAACAACGACCTCGGCTGCTACGGCCATCCGATCGTCCAGTCGCCGGCGATCGACCGCCTGGCGAAGCACGGCGTGCGGTTCGACCGCGCCTACTGCCAATACCCGGTCTGCAATCCTTCGCGAGTTTCGTTCCTGAGCGGCCTGCGGCCCGAAGCGACGCGGATCATCGATCTGCCCACGCCGACCCGCTCGCATCTGGGCGCGGAGTACGTTTTTCTTCCCCAGTTCTTTCGCCGCAACGGATATCGCGCCGTGAAGATCGGCAAGATCTACCACACCGGTGACAGGCACGAAGATCCTGCGTCCTGGGACGTCGACATTCGCGAATCGGCCGACGCCAAAAATCCTCCACAGGAACGGATTCTCAGCCGCATGCCATTCGCCGGCAGCAGCACGAATTCCGAGTTCGTCGGCATCTCCCTCCGGGGTGACGATCACGAGGCCTACGACGGCCGATTGGCCCGCAAGGGAGTCGAAGAGCTCGAGACGCTGGCGCGGGGCACGCAGCCCTTTTTCCTCGCGGTCGGATTTCGACGGCCACACACGCCGTACATCGCGCCGCAGAGATATTTCGACCTCTATCCGCCCGAGAAGCTGCCCCTGCTGACCGAGCCCGCCGAGCACCTCGACAAGCTCCTGCCAGTCGCCTTGACCTATGGGCCGGACGACCCGCGGCCCACCGGCGACGAGGCGCGTGTCGCGCGTGCGGCCTACTACGCCTCGATCACGTACCTGGATGCCCAGGTGGCGCTGTTGCTCGACGCCATGGATCGCCTCGGCCTCTGGGACGAAACCATCGTCGTCTTGATCAGCGACCACGGCTACCACCTCGGCGAGCACGGCGGGATGTGGCACAAGATGTCGCTGTTCGAGCAATCGTGCCGGGTGCCCATGCTCATCGCCGCTCCGCGGCAAGCCCGCGGCGAATCATGCCCGCGGACGGTGGAAATGATCGATCTGTATCCCACGCTCCTCGAACTCGCCGGCTTTGCCGTCCCCTCGCATCTCCAGGGCGCCAGCCTCGTCCCGTTGCTGCGGGAGCCGACGCAGGCGTGGAGTCGCTCCGCGGTCACCGTTGTCAGCCGCGACCAGCTCGAGGGTCGGCATCTCGGCTTCGGCCTGATGGGCCGGTCCCTGCGGACGGAACGCTTTCGCTACACCGAATGGGACGAGGGCCGCAAGGGCGTCGAGCTCTACGATCACGACCACGATCCCGGGGAATACATGAATCGCGCCGCGGATCCGCGGTACGCCGCTGCCGTCGCCGACCTGCAACGGCGGCTGCGCAGGCTCGTCCGCGACGGCCGTTGACCGCCGCGCAGGAGCCTTCACAAGACGACGCCGTCATCGACGCCCCCGGAAACCGAAGCCCGGGACCGAGTTCGCCCCCGGGAAAGGCAGGGCCGCAGCGGCACGGGCCGGGCCCTCGACACAAAGCGAACGGCGCGCGTGGCCGCGGGCCCGGACCATCCGCCTCCTCACCGTGCCAGGGCGGCGTGCAGCACCTGCACGGGGTGCAGCGCGGTGCGGCCGGTGCCGTCGGCGATCTGGTGGCGGCAGCTCGTGCCCGGGGCGGCGACGATCGCGTCGGCCGCGGCCGCCCGGACCGCCGGAAAGAGCACCAGCTCTCCGATCCGCATCGAGACCTCGAAATGCTCCCGCTCGTAGCCGAACGAGCCGGCCATTCCGCAGCAGCCGCTGGGAATCACCTCGACGGTGTAGTTCCGAGGCAGCCGCAGGATCGCCGCCGAGCAGTCGACCGAGGCGAGCGCCTTCTGGTGGCAGTGGCCGTGGAGCTTGACCGTGCGCGGCGCGGTCGTGAAGGCCGCCGCGTCGATCCGGCCGGCGGCCGCGGCCCGGGCGAGGAACTCGTCGATGAGCAGCGTGCGGGAAGCGAGCCGGCGGGCCGCCGCCGCCAGCGGTGCGCGGACGAGATCCGGATACTCGTCGCGGAAGCCGAGGATCGCCGACGGCTCGATGCCGATGAGTGGCGCGTCGTCGGTGACGACCGGGTCGAGCAGCTCGACGTTCCGCTCGGCGAGCGTGCGGGCCTCGCGGAGGAGACCCTTCGAGATCTGGGCCCGGCCGCTGTCGACGTGCGCGGGGATCACCACCTCCCAGCCGAGGGCCTCGAGCAGCTCGATCGCGGCGCTGCCCACCGGCACGTCGAGGAGGTCGGTAAACTCGTCGCAGAACAGGTGCACGCGGCCGAGCGGAGCCGGGCCACGGGCCGGCCGGCGGCGGTGCCAGGCGGAGAGCGTGATGCCGTGCAGTTGCGGCAGCGACCGCTGCGGCGCGAACCCCAGGAACCGCTTCACGAGCCTCGACAGGCCCGGCGCGGTCACGGCGAGGTTGTAGAGCCAGGGGGCGAGCATCGCGCGGCGCATGGCGGCGGCCGACCCGGCGATCAGACGACTGCGCCGCGGCACGCCTTCCGCGTCGTGGCGGTGCTGTTCCCACTCGGCCTTGAGCCGGGCCATGTCCACGTTCGACGGGCACTCGCTCTTGCAGGCCTTGCAGGACAGGCAGAGGTCCATGACGGCCGCGAGCCGCGGGTCGGTCCAGGGGTTGGCCGCGGCGTGGCCCCCCTCCAGCGCCTGCCGGAGCACGTTGGCCCGGGCCCGCGTCGTGTGCTCCTCGTCCCGCGTGGCCATGTAACTGGGGCACATCGTGCCGCCCGCAGCGGGCGGCTTGCGGCACTGGCCGACCCCCGAGCACTTCTCCGCGGCCCGGAGCACGCCGCCGGTGTCGGCGAACCGGAACACCGTGTCGTGGGTCGGCGGCGGCGCGCCCGGCACGATCCGCAGGGAGGTGTCCATCGGCGGGGTGTCGATGATCTTGCCGGGGTTGAAGATGCCCTGCGGATCGAAGGCCCGCTTCACGCGGACGAGCAGCGCGTAGCAGGCGTCGCCCACCATGGCGCGGATGAACTCGCCCCGCAGCCGCCCGTCGCCGTGCTCGCCGCTCAAGGAGCCGCGGTAGCGCTTGACGAGCGCCGCCACGTCGGTGGCGACGGCGCGAAACATCCGCAGGCCATCGGCTGTCCGCAGGTCGAACAGCGGCCGGAGGTGCAGCTCGCCCGCGCCGGCGTGGGCATAGTGCACGCTCTCGATGCCGTATTTCTCGGCGAGGAGCCGGTCGAAGTCGGCGATGTACGCCGGCAGGTCGGCCACGGCCACGGCGGTGTCCTCGACGATCTCGCGAGGCTTCTTGTCGTCGGGCACGTTGTTGAGGAGGCCCTGTCCGGCGCGGCGGAGTTCCCACACCTTCTGGGCGTCGGCGCCGAACAGCGTGGGATAGGCGTAGCCGATGCCCGCCACGCGGAGCTCCCCCGCCAGGGCCGCGAGCCGGTCGGCGAGCACGGCCTCGTCAGGGTGTCGCAACTCGACCACGAGGATGGCGCCGGGATCGCCGACCACGAACGCGCGGTTCTTGGCCTGCTCGCGATTCTCCTTGGTGCAGTCGAGGATCGGCTTGTCGATCAGTTCGCAGCCGGTGGCCTGTTCGTCGCGCGGCCGGTCGGGCCGCATCACGATGACCGTGCCGCGGAGGGCCTCGTCCACGGAGTGGCAGTGGACGCAGAGGAGCGCCCCCGGCGGCGGCAGGGGGATGACGTTCAGTTCGTATTCGACGCCGAAGAACAGCGTGCCCTCGGAGCCGGCGATCAGGTGGCAGAAGTTGAACGGCCGGTCGCTCGCGGGATCGAAGCAGGACGCGTCCATCAGGGCGTCGAGGGCGTAGCCGGTGTTGCGCCGCGTGACCTCGGGTCTGGGGAACGAGTCGCGGACGAGCTGCCGATTGGCGGGGTCGGCTAGCAGGTCGCGGATGGCACGGTAGATGCGGGTTTCGAGCGTGTCGGGGCCGGCGCACTTGGCGGCGAACGCTTCCGGTGACAGCGGCCCGAACGTGGCCTCCGAGCCGTCGGCCAGGAAGCCGCGGACGGAGACGAGATGGTCGCGGGTCGTGCCCCAGGCGATCGAATTGGCCCCGCAGGAGTTGTTGCCCACCATGCCGCCGATCATGGCCCAGCCGGCGGTCGAGGTCTCCGGCGGAAAGAACAATCCATGCCCGGCGAGGAAGCGGTTGAGTTCGTTGCGCACCACGCCCGGCTGCACGCGGACCCGCCGCCCCGCGGCATCGAGGGCCACGATGCGGTTGAGGTGTCGGCCGGAGTCGACCACGATCCCGGCGCCCACGACCTGGCCGGCGAGCGACGTGCCTGCGGCCCGGGGGATCAGTCCCACGCCGTGCGCGGCGGCGAAGCGAATCAGTTCGCGGACGTCGGCCTCGGTCTCGGGGAGGGCCACGGCCAGCGGCCGCTCCTGATACTCGGAGGCATCGGTCGCGTAGATCGTCCGGGCGAGGTCGTCGCGAAGCAGTGTTCCCGTGAGCCGCGCGGCGAGATCGGCGAGGGGTAGGTCGCGCGGCGGGCTGACGCTGGCAGTGGACATCGACACTATCATCGTCGAAACGGGCCGATCATCCAGGGGAGCCGCGAACGGAATGGCCGAAGGCCGAATTTCCCCGTTCGGCACCGGGTCCGGTGCCCTGACGCCGGGCGTGAGCCCGCGGTCTGGCCTGCCGAAGACGAGCCGTCACCGCGGCGCCGGCACCCTCACTGCGCCACGACCCGCAGATCGAACTCTTCGGGTTCCTTGTCTTCGCCGCCACCGCGGCGGACCTTGAAGGTCACGATGTCCCCCTCGTTGAACCGGGTTCGCAGGCCGCGGTCGAAGCCACGGTGCGCATCCTTGCTCCGCAGTTCCAGCCGTTGACCATTGACGGCGAGGATCTCGTCCCCCGGCTTCAGACCCGCCTTCGCCGCCGGCGTCCCCTCCTCCACCTCGTCCACCCGAGGGGTGAAGTCGTTGCCCCGCGGCCGCACGAGATTCATGCCGATCGGGATTCGCTTCGGGGCGACGAGTTTGGCGTCGACGACAGCCTCTGCCCCGTCCCGCTTGACGGTCACCTGCACGCCGTGCCCCTCGGGATACATGCCAAGGATTGCCGCCAGTCGCCGCACGTTGGCCACGGGTGCGTCGTCGACCTTGAGAATCACGTCGCCCGGCTTGAGCCCGGCCGCCGCCGCGGCCGAGCCATCGGCCACGTCCTTGATCCGCACGCTGTCCGGGTGATGCGGCTCGCCGCCACCGAGCCCCAGCCCCGTGATTCGCCCGTGCTTGACCTCGCCGCCGCCGGCCGCCTCGAGCCTGGGCAGCCAGAACTTGATCTGCTTGGCGCTGATCGCGAAACCGAGGCCGGTGTTGCTCCGCAGGCCGAACCGCGTGCTGATCTGGCCGTTGATGCCGACCACGCGGCCGGCCATGTCGATGAGCGGCCCGCCCGAGTTGCCCGGATTGACCTCGGTGTCGGTGACGATGCACTCGGTGTAGTTGTTCTGGGTGTGGTTGAGCGCCGAGACGATGCCCGCGGTGAAGGTGGGCGACTGGTCGAGGACGCCGAGGCCGAACGGATTGCCGACGGCCAGCGTCTCGTCGCCGACGGCGAGGGTGTCGGAATCCCCGAGCTCCAGGTAGGGCACGGTCTGCCCGTCCTTCAGCTCGAGTTTCAGGGCGGCCAGGTCGCCGTACGGGTCGGTGCCAAGGAGCTTGGCACGGAACGAACTGCCGTCGCCGAGCCGCACCGTGAAGGACCGCTTGCCATGGATCACGTGATCGTTGGTGAGCACGACGCCGTCCGGTCGGATGACGACCCCGCTGCCCCCCTCCACGAACACGTAGGCCGGGCGAACCTTGGTGCACAGCTCCACGAGATTGGCGGCGGCGGTGGCCGGGGCCGTGACGCCAAGGACGATCAAGACCGCGAGGCGGGCGTTCATTTGTTCTCTCCGAGCGTCACCTGAATGTCGCGGGCACCCTCGGTCGAGAGCACGCCCTCGAACCGGTCTCCGGGCTTGAGTGATTGCTTGAGCCGCTTGATGTCTTCGGCCGTCTCCAGCTCGCGGCCGGCGACCAACAGCCGCGGGCCCCCGCCCTTCCGCTGGATCCGCAATTCGACCACCTGGCCGGCCTTGCAGGCGGCGATCCGTTCGGTGAGTTCGTTCCAGCTGTTGACCTCCGCGCCATCCATCTCCAGGACGATGTCGCCGCGCTTCAGGCCGGCCTTCTCTGCCGGCGAGCCGGGGGCGACGCTGCCGATTACCACGTCGTCGCCGAACGCCTTGGAACTGTCGGCCTGCACCCCCAGCACGGGACCCGGAATGCGGTCGAACGACTTGCCCGCCTTGAGGGCGTCGAGCACGTCGCGGATCCGGTCGGCGCGGGCGGCCATGCCGACGCCGGAGTTTGGTGCCCGGGTCCACCGCATGAGCTGCTGCGGGGCGACGAGCCGGCCGAGGATCGTGTCGGGCTCGATGGGGGCCGTGGCCAGGCCGAGGAAGTTGCCGCCGCGGTCGACGAGCGGGCCGCCAGAGTTGCCGTAGTTGAGCAAGGCGTCGGTCTGGAACTGGTAGCCGCGGTTGCGGGCCGGGGCCGAGATGATGCCGGAATTGAGCGTGTAGGAGGGAGAGCCTCCCGGCAGGTAGCCCACCAGGCCGACCGCGTCACCGAGCTGGGGCGAGATCGAGTTGCCGACCACGTCGTAATGGGGCAGGTCGTGGGCTTCGATCTTGAGCAGGGCGACACCCAGCGGTTCGTGTTTGGCGACCACCTTCGCCTCGTGGCGGCTGCCGTCCTTGAGCACGACCGAAACCTTGTTGATCGCGTTGGGCCGCTGCTCCACGTCGGAGGAAGACTCGGCGATCATCTTGTCGATCGGCTCGTGAGCCTCGAAGGCCCGGGGCTTGCCCGTGGACTTGCGGATGAAGGCCAGGTCGCCGCCGACGTTGAACAGGCTGGTGAGCACGAAGCCGTCGGCCGAAATCACGAGCCCCGTCGCCGCCCCCGGCGGCCGCCGCAGGAGCTGATTGACCTCGAAAGCGCGGGCGACGTTGGCGTATTCGGCGAACTTCTGTTGCTGCTTCGGCTCAGGCAGCGATGCATAGTCCTTGATGCCGGCCTTGAACTCCTCCCACGACAGCCGCGGGAGCTGCTCGGCCGGGAACTGCCGCTCGACCTCGATGCCTGCCAGGGAATCGGCGATCTCCGCGGCCACCTTGCGGAGCGGATCGGGTGGCAGATCGACGCCGCCGGCGCGGGAGGGGGCGGCCGCCGGTAGAAACGACTTCAGGGCCGCGAACTTTTCCAGCAGCACCTTCGTAGGCACCGCCGTGCCCTGCCAGCGGAGCGGCAGCGTGCCGAGCGTGATCACGCCGCAGACGCGGCCCACGTCGTCCACGAGCGGGCCGCCGTCGGAGCCGGGATTGACGGCTGCCGTCGTCTCGATGGCGATGCCCGAATAGGCGGCCTCGGGATGCTTGGGCACTTCGTAGATGCCGCTCACGAGCCCGCGACTGAACGACGCCCGGCCGTTGGTGAGCACCGCGTTTTCGACGTCGCTAGCCGTGTAGGCCGTGCTGCCCAAGGCGGGCATGTCGCTGGACAACGGCAGGAACGGCAGTCCGGAGGCGTCGACCTTGATGAGGATCACCGCCAAGGCCTCGTCGAGAGTCACGATCTCGGCGTCGCGGACGACGAAGTCTGGAAAGGCGACGCGGATCTTCTTGGCGCCCGGCGGCACCACGCTCGTGGCGGTGAGGATGTGGCCCTCGGGGCTGATCACGACCCCGGTGCCAGTGTGATTGATGAACCGGTCGAGCTCGCAGCGAATGCCCACCGTGGCGGCGAGCGTCCGTTCGGCCGGGCCGCGGGCGGAGGACGATTCCCCGGCGGCGACAAACCCCGTGCCGAGAAGGAGCGCGAGGGCGAGAAAGCCGGCGAGTCGCGGCATGCGGTGCATTCCTGGGAGGGGCGGCGAGTCCATCTGGTTCGCGGGGCCGACGTCCGGAGTGTACGTCACCCCGATGCCGCGGTCAGCGGGAGCGCTTGCGGCCCTGCGGCCGGGGCCGTACAACGTCTTCGCAGCGAGTTTGCCCGTGGATTCAAGGACGTTTTTCATGGCGACGGCCAGTCTCACCTCCGCCCTCCTCCCGGAGGCGAAACACGTCGGCCGGGCCCTCGATCGGGCCCTCGATGCCGGGCGTGGCATGCTCCGCCTCTCCCCCACGTGGGTGCCGCGGAGTTTCCTCCATCCCGGCAAGCGGGTCCGACTGCACCCCGACGACTACTACGCCTACGGTCTCGACCGCGGCGGCATCGACGAGCGCTGGTTCGCGAGCACGACCGAGGCCGCCAACGAGGGCCGCGTCCCCGACGAGGGGCTGTCGTGGTGCGTGTTCGAAGGGGAGCGATTCCTGCTCCGCGACGCCGTCGTCGAGGGGGGCGCCCGGCTCGTCGGCAAGTCGATCTGGGACCGCTACCAGAAGTGGCCTGTGTACTCGAAGTTCTTCGACAACATGGGTCCGATCCCGCACCACATGCATCAGTCGTTCGAGGATGCCAAGCTCGTCGGCCAGGAGGGCAAGCCCGAGAGCTATTACTTCCCGCCGCAGTACAACAACTGCGACAATAACTTCCCCTACACCTTCATGGGGCTCGAGCCGGGCACCACGAAAGACGACGTGCGGAAGTGCCTCGAGAACTGGAACCGGGGGGACAACGGGATCCTCGACCTCGCCAAGGCCTATCGCCTGAAGCGGGGCACCGGCTGGCTGATTCCGCCCGGCGTGCTCCATGCCCCCGGCTCGCTGCTGACCTACGAGCCGCAGTGGGGCAGCGACGTGTTCGCCATGTTTCAGTCGCTCGTCGAGGGGCGGGCCGTGCCTTGGAGCCTGCTCGTCAAGGACATGCCGGCCGAGAAGCACCGCGATCTCGACTTCATCATCGGCCAGCTCGACTGGGAGAAGAACGTCGATACGCACTTCAAGGAGAGCAACTACCTCGAGCCGATCGTGGACCAGAAGCGGAGCGGCCCCGGGGCCACCGACCGCTGGATCGTCTACGGCCACGTGGACGGGCGGCAGCTGTTCAGTGCCAAGGAGCTGACGCTCGAGCCGGGGGCGAAAATCACGGTGCACGACGCCGGCGCCAGCGGCTGGATCACCGTCCAGGGCGAGGGGCGGGTGGGCGGCCATGACGTCGCCACGCCCACGCTCATCCGCTTCGGCCAGATGACGGCCGACGAACTCTTCATCTCGGCCGAAGCCGCCGCGGCGGGCTACGTGGTGGAGAACACCGGTCCGGGACCGCTCGTGTCCCTCCGCTACTTCGGCCCGGACGTCCATGGGGACCTGCCCGGGAACGGAAGATCCTGACCAATCCCTCTTCCTTTGGGAGAGGGCGAATCGAGGCATCATGCCCATGCACGCCGCCCCGAAACTTCACAACGCGATGTGGCCAGGCCTCGTCGGCAAGGGCACCGATGCGGGACAGGAGCCGCCGATCTCGCTCGAACGGATGCTCGCGCTCACGGCCGCGGCGAACGTCAACGGCCGGAAGTTCGACGGCATCGACTACTTCCTCTTCCATCCGCACACGGATCCCGACGCCTCCGACGACGACCTGCGACGGATCGCCGACCTGATCGCCGCCCACGGGTTCGCGGTCGGTTCGCTCGTGGCCCCGATCTGGCCCGGCACCGTTGGGGACTCGGCCATGGGCACGCCCGTGCAGCGGGCGAAGTTCATCACCGCGGTCCGCAAGGCCTGCCGCATCGCCCGGATCTTCAACGAACACGGCGTGCGGCAATACGGCGTGATCCGCATCGACTCGGCCGAGTTCGGCGTGAACGCATGGCGGCAGGACGCGGCCGCCAACACGAAGCGGATCGCCGCGACCTTTCGCGAGGCCGCCATCGTGGCGGCCGGCCACGGGGAGCGGCTCGCGGCCGAGGGGGAGATCTGCTGGGCGGGCATGCATTCGTGGAGGGACATGCTCGACCTCCTCGAGGCGGTGGACATGCCAGGGTCGCTCGGCTTCCAGTGTGACCTCGCCCACACCTATCTCTACCTCCTCGGCTACAACGCGCCGGAGCACGCCCTCGTGCAGCCCGGCTACACGGCGGCCGAGTTCTGGCCGGCCTACGAGGCGATGGTGGCGAAACTCCGGCCCTGGACGATCGACTTCCACGTCGCGCAGAACGACGGCCAGGTGCATGGTGCCGGCGCGCACGACAAGACGGGCAAGCATTGCCCGGCCGACGACCCCGCCGGCAAGCTCGACATCGTGAAGTGCTCCGGGCTCTGGCTCCAGGGTGCCGCGGAGCGCGGCATTCGGCACATCTGCTGGGACGGCTGCATGTTCCCCAACGCCACGCTCGAGAATCCCAAGACCTGGAACACCATCCTCGCCACCATGCTCGCCGTCCGCGACGCGCACGGCTGGGCGTGACGGCTGCGGCCCCCGGCGACGAGACTTTTGCCGTCCCCGAGCCGCCTTTTCCCGTAAGACTCCGAACCCTCGAGAACTTCACATGGCAAAACCGCTCCGCATCGGCATGATCGGCTACGGCTTCATGGGCCGCGCCCACTCCAACGGCTACAACCGTGTCAAGGACTTCTTCGACCTCGAGTATCTTCCGGTGCTGCAGGCGGTGGCCGCCCGCGACCAGGCCAAGGCGCAGGCCTTCGCCGACCGCTGGGGATACAAGCGGGTCGAAACCGACTGGCGGAAGCTCGTCGCCGCCGCCGACATCGACGCCATCGACATCTGCACGCCCAACAACCTTCATGCCGAGATCGCCATCGAGGCCGCCAGGCATGGCAAGGCGATCCTCTGCGAGAAGCCGCTGTCGATGGACGTGGCCGAGGGGGAGGTGATGTGCGCGGCCGTCGAAAAGGCCGGCGTGCCCAACACCGTGTGGTACAACTACCGCCGGATTCCGGCGGTGACGTTCGCCAAGCAGATCATCGACTCGGGAGCCCTGGGCCGGGTGTTCCACTACCGGGCCGAGTTCCTCCAGGACTGGACGATCAACGCCGATCTTCCGCAGGGCGGGGCGGCGCTGTGGCGGCTCGACGCGGCGGCGGCCGGCAGCGGCGTGACGGGCGACCTGCTCGCCCACTGCATCGACACGGCCATCTGGCTCAACGGCCAGGTGGCCGACGTCACGGCGATGACGGAGACGTTCGTCAAGGAGCGGAAGCACCAGCTCACCGGCAAGGTGGAGCCGGTCGGCATCGACGATGCCTGCTCCTTCCTCTGCCACTTCAAGAACGGGTCGCTGGGGCTGTTCGAGAGCACGCGGTACGCCCGCGGCCACAAAGCCCTCTACACGTTCGAGATCAACGGCGAGAACATGAGCCTGAAGTGGGACCTGCACGACCTCCACCGGCTGCAGATCTTCGACTACAAGGACGCGGGGCCGATGCGGGGCTGGAAGAGCGTGCACGTCACTGACGGCGACCATCCCTACATGGGCAAGTGGTGGGTGCCGGGGCTGGCGATCGGCTACGAACACTCCTTCGTGCACCAGGTGGCCGACTTCCTCGAGGCGTATGCGAAGGGGGAGCCCTGTCCGCCCACCTTCCGCGACGCTTTGGAGACGCAGAAGGTGTGCGACGCCGTGCTCGCCAGCGCCAAGAGCCACCAGTGGGCCACGGTTTCCTGACGCCGGCGCGTGGCGGCCGTGGCTGGTAGGGATCACGGCGCGGCAAGCGGGTGACGTGCATGGTGCTGGGTGAGGCAGTCCCATGGTGGAGCCGAAGGACGGTGACCGCGGTCACCGTCCTGGTCGGCGTCTTCGCACTGCTGGCCTGGGGGCGTCCGCTGGTGTACGACGTCGATGGCGTGTCGATGGCGCCGGGCCTCCTCCCGGGCGACCGGGTGACGAGCGGGCTGTTTCCAGCGCTGGATCGGCTGCGGCCGCCCCGGCGGTTCGACCGCTGGGTGCTCACGACCGCCGACAGGGCGGCGGCGATCAAGCGGGTCGTCGGCCTGCCGGGCGAGCGGGTGTCGATCGCGGCCGGTGAACTGGCGATCGACGGAACGACCGTGCTCAAGGGACCGCGGCTCCTCGCGGCAGTCGGCGTGCCAGTGGCGGCCGGGCCGCCGTCGGCGGCCGGATGGTGGTCGATGCCGCCGCGGGAGATTCTCGACGACAGCGCATGCAATGCGGGGAAGAGCGTCGTTCTCCTGCCCGTGCAGGATGTGGGATTCGCCGCCGTCGTGACCGTCGAGGCACCAACCGGCGGCGACGTCCGCGGTCGAGCCACCGTCGGGCGCACGGCCGTCACGTGGCGGCTGGCAGCCGGACGCCAGGCGATCGTGGCGGGACGTCTCGACGGCCATGTGGTCGCCGTGGCCTGGCGACTGCCCGCCACGGCGGCGGTGATGACGGAAAGGGCGTGTCTGCCGCCGGGGCCGCCGAGCCTGTGGTCCGTCGCCGTGCCTTGGGCCGAGGGCGATTCCGGGACCGGCCGGTCACCGCCGCTCGCGTTGACGATCGAGCCGGCCGTCGGGGCCGCCGCGCGGATCGAGCGGGTCGATCTGTGGCGGGATGTTCTATTTCGGCCCGCTGCCGACGGTGTCACCGAGTGGCATCTGGCCACCGACACCGTCTTCGCGCTTGGCGATCATCCCGCCTCGAGTCGGGATTCGCGGCATTGGGGCCCGGTGCCGCTCACGGCGCTGCGGCACCGCGTGGCCTCCATGGCGTTCGTGGACCACTGATCAGCGGTCCGCCTGGGGCAGCATCCGATCGGCCTCGTGGAGGACGGCCAGGCTGTCGGCCCGTTCGACGAGCCGCTCGATCACCTCGGGGCCGGCGGCGAAGCCGAACTCGAGCTCTTCGACGGCGGCCTCCTCGATGTCGGAAAGCAGCACGACCCGACGGTCGCCCAGGGCCCGGGCGAAGAGCCGGGCCTGGAGGGCGTCGGCCACGAGCGTGGTATCGCGGGTGGCCACCGCCTCGTGCACGAGCCGTTCGAGGGGGGCGCCCTGCCGCCACCGCTGAAAGACGATGCCCGGGGCCGCCGCCACCCGGCAGGCGAGGCAGATCGTGCCGTCCGGACGAGTGACGCGGGCCGCGGCGGCCAGCGCCGTCGTGACCGCCGCGAAGGACCGAGGATCGGAGAGTGAAGCGACGGCCAGTTCCACGGGCTCGTCGACCGTGGGGCACCAGGCCCGGGCGGCCGTCCGTGCCGCGCGGCTTGCCTCGTCGGGAAGTCCGAAGGCGGCGGCGTGGAGACTGTCGGCCTGGCCGGCCACTAGCCGCAGGCTCGCACACACTCCCAGCTGCCAGGAGATGTCGTGCATCCGCGCCTTCCAGTCCGGCAGCGCGAGTCGGCCGCGGCGGGCCAGATCGACCGTCAGACGCTCGGCGGCTGACCGGCGGGAAAAGGCGGGCCACAGCTCCCCCGCCAACGATCGGCCGCCGAGGGCTGCGTCCCAGCCCCATTCGCCGACGGCGACGACGACGTCGGCGTCGACGAGCTGGCGGGCGAGATACAGCGGCGCGCCGGCCTCGTCGGCGGCAAGATAGGAGGTGGCCGCATCGACCGTGGCGTCGAACTCGGCCGCACCCGCAGGAGCGACCCCGCCCGGCTGGCGGCCCGCATGCAGGACCTGGATCGCGTCGGCCTCCACGCCCGCGGCGCACAGTCCATCGACCACCGCCGCGACGACGGCCGCCGCCTGCGGCACGGCTCCCGACACCGCCACGGCCACGCGGTCTCCGTGCACCACGTGAGCCGCCAGCGGCGGTCCGTGCAGCGGCGCCGCCAGGGCCGCGGCCACCCGGTCGCGGGCGGCCTGCCCGGCGACGCCGGCAGGACCGCGACACTCCGTCACAAGGCCCCCCGTCTCAGTCTCCAGGACGAGCGGATCGTCGGCGCCGTAGTCGAGCGTGATGGTTGGCAAGCGAGTGTCGGACCGAGGTCCGGATGAAGGGGCGGACAAAGCGCGGCAGGGGTCGAAAAATTGTAGCGGGAGGACGGCTCCGCAGAATGCTCTGGCCGCGCCGCCCGGCTTTCAGCCAAGATGCGGCCATGCGTTGCTTCCGCCGTCCATCCGCGCCAGTCTTCAGCGTGCTCGCCTGTCTCGCCGCCTGTCTCACCGGCTGCGATGAAGATGCCCGCGGCCTCGTCGAGGCGATGGGCCGCGCCTACCGCGCCGCCGACCACTATGCCGACGACGCCCGGGTCAAGGTCGTGCGCACCCAGGGAGATGGGAGCAGCGCGGAGACGCATCCCTTTCGGGTGGCCTTCACGCGGCCCGACAAGATCCGCATCGAGGCCTACGACGCCCGCATCGTGGCCGACGGCCGCACGCTTCGCGCCGCGGTCGGTGGCATCCCGGGCCAGGTGCTGACGGAGGACGTGAACAGCCCACTCGGGCTCGACCAGTTGTTCACCGACCGCGAATTGCGGGGCACGCTTTCCGCGGGCGAGGCCGGCTGCCCGACCCAGCTGCCCCTCCTGCTCGCCGACGACACCGTCGAGCTGATCCTCGGCGACGCCAGCGGGCCGCCGCGGATCGCGGCCACGGAGTTGATCGACGGCCATGCCTGCGGCCGCGTGGAGATCCCGAAGCCCGATGGCACGCTGACGCTGTGGATCGACCGGAGCAAGAAACTGCTGCGGCGGATGAAGGTCCCCACCGACGCCTACGCTGAACAGCTTTCGCGGCAGGCAGGGGCCGTAACGGGTGTGGCGGTGGTCGTGGATTTCGTCGGCGCGTCGTTCGCCGCCGCGCCGCCGGCGGAGGCCTTCGCCTTCGAGGTGCCGGCCGGAGCGGCCGCGGTGTCGCGGCTCGAGCCCGTGCGGCCGCCGCGGCCCGTCAGCCCGCTGGTGGGCCGCCGCGCGGAGCCCTTTTCGCTGGCCGGGCTCGATGGCCAGGCGGTGGACCGCGACGCTTTGGGCGGGGCCCCGGCGGTGCTCGAGTTCTTCTTCACCGGCTGTGAGCCGGCGACCCGCACCATGCCCCAGGTGGCCGCGGGCATCGCCCGGTTTCGTGCCGACCGGCGTGCGGCGGGCATGCCGCCGCTCGAGATCCGGCACCTGGCGGTGAGCGTGGACGAGGCCGCCGGCGCGGCGGGTGAGCTGCGGAAGCAGCTCGCCGAGTACGGCGGCGTGGCCGCGCCGATGCGCGATCCACGGGCCGAGGCAGCGGCGGTGTTGGGCATCCGCGAGTTTCCCGCGACGGTGATTCTCGGCGGCGACGGCACGGTGGCCGACGTGATCGTCGGCGACGACGATCTGATGGCCGCCGACGTGGCGGCCGCCCTGGCGGCGACGGCCGCCGGCGGCGACGTGGCCCGCCTGGTCCGCGACCGCCACGCCACGCGACTGCGGGAATACAAGGAACGGCTGGCGCAGGCGGCCGGGAACGGCCAGGGCCCGATCGAGCCGCTGCCCGAGACGCTGATCGCGCCGCGGCGGCAGCCGGTGCGGTTCAAGCTCGCCCCGGCCTGGCGGGCGGCCGACGTGCCGCTCCCCGGCAACCTCGTGTGCCTCGACGCGGCCCACGGTGGCGGCGACGAGCCGCGGGTCGTGGTGCTCGACGGCTGGCGGGAGGTCGTGGAACTCGACGCGGCCGGGGCCGTGGCGGGCCGGCACGAATTGCCGATCCCGGCCGGCGCGGCGGTGCGGTTCCTGCGGACGGGCGTGGACGGCCAGGGACGCCGCTGGTGGCTGGGCGGAGCCCGCGGCGGTCGCCACGTGTTCGTGTTCGACGCCGACTGGCGGCTCCGCGGCACCTTTCCGTCACCTGAGGCCGAGCCGCACGACGGCATTGCCGCGGCGCATCTCCTCGACACCGATGGCGACGGCACGCTGGAGATCGTCGTCGGCTCGAGCGGCACCGGCGGCGTGCAGGCGGCGTCGCTCGACGGCAGACGGCTCTGGGAGGAGCGGTCAGCGGCCGCCGTGCTCGACCTCGCGGGGGGCCCGCCCGCCGACGAGGCCCGGGCACTGTGGTGCGTGGCCGGCGACGGTCGGATCCTGCCGCTCTCGCTCGCGGGCCGCCCCGGCAGTCCGTTCGCCGTCGGTGCCTGGCGGCTGCGGTCGCTCGCCACGGGGCCCGTGGCCCCCGATGGACAGTGGGCGGCGATCGGCATCGCGGGCACGGGCGTCGGCCACAACGTCGCGATCGGGATCGACGCCGACGGCACGGTGGCCTGGGAACTGCCGCTCGCCGACGGCGTCCAGCGGGAGGCGCCCGTCGAGCCGATCGCCTGGGCTGACCTGCTCGGCACGCCGCGCCGCCAGTGGCTGATCGCCGCCCCCGACGGCGCGGTCACCGTGGCCTGGGCCGACGGCCGCGTGGTCGACACCTACCGCCACGGCGCGGCGGTCACCGGCCTCGGCGGATATCGCGAGGGCAGGGACGGCTTCATCGTGATCGCCACCCGCACGGCGATCGAAGCCTTCCGTCTCGAGGACATCGCCCTCGACTGACCGGCTGGCTGCTCGCCGCGGTTCGCTTGGCGGGCCTGCGCCCGCTGCCGGTAAACCCGGCCCTCCGGGCCTGGCGCTCACACAAGAAGCCCCGGGCGGGAGCCCGGGGGGATGATTCACGCGAACTCGCGGCCTCGTGCCGCGGTTCGCTTGGCGGGCCTGCGCCCGCTGCCGGTAAACCCGGCCCTCCGGGCCTGGCGCTCACACAAGAAGCCCCGGGCGGGAGCCCGGGGGGATGATTCACGCGAACTCGTGGCCTCGTGCCGCGGTTCGCTTGGCGGGCCTGCGCCCGCTGCCAGTAAACCCGGCCCTCCGGGCCTGGCGCTCACACAAGAAGCCCCGGGCGGGAGCCCGGGGACTCCGGGTGGCATCCCTTCCCGGGTGCCATG